>OBMA010000980.1_pt1 | contig 17358 bp, 12 predicted proteins | sample 1539141 | NCBI WGS metagenome assembly OBMA01 (sample SAMEA3991484, study PRJEB22521) | metagenome | biome: anthropogenic terrestrial biome; feature: sewage plant; material: raw primary sludge | place: Sweden | collected 2012-09-26 | reverse complement strand
GCGGAGGCTCTATAGAAGACCTTTGGGCCTTTAATGAAGAAATAGTGGCGCGGGCTGTATTTGCGGCAAAGACACCTGTTATTTCGGGAGTCGGACATGAAGTTGATACAACAATTGTGGATTATGTTTCTGATCTTAGAGCTGCAACACCAACTGCGGCAGCTGAACTTGCAATTCCAGATGTAATGACAACAATTAATAATATTAATAATCTTCAAAGTCAGATAAAAGCTGCATTTTCATTGAAAGTCAGAAATTATATGCTGAAGCTTTCCCAAAGCAGCAAAAGGCTGGAAACCATGAATCCTGAACTTAAACTTCGCAGTAATCAGCAGTTTCTGATAGATTTGAATCATCGTATGGAATATGCAATGAAAACAAAATATGACATGCTGAAAAATGAATATATAAATACGGATAATAAATTAAAAAGTCTGTTTCCTGATAAATTATTGAAAAAGAGACAAAACGAATTTGAAATCCGGCATAGAGATATGATTGAAATGTCAAAAGGAAAATTCAGCTCGGTTTTTGACAGATATCAGATGGATATTATAAAGCTGAATGGTTTATCTCCATCAGCAAAGCTTGTTAATGGTTTTGGCGGTATATTTGAAGAAAAAGAAAATGGAGAAATCGGAAACCCTGTAAAAAATTTTAATCAGGTAAAAAAGGGAGATAAAATCTCTGTTGTTCTGCATAATGGAAAAATACATGCAGATGTGACCGGAACAGAAAATAAAATATTGTGAAGGAAAAATATAACTGTTTAAAGCCATGCAGCTTTAAATAGTGTGTATTTACACGTTTGGATTGGAGAAGGCAAAATGGGACAGACTGCAGCTAAAATGACAATTGAAGATGCATTAAAAAGACTTGAAACAATTATTGCTGAACTTGGAAAAGAAGATATTTCACTCGATGAATCGCTTAAGCTTTATAAGGAAGGCGTAAAAATTTCTGAAATATGTAAAAAAAATCTTGAAGATGTAGAAAAAGAAATTCAGGTATTAAGTACAGAAGGTTAAAAGGGGTGACAGGATATGACATTTGATGATTACGACATTGACCGTCTTAGAGAAAAAATTGATGGATTAATAATGAATTATATGCCTGCAGCGGACGGTTATTCAGCTGAAGTGAGACATGCTATGAATTATGCGGTATCAACAGGTGGGAAAAGGCTTAGACCTATGCTGATGTATCTTACATTTAATGCTATGGGCGGAAGCGGCGATATTATTAACCCGTTTATGGCTGCGATTGAAATGATTCATACAGAGAGTCTTATTCATGATGATCTTCCGGCTATTGATAATGATAGTCTTCGTCATGGTAAACCTACTGTACATAAAAAATTTGGAGAAGATATTGCAATTCTTTCAGGTGATGCACTGCTTAATCTGGCATATGAAACTGCAGCAAAAGCATTTACTATGAAACCGGGTGATAAGGCGGTGGAAAGGGCGTTCTTTTTGCTTGCTTCAAAATCCGGAATTCACGGTATGCTTGGCGGACAATCAGCAGATGTAATATTAACCGGAAAAAGTATTGATGCAAAGGAAATGCGGTATATATATCAGAAAAAAACTGCTTCATTAATTGAATGTCCGATGATGATAGGTGCTATTCTTGCGGGAGCAACAGAGGAAGAAATAGCAGATATTAAACAGGCAGGAAGAGATCTGGGACTTGCCTTTCAGGTTCAGGATGATATTTTGGATATAATAAGTACTTCTGATCAGATTGGAAAAGAAGTTCATCAGGATGAAAGAAATCAGAAGATGACATATGCATCTGTACATGGTGTGGATGAATCTAAAAAGTACGTAAATGAAAAGACAGACATGGTACTTGAGAGACTTTCAAAAGTTATAGATGAAAATGGTAATAAATATGCAAAATTATTAAAGAAGCTGATACATAAACTGGCTGGAAGAGAAATCTGAAAGATTTAATCCGGTCAGGATATAATAAGTAATTTCGGATATAATGAATGTGTTATATGTGAATTAGAATAAGGTGTCTGTAAACACTTTGCAGTTTTAATTTATGTATCCGGTAAAATGCCATGTTAAGGCAATTAAATAAGACAGGAAGAAAAAATTTTGAGTCTGCTTGATCAAATTGAAAATGAAAATGACATAAATAAGCTTTCCACGGGATCTCTTCCTCTTCTTGCAGATGAAATCAGAGAATTTCTGATAGATTCTGTTTCGAAGACAGGTGGACATCTTGCATCAAATCTGGGTGTGGTTGAACTTACAATAGCACTTCATCGATGCATGAAATTTCCTGAGGATAAGCTTATTTTTGATGTAGGACATCAGTCATATACACATAAAATTTTAACAGGACGGAAGAATGATTTTTATAAATTAAGGCAATTTGGCGGAATAAGCGGATTCCCGAAATCAGAGGAGTCTGATGCAGATGCTTTTAATACAGGTCATTCATCAACTTCACTTTCAGCAGCAGTTGGACTTGCTGAAGTGAGGCAGTTGAATCATACAAACGAAAAGGTTTGTGCTGTTATAGGGGATGGTTCATTAACAGGAGGAATGTGTTATGAAGCACTGGACCAGATGGAACAGCTTAAATCAAATCTTGTGATTATTTTGAATGATAATGGAATGTCAATTTCTCAGAATGTAGGGTCTTTTTCTACAAATTTGAGTAAATTTCGTGTCGGGAAGCCATATAACAGATTGAAAAGTGGTGTTGAAAATACGCTTATGAACATTCCTGATGTGGGCAGGAAGCTTACAAAAGGAGTGAAGCATTCTAAAGACAGGCTCAGAAATCTTATTGTGCCGGAGACGGTTTTTGATGAAATGGGAATCACTTATGTCGGGCCTATCGATGGACATGATATAAATTCAATGATAGAAATATTTGATGATGCATTTAAGATAAATCATCCTATTTTGATTCATGTAAAAACACAAAAAGGTAAAGGATATCAGCCTGCTGAACGATATCCTGAGCATTTTCACGGAGTCGGACCATTTAATCCGGTTACAGGGCGCGCAACTGCTGTTAAGAATGCTCCAAGTTATACAGACATATTTTCGAAGACATTGGTAGAACTTGGACATGAAAATGAAAAAATTGTCGCAATTACAGCGGCTATGGCGGTAGGAACCGGGATAAGACAATTTCAGAAAGAGTTTCCGGAGCGCACATTTGATGTTGGAATAGCAGAACAGCATGCTGTGACATTTGCCGCAGGACTTGCAAAGGGGGGGATGATTCCTGTTTTTGCAGTTTACAGTTCTTTTCTGCAGAGAGCATTTGATCAGGTTCTGCATGATGTATGTCTTCAAAAACTGCATGTTATATTTGCGGTTGACCGTGCGGGGATTGTTGGTGAAGACGGAGAGACACATCAGGGCATATATGACACGGCATATCTTTCGTTGATGCCAAATATGACTGTTGTTGCGCCGAAAGGTGCGTGTGAACTTGAGAAAGCACTTCAATTTGCAGTGAAATTTGACGCCCCGATCGCAATAAGATATCCCAGAGGAATGGCATATAATATTGTTGATGATAATTCACAGCAGATTGTTTATGGAAAATCAGAAGTAATAAATTTTGAAAAAACTGTAGGTACAACAAGTACAAAATCTCTTGCTATACTTGCGGTAGGAAGTATGGTCAAGATTGCAATAGGTGTAAGAAACAGTATTTCATCTAAAACGGGATATTTGCCGGAAGTGATAAATATGCGTTTTGTGAAGCCTCTTGATAAAATGAGAATAATTGAAACAATAAATCATTTCGACGTTGTTGCAGTTATAGAGGAAGCTGTAAGACAGGGAAGTGTAGGAGAGGCAGTAGGATATGAAATGGGAATGTGCAATTCAAAATCCAGATTGCTTCATTTTTGCCTGAAGGATGAGTCAGTCCCGCACGGTAAGAGAGTAAGACTTCTTGAGAATGAGGGACTTGGAGAAGATGAAATTTTGAATTGTATAATGGAAAATATTATGCTTTAAAATGCACAATTTTTTAGTGCTGCAGTGCTGTTTTATAAGAATATAAAATGTATATCAGAAAAGGGATTTTTTATAAATGAAAAAGAGACTTGATATTTTACTTGTAGAAAAAGGACTTGCACCATCGCGTGAAAAAGCAAAGGCTATAATAATGTCTGGTATAGTTTATGTAGATAACATAAAAGAGGATAAAGCAGGCAGTATATTTGAAGAAACATCAGTTTTTGAAGTCCGTGGCAAAACATTAAAATATGTGAGCCGTGGCGGTCTTAAACTTGAAAAAGCAATGCAGACATTTCCGATAAATTTGGATGGAAAGGTATGTATGGATGTTGGTGCATCAACTGGTGGATTTACAGATTGTATGTTGCAGAGCGGAGCCAGAAAAGTATATGCGGTTGATGTTGGACATGGGCAGCTCGATTGGAAACTTCGTAATGATGACCGTGTCGTTGTAATGGAAAAAACAAATATAAGATATGTTACTTCTGAAAATATAGATGAAATTGTTGATTTTGCGTCTGTTGATGTTTCTTTTATTTCACTTTCTAAAGTTCTTCCTCCATTAAGCGGACTTATGAAAAATGATGGAGAGTGCGTATGCCTTATTAAACCACAGTTTGAGGCGGGGCGTGAAAAGGTTGGCAAACATGGTGTGGTACGTGATAAATCTGTACATGCTGAAGTGATAGAAAGTTGTCTTCAATTTGCGCTTGATAATGGTTTCAAGGTGCTTGGACTTACATTTTCTCCAGTCAAAGGACCGGAGGGAAATATTGAATATCTGATGTATATCAGAAAAAATGGTGAAACAGAAAATAGTGAAACAGAAAATGATATTATGTTTGATATGAATGGTATAAATAATTTAGTTATGCTTAGTCATGATACACTTGACAGATAAATTATGATATTTGATAAAATGATTGGGAGCCGAAATGAAACCTTGTAAAAAATTTCTTATAGTTACAAATACTTCAAAAGATCTCGGACAGAAGTGCGCAAAAAAACTTATGGAAACTATTACAGCATACGGACATAAAGCAGAGATTCATGTTGGAGATTCGACGGATACGCTTACTCATATTTCAGCACATAAAATGGCCGGAGTTGATTGCGTGATAACACTTGGAGGAGATGGTACAATGCTTCGGGTGTCACATGCTATTGAAGGCACAGGACTCCCGATGATAGGAGTTAATCTCGGAACGGTAGGATTTCTTACAGAAGTTGTTTCTGCCAAAATTGATGAGATGGTACACCGGCTGATAATCGGAGACTATGATATAGAAGAGAGAATGATGCTTTCTGGCAGAATTTTTGAAAAGAGCGGAGCGGCAGGGTTTGAATCGGGCGATGAAATTCATGCGTTAAATGATATAGTACTTGCAAGAGAAGATGCTTTTCAGCTTATATCTGTAAAAATATTCCTTAATGGAAATTATTTTGATACAACAGAGGCAGATGGAATGCTTGTTTCGACACCAACCGGTTCTACAGGGTATAATTTGTCTGCAGGCGGTCCGATTGTGAATCCGGGTGCTAAATTGCTTGTTCTCACACCTATTTCACCGTATTCACTATCAAGGAGAAGCATTGTTTTTGGTTCTGATGATAAGATCACACTCGAACTGGTGCAAAAAAGGGAAAATGGTGAAAATGCCGGAATAGCTTCATTTGACGGATATCACAATGTTCATATGAAGGTTGGAGATTATGTGGAGGTATCAGCATCAGAAGAAAAACTCAGGTTGATCAAACTGGATTCATCAAGTGTTTATCAGATATTAAGAAAAAAACTTGGCGGATGACTAGAGCCTGGTATATTGAAGTTATGACTATAGTGTGAGATTTCACAATTATTATGAAAATTTTATAAAAAATTGAATATATAAAAAATAGACTTTTTTGAATCGATTTTGCTGTAAATATAATATAATATAAGTAAAATAAATGAAATAAATGAAGCGATTTCAAGTTGATTGAAAATAACTGAAGATAACTGAAGATAACTGAAGATAACTGCATACAGTTCACATTGACAGGTGATAGAAAGATTGCATGATGAAAGAGAAACGTCAAAAAAAAATTATAGAAATAATTACAAGTATGAATGTGGAAACACAGGATGAGCTTGCCGGATTTCTGAAAGATGCCGGATTTGAAACAACACAGGCAACTGTCTCACGAGATATAAGAGAATTGAAATTACGAAAAGTACAGTCCGAAATAGGACATCAGAAATATGCACTTTCTGTAGATATGGGGAATGCATTGAAGGTTAAAAATACAGCATCACTTAGAGAAATTTTGACTGGAAGTATTATTTCTATGGAAACTGCAGGGAATCTTATTGTTATAAAAACAATGTCGGGAATTGCAATGGCAGCGGCAGCAGCTATTGATGATCTTGATATTGAAGGTATTGCGGGATGTATTGCAGGTGATGATACAGTTTTTGTGGCTGTAAAGCATATAGAAGCAATAGAAAATGTAAAAAAAAGAATAAGTAGTAAGTAAAAGATTAAGAAATATAATAAAAATATAAAGGAAAGGTGAAGAATATATATGCTGCTGAATCTGCATATTGTAAATATGGCTCTTATTGATGAAATCGATATAGATTTTACCGATGGACTCAATGTTCTGACTGGAGAAACCGGTGCGGGAAAGTCAATAATAGTCGGTTCTATAGGCATAGGACTTGGCGGAAAATTTGATACAGGACTGCTTAGAAAACCAGATCAAGATGGAATTGTCGAACTGCTTTTTTCAGTAAATGATGAAACTATTAAAAAATTTGAAGAGCTTGGAATTTCAGGAACAGAAGATGGCGAGATTCTTATAAGCCGCAGACTTACGAATGGAAGAGTTATTAACCGCATCAATAATAATACAGTTACAATAGGACGATTGAAACAGGCATCTCAATACCTTATTAATCTTCATGCTCAGCATGAACAGCAGACATTAATGAAAGCATCAAAGCATCTTGAAATACTTGATGAATATGGTAAAGAAAAAATTGCTGATATAAAGAGAGAAACATCAATTGCATATAAGGCTTGGCATGATACTTATGAAAAATTAAAAATTCTTCTTGAAAATGGTAAAGATCGTTCAAAGAAATTGGATTATCTTGGATATGAAATAGAAGAAATTGAGAATGCCAATCTGAAAAAAGGCGAGGACGAAGAAATTGAAAGTCTATATAAAAAGCAGACAAATTCTGGTATGATTGCCGAGATAACCGGACATGCCTATGAGATAACAGGATATGAAAACAACGTATCTGCGGGAAATCAGATTTCACAAGTGGTTCATGATATGCAGAATCTGCAGAAAATTGATGAGTCAAAAGAGGCAGAACAGCTTTATCGTCAGATTATGGATATTGATTCAATGATGAATGATTTTAACAGAATGATTTCAGATTATGAATCAGGTATGGAATTTGATCCTGAAGATCTGGATATGACAGAAATGCGTCTGAATCAGTTGAATACACTGAAGATGAAATATGGCAGTACAATTGATGAGATTCTTGATAATCTTGAGGGATTTAAAAAAGAGCAGAGTGAACTGGTTTCATATGATGAAACAGTCGAAAATCTGAAGAAAAATGAAATAGAAGAAAAAGAAAAATTGAAAGAAAAGTCTGATGAACTTACGAGAGCAAGAAAGGAAGTATCAAAGCATCTTGTAAGGGAAATCACTGAATCTCTGGAAAAATTAAATTTTAATCAGGCTAAATTTGATATGAACATTGAAAAGACGGACAGTTATACGTCAAATGGTAATGATAATGCCATTTTTATGATAAGTACAAATATAGGAGAACCGGAAAAACCTCTTACGGATGTGGTTTCCGGTGGTGAACTTTCAAGAATTATGCTCGCAATTAAATCCACATTGTCAGAGACTGGAGATACGCCAACACTTGTATTTGATGAGATTGATGTTGGAATCAGTGGGATAACGGCACGTAAGGTTGGCGAAATGATGAAAAAGTTATCAAAAACGCATCAGATAATATCAATTACACATTTAGCACAGATAGCTGCATTTGCGGATACATCTTTTGTAATAGAGAAGACTGTATCTGGAAATAAAACCAATACTGGAATACGAAAACTTGATCAGGAAGGGAGAGTGAATGAACTTGCCAGATTGCTTGGTGGAGATAAAGTTACAGACGCAGTGATGACAGCAGCTAGAGAAATGCTTGGAATATATTAAAAAAGCATGATTTCTGTCTTGAATAAAATATTTAAATTTAGTACATTGTTTGTTGGTAAGGTTGGAGAGAGTGAATTTGTTTGCTTTAACCAACGTATTATTGTATTGAAAACAAAAATTCAGTGGGAAAGGAAAGGTCTCAGTTAAAGAAAGTGTCTGCAGAAGAGAGAAAATCGGACTACCAGAACAGAGAAGAAAGAAACACAAATAGTAATTCGCGAGGTGATTTCCATGGTAATCGTACAGGTGAAAACAGATCTGACAGAAATGGAGACAACTATGGCAGAAGCAAACCTGTGAGAAATGGAGATGGCTCTGGCAGAAGTTATAGTCAGGGTAGAAATGGAGACAGCTCTGGATATCATAGGGATCGTACTGATGGAAATGGATATAGCTCCGGCAGAAGTGAAAACGGCAGGAGTTATGATAGAAACGGAAACGGTGAAAACGGCAGAAGTTATGACAGAAGCGGAAGCGGCGAAGGCGGCAGAAGCTATGACAGAAACAGAAGCGGTGAAGGCGGCAGAAGCTATGACAGAAACAGAAGCGGCGAAGGCGGCAGAAGTTATGACAGGAGCAGAAGCGGTGAAGGCGGCAGTGATTTTCACAGAGATCGCAGTGATGGCAGTAGTTTCCACAGAAGTGGAAGTGGAAGCGGAAGCGGCGGATATCATAGCAATAGGGGACAATATTCGGGTTCTGGATATCAGGACCGCAGTTATGGACATGGTGGATATTCTAATCATTTCAGCAGTGGTGATGATGAAGATGAAGATTCAGTTAAGAAATTTGCAAAGAAACGTGTTGCTTCTCGTCCAAAGACGGATGAAGAGATAAAATCTGAAAAAGAAAAGATGGCTCTGCGTTTTGAACAGGAAAAGAGAGCACAGAAGAAAAAATCTGATTCTTTACGTAAAGAAAAGAAGAGTCAGCGTCCACAGACTAATCAGAAACGTCAGAATCATGTGAATTATAAAAAAGCATATGAATCTGGAGATTTTGATGATTATGAAGATGGTTATGATGAGTAATAAAAAATGGCTGAGTTACTGATAGGAGGATTGTCATGAGTAATGTCAGAAGAATTTATGTAGAGAAGAAGCCTGATTATGCAGTGCGTGCAAAGGAACTTGAGAATGAGTTTAAAAGTTATCTTGGACTTAAGGGAATTTCAGTTCGCGAGCTTGTCCGCTACGATGTAGAAAATCTGAGCGATGATATATTTGATAAGGCAGTTTCAACTGTATTTTCAGAGCCACCTGTTGATCAGGTTTATCTGGAGGATTTTCCAAAGGAAGAAGATGAATTTGTATTTTCTACAGAGTTCCTTCCGGGACAGTTTGATCAAAGAGCGGACTCGGCAGAGCAGTGTGTAAAACTTCTTGATGATTCAGTGGAACCTGTAATACGTTCAGCTGTAACATATACAGTAAAAGGTAAACTTTCAGAAGAAAATAAAAAATCAATAGAGAATTATGTTGTAAATCCTGTTGATTCCAGAATTTCTGATGCTGCAAAACCAGAGACACTTATAATGAGTTATGGTGAACCTGATGATATAAAAATTTTTACAGGATTTACAACTGAGGATGATGAAAAGCTTCATGATCTTTATAACAGTCTTGGTCTTGCAATGACATATCAGGATTTTGTATTCATAAGAGATTATTTCAGGGATGATGAAAAACGTGATCCATCTATGACGGAAATCAGAGTTCTAGATACATATTGGTCAGATCATTGCCGCCATACTACATTTGCAACAGAATTAAAAAATGTTTCTTTTGCTGAAGGAAAGTATAACAAACCAATTACAGATTCTTATAATAAGTACAGGGCAGATGCAGATGAAATGTACAAAGGAAGAACAGATAAGTTCCCATGCCTTATGGATATTGCACTGCTTGGTATGAAAAAACTTCGTGCAGAAGGAAAACTTGATGACATGGATGTGTCAGATGAGATTAATGCCTGTACGATAGTTGTTCCAGTAAAAGTTGATGATAAAACAGAACAGTGGCTTGTATCTTTCAAAAATGAAACACATAATCATCCTACAGAAATAGAACCATTTGGAGGAGCTGCAACATGTCTTGGAGGAGCAATTCGTGACCCGCTTTCGGGAAGATGCTATGTGTATCAGGCAATGCGTGTTACAGGAGCAGCGGATCCTACAAAATCACTTTCTGAGACGATTCAGAACAAACTTCCACAGCGTAAGATAGTTACTACTGCGGCAAAAGGTTATTCGTCTTATGGAAATCAGATTGGTATAGCAACCGGTATTGTTCAGGAGGTTTATCATCCTGATTATGTTGCAAAAAGAATGGAAATAGGAGCTGTTATTGCGGCAGCACCAAAGGAAAATGTAAAACGCTTTTCATCTGATCCTGGTGATATAATAATTCTTCTTGGAGGAAGAACAGGACGCGATGGAATTGGAGGAGCAACAGGAGCTTCAAAAGCACATGATTCGAACTCGCTTTCTGAGTGCGGTGCTGAGGTTCAAAAGGGAAATCCACCAACGGAAAGAAAAATTCAGCGTTTGTTCAGGAGACCTGAAGTTACGCAACTTATAAAAAAATGTAATGATTTTGGAGCTGGTGGTGTATCGGTTGCAATTGGAGAACTTGCTGATGGACTTGAAATAAATCTTGATATGGTTCCAAAAAAATATGCAGGACTTGATGGTACCGAACTTGCAATTTCAGAATCACAGGAGCGTATGGCACTTGTTGTAGCACCTGAAGATGCAGAAAAAATGCTGGAATATGCAAGAGAAGAAAACCTTGAAGCAGTTAAAGCTGCAGTTGTTACTGAAGAACCAAGACTTGTTCTTGAGTGGAGAGGCAAAAAAATTGTTGATATAAGCCGTAAGTTCCTTGATACAAACGGTGCACATCAGGAAACAGATGTCGAAGTTGAAATGCCGGATGAAACAGTTGATCCATTTGCTGGAATTGATTCAGAAAATGGTACTGAAGCAGCATATTCAGTCAGAGAGCGCAGCGATGGCATGAAAGTCAGAAAATCATCAAATATTGGAGTTCGTCAAAAATGGATTGATGTTCTTTCTGATCTGAATGTAACCAGTGAACGCGGACTTGTTGAGATGTTTGATTCAACAATAGGTGCAGAAACAGTTACTATGCCTTATGGCGGAAAATATCAGCTGTCACCTTCACAGACAATGACAGCAAAGATACCTCTTTTAAAAGGCAGTACTGATGTTGTAACACAGATGTCATATGGAATTGATCCTTATCTCCTTTCATGGAGTCCTTATCATGGTGCTGTATATGCTGTTGTTGAATCGGTTGCTAAGATTGCAGCAGCCGGCGGAGATGCATCAAGAATCAGACTTACTTTCCAGGAATATTTTGAAAGAATGACTGAAGATAAAAAACGTTGGGGAAAACCGCTTTCAGCATTGCTTGGAGCATATACAGCTGAAATTGCACTTGGACTTCCTGCAATTGGCGGAAAAGATTCCATGTCCGGATCATTTAATGACATAGATGTTCCTCCGACATTATGCTCTTTTGCGGTAGATGTTAATAATGTCCATAATGTTGTAACTACTAAGTTTAAGAGTAGTTGTGATTTAATCTTAAAACTTGATATAAATCATGATGAATATCTTCTTCCGGATTATGAAGATGTTCTTGATAAGTATGATAAATTCCATAAGGCTGTTCTTGCGGGCAAGATTAAGGCCGCATATGCAGCAGGATTTGGCGGTATAATTGAAGCTGTCAGCAAAATGTCATTTGGAAATAAGATAGGTGTCATGCTTGATGACAAAGTTATTTCAAAAGATGAACTTGCCAGAAAAGCATATGGTTCTATCATTTTCGAAATTGAACCTGAAGCACTTACAGATCTGGATATTCCGGCAGTAGTTATTGGAAAAACATCAGGAAAGGCTGAATTTGTTTATGGAGATGTCAGAATTTCAATGGATCAGGCTGTAAAAGCATGGACAGAGCGGCTTGCAAAAGTATTTCCTGTATCAAGTCAGATCAAACCTGAAAAGATTGAAACAAAGCTTTATACAGAAAAAAATATATATGTATGTAAGAACAAAGTTGCACGTCCTAAAGTATTTATTCCTGTATTTCCTGGAACAAATTGTGAGGATGATTCAGCAAGAGCTTTTGAAAGAGCTGGTGCTGATGTGAATGTTGTTGTACTTAATAATCTTGATGCAGAGGGTATTCGCAACTCTGTTGATGAATTTACTAATGCAATAAGAGAATCTCAGATTGTAATGTTCCCTGGTGGTTTCTCAGGAGGAGATGAACCTGATGGATCAGGCAAGTTTATTGCGACAACATTTAGGAATGCAAAGATTAAGGATGAACTTCTTAAACTTTTAAACGAGAGAGATGGACTTGTACTTGGAATATGTAATGGATTTCAGGCAATAATAAAACTTGGACTTGTTCTTGACGGTGATATTACAGAACAAAAAGCAGATTCTCCAACACTTGCAAGAAATTCAATAGGAAGACATCAGTCGCGTATGGCATATACAAAGGTTGTTTCAAACAAGAGCCCATGGCTTCAGCAGACGGAACTTGGAGGAGTATATACGATTCCTGTTTCTCATGGTGAAGGGCGTTTTGTTGCTTCCAGAGAGTGGATTGATAAACTGTTTGCAAATGGACAGGTTGCTACTCAGTATGCTGATATAGATGGAAACATTACTATGGATGAAGATTATAATATAAATGGTTCTTATATGGCTATTGAAGGAATAACAAGTCCTGATGGACGTGTTTTAGGTAAAATGGGTCATTCTGAAAGACGTGATGAGAATGATTATATCAACATATTCGGCGAAAAGGATATGAAGATAATGGAATCTGGCGTAGCTTATTTTAAATAAATAATGTGATATAAAATTTAAGAAAAATGCAGCATGCAAAAAAAGCATGCTGCATTTTTTAGAAGAGAGAAAAGAGGGTAAATATATTATTTATGGAAATAAATGATGTTAGAACTATTTACATAGATGTTCTTAATAATGTAAAGAAGGTTATGATAGGATCTGATGAAGTTTTCAGTCTGATATTTTCTGCTGCATTGTCAGGGGGGCATGTACTTTTGGAAGATAATCCTGGTACAGGAAAAACTATGATGGCTAAGGCGTTTGCGAAATCTGTTGATGCAGATGTAAGACGTGTTCAGTTCACACCGGATCTTATGCCTCAGGATATAACAGGAATGAATATATATAATCAAAAAGAAAATGAATTTCATTTTATAAAAGGACCGGTTTTTACAAATATTTTACTTGCTGATGAAATTAACAGAGCTACTCCAAGAACTCAGAGTGCACTTCTTGAGGCTATGGAGGAAAAGGCTGTAACTGTAGATGGTGAGACATATTCTTTAAATGCACCATTTCTTGTGATTGCAACACAAAATCCGATTGAAACAGCAGGAACATTTCCACTTCCTGAGGCAGAACTGGATAGATTTATTATTAAAGTTACAATGGGAGAAATGTCTGTAGATAACGAAATCTCGCTTCTTGACAGATTTATAAATGACAAACCATATGAAAAGCTTAATGCAGTAATAAATAAAGAAACTCTTTCAGAAGCAGTTGAAACAGTTCGTAGTGTAACTGTTGTTTCAGCAGTGCGCAGGTATATAGCAGAACTCTCGGCAGCTACAAGAAAAAGCGGCAATTTGTTTTCTGGTGTAAGTCCACGGGCATCAATTGATCTTATGAAAATGGCACAAAGTTTTGCGGCTGTTTCAGGAAGGAAATTTGTCACGCCAGATGATGTCAGATTTATTGCACCATATGTATTTGCACATAGAGTTATTACTTCATCAGGTGTTCACAATTTAAAAGAAGAAAGAGAACTTATAAGAAAAATTGTATCATCAGTCAATGTACCAACAGAAGATTTTGTATAGGCGATATTTTATATTAGTGAAATTTGAAGTCGAAATATGAAATAAAGATATAAAGTTAAATAAAAAACAGAGGTATTTTAATGAGGTTACTTATTGCAGCGCTTGCTTTTGTGTTGCTTTATATGGTTCAAAATAAAATATATAAAAAATATTGGGATAAAAAACTCGATGCAGAACTTAGATTCAGCAGAGATTATATGGAATGTGGTGAGACGGCTGAACTTATTGAAACGGTCACAAATAATAAATTGTTGCCGCTGCCGACATTGAATTTGAAATTCTCTGTTGATAAATCACTTGATTTTAATGGTAAAGAGAATTCTTCAATAAGCGACTATTATAATAAAAATGAAATTTTTTCAATCCTTGGGAATACAAAGGCAGTAAGAAAGCTATCATTTAAAGCTTTAAAAAGAGGAATTTTTGAAATAAAAAATTCAAGTGTTCTGGTTAAAGATTTTTTTATGACAGAAACATTTGCAAAGCAAATAAAAAATGATGATTTGCTTTATGTTTTTCCTAAAAAGATAAGTACGGAAAGGTTCTGTATTTTAAGTAATAATATTATTGGCGAGATAGAGTCGCAAAGAAGCTTGATTTTTGATGAACTTATCTTTACAGGTATAAGAGAATATCAGACTTGGGATTCGTACAGGTCAATAAATTGGAAACAGAGTGCAAAGGCAAATTCACTTATGGTAAATATGCATGGATATACGATTGACAGGGAAGTTATAGTCATGCTGAATCTTGATACAGATATGATGATTGAAACAGATAAAATATTAGAAGAAGCTATTTCACTTACAAGTTCACTTACACTTATGCTTTTAAAAAAGAACGCAAAAGTTTCATTTGTAACAAATGGAAAAAATAAAGATGGAAAAAAACTTGTGACAATAGAGGCGGGATCAGATATTTCTCATCAGATAAGTATAGATAGGGAACTTTCGGAAATTTCAGGTTCAGAAGGTAAGGATTTTTTTCTTTCACTGATTGATAAAGAAATAAAAAATCCTGATTATTCAAAACTGTACATAATTATTTCTCCTTATCATAAGGCAGATCTGATAGAAAAACTTGATAAACTTAAAGCGACAGGCTGTGGAGTGATTTTTACTGCTCTTTATTATGATGAATTTCCATATCGACCCGATAGAGATTATATTAAATGCTGGGAGGTTGGATTCAATGTCTAAGAAGATTTTAACTGTACAAAAGGTAATTATGCTTATGTATCAATATCTTTTTGCGGTTTTGGCAATGATACTGATTTCAGCTCTTTTCCGTGCACGTTATGCAAATGCAGCAGAACTTATAGTGCTCTTTTGTATGTTCTTTATTTCGATGATTATAAGAGATAAAGCTTTTAATTATCTTATTTTGCTTGCAGTACATTTTTTGATGGAACTTTTCATTTTTATATTGGGCTTTTTTAAACTTTTTTCGTTCCTTTATTTTGGAAAAGATGGAGTATATATAGAGTGGGTATCGATTATTGCTGTTTCAGTGACATTTTTTGATGCTGTCAGATACATGAAACAAGGATGTAAGATAGTACAATTATTTGATGTTCCATGGCCGACACTTGTTCTTGCTATTTTTGTCACATCAATCGGGACATATATGAAAAATTCATATGTTGTTAAAATTGGATATATAATTCCGACGGTACTTTTTTTTCTGTATTTGACTTTGATTTATATTGACGGATTGAAAAACTATCTTGAGACGTCAAAAGATTTTACAGGGATACCGATAGGGAGAATTGTATCTGTCAATACTTTAATTGTCACAGGTATTATGATAGCTATGTTTGCTGTGATTTCACTTGCGTATTTGTTGAATCTTCAGATTTTATTTGTTCAACTTGGAAAAGCAGCGGTTGCAGTATTGCGTGCGGTTATTATTTTGATTGGAATAATTGCAAGTATAATTGCCGGTTTTTTTAAAAATGGAACAGTTAATGATGAGACTCAGTCATTTGAAAATATTAAGCAGACATTAGAAAATGCAAATCCTGTGGCATCAGGTGTTGATTTCTTTTTAAAAGCAGGATTTATAGTAATAGTATTGTTTGTTATTTACCGACTGATCAGAAAAATTTTGAAATTTCTTCTTACAAGGAAAATTATACCGGATGATAAAATTTCTACTGAATATATTTCTCTGAATAAAAATGAAAATGAAGAAAAAACACCACGGATACATGTTACGGAAAATGGTTCTGCAGCTATGCGGGCAAGGCACATTTATAGAAAAAGAGTTATTCGTTATAAAAAATTTTATAAACCTGCCGCCAGTGCAACCGCAGGGGACATAAAAAGTAATTTAAAGATGATAGAGGATAATCTTGAAGATTATTCCAGAAATGTTAAGAGAGAAAAAAATATGTATAACACAAAATCGGAAGAAAAATTCAATTTTATGACAGAACTATATGAGAAAGTCCGTTATGGAGGTTATGAACCATCAGATTCAGAATTGAAAAGAATGAAAGAAGAGTGACAGGCTGCAAAATGATTCATAAGATTCCTCGCCGGAGAATTCTGGTCGAGGGATTTTTTGTATGCGAAACCTACTGTTCTCGTTGGAATCGGATCTTTGAGAGGCAACTCTATTATATCGTTATCTTCAAAAATATCTGTTGCATATTCTTTTACAACAGCGGATATGCCCATTCCGATTTTTGCAAAATCTGCCAGTATGTCCATATTGTTTATTTCAGTTATTTGAGTTGGTGTTATTTCATGATTATAAAGATATTTATCAATGTGATTTCTGGTTATATTATCCTTTTCAAGCAGCATAAGATTGCCTTTTACAAGGATGTCTCTTATTGATAGACCATCAATTGAATGTGAGACTTTATTATCGTCATCTGGAAGTGATGGAATAAGGCTTGTTACATTTCCGGCAAAAATCCATGGGTTAAATGAATCATAGTTTGAATTTTCTGTACATTCACGAACAGAAAGATTTTTCAGGTATGATTTTGATGTGATAAATATATCGTGAACATTCATGATAGGAGAATATTCGAATTCAGAAGGCAGAGTTGTCTCACAGATAAGACCAAGATCAATATTATCCGACAGTAACTGCTTTATTGTGTTTATTGTGGAATGACAGTCAATTGAGAGCTTGATATGTGGATTTTCGGCAATGTAATCCTTGAGATATG
>OBMA010000976.1_pt1 | contig 17380 bp, 16 predicted proteins | sample 1539141 | NCBI WGS metagenome assembly OBMA01 (sample SAMEA3991484, study PRJEB22521) | metagenome | biome: anthropogenic terrestrial biome; feature: sewage plant; material: raw primary sludge | place: Sweden | collected 2012-09-26 | reverse complement strand
TTAACGAGATGCTGTACTTCCTCAATAGTGATCTCGCCCTCAATATTCCGCCGAGCAGTCTGCTTCAGATAGTCAGAAGTCTTTAAGCCGTCAACGTCTTGCAAGCCAATGGCAGTCCGCCAATATTCGGCCTTCTGCTTTCTGTCGGGTTCACCTTGGCGAAGATATTCGTCAAAGTCACTCATATACTGATTCTTATCTTGGCTTGATTCCATAACTCATGCTTTTAAACAATAGCTTGCTATTAAATGCAAAGTTACAAAAAAGAATTGAGAATTCCCTCCTTTTCGCAAAATTTCCCGTTCAGATTAATGAGGTAAAAACCACTTGATTTATATATTCACAAATCTTGGAGTGAATTCTATACCCAATGCTTGCGTTATTTGAAAGAAACTGGATAATTGAATTTCTGTTTCACCTTTTTTCTACTCTTGCCATGTAGTTTTGTTCTTTGCCTGTCTCTTGTACAAGATGCTTCTGTCTGTGTAAGCTTAAGCATCACGATGACCTTTTTATTCTTATTTCAGCGTTTTGCGATACGTGTTGGGTGTGATGCCGAATAGATCGGAAAAGATGCGATAAAAGGAACGCTCCGTACTAAAACCAGATTGCTCTGATATCGCTTCCAGACTATAATAAGGAAATTCTTTCATTAAATGGATTGCATGCTCTATACGTAGACTGGAAAGATATTTGGCAGGTGTCATACCACAACTGCAACGTAATATATCTTCAAATTTATGTCTCCCCACACCGGCAAAAGTATGTAGGTCGGCACTGTTAAACTCATTGCTCAGATATGGCTTTTCTTTTTTCATCTTGGTATCCAAAAGCCTGAACATGGTTAATGATTCCATTTCGATATTAGAATTTTGCTGTTCCTCACGATTATCCAAATCATAATTTTGTTGTAACTTTATAAATTCATCGATCCGTTCACATGCCATCCGATACAGTTTTCGTAGTTTGCGATGGTTAACAATCAATACGGCAAAAAGAGTCATGAGCAGACCGATAAAGACAGAACCGAAAATAATACTCATTCTCTGAATGGCGTTGGCCTTTTTCAGTTCTGCGGTACTATATGCTATGTTGATTTCCTCAAAGGCGCAGTCGCTCGTTCTGGCACGCAATGTATCCTCCATTTTTACATATTTGTCATATATTTCTGCAGCTTCTTTTGTCTTGCCACTTACCAGATATGAATGTAGAAGCAAATTCAATAATGTAAGTGTTCTTTTAGAAACGTTCGATGTATCTATCAACGGGGTTGCAAAATTTATCAGTTGCTTGTTCTCTCCTGCTAAATCAAGATATTGGGCTATGGTCACCTGAATCTGGGGCACATCAGAATATTTTTGCATCAGTTTTTTGCATAAGAGATAATGGTTGCGGGCCTGTACTTTCTGTCCCATTTTCAGACAGACAAGAGTTAGGTGGGAATGAACATACAACCGGAAAATATCAAATCCGGCTTTGTCGGTACCCCCATACGTATTCATCTTTCCTCCGAGCAATTTCGGTTCATCTTCATCCAGATACCCGATGACCTGCATGTCAGTTTTATATGCTTTCGAATATTCTTGATGTTGATAATAAACTTTTGCCTTTTCAAAAGTAAATTCATACAACAGATTTCGTTCGTTTTCTACACCTCTCGATTCATTCAGGGCTTTATCAAGCAAGGCGATGGAATATGAACTGTTATTACTCTTATTATTGTCTGCCATATAAGAATATACACATGTGACATAGAATTTTTTATATGGGTCATCGGCCTTGTTTGCCAGTTCGTACATTTGACGGATGTGTTCGGTCGCCAATCTGTTAAAACCTATTTCCAGTTCATTGTCTATCAGAAGTTGTAATGCCATCAACTGATTCGGTATGTTTTTCTCGGCTTTTGCTGCCATGAAGGCTTTGTTGGCATGGTGTATGCTGCTTGTTGGATCATGAAGGTATATACAAATGAATCCATATACATTTTCCAGTCTGCTTCTGCTACATTCTTTGTAATTATTGCTTTCGCATCTGCGTTGTAGCAGATCTATTCTTTTTTTTGCGAGGTGAGCATCGGTGACATACAATTTGTTAATACTATCAATATTATATATGTCGTTTTTCTGTTGCACCACGTTCTTGCACATACCGTAACAGACACTTGGCATATTCATTATCAATACCAAGACCACTGTTAAAAAGTAACGCATATTAGCAGTTGAATTTTTCATAATCAATGCAAAATTACATCATTTTTCAAAAAATGCAATAGAATTTTTTACTTTTTTAAAATCCAATATTGACAGAATTGTCCAAGGACAAAATTGACATATCAAATATATTAAAAAAGATGATAATGTCATAACCTAAACAGAAATGTCATGTATGTTTAAAAACTCTTTATGTATCTTTGTATAGTGAGATGTGAACTATTCTTTATAATAGGATATAATTTTATTAATTTATAAATTCGAGAAAAATGGGGAAAATGAAGTTTATCACATTCTTGTCAGTCGTTATACTGACAGGTATGACATTCAGTTCTTGCAGCAGCAGTGATGACGACGAAAAGAGCATAACGTTGAGTTTTGCTCAAAGTAAAGTAACCTCTTATCAACCTAGTGGAACGGTTGATGTGAAATTGACGGTTTCGGATAAGAATTTCGTTCCCGAACTTTCAAAATTCCAAATTACCAGCGATCGCATGTCCACAGTCGACGAGACATTGAGTTTAACTGCGTCACCTACCATCACACCACAATCCGTGATCAAGGAAGCCAACAGCACCCAGATGATTCTGCGGTTGTACATAGACCTCAATAAGTATACCTTTGCAGGTGGTAATCTGCTTGTCTATTACGACAAGACGCTGGTATCCGGTACGCTTGAACTCAGTGCTTACTCCGCATATTCCATGCCGGCACAGACAGCCAAGTCGACCGACCTTGATATTTTCTTCGACAGGGGCGACGCTTTCACTACATTAGGTATACCGGAGTCTTGTTATGACGTGGATTCCTGTACTTTTTATGTCATGAAGAAAAATGAAGAGATGAAAGAGTATGAGTTAGCTTCGATAGCTGAAAAAGGTGGAAAAAAAGGATTCGGACTTGTAGATGTCAGTTCACTAAGTACTAATGTGTTATATTATATGATGATCAGGATTCAGACGTGCAGTGATGAAAAATCACCTGCTTACACATGGCTCTGTTATCCTTTTGTTATTAAAAAATAGATTGAGTTATGACAAAATATGATAGATTTATATACGCCATCGGTTCTTTTCTGTTGACTCTATCCTTATCAGGTTGTGGCAATGAGGACAATGAATATGACAGAAGTGCATTTTATGAGGGAGGTGACACCGTTATTATCGAAGATGAGACTGTACCTCTTTCTGATGAAATGGCAATCAAGATTGACAGAACGTTATATCTTCTCAAAGACAACAATATCAGTAGTGTGCACGATTTGACAATTCAAGACAATGTCAGAAAGAGATTTGCCCGTCAGCAAGTCGTCAATGTCGGAGACAATATAGCGTTTCATAACGGGGACTGCATGATGATAGATGTCAATGATATCAAAGCCTTACAGTCAAATCAAGACATTGCGCCTGTCGTCAAGAAGTTTTATGATGGGGGAGGAGCTCTCCTGTTCGTTCAACCTACGAAGTCGAACATCGAGAACTTCTTCTGTGCCATCGGCGATACAGTTTTAACGACGCAGGAAGACAACAAGATCAATGAAGTCGTAATCTACAAAAATGATATGAATGACGGACATGTGAATGTGTCGGTTTTCGACGACTTGTGTAATACAGACGACGGGGTATATAAGGTAGAAGACGATGTGCCGGAGTCTGCCGAACCGGAAGAGGAAGCCAATGATGAAAGCAACATCACAGAGTACACCCAAGGTTTGTATGCCGACCAGGTGGTCAGTGATGTCAATGCTTTTATCGGAACCCACGTCAATCCGTCCAAGTCGGTTCAGACCCGCAGTTCCGCCTCAAGAGCTGTTCATGATATTTCTGCTGCTTATCAGTTTAGATTTCATAACAGTTATACGTTATGCTCCAATAATTACTACGACAGCAGTATTAGTGGCGGTACTGATTATTTCTTTTATGAAGTAGATGTATGGCCGTTTAAAAAACTGGAAACCGGTGATGTTTATATATACATGGAGTATATCTTCTCATTAAACTTCAGTGCCGGCTATCGATCTGTTTACCGCCATCATACCAAAGGACGACAGTATAAAGTGATGGAATGGGCGGGTAATAAGGTAGAATGGTCGTGCCATACCCCGATTAAAAATGATGTGAAGGAAGATCCTTGCTACTATGATGCCACGACAAGCGATTATGTATATGAACATACCCATGCGCCCACGACTTCAGAGAGTTCGAAGCAATATACATCCAGTATGTCCGTCAATGTGGGTGGTAGCTTGACGGGCGGATTTCAGGGTACAGACCCTACCGGATCCGCGGGCGTATCCGGGGGAGTGACTTTTGGAAATACGATCACAGAGACGTTTCCTGATGTATCGTACACAGACCATTCCAAAAATAATGGTAATACAAGTTATGTAGGAGGACAATGGGAACTGGCGGATGCCATTTCCAAATATGCGACGCTGAATTATGGACTTGTCCGAGTATATGAGCCTGCTAAAGTAGGGCGTTCCACCTTCTGTCCTCATGCGGCATGCCTTTTTGTTGTCTCTCCCCAAGGCAAGAATCCGAAAGGAGGGGTAGGTAAGAATATCTACATATTTGATACCAAAATCACATTGTCAAGCTATGGAGCATTCTCCAATGCCTCTTCGGGAAAGATGAGAAAATGTTCATACACGACCGATTTCAGCGGTGTGGTCGATTTAAGTAAGCTGAGGTTTTACGATTCTGATGCATTACACAACGCAAAGAAGGATTGATTACCGTCTTTTTGAATGATCCTCTTATGAAATTATCTCATTGGGTATATATCTGCAGAATGGATGCCGGCAAATGTATTGTCGGCATCACATCCTCATTCAGATTGATCTGTAAGATGTTGCCTTCTGTGGTATTTCTACGTAAATATATGGTCTCGTATGATGCTTTGTCTATGATGCATCAGCTACAGGATATTTCCCTTGAACAGCAGGAACAGTCTATCAAAGACAATGAAGAAACAACCGAATATTGGATATGTCGTATACGTTTCTGGGCGATAGAAGAAAACCTCTGATCAAATCCAACATGGACAGAATTGTCCAAGGACAAAATTGACATATCAAATATATTAAAAAAGATGATAATGTCATAACCTAAACAGAAATGTCATGTATGTTTAAAAACTCTTTATGTATCTTTGTAACGTGAGATGTCTATGCGCAGGCACCGTAAAATAAAGGACGCTTTGAATAACAGACGATAGACGTTGACGAAGTGCCAATAAAGTATATGTTAAACAATTTAAATTATAAATTATGAGAACAAAAATCACATTCGTTTTAATTGCATTTTTTGCAGTTTTAGTACTTTCGTCTTGCTCAAAAGACGAAACGAATACAGTGGAGATAACAACGTACAGTATGGGATTTACCGCGATGTCAGCGTCAGGCGCGAATTATATGGGAGTGATAGAAAATGCCTATAAGACAGCATTAGGTGTATCGACTACTTCTTTTGAGTGGCCTGGCGGAGTAAATGATGATGCGGTCAGAGCAAAATGTACTATCGCAGAGCAAGCTCTGAGCGGTAAAGTTTTGAATGGCACTTACACATTTGAAGTATCACGCGGTACTGTAACAGTATATACACATACGTTCACTGCGTCAAAGTAGATAGTTAAAAAAAGCTGCTCTATGCCGGTTGCGTCTACTACAGGACATATTATCTGAAACAACCGGATAGAGAATAAAAAATAATAACATGAAAAAATTATATTTACCGATTTTTTTTACTGTATGTTTTGTAGTCACATACGTAACCCCATCACAGGCTGTCGCCGGTGGAAGCAGATATCAGAAATTTCACTATGATTCTGTTCAGGTGAATCCTCCCTATGACTTTATTTCGCTCAAAGACTTGAACGTGTATACCCAACTGGCGGATATCGAAAACGGAACAGGGAAATATACTGCATGGAATACAGAGGGTTTCCATGTGGGTATAGAGACAGTGGGTTGTACTTTAGAGATAAAACAAGTGCCTGATGACTATGTGACGCCGAAGAATTGTAACTTAAGTTTTTCATTCATTGATATGTATGGTGCAAAGCATGACTCTGTGAGTGATAATCTGACAGCTAAGTTTAAGACACTGGAATTCGTTACGTATTCCAAATTCACTCCTCATATATCATTCTCTCACTACAGAGGCGGAAGATATGAACTACATGCCAGACTAGAGCCCAATATGTTTCTGGTGACAGATACGATAGATATCCAGGATGAGGCATGTATGAGGGTGCTTGGCGATTATGTGCGTACTGGCGCTGATATGAATGTGAAGGCTTATGTAACCACGGGCTGGCCATACAATCCTGATACACTATCCGGGAATGAGACGGTGAGATGGAATATCTACAAAATGAAAACCGACAGTACATTTACTCCTGTTGCCAACGGAAGTAAACCGATCAATATGAAGAATGCCGACAAATCTCTTCTTGCTGGTTATGACTCTGTAAATGTGAGTCGGGCCAAACCGGAAGTGGGACGCTATAGAATCACCTATGAATCTGATTTCAAACCTGCCAACCGTGTGGTGTACGTAGATGTAGTAGATACCTTGCGGGCTACCGTGGCACTTGACAGAAATGAATATACTTGCGGGAAGGACAGCATGGCTCTGCTCCATATCAAGATGGATTACAAATATCCCCATATATCTCCCACGAAGATATATCCCGAACCTACTATCAGAATAAAAGCCACGATGAATGATTCCAAGGATTCCTTGCTGCTGAGCAATGATACGCTCGCCACGAAAGACTTAATGTATGCCGGTGACTGGACCGTGAAGTTCAAGGCTGTTCCTGAATCGGAACTCAAGAATGGCGTGGCTCATGAAATGATGAATGTGACTATCTCATTTAATGGCCAGCAACAATATGCCATTTCGCTGCCGATGACATTCTTACTTGCTACGGACATCAATCAGCCAACTGCCGATGAACCTAACTCCACCCCTGCCGATGAATATGGCTACAATCCCGCCGGGCAACGTGTGGCTAAGGGATACCGCGGTCTCATCATCAAGAAAGGCAAAAAGTATATATATCGGTAAGTATACATTTGTCAGTCCCGTTAAATCAGAAAAGGGAACAGAATTATTTGCGACTTTCACAAAAAAGTAGTATCTTCGCCACATATTTTAATACAGACAGCAATGAATGGAGTAAAAGGCATACCTTATGGAGTGGCTAGTTTCACGGAAATCATCACACAGAACTTCTATTTTGTGGATAAGTCCATGTATTTCCCTGAGTTGGAGGATACAGCGAAATATCTGTTCCTGATACGCCCGCGCCGCTTTGGCAAGAGCGTATTCCTGAGTATGATGAGTGCCTATTACGATGTCAACATGGAAGATGAGTTTGACACGCTCTTCGGCAACCTCTGGATAGGCAGCCATCCCACGAAACTGAAGAACGGTTTTCAGGTGATGTATTTCGACTTCTCCAAGGCAGGAGCATCCGTGTCCGGACAGGACCTGATGGACAGCTTCAATGAATATTGCTGTATCAGAATTAATAATTTCGCCGAACGCTATGCCCGTTTCTATAAACCGGAGTTCGTGAGCGAGGTGAAAAAGATACCAAATGCCAAGGCAAAACTCAGTTATATTGAAACAGAGGCAAAAGACAATCATTCCCCCTTATATCTCATCATCGATGAATATGACAATTTCACCAATGTGGTACTGAGCGAACAGGGCAAGGATGTATTCGAGGAACTGACCCATAAGAGCGGTTTTTATCGGGAATATTTCAAGCAGTTTAAGGGTATGTTCGACCGCATCTTCATGATGGGCGTCAGTCCTGTCACGTTGGATGATGTGACTAGCGGCTATAATATCGACTGGGGTATCAGCAGTGACCCGCGGTTCAATGCCATGCTCGGCTTCGATGAAGCGGATGTGCACACCATGTTCCAATATTATCAGGAGCAGGGGAAACTGCAGGGCGATGTCGACCAGATGATAGAGGAGATGCGCCCGTGGTATGACAATTACTGCTTTGCGGAGGACTGCTTGGACAACCCCAAGATATTCAACTGTGACATGACATTCTATTATCTGAAGAATCAGATACTCTATCATCATGCTCCCAAGGAAATGGTGGATAAGAATATCCGCACCGACTATAGTAAACTTAAGATGTTTGTGCGTCTCGACAAGGCGACGGGCTCTACTGAGCGCATGAGCACCCTGCAGGAGATAGAAGCCAAGGGCTATCTATACACCAATATCAAGACCTCATTCCCCGCCGACAAGATAGCTAATCCCGAAAATTACAACAGTCTGCTGTTCTATTACGGACTGCTCACCATCGGGGCTGTGCGTGGTGATATGCTGAAAATGGTCATACCTAACAATTGTGTAAGAGAACAATATTTCGGTTTTATGCGTGAGTATTATCGTGAATACACGCAGGAAGAACTGGGCAATCTTGTGGAACTGATGACAGATATGGCATTCGATGGTGAATGGCAACCTTTTATCAAAAAAATCGCCAATGCCTATCGCGACGTGTCATCCGTCAGAGACTCCATCCGTGGTGAGCAGAATCTGCAAGGATTCTTCAAGGCATATCTCTCCCTGACGTCTTATTTCTTAGTACAACCCGAGTTGGAAATGAATTACGGGTACTGTGACTTCTTTTTGATAGGTGACAAGAAGAAATATGAAGAGATCAGTCACAGTTTCATCCTCGAACTGAAATACAGCAAGCCCACCGCCACCGCCGAGGAACTCGCCGCACAGGCGGAAGAAGGCAAAGCGCAGTTGTGCCGATATGCCCAGGACAAGGTGGCGCAGCGCCTGGCAGCCCCCACTACGATGCACTTGATACTTCTGCAGTTCAAGGGCAGCGATGTCGTAGCCTGCGAGGAAATATAAGAAAACAAGACACTTGACTAAGAACCAATTTTTTCATAGTCATATTTTTGCTTACTATTTTCTGATTATCTTCATTTCTTTACAATTCAGGGAATTATATAGATGCAAGCCTTTAGCGGTTAAATGATATATCTTCCTGCATCCTACAGAATCCCTCCCGAATTGTTCCAAATTCCCGTAATATTCTCCGCTATGTATAAAATATACAGTAAAAATGCAAATATTACGGGATTTTTTGATTACCTTTGCACTCCCTTTTCTTCATATAGGTAAAAAGGATTACATAAGATGACAATAAATATTATTAGTAAGACAAGTAACGCCGAGCGTTACTCGCGGGTATCCCTTGACGATGTTGTGACGATCATTCGCGATGGCAAGTATGCCGGAGAAGTGGCACAATATCGTGGTTATGGGCATCCTGTCAACGGACTGCCCTCGGTGTGCTTCGGCGCCGAATATGCCAAGTATAAGGGTAGGGTGGACTTCAAGGGCTACAATGCCCTCGTGCTGCTCGAAGTAAATAATCTTCCGGACATCGACACGGCTGTGGAACTCCGGCAGGCGGTGGCGAAAATCCCTTATACGTGTCTCACCTTCGTGGGGGCTACGGGCAGGGATGTGAAAATCGTGTGCCGTGCCGTCTCTTATCAAAATACGGTGCCCACGGACGAAAAGGATGCCGCCGTGTTCCATCATCAGGCTTACAGACGACTGCATTATATCTATTCGGCGCAACTCGGTATCACCGTCGACCGACTGGAACCGACGCTCCGGCACCGATGCCCGTTGAGCAGCGACGTCGATGTCTTCTATCGTGCTGACTCCATGCCGGTACTGGTCAGTGAGGCGGACGAAGACATGCCCGATTTTACCCAACCGCGGCCGGCCATCTCCGACTATGAGACGGAACTGGGCATGGCTAAGTTGTACATGCTCCGCAAACAGTACACATCCTGTGTCCGGGATGCCTGCGAGAAGTCGCTCGACGAGGAAGATGCTTCTTTCCGTTCGTGCAAGATGATACAGAAACTGGCTGAGAACTGTCATGAGACGGGACTGCCGATGGCTTATGCCGTGAAGATGACGCTGTACAAAACTGAATTTTTCGAGATGAGGGATTTCGTGGAAGACACGTTCAACGAGGTCTACCGGACCACGCTCAAGTCGGTCTCACCTTATAAGTATATCAAACCGTCGGCTTTGCTAACCTACCGCACCGAGGCGTTTCTCAATGCCAATTACGACCTTCGTCTGAATGTGATGACGGGAGTGGCGCAATATCGGTCGAAGGACAATTTCAACTTCACTTTCCAAGACCTCACCAAGAGCGTGCGCAACACGATGGCAATCAGGGCGCTGAAGGCGGGACTGGAATCGTGGGACAAGGACATCACGAGGTATATCGAGTCGACGATGATTCCCGAATACGACCCCGTGAACGATTATCTGGACCACCTGCCCCGATGGGACGGCAGGGACAGAGTGGAGACGATGGCCGACAGGATCAGGACCGCCGACAAAGAGTGGCGCCACCGTTTCCATGTATGGATGTTGTCTACCGTCGCCCACTGGATGGGGAAGGACCGTCAGCACGGCAATGCCATCGTGCCGTTGCTTATCGGCAGACAGGGAAGCCGGAAGACCACGTTTTGTGGGATGATTTTGCCCCCTGCCCTCCGTGATTACTACAATGACAAGATAGAGATCAAGAGCGACACCGCACTCAACCTCAGTCTTACCTCGTTTGCCCTGATTAACATCGACGAGTTCGACAGTCTGTCGCCCACCAAACACCCGTTGCTGAAATATATCCTGTCCAGTTCGGAGGTGAAGATGCGTCCGCCTTATGGCAAAGCCTTCGAGGTACGCAGGCGATACGCTTCCTTCATAGCTACGACCAACAACGACCGACCGTTGACCGACCCTACGGGCAGTCGCCGCTTTATCTGTGTTGAGGCTGACGAGATAGATACCGATGGCAGAACCGATTATCAGCAGTTGTACGCCCAACTGAAACAGGAGATTCTGGATGGTGAGCGTTATTGGTTTACGGATGAGGAGACGGCACTGCTGATGGCGCACAACCTGCGTTTCCAGCGGGTGGACGACTATATGCAGATGATCAGGATGACCTTCGAGACCCCGGACAGCAGTATGGAGGGCGATCCGCATACGCTGGATGATATTCTGGAAACGCTGGAACGAAAATTCCCTACATTCAGACGGTTGAAGACGACAAGTCTCTCTCTGGGCAGATGCTTAACTGATATGGGATATGTGCGCAGAAAGACCAAGACTTCCAATCAATATATCATTCAGGAAAAATAATTTTCATTTTAACCTCCATCCTCCACCAAAGAAGAGCTTTTTCACTGTATCGTTCTGGAACATAAGTGAATATGAAGGTATGCGGTGCTCTGGAACCTCCACCAAACCTCCACCCATCCTCCACCTTTTTTCGAGGCGATGTTTTAACAAATAATATTTAACAATTATATAAAAGACAACAATGGAAAAGAACGAAGACGAACTGACTTTTAATTATGAGTTTACGCCCAAATTCTGGGAGAACTGCTTCAACCACGCCTGCCCGAAGGCAAATGACTGTCTGCGCCATCTTGCAGGAATGAATATCCCTGATGGAATGACTCACGGTCCTGCCATCTACCCTGACTCCTATAAGAATGAAAATTGCGTACACTTCATACGGATAAGGGTCATAAACGGTGCTTACGGGTTTGATAAAATGCTCAATCAACTGAAGCGAAAGGATGAAATAGAGTTAAGGGCGAGAATCCAGGGATATCTAGGTGGTGGCGGTACTTATTACCACTACAATCACGGTCGAAAATTGCTGACACCAGAGCAACAGAAGAGAATCATCGAGATGTATCATGAATATGAATATTCTAAAGAATGTCAGTTTGAAGGTTACAAAAAAATATATGATTTCAATTAATAAATAAAATATCTGCCCGAATTTTTTTTTAATCCACTGTTGTAGACACTTCACACCACCGCTGTAATCACTCTACATCACTTCTGTGATGTGTCTACAGCGGTAGTGTAGAGTGTCTACAGAGCCGCTGTGTAGAATCTCTGACTGTTTCTTGACAAAATAACGCTTCGTTTAATTCAATTATAGAGGTGGAGGATGGGTGGAGGTTTGGTGGAGGTTCCAGAGCTACATCTATTTACTTAATAGCTTAGTTATCAGATATATACAAAGATATTTTGCCTCTTTGGTGGAGGATGGAGGTTGAAATTAAAAAATTGTGGGAGAAGGACCAATTATTAGTATTTCTCTTCATAGTCGTTGAAGATTCTAATAGATATCTTGTCCATACTGCATCAATTAAGGTGAGAACGAAATCCGCCCAGTTGCTTTTATTTCTTATTAAAGATTAAGTCTAAGCCCTGGCTTCGATAAAAGTCGAAACGAGTATCACTGGATATCAGTGGGAGATGTTCGGTTATAGCATGTGAGATGATAACATGGTCAGAAGGGTCCTTATGGCCTTGTGCTTCATTGAGCACCAGATGCGAATAGGTAATCATGTGCTCTAATTTTAGTGGGAGTATCTTGACATAAAATTCCTTTTCTATGGCTTTCACCATATCTTCGGCAGTTCTCCACCTCTTGGAACATAATCCTTTATTATTATAACCTACAATCAATTCACGAACAGATTCCGTACTGATATATAATACAGATTCCGGATCTTCGATGATTGTATTTACATCACGGTCAAGAGAATCTATATCTGTGGCTAAGTACACAAAGATATTTGTATCTATCAAATACCGCATACCACTTATAATAAGAAAGTGGGATCATTGACAATCAGACTGCCTTTATATTTTTGGGCAGCCTCCCATGTCTTACTGACTTTTCTTTTCTTATTCTTCGGAGTCATTTCGGTTGCTTCAACCTTCACTTCCGCTTGTTTTTTGCTTTCCTCTTCCATCTTTTTTTCTTTATGGTGCAAATATACAACTATTTTTTAATATAATCAGTCATTTTCACCATAAAAATATTTTTTGCCATAAACAGTCATCATTGCCACCGCCTTTTAAAAATATTTTTTGCCATAAACAGTCATCATTGCCACCGCCTTTGGTAAAAAATGAAAATACACAATCCGCCCCGTTGCTTTGTGCCTCTTTCATTTTTTCACCCATGTCACCTGTCACTTTGTAACCGCTGTGGGGGAGAGTCAACTTTTTTAGGACAAGGCAAAAACAAAAAAACCACCGTATGGCGAATGGCTCGTACGGTGGTGTGAGGATTATTTTGTCGGTCTTAGTATGCCTGTTTCAGTATCTGGAGTATTTCTTCCGGAGTCATCTGTTTATATCCGCCCATCAGTACGGTGGAATTGGCTATCAGCGGTAGCATATCTTCGGTGGCATTCAGATCGCGCAGACGTGTCACCATACCACTTTCCTTGACAAACTGCTCAAGGGCATCGATACCTGCTTTCGCCATCTGTTCCTTTGTTTTGCCTTCATCACTGATATGCCATACCTCACGGGCAAAACGGACAAACTTATCGAGCCCGAACTGCGATACGTAACGGTAGTAGGGGATAGAGATCGCTGCCAGTCCCATACCGTGTGCACAGTCGGTATAAGCTCCCAACTGATGTTCGATCATGTGTACTTCCCAGTCCTGAGCCTTACCGAGCCCTGCCAGTGGATTCATAGCCAGTGAAGAACACCACATCAGATTGCTGCGCGCCTCGTAATCCTGCTGGTTCTCGACAGCGACACGTGTACTGTCGATGATAGAGCGAAGCAGTCCCTCGATGATGTAACTGGACGTGCCGTTGTCATCACCGGCAAAGTAGGCTTCCATCAGATGTGACATCATATCAAAGATACCGCTGAGCATCTGATATTTGGATACAGAAAAGGTGTATTCGGGATTGAGAATGGAAAAACGTGGATTGACATCAGCATTGAACACACGGCCCATCTTTATCTTAAGATCTTCATTGGTGATAACCGAACCGGCGTTCATTTCCGAACCGGTGCCTGCCATGGTGAGAATAGAAGCGACGGGTACCAGTTTGTTGTCTACCGGTTCAAAATTGGTATAGTAGCGCTGCCACGCATCACCTTCACAATAAGCTGACACAGAGATAGCCTTGGCGCAGTCGATGACGGAACCGCCACCTACTGCCAGGATCAGGTCCACATTGTTTTCCTTGACCAACCGGCATCCTTCCATCACCTTCTTATAAGTAGGGTTGGGCATAACACCGGAAAGTTCAACGACCGTCTTTCCCAGACTCTTGCAGATATCCATGACTTGGTCGTAAACACCTATTTTCTTGATAGCCCCTTTACCGTAGGCGAGCATAACGGTTTTACCATATTTGGCGAGTTCGGTCTTCAGACCTTCCATCGCTGTGCGACCAAAGTATATCTTGGTCGGATTCTCATACGTGAAATCTAATTTCATAATTTTCTCCTTTAATAATTAATACTATTTTCGGATGCAAAAGTATAACATATTCTGCATAAGGCATATAATCGGATTACGGATTAAAATACCAATTTTACGGTTTTGTATGTTCTACTATCTGATATAATGTGATACGAATCTGGTGACGCGTGCTGTATATTCCGCTTTATGGTCGTTGTATGAATGGGCGTGAACGGAACCTTTGCTTATATAGAGTTCCTTAGGTTGTGGCTTCGCTGCATATAGGGGGTGAACCATCCATGATGGTACGAAATCATCTTTATCTCCATGAATGAAAAGCATAGGTTGATGGCATTTCTTCACTTGACTGAGCGGAGACGCTTCGCCGAAAGTCCATCCGTATCGCAACTTACAGAGAAGACTGGTGGTGTACATCAGTGGAAAATCAGACAGACCGAACATCTGACCTACTTCATAATGGAATTCGTCCCATACACTTGTATAACCGCAGTCTTCGACAAAGCATCTGACATAAGCAGGGGTATTCTCGCCTGATATGCACATCGTGGTCGCAGCACCCATGGATATGCCATGTACGACTTGCCGGGATGTTCCGGTGGAATCGCGGAACATAGAGTCGGCAACCGCCATCCAACGCATCACATCGAGTCTGTCTTTCCATCCCATCTGTATATCGTTTCCGTCGCTTCTGCCATGCGCATGGAGGTCGGGCAACAGTACATTGTAACCCATCCGCTCATATATGTGCGCTATTGGGAACATTCTGATGTTGCAGTCTTTGTATCCATGTATGAGGATGGCCGTATTTCCGGTATGCCGCCAACCGTATATGAACGTGGCATGCTGTCTTTCACCATTCTTCATGATGATGAATGTATCGCGCAGTGCCTGGCATCGGTTCAGACTGTCTATCCATGGCTTCAATTCCGGATTCTCTTTGATGACACGCTCGTAAACTTTGTGTATTTATTTTTGCTACACGGTCGTTGTCTGCATCAAGAGAAAAACTGAGCATATAAAAACTAAAGTAGACGATGACGGCAACGAGTACCGTCAATATAGATAAGATAGAAATTTTAATCCAATGTTTCATAATCCTGTAAAATAAACGATAAGATACCATACGACGGGTACAAGTAAGGCCGGTAAGAGATTCAGCGTCTTGCAGTCTTTAAGATTAAGTAACGACAGACCCGAACCGGTGATGAGCAGTCCACCTATGATGAGCAATTCTGCCATGAGTGAACTACTGATAGCCGTACTGGATATGGAGGCGATAAGATAAAACATGCCCTGCCATAAGAACAGTACAGGGGCAGCCAGTATCATGCCGAAACCGTAGGTGGATGCGAATACGGTAGAAGAGACCAAATCGAGGGTGGAGTTGGTATACAGAAACGTGTTGTCACCCTTAAGCGCACTGATGATCGGACCAAGCATAGACAACGGTCCGATGCAATAAAGCAGAATCGCCGTAGACAATCCCTCGGCGAGGTTCTTGCCGTTGCCTGCGTTGGAATGGTTATGGACGGCCTGCTTGAATCTGCCGTCAATATTGATCCATGTTCCTATGATTCCGCCTATCGCCAGTGAAACGATGAAGAGTACAGGGTATTTACTTTGCGAAAAATGGGAGATGGTGGCATTGAGACCGATGGCAAGACTTGCCAGTCCTAGTCCATTGTAGAGTACAGTTCGATATTTGTCCTTGATACCCTTGTGGAGAACTGTACCTGCTATCGTACCTGCTATGATACAACAGGTGTTTACAATCGTTCCTAACATATTTAGTGATCTAATTTGATGGCAAATATAGCGTTATTATTTGAATTTTCAGGTAATAATGGAATAAAAAACGGGCCTATATCAGAATTTTGCACTACCTTTGCAACTGATTTAAACAAGATAACCATGGTAGTTCCACAGAAAGTAAAGAGTTTTATGATGCCTATAACGATGACTTTGGGCGTGATTTTTGGAATCACAATACCAAAAGTGATATTATCGTTGAGTGTGATGCTGCCATATCTTGTAGCCGGAATGTTACTCGTGGCATATAGTAAGTTGCATTTCAAGAACATCCGCATTGTTCCGATGCATTTCGTACTGATTATCACTCAGATGTTGGGAGCCCTGATTATGTGGAAACTGTTTTCTTATTGGAATCCATTGTATGCGCAGCAGGCATTTATTTGCATATTCTGTCCGATAGCCACATCCTCACCTGTGGTGATAGGTATGTTAGGTGGTAATCTGACTTGTGTAGTAGCTTATATATTATTCTTCTATATAGGAGCCTCTTTTCTTATTCCGGGTATTTTACCTATCGTGACGGGCAATGATACGATTCCTTTCCTGCCAATGTCTCTTATCATCGCAAAACAGGTGATGCCGATGATTCTTTTGCCACTGCTTATAACGATGGCGATGAAATTAAGATTCCGCAGAGGAATACACTTCCTAAGAGAAAATCAGAGCCTGGCATTCTATTTATGGAGTATTTGTCTTACCTTGGTAATAGGTAAAGCCACTATCTATGTCATGGCTGAACCTGCGAACAGGATACCTACAGAACTGATGCTTGCCGCCATATCCTTATTTACTTGTCTGTTGCAGTTCGGGGTGGGGCATCTCATCGGTGTCCATTATCACGAGAATGTGGTAGGAACTCAGAGTTTGGGACAGAAAAACACAGCGATGGGACTGTGGATGACTTTTGCCTATTTCAATCCGTTGGTTTCGGTAGGAATGGCTGCTTATAGTATTTTCCAGAATAGTATTAATTCGTTGCAGATTTATCTGTATGC
>OBMA010000975.1_pt1 | contig 17383 bp, 20 predicted proteins | sample 1539141 | NCBI WGS metagenome assembly OBMA01 (sample SAMEA3991484, study PRJEB22521) | metagenome | biome: anthropogenic terrestrial biome; feature: sewage plant; material: raw primary sludge | place: Sweden | collected 2012-09-26 | reverse complement strand
GTCATGGTTATGCCATGAGTAATGCTATCCCAAGCATTAAAGCCATAGCAGACCACATGATTGGGAGTAATGATGAAGATAGTGTCTTGTCACAAATCGAGAAAATCCTTGAGGTGGATTAATAATTAAAAAGACCAAAAGTTGAAAAACTTTTGGTCTTTTTAATTTCTCAAAGAAGTTTATTTAGTTTTCTAAAGATATCTTAGATATAAGGTCAAATAAAAATGACAATAGTATCATTTTTATTTGACTTTATATAAGAAGATGATAAAATAAAAATGAAGGGGTTGTCATTTTTAAGATTCTAGGAGGAAATAATGCCAAAAGTAAATGAAGCCTATATTAGTGAAAAGAAACAAGTTATTTTAGATGCGACCTTTCGGATTTGTATGAGAAAGCCGGTATATCAGGTGACGATGAAGGATGTGATTAAAGAAACAGGCATGAGCCAAGGAGGGATTTATCGATACTACGCGAATTTTTACGATATTTTATTTGCCTTGATTGAACGAGAGAGTCAGTATAATGATTTTAGAAAAAATGTCGATGATCTTTTTGAGTCTGACCTAACACCAGAAATGGTAGCAGCTAAACTGATTCAAATGGTTTTTAGGGATCCTAGCGATATAGAAAAGATTCTATTTGAATTGACCTTGCTGTTTGTTGAGCAGCCTGACTTGTATGCTGAATTTAGTCAGAAAATAACAATCGTCAATGATGAAGCTTATCTGATGGGACGGGCGATTACTTATTTGACAGCAAATGTTGCAAATGGTTATTTCAAACCAATGGCATCGGTAGAGGATATCTTTTCGACTTTGATTGCATCGATTGACGGGATTAAACGGGATGTCATTTTGACGAGATATTATCAGGTAGGGAACGATGCTAGTGGAACTAATTTTCCAAATTTTGAGACTAAGGTATTGACCAGTGTTCTAATCAAACAATTTATTCTTATGCTTGGTGGAGACATTGAAAAAATTTAGGAGTTGATATGAAACGATATTTGAGGAAGAGGAGTAGTCGTATGATTTTAATGATACTAGTAACTGCTGGCGCTTTGATGTTGTTTTTCATTTGTACTTTATTATTTTGGAGTCAAGGTAGGTTAGAGAACTATCTTAATCATGATGGGGATGTTTTGAAAGGGAGTGTTTCTGAAATCACTAGAGTGAAAATCAATGGGATAAAACAAGGGATGATTATCAAAGGGAAAAGTGATCAAAATCCAGTGCTCTTATTTCTGCATGGTGGCCCCGGAAATCCTGAATATGTGCTAGCAAAAAATCAAGTCACTGAGTTGGAAGAGGCATTTACAGTCTGTTGGTGGGAACAAAGAGGAAGTGGCATGTCCTATACCTCTGCAGCTGTTTCAAAAAATGTCACACTAGAGGAGATGATATCGGATACGGTTGAAGTGACGAATTATTTAAGGAAGCGTTTTGATCAAGATAAAATTTACATCATGGGGCATTCATGGGGGAGCTTTCTAGGGATTAATGTCGCAGTGAAGTACCCTGAGTTTTACACGGCTTATTTGGGCATTGGTCAGGTAACGAATTTGAAGGCGTCTGAAAAGTTATCTTATGATTATATGGTCAAAACATTGAGGGCACGTGGTGATGAGAAGGATTTGAAAAGATTGACAGCTTATGATATTGATGATCTAATTAACACCGAGCGGAATATTCCTGAAAAGTACCTGATGTTGCGATCACAAATTTTAGGAAAGTTGGGCAATGGCCTCTATCACAAGCCACCGTCCCAATTTAAAGATGTCTTGTTGCCATTTTTGCAAGCAAGTGAGTATAGGCTAGCAGATAAATATGGCTATCTGATGGGGTCATTATATGCGCTATCTGCACCGATTAGCAAGGATTTAGCGCAGATGAATTTGATGGTCGAAATTCCTGAAATAACAATACCCGTTTATTTTTTTCATGGGAAATATGATCGACAAGTGAGCTATGAGTTGTCAAAAGATTATTTTGACATGTTGACGGCACCAGAAAAGCATTTTTATAACTTTGATCATTCTGCGCATAGTCCCTTTATAGAGGAACCTGAACGCTTTATGAAAATAATCAGAGAGGATATCTTATAATGGAAGTAAGTTATTCACAAGCTGTAAACATTGCGCATTTTTTTGAATTTACAAAGAAACGTTGGTTTTGTCGTTTTTTCAGGGACATATGGGACGTGCTTGGGCGGATTCTATAGAAAAGCCAACATGTGCTCGGATTGTTACTAATGATTTTTGTTTTTTTGCGGGGGACGGCTCTACCATGGCAGCTAGGGAACTTGTTCAAAATGTGTTCCTAGATACCCAGAGAAATTATGTGATTATGATGCCACAGGATGAGGTTTGGAGAAGCCTTATTGAAACTTACTTTGATGGCAAATATAACAAGACAAAGCTTTATGCCATGAAGAAAGAGGCTGACTGCTTTGATAAGGTGCTGTTGCAGCAGTTTGTAGACCGTATGTCACCTGAGTTTTCGATTAAGCAGCTTGATGGGCATTTGTATCAAGAAACTTTAAAGTATGATTTTTCTAGAGGTTTATGCGCCAATTTTGATTCTGAGCAGGATTATCTGGCGCGTGGCATTGGTTTTGTTGCATTCTATGGAGAAGAGGCTGTTGCAGGCGCTTCATCTTACAGTGTGTATGATGGTGGTATTGAAATTCAAGTTGGTACAAAACCCGAATTTAGACGACAAGGTCTCGCTTTGGCTTGTTCTGCACAACTGATTTTAGCTTGTCTATCGCGTGGTTTGTATCCGAGTTGGGATGCACAAAATAAAGCTTCTGTTATATTGGCAGAAAGACTGGGTTATCACTTTGACTTTGAATATGTGGCTTATGAAGTAATGAAGTAAATATTATAGGCTAAAAAAACAATACTTATTTTCGTGGAATATATTCAAGATATAGAAAATACAGGCTACAAATAAATAACAAAAAATCTCATCTTTTTGGATGAGATTTTTAAATGCTTATTTTATACTCTTAATCCTGTTGCTGATAAACCTGATCACAAACCCAAGCGGTACGCAAGGCAGATTCGATGGTAGAGGGACAGCTTCCTTGGCCATTTAATTCATCCACAATCGTCTGGATTAAATTTTGATGCACATGTTCAATTGTACCTGCTGGAATTGCCGTTTCCTGTTCTGCTGTTTTAAGCTGGATGGGGTCGTTGGTAAAGCAACCAAAGTTAATTTCACCTTTTGACCCCACGATTTGGATATTATCTGCAACAGTATCAGTCGTAAAGCACCAATTCCCTGTCCCTGTGACATGATTGTCAAAAGCAAAGGACAAGGCAACATTATCTTCTGGCGCATAATAACCCGCTTGATTCACGCTAAAAGCTGCGACTTTTTCAATGGCACCAAAGAAAAAGTCCAGAATATCAAGTGTATGTACAGCCATATCCATAAAAATGCCACCACCAGAAATCTCAGGTTGGACGTGCCAATGCGTGCCATTGATCTCATCTTTAGCAGCCGGCCGGTAATAGGCAACATTGACAAACCGCACATCACCGATAGTACCAGCGTCTAATAGCACTTTGACTTCGGTAAAGCGTGGTAAAGTTCGGCGATAATAGGCGACAAAGGCTTTAACATTTGCTTTTTTAAAGGCTTCTGAAATTTCTAAGGCTTCGTTATAGGTCAGCGCGATTGGCTTTTCGATATAGCAGACTTTACCAGCTTCAGCACAGCGAAGGGCGTAGTCCTTGTGTGAGCCAGGAGGCGTGGCGATATAGACAGCGTCCACCTTAGGATCTGCGAGCAAGTCATCGACTGAGGCGAAGACCTTCTCGACATGGTGACGTTTGGCGTAATCCTCTGCTTTAGCGAGCGTTCGATTGGTGACGCCGTACAAAACAGAATTTTTGGCCTTGTAAAAGCCAGGTCCACTTTTCTTTTCTGTGACATCACCCGTACCAATCATGGCCCAATGAATTGTTTTCATAGTTATTTACCTTTCTGCGATTTCACAAAGTGAAATCTTGAAACTTGATCTCCGCTTACGCTCCGTCCAAGCAGTGTCGTTTGCGATCTTACATCAGCTCAAATTCTTTTGACTTTGTAAGTGTTTTCATGCTTCATTATACCACGACAAATAAAAAAGAAAGACTTTGAGTAGATAAAAGTCATTTCTTTTTGAAGGTTTTGTAAGTTTCATAACGTTTGCGCAAACTTTCCAAAGCTTTCTTTTCAGTTTGGTGTTTCGCATTTGGAAAGGCCTTGAGTATCCGCGCCCGTATCCTTTTTTGGTGCGCCATTAAGCTCTCAATCTCTGTCGTCAGAGTTTCAGTCAGCTCATCTTTATGGTTATCGAATTTCTCAGATGCGTCCACAGCAAAATTGCCGAGATTTTCGGCCAAGGTGTCACTGCCACGGCGGATCATGCGTGAGAGTTCATGCACCTGCTGTAAATCGCGGTTAAGGTGAGCGATAGCAATCACTGTGATGATGACATCTGTAAGCAAAATGAGATAAAAAATGCTGATAACAATGGTAACCGGCAGGGTCGGCAAGTGTTCTAAAATCTTAGCGATAATCGGCTGTATGATTTTAATTAGAAAGACACCCGCAAGGCCCCACATCAAAGAAAACTTCAGGCAAATAAAGCCACCGATATTAAAAGGCTCTTGGGAATAATCCCACCATCTCATATGGAACAATTTTTCTAAAACATAGCCACCGACTAACTCTAGCAGACTTGCGATGATGACGGAGGCCAAGAAAAGGAGGGGGAGATTATCTGCAATCGGGTTTAAAAAGAGGATAAAGAGCACCGCTCCAAAACCATAAATAGGACAAACAGCGCCGTTAAGAAAACCACGATTGACAAATTTACCGGTATTGACGGAGGCATAAATGACTTCGAGACACCAGCCAAGAACGGCATAGGCTGGAAAATAGGTCAGAAAAGTTAGCACGATGTGTTCAGATAACATGATAGCTCCTTTACTTTTTAATCTGATTTTACTGAATTATGAGTTGCTTTATCTTCATCTTAGCACATTGTTTAGGAAATTGTGTGCTAGAAAAAGTTTATGGTAAACTAAGGATAAATCAAAAAATACTTTCAGGTTCATCTGAAGGGCAAAGGAAGTGGTGAAACAAAATGAAAATACGACGCGCTCAATCAGCAGATGCCATCTCAGTCGTTGCACTCTATCAATCTTTGGTAGGAACACCAGGTTGTCCTTGGCATGCAGACTATCCGACGCTTGAAAATGCCCAATCAGATATTAGTAGTAGTTCGCTCTACCTTATCGAAGATGAAACTGGTGAGATTTTAGCGGTCGCATCAGCAGTAGAAGAGACAGATTTGGATGCTTTTGAGTTTTGGTATCAGCAAGTAACTAATTGGCGTAGTCTTTCGAGAGTTGCTGTGCGCCAATCCGTTCAAGGACGAGGGCTTGCCCAAACGCTGATTTCAGCTATTATTGATGCGTTGAGTGAAAGAGACAGTGCGGGATTACGCCTACTTGTCTCTCAGGATAATTTGTCTGCTCTAGCCTTATACAAAAAATTAGGCTTTAAACAGGTCGGTCAATGCTTTGCCTATGGTGCAGACTGGGACTGCTATGAGCTGATTTTAAAAAGCTGACAAGCCTCGTATCAAAGGTTTGTCAGCTTTTTATTGGCATAGTCATGCATTAATTTCGGAATTTCCGCAGAGATTTGTGTTGGTAGCACGACATAGCGTTCCCGCGCTAAGTCGTCCGCAATCGCTGAATGGGCATAAACGGCAGCTAAGACTGCTTGCTCAAGTGATGTTCGAAATTGACCAGAGAACCCAGCGATCATACCAGCAAGGGTATCACCCATACCGCCAGTTGCTTGATACGGGCCGCCAATGGTGAGTTGGAAAACTTGATCAGCTGTGTAAATTTCTGTCTGGTATTTTTTTAGGACAAGAATGGGGCTTGGCTTGAAGGTCGCAAGTGCAGCCAAATTTTTTGCCGGCGTTTGTTCAGCAATCTCAATCTGGCTCAAACGCTGCCATTCCATCTCGTGTGGTGTCAAAACAATCCGCGCATCTGGCAGATCAAGCTGGTGTTCAGCTAATAAAGTTAGGGCTGAACCATCTAGAATCAAAATCTGATCAGATCTGACGCTGTTTAAGGTCGCAGTCAAAATCGCCAACTGTTCTCCCAGACCAGATCCGATGAGGACGACATCAGCTTTCGTTATGAAAGCAGTCAAATCTTGCGTGTAGTCTGTGACCATTGCTTCCGGCAAGTGGCTGTGGAGGGCTGTGAAATTACTATGATGAGTCGCGACGGTGACGAGGCCGGAACCGCTATTGACGGCGGCCAGGGCGTTCATGATGACAGCGCCACCGTACTGTTCGGTGCCACCGATGATCAGAATCCGACCATAATCGCCCTTATGCGTGGCGTTGGCGCGCTTGGTGATCGTTTGTTCGAGAATCTCCTGTGTCAATTTGTGCATCATCGCTCTATTCACCATTTTCACGGAACCAGGCCTTGTCGCTGCCTTCGTTTTCGGTTAAAATCTTATGCATGGTTCGTTGCGCCTGTGGCACAAACATTTGTGGCTCTGGTGAGACAGGTAGCCATTTGACTTCAAGGGTCTCATCGCCATCGGCCTGAATGCGCCCACCTACTAATTGCACTTCAAAGCCAATCGCGATATTTTCTTGCGCGTCACCCCAAGCATTTTTATCTGTGATATGCGTAGAAAGTCCTAAAACTCGAACGACTTCGACATCAAGACCTGTTTCTTCCTTGAATTCACGCACGACCGCCTGCATGGGCGATTCTCCGTAATCCAAGAAACCACCAGGAAAGCCCCAACCAGTATCCGGCGAATCTGCCCGACGTTCTAATAAAATCTCCGTCCGGTCAGCGCTCCAAAGCACACCAAAAGCCGTCACGAAAATCATTCCTTGATGGCCCACTAGTGCCCTCATATCTGCAATATAATTTTTCTCCGTCATGTCTTACATCCTTTAAGGTTTTGAACTTCAAGCTAACTTCTTAGGAAAATAGATAATTTGTGAACCTGCGCAAGCGCAGAAGTTTCACCAGCGACGAGTAATCGCAGGAGCACACCCAAATTCCTAATTTTCTACAGAAGTTTGTGGCTGCGGTTACTCGCCACAGAAAAACCATGTGCGACTATGTCGCACCGCTTTCAGTATCATGTTATTGATAACATAAATCTTATCATAATTTAGGGCGATTTTGTTATAATAAAAGGATGACCTCACAATCTTTACTCAAACCCAAGGAAAGAATCGATCAGCTGGCGACGAATGACGTGAAAATCATCCAGTCTCGCGACGTTTTTTCCTATTCAGTCGATGCCGTGCTCCTCAGCCGTTTTCCTAATATCCCCAAGCGGGGGCAAATCGTCGATTTGTGCGCGGGAAATGGTGCAGTCGGCCTGTTTGCAAGCAGCAGTACAAACGCCAGCATCGTTGCAATTGAAATCCAAGAACGCTTGGCAGATATGGCCACGAGAAGTGTGCAGTTGAACGAACTAGAGCAGCAAGTGCGCGTGATCCAGGATGATTTGGCTAATACACTAGACCATCTCAATCCTTCTAGCACAGACTTGATTTTCTGCAATCCGCCTTATTTTAAGCTAGATGAAAACTCACGAATCAATGAGAGTGAGCATTATCTGTTAGCCCGGCATGAACTCGCAACCAATCTCGATGACATCTGTCGTATCAGTCAACAACTGCTCAAAACAAACGGCCATCTGGCCATGGTGCACCGACCAGATCGCTTTTTTGAAATTATCCAAACCATGACTAAATATAATCTAGTCCCGAAACGGATCCAGTTTGTCTATCCAAAAGCAGATCGAGATGCTAATATTCTACTGATTGATGCCATTAAAGACGGTAAACCTGGTGGCGAGAAATTCCTCCCACCCTTGATTTTGCACAAGTTAGACGGCAGCTACACAGACGAGGTACATCAGATTTATTATGGCTAACCAATATTTTTATGTCCTCTTATGTGCTGATCAGTCGCTTTATGCAGGTTATACCAATGATTTAGACAAACGGATCAAAGCCCACAATGCCGGACAAGGTGCTAAATATACCAAAGCCAGACGTCCGGTCGAGTTGGTTTATTCTGAAACTTTTTCAGATAAATCAGAGGCCATGAAACGGGAGTATTGGTTTAAGAAAACCTTGAGAACACGCCCTAAAAAAGAATCTTTTCTCCGTGAAAAAGGTATTATCATTGTAGAGGGACAGGTGACACATCTCTAACAATTTGACCAACAAAAAACACCTCCAAGTCTATATTGACTTGGAGGTGTTTTGCCGTTATTAGTAAATCAAGTCAAAGATTTCCATAGCAACAAGGTCGATGCTATCAAAATCAGAAGTTTCTTTGATTTTTGGATATTTTACGATGAAGACTTGATTTTCCCCATCAAAGCTGACGGTGATTTGAACTTCTTCGTCTTTTTCAAAGTTAAAAGTATCTTTTGGATCGCCTGATTCGACAAGTTTTTCCAATCGGTTAAGAATAGCAGAGAGATGTGATTTCATTTTATACGGATTCCTTTATGTAAGATATTAAAACGATTCATTGAATCGTTTTAACTTTTATTATTTTAACTTTATTTTACCATATTTATTGAGAATTTTGGCGTGTTTGATTGCTTTTTTCGCAAAATAGGCGACTTTTTTTGGTGTCCTGGCAACGGTTTTAACTGTTTTACCTGGTGCTTGGCGAACGATTCGAGCTGTCCGTCTCGGAATAGACTCCCCTTTTTCGGCCAGATATTGATCATTTGAGATGATTTTATCCAAATAGAACTCATAAACACGCAAGGCAAAGTTTTCTGCAGAAATCTCGTAAAGTTTTTGATCGTAGCGTGCTTGATCAAAGCTAGGTGTTTCTGTAATTGCAGCTAAGATGGTCGCTGCAATGTCATCATCACTCGCAAAAAGACGCCCAAATACGGGTTCAGTGATCAAACTTTGGAGATAAGCGTTATCCGTGGCTAAAACTGGTGTACCAGAGGCTAGCGCCTCAATATAGGTCAGACCTTGCGTTTCGCTAGTCGAAGCTGAGATGAAGAAATCCGCTGCTTTATAATAATAAGCCGTCTGGCTATTATCAACAAGCCCTGTAAAAATTACAATATCATCCAGGGCTAAGTCGCTAACTAGTTTCTGGAGTTTATCGGCATAAGGCCCGCTTCCGACAATCACAAGTTTAACCTTGACTTGATCTCGAATGGTCGCTAAATGCTTAACGATAGATTGGATATTTTTTTCTTCAGCAATACGGGATAATGACAGTAACATCGTTTCATCAGGTAGAATACCAAGACTTGCGCGCAAGTCAACACAATCTTCTGCTGTAATTTCAGGACGTACAAATTTATTTAGTTCGATCCCAGTCGGGATCACTCGTTTCTCAAGGTTAACGCCATAACCATTGACAATGTCTAAGACGATCGCGCTAGGAACAATAATCCCATCCACACCGAATAAATAGCTTTTGATGATATATTTGACCATACCTGGACGCAGAATTTTGCCCTTAGCGATATAATGGACATAATCTTCATATTTCGTATGCAAAGTATGAATGACAGGAATCTTGAGCTGTCTCGCCACAAGCTTTCCTAACATGCCGACCCCAAACTCAGTTTGGGTATGAATAATATCGAGATGATAGGTTTGGGCAACTTGATAAGCTGCGACAACACCTTTAAGCACGATACGTCGCTCAGCCAGTGAGATCAAGGGGATGCTACTCAAACGAATGACATTGACTTGGTCATCGGCAGGATCAGCATGAGGATCTGTCGTTGTAAAAATAAAGACCTGATGGCCCATCTGGGTGAGTTGATTGGATAAGGTTTCGATTGACGTGGCGACACCCGAAACCTGTGGTAAATAAGAGTCAGTAAAAAGACCAATTCTCATAAATACTCCTTTAGAGATTGCAAACGACTCATCCTTTCTACAGTCATGATAGTCAAGACTGTAGAAGTATTGGTCGTTAGGACGTGCTTCAAAGGCACATTAACTATCTAAAACTTGTTGGTAAGCAGCAACGAGTTGGGTTGAGATGCTCTCAATTGACCGGCTTTCAGCGACACGGTGACCGGCTTCCTTTTTATCTATCTTGCCATCTAGTACCCCTCTAAGGGCAGAGACAAAGTCTTCATTCGTTGATACAAGTGTCGCTGCTGTATTATCAAGCCAGCCACCATAGACCGGAATATCACGCGCAACAACATTTTGGCCAGACGCAAGGGCTTCTAAGACGACAATCCCTTCAGTTTCCTCATGTGACGGGAAAAAGAAGACGTCGCTAGCAGTCATAGCACCTTCATAAATATCACCCTTGATATAACCTGGAAATTCTACATTGGTAGGGTGATTCTTCTTGACTAAGCGCCGTACCCAACCAGGAACAGTCCAAAGGTTGGTCTCACCAAACCAGATAAAGCGTACATCAGGCATCATTTCAGCTACCTTGACGAAATCATCGATACCTTTGCGCTTAAAGTAAAGCGCCGCACACATAACAATCTTTTGGTCGGGCAATACTTGAAAATGATTTTTAAAAGCCTGCTCTTTTTCAGGAGACTGGCAATATTTACTCAGGTCAATGCCGTTTGAAATGGCAACAACAGGGACATTCACGCCATAAGAGGTGATGAGTTGCTTCGAATAATCGGTTGGCGTGATGACCAAATCCGCATGACGGTATAAGAAGGTTAGATATTTTTTAACAATAGGGGCTAATAAATTTGAGCCGATAAAAGAATTTCTGAAATCTTCCATTGTTGAATGACCGTGGTAGATTACTTTCTTGCCCATTCGCTTCGCACGAAAAAGCAGCATAATGCTTTTGATGCCGTAAGTGTTGATATGTGCAATGTCAAAATCCTCGTGGGGATTTGTTGTATAATCAATGCCAGCAATGTCTAATGCTCGCTTTTGATGGTAGATAGCACGGCCAATGCCAGATTTACGTAAAAATTTTTCGGCTTCTAAATAGAGTAAGATTTTCATAACTTATGTCTATTATATCAGAAAATCACTAGGAAACATCAGTCTTACGGCGTAAATTCAAGAAAAAGCAAATATTGATGAAAAAAATGTCATTTTTTTTCAAAAAAGGGTTGACCCATTTTCAATTTTGCGATATAATTATTTATGTTGCTGAGGAAATCAGAAACAAATTACTTACCTCGGTCCGTTGGTCAAGGGGTTAAGACACCGCCTTTTCACGGCGGTATCACGGGTTCGAATCCCGTACGGACTATCATAAACTTTCGTCAGAATGGACGGAAGTTTTTTTGTACCGTTTTCCAAAATAGGTGTGTAATCATTGTGAAGAAGGGAAATGATATGTTTGAAAAGAAAGAAAAAAACAAGCATGATTTCATGATAGAAAATTTTGATCGTTTATTGACATAAGTGATTAACGCAAAGGATGTGACAACAGAGATTAAGGCAATTTTGATAACGCACTATATGCGTTTTCAAAAATCACATAATATTGATCGAGAATGGACACAGATTTCCTCAGAACTCAGACCCTTTGCACTAAAAATGACTTTACTACGCTCCATGGGTGAACTGTTCATGGCCCTTAACAATCGGCATTTAACTTTAAATGAAATTGTGGGTGGTCAAGCCATCTTGACAGGATTTTTAATGAAAATCTAACGACAAAAAATCACGCTTGGTGGCGTGATTTTTACTTGCTTTATTTATCTTGTTCAGCCTTGGCAGACTCAGCATCTTTAAAGTCTAACTTATCAGAGGATGTAGCAAGTTTAACAGTTGCTGTTTTTTCTTTACCCTCACGGTAGTAAGTGACTTTCATCTCGTCTCCGACATTGTATTTGTAAAGCGCGCTTTGAAGTTCAGTACTAGTTGTCACTTTAGTATCACCAATTTTCGTGATCACATCATATTTTTTAAGTCCCGCAGTGTCGGCTGGTAGACCTTTTTGAACTTTGGCGACCACGACACCTGCTGTGACAGAGTCAGGAAGTTTGAGCTCGTCGATATAGCGCGAGTTAATGCCAGTGAGATCAACCATTTGCACGCCGAGTGCTGGGCGCTTGATTTCACCGTCTTTTTCGAGTTTACTGATAATTTCAACGACATCATTGGATGGAATGGCGAAGCCCATCCCTTCAACAGAAACATCTCTTGAAGATGAACCTGTTGCAGAGATCTTGCTTGAGTTGATGCCGATGACTTGACCTTCGACGTTGATCAAAGCACCACCAGAGTTGCCGGGATTAATCGCGGCATCGGTTTGAATGGCATTAACATTGACGGTTTCATTGCTTTCATTTTGCATGATAACCTTGCGTGATAGACTAGAGATAATCCCTTCAGTGGCTGAGTTAGCATATTCACTTCCTAGAGGAGAGCCGATAGCAATGGCGGGCTCTCCAACAGTAAGCTTGGAAGAATCGCCGAATTCAGCAACTTTTGTGACTTCTTTAGATGGAATTTTAATGACCGCTAAATCGCTATAAGCATCTTTCCCGACTAAAGTACCTTTGACCTTATTACCATTTGATAGCATGATTTCTAGTGAGCTTGCACCATCAACGACGTGGTTGTTGGTAACGATATAAGCGTAATCACCGTCTTTTTTATAGATGACACCAGAGCCTTCACCTGCGGGTTGTTCTTTAGCATTATCCTTATTAGTAGATGAGCTATCACCAAAAAGATCATCTAATGAGTTGCTTGACGACGCTTTTTGATAATTAATGACAGAGACAACGGCATCAGATACTTTGGCAATCGCTTTAGTCGTACTACTTGATACTTTATAAGAAACATCAGACACTTTGGTCGTGCTGGTTTGATTCGTCTTGATAGGCGTATCACCCGTAAAATGGTCGTAGGCGATATTACCACCTAATGAAACAGCACCACCGATAATCCCAGCAGCGATTAATTTTACAGCAGTTTTTTTACTATTTTTCATATGTCACTTCCTTTACATTGTTGTTGATAGCTTAAGTTTACCTTATACCACTTAATCATACCTTAAAACTAAGCATTTGTTAAATATTTAGTAGTAAATTATCGCCATGACCAGGAAGTTATACACAATATTGTGGATAAAACACTCATTTTGTGAACAAGTGTGTAAAAATCCATGAGTTTTCCACAAAAATGTGGAAACTTTTGTGAAAATGTGGATAAATCAAGTTTTCACAGCTTTACATTTCTTTTCTGCTGTGGATAAAAATGATTTTGATTTTTTGGTATAATTAAAGCATGAGAATAAAGATCATTAGTGTCGGAAAATTGAAGGAAAAGTATCTCACGGCAGGAATTGCGGAATACGTCAAGCGCCTGTCGCGTTTTGGTCAGGTAGAAATCGTTGAGCTAGCAGATGAAAAAACACCTGATCGAGCATCTGAAAAGGAAAACGCGCAGATTTTAGCCAAAGAAGGAGATCGGATTTTGGCGAAAATCTCAGATCGTGATTTTGTTTATTCGATGGCGATTGAAGGTAAGCTCATCTCATCAGAAGAGTTATCCACAAGTCTTGAACAAGCCATGCAACAGGCTTCGACCCTTGTTTTTATCATTGGTGGTAGTTTAGGCTTGGATCCACGAGTTAAAAAAAGGGCTAATGCCTTGATTAGCTTTGGTCGGATCACCCTACCTCACCAATTGATGCGACTCGTTCTAACCGAACAGATCTATCGCGCGTTTATGATTCGCGAAGGGAGTCCTTATCATAAATGACAATCATTGAGACATTTTTAGCCCATCAAAATCCGGAAAATGCGTCAGGTATGAAGCGATACATGAAAAACCACTTTGAATTTCTGGGGATTAAAACACCGGAACGCCGGGCGCTGTCCCGAGATTTTTTGTGTGAAAAAGCCAAAGAGGGGTGTGTTGACTGGGTGCTTGTGGATAAGTTATGGGCCCTAGACTATCGTGAATTCCAATATCTGGCTGGCGATTATCTAAAAAAAGTTCAGAAATGGCTGACCTTAGCCGATCTTGAGAGACTTTATGCATTAGCCATCCAAAAATCTTGGTGGGATTCGATTGATTTTCTGGATGAGCATGTGGGCAGTATTGTGCAACGTTTTCCACAGGCCAAGGCAACCATGCTAGCTTGGTCACAAGATGATAACTTTTGGATTCGTAGGCTAGCGATTGACCATCAGTTGGGCTTTAAGTTAACAACGGATACGGACTTATTGGCACAAATAATCAGAAACAATTTTGGATCAAACGAATTCTTCATTAACAAAGCCATTGGGTGGAGTTTGCGTGAGTATTCTAAAGTCGCACCAGACTGGGTACGCACGTTTATTACTGATTATGAGGCTGAGCTTAACAATTTATCCATTAGAGAAGGATTGAAAGTATTAAAACGGTCATCTGTTTAAGCAACTTTAAGCGATGCGCTGGTGTAAAATCTTGGCAAAATAAATGAGAACGGAGTGAGGACAGTTGACAAAGAAAAATTATCGGATTTTTGAGCGCGTGCGCGTGGCAGTGCTGATTACTTTTATCAGTGGTTTTTTGGATGCCTATACCTTTGTAACCCAAGGCAAGCGCTTTGCTGGTTTGCAGACTGGGAATTTTATCTATCTAATGAAAAGTCTAGCTGAAGGTAATTTGACGGGAGCATCGAATTATTTACTACCGATTTCAGCCTTTATGTTAGGGGCAGTTTTTACCTATTTCGCGCGGAAATTTGCTGTGCAAAATAAACATTTACGGTGGCATGCCTTAGCTGGCTTGATTATTTTTATAGGCGTTTTAATCACTGCCGCGATGGCACAGTTTGTCGCTTCAAAATGGACGGTACTGTCGCTTTCTTTCATTGCTGCTGTTCAGCTAGAGTCTTTCAAACGGATGCGTGGTGTACCTTATACTAACACTATGATGACGGGTAATCTGAAAAATATGTCCGTTTTCATTGTGCAAGGTCTGGTCGAGCGAAAACCTGAAATTTTGAAACGCGGCGGCTATACTTTTTTAATCATCGCAGGCTTCTGTCTGGGTGTGTTTATCTCGACCGTTTTAGCTCATAAATTTGATGAGAATGCCCTCTATGCTCTTTTGCCTATTATCTTTGGTTTCAATCTGGTGCTGTATCTTGAGAAGGCAAACGGTTTTGATTAAGGAGAATTCATTTATTAAGGGAGATAATCTAATAAATTGTCATTTAATTTATAATAGAGAAATAAGGCATATTTTGGATATCGAACATTTATAATCGTTAAAAATAAGAGTTAAAACAAATGTATTGACAAAGTCAGATAGCGTGATAAAATAGTAACAATATCTAAACGCAAAGCAAGTATTTGCTTACTTAAAATTAAGAAAGAAGGAACTATTTCAATGTCAAATTGGGACACTAAATTTCTGAAAAAAGGCTACACATTCGATGACGTATTGCTCATTCCTGCTGAAAGTCATGTACTACCAAACGAGGTAAACATGAAAACACAGCTTGCACCCAACTTGATTTTGAATATTCCCGTTATTTCCGCGGCCATGGATACAGTCACTGATAGTGCGATGGCCATCTCGATGGCACGTCAAGGTGGGATGGGCGTGGTTCACAAAAATATGAGTGTTGCTGAACAAGCCGATGAAGTGCGTAAAGTCAAACGCTCAGAGTCTGGTGTTATCACTGATCCGTTTTTCTTGACACCGACGCATACGATTCAAGAAGCAGAAGACTTGATGTCAATGTACCGTATTTCTGGTGTGCCAATCGTTGAAACGCTTGAAAATCGCAAATTGGTTGGGATTTTGACCAACCGTGATCTGCGTTTTGTTGAAGATTATGACCAAGAAATCCAAAATGTCATGACTTCAGAAGATTTGGTAACTGCTCAAGTCGGTACGACCTTGAAAGAAGCAGAGTCACTCCTTCAAAAACATAAAATTGAAAAATTGCCACTCGTGGATGGTGAAGGTCGTCTATCAGGCTTGATTACGATTAAAGATATCGAACGTGTGATTGAGTTTCCAAACGCTGCGAAAGATGCGCAAGGTCGCTTGATTGTGGCCGGTGCTGTTGGTGTCAGCTCTGACACCTTTGAACGTGCTGAAGCCTTGTTTGAAGCGGGAGCTGATGCTATTGTTATTGACACTGCGCATGGTCATTCGGCAGGCGTTTTACGCAAAATCGCTGAAATTCGTGATCATTTCCCAGACCGTACATTGATTGCGGGTAACATTGCCACTGCTGAAGGTGCACGTGCCCTTTATGAAGCAGGCGTTGATGTGGTTAAGGTTGGGATTGGTCCTGGTTCAATCTGTACGACACGTGTCGTTGCAGGTGTTGGTGTGCCACAAATTACAGCCATTTATGATGCAGCAGCTGTTGCGCGTGAATATGGTAAAACAATCATCGCTGATGGTGGGATTAAGTATTCAGGAGATATCGTAAAAGCACTTGCTGCTGGTGGCGATGCTGTGATGCTTGGCTCAATGTTGGCTGGAACAGACGAGTCACCAGGCGAATTTGAAATCTACCAAGGCCGTAAATACAAAACATACCGTGGTATGGGTAGCTTGTCAGCCATGAAAAAAGGCTCATCAGATCGCTACTTCCAAGGTGGTGTCAATGAAGCGAACAAACTTGTGCCAGAAGGTATTGAAGGGCGTGTTGCTTACAAAGGCTCAGCGACAGATATCGTTTTCCAAATGATTGGTGGCTTGAAAGCCGGCATGGGTTATACTGGTGCTGCTGATATTGATGCTTTGCATGAAAATGCACAGTTTATCGAAATGTCAGGTGCTGGTTTGAAAGAAAGCCACCCTCATGATGTGCAAATTACTAAAGAAGCACCCAACTATTCTGTACATTAAGCATAAAATACAGGTGCGTATAGCATTATAAATCTTCTAGTCCTTTTGTGGATTAGGAGATTTTTATTTGCTTATTCTAAAAAAAATTCAAATAATGCAAAAAAAAAGACAATCTTTTTGTCATTATTTGTTGACAGCGCTTACAGAAAAGTGATAAGATTTAAGCAGAATAAGGGTAGTAATTATTAAGTTAAGCTAGACCAAAAATAGATAGGGAATCCTGTCGTTTTTGGTCTATTTTTTATCTGTTTAAAAAGATGGAGTTGAGCTATGCAAATCAGTAAAATTTTGAATAACAACGTCGTCATTACTGAAAAAGATCAGGCAGAAGTAGTGGCTATGGGACGTGGGCTGGCATTTGGTAAAAAGATCGGCGATCAAATTGCAGTGGATAAAATTGAGAAATTTTATACGTTAAAAGGTGATGAAAGTAGTCGTGTCGATGAGTTATATGATGAGCTATCCTTTAACGCCTAATCCAGCAGATGTTTTAGAGAATCAA
>OBMA010000974.1_pt1 | contig 17391 bp, 11 predicted proteins | sample 1539141 | NCBI WGS metagenome assembly OBMA01 (sample SAMEA3991484, study PRJEB22521) | metagenome | biome: anthropogenic terrestrial biome; feature: sewage plant; material: raw primary sludge | place: Sweden | collected 2012-09-26 | reverse complement strand
TGCAAGCCAATACCCCAATCAACACGAATAACAAAGAAGTCTAAATCATATCTGACACCTATGCCTGTACCAAGAGCAGTTTCCTTAAGTAAGTTATTCATTTTAAGTTGTGAACTGCTACGATAACCATCATTATGAAGTGCCCAAACGTTACCTGCATCGAGAAACACAGCTCCATAAAGATTGCCAAACAGACGAGGACGGTATTCGAGATTGGCTTGCAATTTGATATCACCAGTCTGATCCATATATGAGAGCCGTGTCTGATCCGTGGAATATGCACCTGGACCAATGCTGCGGACATTAAACGCACGTATACTATTAGCACCACCAACATAAAACTGCTCACCATATGGTGCACTCTCCGAATTACCATACGCCCATATCACGCCAGCTGCCACATGTGCAACGAATTGGTCGTGAGAGCCTGTCTGCCATGTTTTTCTAAAATCAGTCTCTATCTTGAGGAATTGGGCATAAGGATTTTTAAACATTTTCTTTGACTTCTCGCTCCAACTCTTACCAGCCACGGCATATCCAAGTGATAGAATATTAGAAGCCTCACTAATCACAGTCTGCCAATAAATAGGGTTATGCATATTAGATGCACTAGAATAGGTATAGCTATAACGCATCTTTGGTAGAAATTGGTCAGCCATGGAAAGCAAAAGATATGGGCTTGTGGCCAATATACTGTCAAAGGCTTCAGTACGACTGTTCATAAACTCATACTGAAGAATGAGCGGACTGAACTCGTGAATTGATGTTGCAGATGTCTGGAAGCGATAAGTCAATTCGCCGGATACGGTATGACGTTTGAAATATTTAGTACGATTCAACACATCAGAAGACACTTTTATAATTGTTGATGGCATATTGTAGAAGCGATGATGACGCCAAAGAGGCAATAATAATCGTGGCATCTCCAAAGATGCAGAGACACCATATTCATAAGAGTGTATCTTGGATTGATTGCCGTTCGCACTATTTGCGGTCTGCCATTCATAAGAGCCATTCATATTAATATCGAGTTTCTCACCACCACGGAAGGCGTTGCGCTTTGTGAATCCCAAAACCATTTCAGGGCCCAAACTCCCACTGGTTTTCCCCTTCAAATTTGTTTCTACATAAACATCATAAGGCTTGTCTAACACACAATTCAACAGAAAATCAAGAGTATCGCAGGTGGCAGAACTGTCACGAGGTGTAAACTTGAAATCTGTCATACTAAACAAGCCTAGAGTTGAAATCTTGTTTGAAGACTCTTCATATGCTTCATAACTATATAGTTGACCTTTACGCAACTTCAGATTACGTAAAATCACCCCAGCACGTACAGGAGACTTTGCCCCGTTAAAATGGGCGGTAAAACTGCGGTGGCGCACAGAATCCTTTAGCTCCTCTCGAAACTGCTTACTCAAGGCCAAATCCACATTTCCTATATACCATTTATGCTTGGCCTTATCTGGTATTCCGTCAGCCATTTGGAAATGTAACAATGCTTTGCCTGGTACAGAAAGGGTATCAGCAAGATAAGATGCATATGATGGCTGATAATAATAATACCCATTATTTCGGAACAGATTGCTGATACGATTACGTTCAGCATCTAGTGTAGAAACATCAAAAGGGTCACCATTATGTATTATAGCCTTATCACTTGTAGCTCTAATCAGGCTATCAGCCACAGACGAAAAATTATAATATCGCAAGGAATCTATTGTGAAAAGTGTTCCCATATCAACACTATATCCTATCTTCGCATTCTTGGGATTACTCTGTTTCAACACATCATATCTAACCTTACCACGAAAATATCCATGGGCACGCAATACTTCTTCTGCAACAGAAGCACGAAGTGCAGGATTAACCCAACTCATAAGCACCGGCGCTTTACCAAAAGAACTGTTCATCCACTTGCCAAACGTGGTCTCCGAACCAGAAAAGGCATTCCAAATCCACAAACTTATTGGAAACGGAGTGCGATAATAGCTGCTACCAAGCAACGCACCATTAGGAGTAGTTGCCAGTGCGGCCTCTAGTTCCTCTTGAACAGCAACAAAATGATTATTTTTCTCATAATTTTTATAATCTATCTTGGAAAGTCCTATAAAAAGTTGATCTCCATCTGGAATCTTATCCGTCGTGGAACAAGAATTCATAACCACTGCAATCAACAGTAGAGAAAATGCGTCTATAATAATTTTATTTAATTTCATTTGCAGAAACTTTTATTGAATCTTTCCCTAGCCCGGAAGGTATTGCTTTATCTGATTCTTTACCAAAACGGAAGATGTCCCAAAAATGCTGAGTTTTACGCTTCCACATGAAACCTGCACCATATTCGCCGACATATCCTTCCAACCAATCGTAACTGTCACGCTCATAAAAGAGTTTCAGATATTTGTTAGTTGTATCACTGAGACGATATTCGAATGTAACATTATCGAAGAATGACTTATTCTGATTTGACACATCTGCACCCGTTGACACTTTACCACCAACAACGATGCGCAGACGATTATTCCAAAAACGCTTTGCAAATTTGAATGAATAATCAGTATGCATTGCACCACTGGCGTCTGTTGTGTTATCCAGACCAAAACTGAGATCTAGTGTGCGCAACGCATTGCTAGATATCGTGTTTATCTGACTTTGCAGAAACGAACTGAGTGCGCTGTTCATTGTAAAACCACTTGTATTTCCATCAGCTATATACATGCCCGTGGTAAGCATGGTAACAGCCAGTTTACCACGTTCTTCGACAGACATTGTCTGCAACTGATTATGGATTGTCATATCTTCAGGTGCATCGATATTAAATTGTAATCCCATGTCTTTCAATGTCTTCGTTATGCCCACCCCACAATCGAAATATACAGAGCGGCTGCTCCCTCCATCCTCAGCGACAGGAGCCTTGGTGCGTTCACTGGCTGTAATATCCAATCTCGGGTTCATTGCATCACCTGTAAATTCGATGTAACTTCCATTCTGAATGGTGAATGTTTTTAAAGGAATCACAGGCAAAGAATATTTCATTTCTCCATTACTCAATGTGTAACGGCCAGTAAGGCGCAAATTGTCCACAACGTTATATTGCATACGCAAATCTCCACCACCAATCAGATCTACATAGTTTGACATGTCGGCATTGAGCGCACAGAAAATGTGGGCATTATCGTCAATGCTCATTGTTAAATCCATACCAAAACCTGTCAATGGAGGACGTTTCACTACCACCTCTTTGGAATCATGGAAACTAGTAAATTCGACAAGTCCATCAAGTTGGTTGTCTGTGGTCAATGGAGAATTACGAAGTACATAAGTCATATCCGTAGAACCAAGCACATCAAGACGTCCACGCATCTGAAGACTCTCGACCGGTCCATTCATCATGCCAAAGAAATTGACATAAGCCTTTCCATAAGCCTCAGAACGCAAATTCTTCTTTGCATCGATAATTTGAAAATTGCGAGCACGCATTTTCATATCTAGATACATATTGTTCAAGTTGGAGAAATCGAAATAACCAGAAACAGTTAGCGGACTGTCATTATGTGCGTACATCTCAAAGTTCTCGAAAAGGAGATGACTACCGACAATTCTCACCGGATCGTTATCAAAACGGAGTTCCACACCATAAGGAATACTAACCATATATGCAGAATCCAAATATACATCTCCATTCACCTGAGGCTTGGATAACGTGCCCTTGACCGTAAGTTTACCTTCTCCAAAGCCCTTGAATCCTATTAACTGGTTTGGAATAAAACCATTAACAAATGCCAACGGTGTTTTCTCCAATTCAAGGTTTGCATCAAGATAACCTTCGCCAGCCGATTTGTATGTACCAACAAGTGTGGCCACCTTCTTGCCATTACTCATCAAGATCCCGTCTACGTAATGTGAACTGTCAGATTTCGGCATATACACAAACTCTGTACTTACATTTCCCATCGGACAATGCTCGTATATCATATTGTCAACAGACAAAGAAGATGAAACAGACAGTTCTTCCTTTGTTTTAATCACATGAAAGTCACCATTCATTATGCCAGACACATGAGGTGTGTAAGGCAATACAGACAATATTTTCTCCAAATAGAACTTGTTCAGACTGACAGTAATATCCTGCAACACTTCTGAATTCTTATCATTAGTAAACATCTGTATGCCTGTACCATCATCTGCTTTCAATTCCAAGTCAGCAGACAAACGATGGTCATCACTGAAGAAGACATAATTGCTGTCATTGAAATGGAATTGTTTGTACCCCAGTATCGGCTCTTCTCCAAAAAGATGTAACTTGATCCCATTTTCCTCCATAGAGCCAGCAATATTGAAACCGACTCCAAGCTTATTGTTTGCATCATAAATTTTGGTAATCAGACGTGTACCTTTCTCATATATGCCACCATCGATCATGGCATTAAAACAATACTGCGGGTTTTTCTTATTGTTGCGCACTTGTGCCTGATAGGTAATATCTTTATCTGTGGAATGCAGATTAAGCCTCACAGTATCCAGCTGAAGGCTGTCAAAAACGAGTGAGTCGATCTCCATATTACCATTCAAACCCGTTATTGGCGAAGATGTCATATCCATAAAAATATTATCCAACCGATAACCATATTTTTTAAGCACACGACAGAAAAAATTATACTTCCCACTCATAAGATAAATGCGGGCAAGAGGCAGACGTTCACGCAATCGCAGTTGGTCAATATACTTATCACTCAATTGCTTTTGAAGTTCTGCGACCAAACTTGTGCCATGTTTTATCAACCTTTTATATCCACCATGAGCATCCATATTAAGATGGAAATCGCCACAATCCACAATGGCATGTGTAGTGTCACGTCTAGTTAAGATGTCCATCACTATATCCTCTGGACGATAGAATAACTTTCCGTCGTCAATGGTAACATCACTTATTGTGCCCTGCACTTTATAATAATCTTTTAAATCGCTAGATATATCGACATTTGCACACATACCGACTGTCATCGGTTGATCGAAAATTCGAAGATTATAAAGGTCGACCTTGCTAAGGTCACAAGATACTGTTGCCTCCAACTTCTCTTTGCTCACCAGCGCGTCAAATTTAATCAAACCTTTTAGCAATTGGTTTTTGCTGTCTATATCTGCATGAGCTACTCCATTCCGAATCGAGGCAAGGGCATCGATGTTATCCATATTGTAACCCCCATACTTGAATTTCACAATACGGGCCTTAGCTGACAGACGGGTACGTGGTGACATGAAGTCGTAACCTACTCCATTTGCCTCAACATATCCCGTGAAAGGTGTCAATCCGTAATTTGGCACAAAGTGCTGCAACTGCAAATTATTGGCATATAACTTGGCCTGATATGACATATGCTTAACATCAAACTTTGCCTTTGCCTTTACGTCTCCCGCACCCTCATGGGCAATAAAGTCGGCCGCATACTGGCTCCCGTTTATATGGAAATCACCGTTAACAGCTATACCACTAGGCACACGTATCTTCTTCATCAGACTCGGATCAAGCATTGCCGTGATAAAACCAAGATTATACGTTTGAGCAGCAAGACCAATATCTGCACTGATATGCTTCATATCAGTCGGATTGGCAACGTAACCATTTGCACTGATATTAAATGCCGTAGGCAACTTTACTAGCAGCTTGGCAAAACCTATTCGGTTCATATTACCTCTAATGACACCATCTATCGACAACGGATAATTAGGCCAATACTTGCGAAATTGCAAAGGCATATCACCCATAAACATCATTAAGTCCTGCTTACCAAACGAACCATGAATTACGGCTTTGATTTTGCCCGGGGCTTTATCTACAAATGCATTGAGATCCATCTCTATGTCTGCAGTAAGACTTGACTCCGGTGTTTTGAAATTAATCGCAGGTAAGCTGAGATGAGTAGAATCAAGTGATATTGGTCCGGTAAACTCACTTACATCAATGCCACTCTTCTCTGTAAAAGCACATGTACGGAGACGCAAATTCAATTTAGGGCCACAATAGTTCAAAGAGTCAACACCGATATTTATATCTGTCAGGGATATATGATTATAGTCCAACCCCTTAGACATTATCTTAAATTTATTATCATATTTCAACCTACCATTATTCCAATCGAGTTTGTTTACATGATAAAGTCCTTTATATAAATCAAAAAATCCACCACTGGCAGTTACCTTCCACATATATGCCTGCACTTTCAGAGTATCGCCTGGCATGTGCACGGTGACATCAACATTTTTCATATTCAAATTATCGACATAGATTTTCCAGAAATTCTCAGTCTTCGAAGTATCTGGCGGCACAGTATCGCTTAATTCAACATTAACCCTAGCATCATACAAGTCAGCAGAATTTATACGCAAATGTTGCTTACCCAAATCTATACCATGACTAATTAGCGCAAGGTGTCCAAATGATCCTTTAATATGTGCTTTGTGGATAAAATTAGTTGTATTAACTTTTAGCTCATTGAATTCCAGTGTGTTTATTTCCACCTGCTTATGAAATAATGGTATAAGCTGCACGTCAACGACCAGCTTTCCCGCATAGGCGACAGTATCTTTTAACTGAGGCATAGAGTCATTATGATGAATCATCTTAAATCCGTCGATACCAAGATTGAGAGGGAATACGAGGTTGACATGGTCAATGGAGATCTCCATACCTGCCTTTTCTGATGCATAAGATACCACATGCTTTACTGCCCAATTCTGAACGGGCGGAAAGTAAAGTAATATAGCCAATAATATAAACAATGCTACAGGACTCAATATTATGATTCCTGTCCACTTCAATATTTTACTCTTTGATGCCATCATTTGAAGGCAAAGATAATCGAATTAGTGGAAAAGACAAAATAAAAGAACAAAAAAAGCTCTATTCTGGTTTGCAATTTTCAATCAACACGGGTATTGTATGTGTTATTACGCTATTATTTGTTATTACGAATTCGGCTAATATTGCTTTTGTATTCATTGGTTTGCTTTGATCGAAAATAAAATTACCCAGGCTATAGTATATAGGCTTGCCTTCATATATCTCTACATCTTGGGCTGTATGCGTATGATGACCTATTACTGCATCTGCTCCGGCATCTACCAATTGACGAGCATTACAGCGCTGTTGAGTGGTTGGATGTAACGTATGTTCAACACCCCAATGCAAACACACTATAACCAATGCGCCCGGCTTTGAATATTTCAATCGTCGTATGGTGTCACACAGTTGGTTAATAGTAGCTTCATTGATACATGGTTTATCCGGCAAGTATGCATAATTCTCTGACATAACCAGCAATGAAGATAGGAGATAAACGTTTCTTGGAGTAGAGGATATTAACAACGGGCATGATGCCTCTATTGAATTATCACCAAATCCAACTGGAGTCATTCCATTTTTTATTATATTATTCCGAGTATCAACAAGTCCATCCCGCCCTTTGTCTATAGAATGATTGTTTGCCAAATTAAGATGAGTGATACCATGCCGCTTCAATACAGGCAGCACTGATGGATCACCACAAAAAACGAAACGTTTGTTTATCGATTGACGAATATCAGTAATTGGACATTCCAAGTTTGCCACGACAATTTCATTATTTGCAAATATTGAATCAATGCTTTGAGAGAACAACCAATCTGCACCATGATATTGTATCATTCGACGAACGCCTCTATCCAATAATAAATCACCTGTAAAAACAACACGCAAGGTATCACCTGCCCATATCCTAGAAATGAACAGACAAAAAAACAAGAATAACGTAAGTACGCGTAAAAATAACATTAGCATCCCGAGCTATAGAAATACAGTTCATTATCCTGTGGTACCTTGTCTAGATAAATTATCTCCTTCATCCAATCGGGCACACCATAACGAGGCGCTTTCTCCAACATCTGCTGCCACTCCTCATCCGTCAATCTATTTCCTAATGGCAATTTAAATTCCCTATAAGAGAAAACTGCACCTCGAGTGAGATAGAGATAACCGTTGATTTCAACAACCACATACATATCGTCAACCGTCCCTGTACCTTCATGCAAAATGCCTTTATCCGGATTATTAGATGCATTAGCAGTATATACATCAGATATGACAGAGAGTTTTTTGTCGGTTCCTTGCACATCCTCCCATGTATCATAATGTTCATCGTCACTATTTTTGATAAGACCCAACGTAAGCCATTCATAGGAACTGCCAATTATTTCGATATTTTTAAACTCTTGCTCTGTAAGTGGTATATCTGACAACTCTTTTTTGCTAACATTTAATAGAAACTCAACATTCTCAATCATAGACGTAGTTACGGATTGAGAATGTTCTGTCATCAACCCATATCTTTTCATCATGCTAGCAGTAAAATTAACCAAGTCTAAAGCTTTCTGCCAATAGGCAATATTCGGTTCCACATATCCCACAACAATTGGATCTGGAAGTCCGGCGCCTCCACATTCTGCGCCCATTGGCTGCTTGGCATAGAGTATTGCATCATGTTTCAGTTCTGCCCATGAAGCTAATGCTGTATTTAAATTCTTTTTATCCCATTTGGCTGTCTGCATAAAATAGGGATAACGGTTGTCTCGTTTCTGCATCGCAGCTAATGCATCCATCCAAAGATTATATACAGTGGAATCCGTTGTTAATACACTCTTCTCTTGTTTCAACGAATCCAATGCTAACTTATATCCAGGCCATTTTTTGTCTTCATTCAATTCTTGTATCAATATATTTTCAGCACCAGGACATCCATAAGCGGCCAGAACATCCATACCCATTGGAAAGGCACGCTGTGAGACCGGTTGTGTCTTCGTATCGACAACTTTCTGAAGCACCTCACTGTCAAATAGATAACGTTGCGGCAACATGTTTATTTTGAACTTGCATGAGAGTTGTTCTTGTGGGATGATACGAGTTTGATTATTAAACATCGTTTGCACGTTGGTCTGAAACTCTTTCAACAATGAATTGCTTTTCATCAATTTTATCATTTGATAATGGTTCTGTAGCATCAAACCAGCAAGCTGCATGACAGACACATTATCTGGCTGACCAATAAAAAATGTTATTGGGACGGATATTTTCTCATACATTTCATGCAATGCCGGAGAATCGTTTAGCACAGATGCCTGTAAAATGGCTCGTCGCAATTGCACCTCATCATCAAGACAACATGGCGTATACTGAAGCCACATCATTGCTTTAAAATACCGTTTCAGTGGCTCAGTTCTAGTGTAATGACCACGCGGACGAAACAAACTGTACATATATTCAACATCATTGAAACCTAAGAATGAAGAGAAATCATCCTTGGCACGGTTAACTTTGGCAATTTCATTGTTCACATCTCGTTCATAAGCAACAGGCACAGCAATTGTGGAATCATTTGTAAGCAATCTGTAACCTATAGCATAACATGCCATTTCATATTCTGCAGTGCTTTTGATGGCCTTATCCTTCGTGATTCTTGATATGCTGTCCATACGTTGATACATGCCTTTGTTCAAACTTGTGAGCAGGGGTATCAACTTATTCTGTTCCACATTCTTAAACAAATATTCGAAATACATGTGAAAGAGTTGTAAGTAAATATCCGTTGTAACAAAACTAGGAAAGTCATGATAGTCATTGTTTTCATAAACATGAAACAACTGTATTCCTTGACGAGGGACAATAGCAAATCCGTCTTGAGACAATCTCCTATATAATGGCTGAGAGATTTCTTCCAATTGAAACCGATTGATGATATTACCCGTATTCACCAATCCACCATTTGCGACCGTGAAATTTTGCTTACACAATTCCATCTCACGAGCTTTCAGCTTCTGTATGAAAGAACTTTCAGCAACTGTATATTTAATTGGCTTTGGATGTTCACTATTGTAACGCACATTGGCAATACTGTCATACCATGATGTCATATTGAATATGGCACGCAAGTCATAACTCATCATGCAATATCCCTGACGAGCAGCAAAAGCATTGCGCAACACACGCAAATCACTGATACTGAGATTAGATATGTCCATATTAATATTGATTTTATTATCAAAATTTTCCACATTCAGCTTGCTATCAATAGGAATAACCGGCTTGGATTTACTCTTTACATTTTGAGCCATTGCTATAGAAGAAACTAGCAACACGCAAATCAAAAGTTTAACATTAGTGATTACTTTCATAATATTGCATTTTTATTGGTATAATATAGACTGCGCTTTTTCAATTGTGACGCCACGACAAAGATATCTTATAAAATCCATTCCAAATGAGGACCATCGATATTCAGCCACCAAGAAAAGCCCATCATCATCTTCCTCAATACTTCTCAACACCCCATCATAGAAGCGGAAATCTACTATGGGTCTCCCTAAACGAGATCCCATCCACAATGCCCTCACATGACCATTATAGTTTTTAAAAATGAATATTCTCTTACGTACTGTTGAGTCATATCGGGTGCGTTTTATAACACCAACCAGTGCGTCATCATTACCATCATTATTTACATCACCTATTGAAAATTGGTATACTGGATATGGCAATCTCCATGTATCTGTACCGGTTTCAGTAATTAGCTGTAACACATAAAGGCTATCCGTATTCTTATGTAATTGAAACTGCGAAGTATTTGTATGATTCGCATTTATGACAATAAAAAATTGTGCACAGACAAAATAGCACAAAATTCTTTTTCTATTAAATAATGCCTTGTGCATTATAAAGAGCTTTCCATAAACTATCATCAGGGACTGGTGCTTCCACAGATATTGGATCTTTAGATACAGGATGAACAAAATCAACCCGACGTGCCAGCAATGATATACTACCATCGGGATTGCTACGCTTGGCACCATATTTCAAATCACCCTTTATCGGACAACCAATTTTTGCCAACTGGCACCGTATCTGATGATGGCGCCCTGTCATAAGATGAATTTCCAAAAGAGAATAATTATCAGTATGCCCGATGATCTTATATTCCAATATTGCTTTTTTAGATTTTGGCACTTCATGGTCGTAAGAATAACTCTTATTTTGTTTTTCATTACGTACCAGCCAATTAATTAGCGTTCCTTCCTTTTCTGCGGGAACATTCTTGGTTATTGCCCAATAAGTCTTGTGCACATCTCCATCCCTGAACATCTCATTAAGACGTGTCAATGCTTTAGATGTCTTTGCGAACACCACAAGTCCCCATACAGGACGATCAAGACGATGTACAACCCCCAGGAAAACATTTCCTAGTTTATTGTGCTCCGCCTTGATGTAATCCTTTACTGTCTCAGAGAGTGGTGAATCTCCAGTCTTATCTCCCTGAACGATTTCGCCACTTTGCTTTGAGACTATTATAATATGATTATCTTCGTATATCGGTTGCATCCGATTACATATTCATACCACCATCGACCTGAATGACTTGTCCTGCTACATAAGATGACATATCAGAAGCAAGGAATGTGGCAACATTAGCAATATCATCCACCGTACCACCACGACGCAATGGTATTTTATTAATCCATTCTTTACGGATTTCTTCTGGCAAAGCATGTGTCATAGGGGTGTCAATGAATCCTGGAGCAATGGCATTAGCACGAATACCTTTACGTCCCATCTCTTGAGAAATACTTTTTGCTAAAGCAATCAAGCCTGCTTTTGACGCAGCATAATTACACTGACTGGCATTACCATGAACACCAACGACAGAAGACATGTTAATGATCGCACCATTCTTCTGACGCATCATAATTGGAGTACAAGCATGTATGAAATTAAAAGCAGATTTCAAATTCACAGCTATCACAACATCCCATTGTGCTTCTGTCATTTTTAGCATCAATCCATCCTTTGTTATACCTGCATTATTTACCAAAATATCAATAGAACCAAAATCTTCTTTTACTTGTTTTACAACCTCTTCCGTCTGAGCAAAATCTGCAGCGTTGCTAGCATACCCTTTGGCTTTAACACCAAATACCTCTATCTCATTTTCTGTAGCCTTACCACTCTCATCAATAACAAGATCTGTAAATGCGACATTTGCGCCCTCAGAGGCAAATTTCAGCGCGATAGCCTTGCCAATTCCCCGTGCAGCACCTGTAATCAGTGCAGTCTTTCCTGTTAATAAATTCATTTTTCGTTTTATATTTAATTGTTTGTTATTTGTTTGTTATCACCATCAGCCAACAGGCAATTTCATTTTTTCATCTTACCTAAAGCTCCATACACCACCTTAGCAACCAATGGCTTACTTGACTCTTCAGTAAGACCATGACCAAGTCGCCCATAAATAAAAGGTACTTCCAATCCCTTAATACAATAATGTGTTATGTCAGCAACCAATTCTACACTATCAATATCAAATTCACCATCAGACTTACCGTCAGCATACACCTTGCGAAAAAGTTCTATTTCGTCTTCATCAAAATTCTTTCGCGCCTTCTCAACCATCCATATATTGCGAAAAAACTCAGCCCGTAAATTTCCATTTCGCACAACAGTCTCTTTGATCATACTAAGGTGAGTATAAATGAGTTCAATAATCTTATCTTGAGGACGAATATTTTTGGCGGCAACCTCATCAAGTTTGTCACTAAGACGTTCAAGTTCCGACTCAATCACAGCATAATACACATCTTCCTTTCGACTAAAATATGTATACAGAGTACGACGGCCCTTGCCTGAAGCTACGGCAATATCATTCATCGTCGTATTTGCCACTCCATTTTTGGCGAAAAGCTGTCTTGCCACATCTATCAATTTTTGTCTAGTTCTTGATATTGACATTATATTGCCTCCCATATATTAAAAATGCACATTGTAATGCACATGTGCAAAAGTATTGCTTTTATTTTAAACATGCAAATGTTTATCCATTTATTCTCGCATTTTATCCTTTTTTCAATGACTATACAATATCATATGATTACTCTATATTGTTCTTTTTACTACAAAATGAAAAATAATTGGATAAACATTTGCACATCTCAAAATAAACACATACCTTTGCACTCGCAATTCGGGAATAAGATTCAAATTGAGTTTTATAATTGAAATTAATATCGCGGAGTGGAGCAGTTGGTAGCTCGCCAGGCTCATAACCTGGAGGTCACATGTTCGAGTCGTGTCTCCGCAACTTTTAAAGGGTAAAATATTGAATACCAATATTTTACCCTTATTTCTTGATATATACGGTTCAAATTATGGCTCAGTATATGGGGCTCAGAAAGTGGCTGCAATAACGTTAAAAGAGTGGAATCCTGCTTCTTCTACCTTGTTGTACCATTTCGCCATGGATAGTCGTTTCCTACTGAGCCGTCATTAAACGTTTCGATTGCTCATGGTGATGCAGAAGGATATGTAGTTTCCAAGAAATGGCAACGGTAGTCAGAATAATGCTCATATTCTACATTAACTGCTATACTTTTCTGGGACTACCGGAGAAAGATTGGGATTTGATGATTCGGCAAGCGAACGAATCACCGCTGGAACCTTCGCTTTTTGACTGAAGGAGGGGTTACTTTTTAGAAAAAATTCGTAATGCCTGTTTAGAGGCACTGCGAATAAGTATTTATGCTCAACTAAAGTTTAGCGGACAGCAATAATCAAAAATATACGCCTAGTTCCCCATGACTTTACTTATGAGCCACATATTCCTAGGGATTTAATGGCTCAAATAATATTGATACTTTGAATATAATATCAGAATAATGACTCGTCTTATATCCCTATAATTTCACTCATAAGACGAGTTTTGTCAATTATTTAATTTCCATCAAATATTTGTGCATCTCAAATGCCCATACCTTATAACCGAAAGCATTTAAATGAAGTCCATCTACAGTCATATCCTTACGGAGTTCATTACAGCCATGACGAACGAACTTGGGAAAGAGATTGATAAATGTTATACGATGACGTTTGCAATATTTCACCAGCAATCTATTGATTTGAGGAACATCGTTAGTTTTCCCATTAAGTTTAGTCCACACCTTGAATGTTTCATTGATTGGTAACAAACTCTCCACGAAGAGTTTTGTTGTAGGGGATTCTAAGTTAATCTTAGCAACAACTTTCTCACATAGTTCAGCAACTTGAGTTGGTGATAAATCGTGACACAAATCATTAATACCAACCATCAGAAATATTGCCTTTGGCTTGCCTTCCAATATCTTGTTCAAACGATGATATATGCCAAAGGCATCATCACCAGCAATACCACGATTACGGATATGCTTCCACTTCAATAGCTTATTCCAATCACCAGCATACTCTGTAAGACTATTACCCAACATTACAATATCAGCACTGTCAATATCGCACATCCCATTAAACTCCAAAACTCTATCATTATAATGGTTCGCAGATTTACACATGAAGCTCTGACAATATGCATATTGTACAATCATAAACAAAGCCAATAAAGCTATTACATTTATTTTTACCATTAAAATTGCTCAAGTATTTCAATTCTCTTTTTTGTATCAGGATGAGTACTGAAAAGCGAATTCATAAAATTCATAATGCCAGACGACATTTGGTCCGGATGGATAATAAATAGCTGCGCAACATCTTCACGGCCGACATTATCCAAACCCGGGTCATCTGAAATCTTACGCAATGCGGAAGCTAGTGCCAATGGATTGCCACAAAGTTCGGCGCCACCAGCATCTGCCATATATTCACGTTTGCGCGAAATAGCGAAACGAGTTATAAGAGTGAAAAAATAAGCAATAGCACAACACACCAATCCCACAACCAATATCACTATAAAGGAAAGTCCATTACCCTTGTCTTCACTGTCACTTCGCCGATTGCCTCCACCAAACCACATCATACTATATACCATACGCAGAACCAAGCTCATCACAGTTGAAATAATCCCCACAAAGATGATACTGGTAATGAGAAGACGGGTATCGTGATTGCGGATATGTGTCAGTTCGTGACCTATTACGCCTGCTAATTCTTCATCACTAAGAAGATCTATTATACCTGCCGTCAATGTGACTGTATAACTCTTTTTATTTATTCCACTGGCAAAGGCATTGAGTTGCGTGTCGTTAACCACATTTATCTGCGGCATATCCATATTGCATGTCATACAAAGATTCTCAACAATATTATATATACGTGGATTCTCTTTACGGCTAAGTGGACGTGAACTTGTGGCATAGCTTATCATCGCAGTATTGGAAAAGTACGCTATAATAAACCATATGCCTACACCCAATATAACCCAAGGAATGCTACTAATAAAATAATAGTTCACCGTTTCAATATTCAACTGATGGACAACGTTGCCATATTGGTCGTAATATCCCGAACCGAAATAATTGAGCAGTGCAAGAAAAACCCATACCATTCCCAATATTATCATTGGAAACATTAGCAGCAACAATACGCTCATAACGTTGTTGCGGCTAATCTGGGTCTGCATTCCTACATATTTCATCAATCTAGAATTTTATTTCTGGCGCTTTATCAAGAATTGCGCGATCTTCTTGCGGAACTTCAAACATAGGTTCTTTCCTAAAACCGAACATATTGGCAAATATGTTTGATGGAAAAGTCTGAGCAGCATTGTTTAATTCACGTGTTGCTGAATTGAAGAAACGGCGAACAGCTGCTAGTTTATTCTCTACATCAGATATCTCACCTTGCAACTGAATAAAGTTTTGGTTAGCCTTCAATTCCGGATAAGCTTCTAAAGATACTTTTAACCCGGCAAGAGCACTAGTAAGAGTGTTTTCCGTCTGCACCTTATCATTAATTGATGACGCACCCATAGCTGCAGCACGCGCTTCTGTAACACGCTGAAAGACCTCTTTTTCATGGTCGGCATATCCCTTGACTGAAGCAACTAATTGTGGGACCAAATCATGGCGTTGTTTCAACTGCACATCGATATTTGCAAATGCATTTTCACGATTGTTTCTTAACTTCACTAAATTGTTATATATGCTTACGCACCATATAACTAATAGTACAACGACTACTAAAACAATAATAACTATCATAATTTATAAGTTTATATTTAAGATAACAAAGATAATGCAAAAATTGCCAACAATATAGGCTTTTAAGTACAATTAACACAAAGACACAACATTATAACAAGATTGAACAAATAAACACATATAATTAATTGATAAAGTATAAAATACAATCTATAAAAAGTTATTGTTTGCTACTAAAGTTACGAAAAAAGCCATTTCTTAACCTCATTTATGGATAAGAAATGGCGCCATTATTATAAACACAGTATATATGGAAGTTAAACGTTTACATTAAAAAACAAACGTTTATCATACCCTCACATATAGTTTACACATCCTTTAATTAATTCATTGCTTGCATAACCTTTTCAAAATATCTTTGCGTTCGTCTCATATTATAATTAATACCACCATTCCATGAGCGAATCGCTTTTTCAATATTATTCATTGGATTATAAAAAGATTGGATAATCAGAAACATTTCTTTTGATTTTGCAATGCTGAATCTATCTGATAACTTAAATCTTTTTTTACTTTTCTTTTTTCTAAGTATGCCATTGCATTCTGCTACTAAAACAGGAGTAATTTGCATGGCACCCACAGAATTTCCACTCTTAGCCTTAGAATCTCCACTGCTCTCTACCTCAATAATCGCTTTAATTACAGAATTCCAATCAACAACAGCTTCAGACGAGGCATCATCAGACTCAGCAAAAGCAGAAAATGGATTAGTTAGCAATACAACAATACATAATAATACAATCTTTAAAAATCTCTTCATTTTAAATAATTTATGGAACCAGAGCAATAAAGAAACAGAAATGCCCACGATAAAGAATAACGCAATATGAGTTACACCAAAATCCAAGTCCCGTTAAATACTTTAACAGATAACTTCTTCCAAAACAAGAGGAAGATTGTTAACCATATTTTATCACTTGCAAAGGTACAAAAAAAAAGCCGAAAATGCAAACAAAAATCAATATATTGACCATTATTAAGGTTTTTAATTAAAATACAAGATATTGAAAATCAGCAAAATAGATATAAATTCATTGCTTTTCAGCAAACATCAGGATAAACAACAAAACAACTCCAACTAGCAATAATGAATCAAAGTAATACAATAGAATATGGGATATTAACCTCTACATAGAAGACCGTATTAGTTTAATACGACCTCTCATCCCACCATATTTTTGAATTACTATCTTAATCTATAGAATACACAAAACACAACATAACTGTCCTAATATCGATGACTACAGTGCATACTTTTCGCATGACAATCTGTTTGCATATGCAAAGATACAAAAAATATCCATGTCATCACATTTACAAACACAAAAAAGCCCCGAACGCTTACGC
>OBMA010000973.1_pt1 | contig 17398 bp, 12 predicted proteins | sample 1539141 | NCBI WGS metagenome assembly OBMA01 (sample SAMEA3991484, study PRJEB22521) | metagenome | biome: anthropogenic terrestrial biome; feature: sewage plant; material: raw primary sludge | place: Sweden | collected 2012-09-26 | reverse complement strand
TAATAACTCTTAAAGACGATAACAAAACTTTAAATGAAGTCGTTGTTATCGGTTACGGTGTCGCAAAAAAGAACGACATCACTGGTTCTGTAACAAAGATACAGCCAGACAGCAAAAATAAAGGCCTTGTAGTAAATGCTCAGGATATGTTACAAGGTAAAGTTGCCGGTGTAAACATTACAACAGGTGGCGGAACTCCTGGTAGTGGTGCTACAATCCGTGTTCGTGGTGGTTCATCTCTTAATGCTTCCAACGACCCATTGATAGTTATTGATGGTATCGCTATGGATAACAATGGTATTAAGGGACTCGCCAATCCTCTTTCAATGGTAAACCCACAAGATATAGAATCTTTCTCCGTATTAAAGGATGCTTCAGCAACTGCAATCTACGGTTCTCGTGGTTCAAACGGTGTAATCATCATTACAACCAAGAAAGGTCACAAGGGTACATCTATATCATATAGTGGTAGTTTTACAGTAAGTCAGAAGAAAAAGACTATTGACGTGATGGACGGTGACCAATATCGTGATTTCATTGCAAATAAGTTTGGCACATCCAGTGATGCTTACAAGGCTTTAGGTACAGCAAAAACAAACTGGCAGGATGAAATTTATCGTACAGCTTTGAGTCACGACCATAATGTAACTGTTTCTGGTATGGCTGGAGCTTACGTACCTTACCGTGTTTCTATGGGATATACTGATCAGCAGGGTATATTAAAGACTTCTGATTTTCAGCGCTATACAGCTTCTGTAAACCTCAATCCATCACTACTTGACGATCATTTGAAAATTAATGTAAACGTAAAGGGAATGTGGGCTAAAAGTAAATACGCAGATGGTTCAGCCATTAATGCTGCTGTTTGGTTTGACCCAACACAGAGTGTTTATGACACAACTTCTTCTGATGCAGCCAACTATGGTGGTTACTTTGCTTGGAAGACAGATGGAACAGCTCTTGGTAATAGTAAATATCCTACAACATTGTATTCTTTGGGAACAAAGAACCCTGTTGCAATCCTTAATCTAAAAGATGATCATGCAATAAGTCGCGATCTTCTTACTAGTGGAGACATTGATTATAAGGTTCATGGATTCGAAGATTTACATATACACGCTACAGGTGGTCTAGACCTTTCTCAGGGCACACAAGACACTAACGTTGCCCCTACTAGCCCATTGGCTTTCTATTATGGTTCATATGGTTTCGACAGAATCGTAAAACGCAATATGCAAGGTAGCGTTTATGCTTTCTATACTCACGACTTCAATGACCTTGCAAAGAATCACGTCGACATTATGGGAGGTGCTGAGGAATCTCGTTACTGGCGCAGTGAGTCAAGCCGTTACTTGTCTTACAACGATGCATGGAATGGTACGATGAGCAGCATTCACACCGATTCAGGTATAGACTATAACGGTGACGGTATTCTTGATAATTATCGTTTCAAAACAGAGAACTATTTAGTATCTTACTTTGGACGTGCAAACTGGAGCCTGATGGATCGTTACTATGTAACAGCAACATATCGTCGTGATGGTTCTTCTCGTTTTAAGAAACACTTCGCTGATTTCCCTTCTTTCGCTTTCATGTGGAAAATTAAGGATGAGAATAAAATGCGTGATATTAAATGGCTTTCTGACATGAAAATTCGTCTCGGCTGGGGTATGACTGGTCAACAGGAAATTAATCAGGGAGACTATCCATATTTCGCAATATATGAAATGAACTCAGGTAACGGTTCATACTATGGAGCTGTTGGTAACGGTAATCTTGCTCGTCCAAAGGCATACAATCCTGATTTGAAATGGGAAACAACAACAACTTACAACACAGGTCTTGACTGGGGCTTATTCAATCAAAGAATCACTGGTTCTTTCGACTGGTACTATCGTAATACAACAGACCTTATCAACATGGCCTATGTCTCTGCAGGTTCAAACTTCCGTAATCAAGTTATCTCAAATATCGGTTCTCTAAGCAATACTGGTTTTGAGGCAGCTATTAAGTGGATTGCTATTGATAAAAAAGATTGGAACTGGGTTTTAGATTATAACTTCACATATAACTATAATAAAATTACAGCTCTTACAAGTAGCAATGATCCAAACTTCAACGTACCAACAGGTGGTATATCTTCAGGTACAGGTCTGCAATGTCAGGCACAACACGTAGGTACAGCAGCCAACTCTTTCTATGTTTACCAACAGGCATACGATAAAAATGGCAACGCTATCGAAGGTGTTGTTGTAGACCGCAATGGCGATGGTAAGATTACTGAGGCTGACAAGTATTATCACAAAAGTCCTGTTGCTCCTATAACAATGGGCTTCTCTTCTCGCTTTGAATATAAGAATTGGGACTTTGGCTTCACCCTTCGTGCAAGCATAGGAAACTATGTATTCAACGACCTTATGGCAGGTTCTGCTAACCTAAGTCCAGCAGCTATTTACACAAACAGTGCATACATGACAAACCGTCCTGTATCAAACTTGAAATACAATTGGCAGACATACGATGAAACATCAACATTATCAGATCGTTGGGTACAGAATGCTTCATTTTTGAAATGTGACAACATTACTCTTGGTTATAGTTTCAATAAGTTGTTCAACACAGGAGATTGGAAAGGACTTAGTGGACGTATTTATGGTACAGCATCTAATGTGTTCACAATCACAAAATACTCAGGTATAGACCCTGAAGTATTTGGTGGAATTGACAACAGTGTTTATCCACGTCCAATCTCATTCATTCTTGGTTTGAACTTGAATTTCTAATTCTTAAAGAAAATAACAATGAAAACATATTTAAAAAATATATTACCTGCTGCAGCTTTTTTGTTAGCTATGGGAATGACATCATGTTCTTCTGATCTTGATGTTACACCTATTGATCCTAACTTACAGACAGGTAGCAAGATTAGTTCAGACAATCTTCTGAACAAGTGCTATGCCAACCTTGCCGTTGCAGGTAACGGCGGTGCTAATGGCGACTGTGATATTGATGGTCTTGATGGTGGTACAACAGGTTTTGTTCGCCAGTTGTTCAATGCATACGAACTAACAACAGATGAAGCCGTATGTGCTTGGGGTGATGCAGGTGTTTCTAACTTCAACGAGTCAAATTACGACGCATCTCACCCGATGTTAAAAGGTTTCTATTATCGTCTTTATGCCGGTATTGGATATTGTAACCAATATATAAATGAATATGGCAGCATTGACGCACAAAAGACCGCAGAGGCTCGTTTCCTTCGCGCTTATCAATACTCTATTTTGATGGATGGATGGGGAAATGTTCCATTCTCAACAAAAGTATCTTCAGATAAGCCAGCACAGATTAAACGTGCAGATTTGTTTAAATGGATTGAGAGTGAACTTCTTGATATTGAGTCATCTCTTGCTGATGCTAAACCAGAAAAAGAAGGAGAATCTGGATATGGACGTGTAGACAAGGCTGCTGATTGGTTGTTACTTTCACGTATTTATCTTAATGCAGAAATTTACACAGGCACAGCTCGCTGGGCTGATGCGGCAACTTATTCAAAGAAGGTTATTGACTCTCCTTTCAAACTTTATACAACTGCGCAGAATGGCTGGAGTGCTTATCAGCAATTGTTCATGGGTGACAATGGTACGAATGGTGCTTCTGTAGAAAGTTTGTTCTCTATCATTCAAGACGGCAAGAAAACTACAGCTTGGGGTACAACACTATTCTTGATGGCAGGAAGTAACAACGGCAAGGAGAATATCAAAGATGAATCTACATTAAGTAATGGAACTACAGAAGGATGGGCTGGTAACCGTGCAAAGAAACAATTAGTGGAGAAGTTCTTCCCTAACGACGATGCACCAAGTGTATCAGCATGTAAGATGCCTGCTATCGCTGGTGACGAAAGAGCTTTGATACAGTCAAAAGGTCGCAACTTAGAAAATACAAAGGAAAAGGAATTTACTGATGGTTACACGATCTGTAAATTTAATAACTTTTATGCAACAAACGGGACAGCAAATGATACTCAGTTCCCAGACTGTGACTTTTTCGTACTCCGTGCAGCTGAAGCATATCTTACATATGCAGAAGCAACTGCTCGCCAAAATGGCGGAGTTGCAACAGCTGATGGTATTACATACCTAAACCAAATTCGTCAACGCGCTCACGCTTCACAAAAAGCAGGCTACTCACTTTCTGACATCTGTGATGAATGGAGCCGTGAATTCTATTTCGAAGGTCGTCGCCGTATGGATCTTATACGTTTCAATAGATACGCCGGTGATGTTAACTATAACTGGGCTTGGAAGGGTGGAACATTAACAGGTAGAAATATCGACAAGCACTATAGCTTATTTGCCATTCCTACAACAGACAAAACTGCGAACGTAAACTTAACTCAGAATCCTGGTTATTAATAACTTTGATCAAACAATTAACAATTGATTATTATGAAGAAATTAAATATATTGGCAGGACTCATGATGCTATTGGTGATGATGTTCACTGCCTGCGATGATGACTTAAGCAAGAACCCTACTTTGCAAAGTCCATCAACATTCAAACTAAATACACCGTCGTATGCGGCTACAAATGTCAATCTTGCTACTTCTGACAGTTTGAGCTTTACATGGTCACAGCCTGATTATGGATTCCCTTTGGCTTCAGAATACCAAGTTGAAATTTCTACAGCTAACAAGTGGACTACGTCTGTAGATGAAGCTTCAGCAGACAATACCGGCAAGACTATTGCCGACTATGCTACTGTTGGTGAAACGTCTAACATTTGCAAACAGAATGTAGGTGCTGCCATTTTTGCTAAGGCTCTTGAACAGTTAAACAAATGGACATCAGATGCAGTTCCCGCTACTCAGACTGTTTATGCCAGAGTGAAATCAACTGTCAAAGGTTCTTCTGTTTACTCAAACATTGTAACTTTAACAGTTATCCCATATTACGTTGAACTAAAAGATGCGGCACCTGTAATCTATTACCTAATAGGTGGTTGTATCGGTGACGGTAAATGGAGTAATGTAGATGCTTCAAATATTGGTGGTTCCATCATTCCTATGCATGCTATCGCTGGTGAAACTTATGATAAGAAAACCGGTTATGGAAAAATTGAATATACAGGATACTTCCCAGCAGGTGGAGAATTCAAAATTCTAAAAACAATCGGTGACTGGAACGACGGCTTCTGCAAAGGTGAATGGAAAGATGATACCTACGTTCCTACATACAGAAGTGGTGGCGACGATCCAGGTAACATCAAAATTGATGACGCAGGTTACTATGACATAATTGTAAATACTGCTGATAACAGTTGTACTATCAAGAAGTACACCAAGGATGTTTCAAAATACACTTCTATAGCAATCGCAGGAACAGAGAACAGTTGGAGTGCAACTGCTGATGTAATGAAAGCTATATCAACTTTTGATGGTGCAGAAAACCATGATTGGGTAGAAACTCTAACTTATAAAGCTGATGCTCCTTCTGATGGAGGTTGTAAATTTACTGCTGACGGAGCTTGGACCGACAACTGGGGTGATTCAGCGTTCCCTTATGGTACAGGTTCTGCAGGTGGTCACAACATTCTGTATAAAGCTGGCACATATAAGGTCATCTTTAATGATATCACACATCAGTATATATTTATTGCACAATAAATTAATAGCAGGAGTGGACTGCTCCACTCCTGCTTTATAAAGACAAAATAACATGAAAAGAGTATTATATACATTGGGCGTAGCACTTGCATTAGCAAGTTGCGGTTCAAACGAATACCAAGATTGGGCTGCCCCACAGAGTAATGCGGAAGAAAGTCCCATTACTGTTGCTTTCGCAGCAACTCCTGCTGCTGCCATTAATTTTAATACAGTAACAACAGACTCCGTTGCTCTCTTTACACCTAAAGTTTCAACAACAGCTTCTGTTGCAAAACAAGGACTGAATGCTACACTATTCAGTGCAGATAAATCAACTAGTGTTGTCTTAGCAGCTAGTGCTACTGGTAATGTTAAAGCTAGTGAACTACAAAAAGCAATTGAAACTCTGTATGGTAAGAGTGATGTTGTTCGTACTGTAGAAACACTTGTAACAGATACCATTCACATGGCTGGCGGTACAGGATATGTTAAGACTTCTGATAAGTTTAATTCCACTATCAACTTGGTAAAGACAAATTACGGTGAGTTTGTTTATGAAGTTGGAAATGAATCAGGATGGCAGACTGCGCACGCTCTCCATAGTGCTAATTTTGATGGAATATATGAAGGTTACTATTATTTGAATGGACAATTCAAGTTCAGACCAAATGCAGATAACTGGGAAAACGCTTTGGGATATGTCAGTGATGGAAAAATAGCAAGTATTGAATCCAACGTACCTGATCCAGGAGCAGGCTTTTACAAAATTAATGTTGATCTCAGTGCTGGAACATATAGTCTGACTAAAATAGAAAGCATCAGCATCATAGGTTCTGTTTATGGTAATTGGGATAAAGATTTTGACCTTACTTACAACACATCTAATGGTGCTTGGGAAGGTACAGAAACATTGACAACTGGAGAAATGAAATTCCGTGCAAATCACGAATGGGATCTCAGTTGGGGTGGAAAGTCAACAGCTAGCGATTTTACTAACCTTACAGCAAATAATAGTAAAAATTTGAAACTAGAAACAGCCGGAACATATAAAGTTCAACTGTTTATAAGCTATGATGGTGCGAATAAAGTTGTTTTGACTCCTGTTCCGTAATTCGAGTATCTATAATACATAAATAATTTAAAGGTGTTGTTCCAAATGGGCAACACCTTTTTTATGGTTAATCCAACTTCGTTGTCGTTAAAAAAGTTTATAAGATTTATCGGCTGATATTATTTGAAGAAAAAACTGATTAACTTTATACTCAAGTATGGAAATGAAACAAAGAATGTTGAGTCTCATTAATGAGATGAACAAGAATATATACGAGAAGGATTCTGAAATAAGTCTATCTCTTCTCGCAGCTATAGCGGGTGAGAGTATTATCCTTCTCGGTCCTCCGGGAGTAGCAAAGAGCATGGTGGCGCGCAGACTAAAAAGTGCGTTCCGTAATGCACGATCATTTGAATATCTTATGTCCAGATTTTCAACTCCTGACGAGATATTCGGTCCTGTATCTATTTCACGACTGAAGAATAGCGATATATATGAGCGAGCTACAGAAGGATACTTGCCAAGTTCAGACGTTGTGTTTCTTGATGAAATATGGAAGGCTGGACCAGCTATACAGAACTCATTGCTTACTGTTATCAATGAGAAGCTTTTCAGAAACGGAAGAAACGAAATCAAACTACCCCTGAAACTTCTTGTAGCAGCGAGCAATGAATTACCTGCACGCGGTGAAGGCCTAGAGGCTTTATGGGATAGATTCATCATTAGAATTGAAAGTTGTGCTATAAGAGACGAAGAGAACTTTACTTTAATGATGATGGGTGGTGATGATAATGAAGACTTTGCTGACGATGCAATAAAGATTTCTAATGAAGAATATGCTAAATGGTCGAATGATATTGAACAAGTGGAAATAAGCAACCAGGCCATGGACTGCATAAAGGACATTAGAAAAGCATTGAGAACCGTAGAGGTGGACGGAGCTGAAGAACGACGAGACATATACATTAGCGACAGAAGATGGAAAAAAATAGCACGACTTGTGCGCACATCTGCTTTTATGCATGAAAGAACGTCTGTTGATACTTGCGATCTACTGCCGATGTATCATTGTCTGTGGCAGGAACCTGACGAGCGTGACGCTGTGAGGAGAATCGTAATCAGGGCTATATTTGCAACATGCGCATTGGAATTTGCCAAACTAAAACAGAATCTTGAAGATGATATAAGAAACTGTAGTTTGCAGCAAAGAGCAGGGAAAAGTACTGCAAGACAGCGACAGAGAGATGCTGACAAGAAAACTTACAGCGACTATTATTACAGACTTGTCAACCATGATACTGGCCATTCATTTATTGTATTGGCTGACTTCAGACAACTACCAGAAATAGGTGAAGACGGTGAGGAAGGATTAATGTTCCAAGATCCAAGAAACGAGAAAATTACCGTAATAAAGATTTATGACGGCAGTAAGATTCCATTGGGCAGCCGCCCTATAAGTTTGGCACGTGACAACAACAACGTGTACATAGACGGTCTGAGGTTTGAGATTGAAAAAGACAAAGCTGGTGATGAGAAGACTGCGCCAATGGCAGCAAATGCAACGGAATGCAGAGACTACTCTTTAGAGATAGACTCACTTGCTGACAGTCTTAATGACACACAGAAAAGACTTGAAGATAATATGTTTATCAACGATGACGACAGACGCGAAATGAAACTGTATCTTGCCGACTTCTATAAGGAAATAGCCTTCACACGACAGGATATTGAGAAAATAACATATTAACAAATGAACTCACTATACCTGAAACTTCTAAATGATTTCTGTCATTCCGGGAATGTACCTTCTGCGCCTTCTGATGCAATTGAGGGCAAGCCATGGATTATAAAGAAAGATCCTTTAATGGATTTTCTTCTAAAACTGATGGGCGAAGGTAAATACAAAAAGATGATACTGGCGAGCAGACTTAGTGCAAAGATATTCTATTCTGCCGTTGGAAAGTTCATTGCCGAATGCACCCATTATGAGGATTTTCAAAACCAACGGGCATGGACCGAGCGCAATAATATGACTAAGGTACTGAAATGGTCGGAAGCAAAAAGAAAAGATGTAAAGGCAATACAAAACCTTGTTGGCGACATTTCAGCAAAGCATTCTGGATTTGGCTTTGACAAGGATTTCATGCTTCACATACTTTCAGGTGACGGATGTATGGAAAACGCAAATTGGGAAAAGTTGGTTAACGAATGGCAGCGCACACTTGACAGACATATAGAAAGCGAAAGCAAAGAACATATCTTAAAGCGGAAAGACGACTTCCAAAACGGACTGGACATCGTGATGAGGCAGGTGGGCAGCTACATGCAATCTCACAATATAATTGAACAGCAGGCTATTCAGGCTTGGGACATGATGGACGGACAGTGGGCTGAGACTGAATTTGAAAGGCGACTTAACATTGTGAAGGTGCAGGACAAATACCCAGAGATAAAGAAAATAGCAGCCTGTATGGGACGTACAGCTGATTCCAACGGCCGTGACAGACTGACAATTTCATCAGGAACGGCTATGAAAATGGAACATTCAAGTGGAAGCGATATTGAGGGAATAACAGTGGGTAATGATCTGAACTCTCTGTTGCCGCTTGAACTTGCTCAATATTGTGACGACGCAATGGGTGACATGTTTATTTACAAGTTTCTTACAAAAAGACTACAGACATTCAGATACAAGAGCGAAATGAGTAAACCTTCACGTAAACTTGGTTTTACTCACGCAAATAGACGCGGCCCTATTATCGTATGCCTTGACACGTCGGCAAGTATGTATGGAACTCCCCAACGTATAACAGCATCATTGTTGGCATTGATTGAAGATACAGCCGAAGAATTGAGGCGCGATTGTTTTCTTATTGATTTCAGTGTTTCCATAAGACCAATTGATCTTATGGCACGAAGACAACGAAAGCGTATGATGAACCTTGGATTCAATGAAGCAGACGAAGATAATTTTGCAAAAGGTCACGTACCATTTATCGGTGGAGGAACGAGCGCGAAAAAGTTACTTGACGCCACATTCAATCTGCTTGATGATGAGCAGAACCATTATGTAAATGCAGATATCCTGTTAGTCAGCGACTTTCTTATTCCAATGGCAGGGAATGATTACATTGCAAAGTTAAAGAATTACCGTAACACTGGTACAAAACTATACGGACTAAGTATAAAATCTGCAGATGACAAGGAACTTAACCTATGGGAAACGATGTTTGACAAGATATATGAAATCAGGTATAGACAATTAAGAAAATATTAAAAAAGCGGGATATAATCTCACGATCACATCCCGCAGCAAACTTAAACAACCAATAAAGAAATAGATTGGTGTTTTATCTGATGAAGAGTAGTTCCCTATATTTTGGAAGAGTCCAAAGTTCATCGGCAACTACAAGTTCCAACTTATCTATTTCATAACGAATTTCTTCCATTTTAGGTTCCACTGTGTCGTGGTATGCGATAGCTTTATCGTACTCGCTCTCAATCTTATTGGCTACCTTTCTTGAATTAACCAATTCCTCAACACCAGCCTCAATCTTCTTAGTACGAACAGCAATCTCTTCAATAATCTTAATGTTGCGTGAAGAAAGAGATGTAGCCTTTTCCTTACCAAAAATGTCAATCATGTTTTCAACATTCTTTGCAAGCTGGCTCTGATAATGAGTGGCTACAGGGATGATGTGATTCATACTAAGGTCGCCCATTACGCGAGCCTCTATCTGAATCTTCTTAGTATAAGTCTCCCATTTAACCTCATTGCGGGCTTCTAATTCATTCTTCTGCATCACGTTCATGTCCTCAAACATCTTAATGCTGTCTTTGTCAAGATAACGCTCGAAGATTACGGGGCAAGACTTTTCGCAGTCCAATCCACGCTTTGCAGCTTCTACTAACCACTCGTCACTATATCCGTTTCCATCGAAATGGATAGGCTTTGAAGCAACTATGTCTTCACGAACTACGTCGATGATAGCAGCAATCTTGTCTTCGCCCTTAGCGATAAGTGCATCTACACGCTTCTTGAAATCAGTTAAAGCTTCTGCTACAGCAGTGTTGAGTACGATCATTGCGCTGGCACAGTTTGCTTCACTACCAACAGCACGGAACTCAAAACGGTTACCAGTGAAGGCAAATGGTGATGTACGGTTACGATCGGTATTATCAATAATTATCTCTGGAATCTCTGGAATATCGAGTTTAACGCCCTTCTTACCGGCAACATCAAACAAATCTTTCTTGTCTGACTTTTCAATATGCTCAAGTAAATCACTTAACTGCTTGCCCAAGAAACTTGAGATGATAGCTGGAGGTGCCTCGTTAGCTCCAAGACGATGAGCATTGGTAGCACTCATTATACTTGCCTTGAGAAGTCCGTTGTGACGATAAACACCTATCAAAGTCTCAACAATGAATACAACAAATCTTAAGTTGTCGATAGGAGTTTTGCCAGGACCATGAAGAAGCACACCTGTATCTGTACTTAGACTCCAGTTGTTGTGCTTACCACTACCATTGATACCATCAAAAGGTTTTTCGTGGAGCAATACACGGAATCCGTGCTTATGAGCTATTTTCTTCATTAAGCTCATCAACAACATGTTATGGTCTACTGCTAGGTTAGTTTCTTCGAAGATTGGAGCGAGTTCAAACTGATTTGGAGCAACTTCATTGTGGCGTGTCTTGCAAGGTATACTGAGTTCAAGAGCTTGTATTTCAAGGTCTTTCATGAAATTCTGTACACGCTCAGGGATAGTTCCGAAATAATGGTCGTCCATCTGCTGATTCTTTGCAGAATCATGTCCCATAAGGGTTCTACCGGTCAACATAAGATCAGGACGAGCTGCATATAAGTTCTCGTCTACAAGGAAATATTCCTGTTCCCATCCAAGGTTACTTGTAACCTTCTTTACTTCTGGGTCGAAATAGTGACAAACCTCTGATGCAGCAGTACTTACAGCACGTAAAGCACGGAGTAAAGGAGCCTTGTAGTCGAGAGCCTCACCTGTGTATGATATAAATATAGTAGGTATACAAAGTGTGTCGTCAATAATAAACACTGGTGATGTAGGATCCCATGCACTATAGCCACGAGCTTCGAAAGTATTTCTGATTCCGCCAGAAGGGAATGAAGAAGCATCAGGTTCCTGCTGAGCAAGAAGTTTTCCAGAGAACTTTTCAATCATTCCGCCCTTACCATCATGCTCTATAAAGGCATCGTGCTTTTCGGCAGTACCTTCTGTAAGAGGTTGGAACCAGTGAGTGTAGTGAGTGACTCCATTTTCGTCAGCCCACTGCTTCATGCCCTTAGCAACCTCATTGGCAATGGAACGATCAAGGCGTGCGCCGTTGTCGATAACATCTACAAGCTTAGCATAAATGTCAGCAGGTAGATATTTATACATTTTCTGACGATTGAAAACCTTCTTTCCGAAAAACTCAGATGGTCGTTCGGCAGGTGTTGCCACTTCGAGTGGCTTCTTACGTGAAGCTTCAGCTACGGCTTCGAATCTTAGATTTGTCATACGTGTATATATAAATTCAGTGTTTGTGTGATTTTATATTTCTTTATTTTAGTGTCCATTCAGCTATACGCTTCATAGCCTCCCTGCAGTCTTCACGATCACCGAATGCCGTGAGACGAATGTAACCTTCACCGCTTGGTCCGAAACCAACACCAGGAGTGCAGACTACGCTTGCTCCATAAAGTAACTGTTCAAAGAATTTCCAACTATCTATACCGTCTGGAGTCTTTACCCAAATATAAGGAGCATCCACGCCTCCAAAGACTTTGTATCCTAGTCGCGTGAGACTATCGCGCATGATGTCGGCATTCTCCATATAATAGTTTATAATCTCTTTAACCTGTTTGCGACCTTCTGGAGTATAGATAGCCTCGGCAGCTCTCTGACTAATGTAACTTGTTCCATTGAATTTCGTACATTGGCGACGATCCCAAATTTGGTTAAGACTAACACGCTCAGCTCCTTCAAGAGCAGAAGCTGTGAGTTCTTTAGGTACGATAGTGTATCCACATCTTATTCCTGTGAATCCGGCAGTCTTTGAATAGCTATGGAATTCCACAGCCACTTTTCTAGCTCCCCGTATCTCATAAATAGAATGAGGAACAGACTCATCACGGATGTAAGCCTGATAGGCTGCATCGTAAAGGATTATAGAATCATTATGTATTGCATAATTAACCCATTTACGAAGTTCCTCTTTCGAGAGGACTGTTCCTGTAGGATTGTTAGGATAGCAAAGATAGATCATGTCTACTCGGTGATCGGGAATCTGTGGTATGAAGTTATTGTCCGCAGTACAAGGAATGTATGTGACATTGCTCCAATGGCCATTCTCGAAGACTCCAGCACGTCCAATCATAACGTTTGAATCTATGTATACAGGGTAAACAGGGTCGGTGACACCTATACTATTGTCCCAACGTAATATTTCTTGAAAGTTTCCAGTATCACTCTTGGCTCCATCGTTTACGAATATCTCGTTCATATCAAGATGAATTCCTCTTGGGAGAAAATCATTTTTGATAATTGCTTCACGCAAGAAATCGTAACCTTTTTCAGGACCGTATCCTCTAAAGCTAGCCTTCTTAGCCATCTCATCAGTGGCCTTATGCATAGCTTCAATTACAGCTGGGCAAAGTGGCTGGGTGACATCACCTATACCGAGGCTTATAACCTTCTGCTTAGGATGTGACACCTTATAGGCATTTACCTTCTTTGCAATATCTGCAAACAGATAATTGCCTGGCAGCTTCAAAAAATGTTCGTTTATTAATGCCATATTTTTTATTGTGTTGTTAAGTTTGTTACCTTCGTTATGGAATTTGAATTTCACCTTCAAAAACAAATTCTGCCGGACCAGTCATATATATATGTCCGTCATTCTCATTCCATTCTATATTCAAAGTTCCTCCATCCATTATAATATCAACCTTGCGGTCTGTCAATCCAGAAATAATGGCTGCTGTAGCTGTTGCGCAAGCACCGGTTCCACAAGCCATTGTGATACCACTACCACGTTCCCAGACTCTCGTTCTAAGTTTATCCTTGCCCACCAGTTGTGCAAATTCAATATTGCACCTCTGGGGGAAGGCATCCTCTCTCTCTAAGACCTTACCGTATTCAGCTATATCAATATCATTGATATTATCAACAAATATCACATAATGTGGATTTCCCATAGAAACGAAAACACCTTCTTTTGCGCCATGTATTGACGAAAGAGAAGGGTGCTTACCTGTAAACTGCTCTGGCATATCTGTAATAGGCTCAAGCATATCTACAGTTACGCTCCCAACCTTGTTTTCATCATTCAGATGCAGGTTAAGAACTTTCACTCCTGAAAGTGTTTCTAATTTAATTCTCGTATTTTGGGTAAAACCTTTTTCATATAGATACTTTCCAATACATCTGCTAGCGTTACCGCACATCAAAGCTTCAGAACCATCAGCATTATATATATGCATTGAAAAGTCTGCTACACTACTATCTGACGGTCGACCTATAAGTACTAAACCGTCACTACCAATGCCAAAATGAAATTTGCTCCATTCAACAGAAGCCTTGCCAGGATTAGGTATCATATCAATAAGAGTATTGACATATATATAATCATTTCCTGCTCCATGCATTTTGGTAAAATGAATAGTGTTTGCCATTTTGTTACTTAATTATTTCTAAAACTTACTTTTTGTTTTATTCTGTTTACAAATTTAATGCATTTTGACAAGATAAACAAACTTTTAATATCAAAATAATGTTGTTTTTTAATAAAAGTTATAATTTGAAAGTATTTATATTCATTTTTCTTTCGAATTGTAACCATGCGCATACCATTTGATTAATAATATGATTATCTTCAAATATTTATTTCATTTTGCAATAATATTTAATGTTTTAGTTGCACTTTGTCTTAAATTTGCAATTGATGTTTACAGAATGACACAATAAGGTATTAGTTTATATATATATACATTAATTTAAATTTGAGGATTATGAAGAAGATTGAAGCTATTATCCGCAAGACTAAATTTGAAGACGTTAAAGAAGCTTTACTTGAAGCCGACATTGAATGGTTTTCTTATTATGATGTAAGGGGCGTAGGAAAGATGAGGCAAACGCATATTTATCGAGGGGTGGTATATAACACGAGTAGCATTGAGCGCATATTATTGAATATCGTCGTCAGAGAGAAAAATTTAGAACGTACTATCGAGGCAATCAGAAAAGCTTCATGGACAGGAGAGATTGGAGATGGGCGTATATTTATTATTCCTGTTGACGACACCGTGAGAATACGCACAGGAGAGCGTGGCGATATTGCCTTATATAATGCAGAGAACGAAAAGTAAGAGAGAAAACGCATGGTCTTCATGTCAACGAATGCATAAGAGATTGGATTGACATATATGAGTATAAACAAAGTTGATATAATTTAAAACAATATTTAATATGATAAAGAATGTATTATTTGCAACGGCTATAGCAATGGTAGCCTTTGCTTCACCTGCAAAAGCACAGGATAATGTTAGCGGAACTGTAAGTGCCGACGTTGTTAACCAATATATATGGCGTGGTCAAGATTTGGGAGACGTTTCTTTGCAGCCAACATTGGGCTTAAGTTACAAAGGTTTGTCGCTTACAGGTTGGGGAAACGTAGGATTGAGTGACAAGGACGACACCAAGGAGTTTGACATAACCGCAGCATATACTATAGGGATGTTCCATGCAGGAATCACAGATTATTGGTTTAACACTCCTATTGATAAGTATTTCAGTTATGCTGCTCATAACACATCACATGTTTTTGAGGGGAATATAGGTTATGATTTTGGAAAGTTCTCACTCAACGCTTATACCAATTTTGCAGGCAACGACGGATTAAACAAAGACGGCAAACGAGCATATTCATCTTATTTGGAAGCAAATGTTCCTTTTGCTTTGGGCGGATATAAATGGAATGCTACAATCGGCGCCGTACCCTATGCTACAAGTTTTTACGCCAAAGCAAATGGCTTTGCTGTCACCAATGTATCATTAAGGGCAACAAAAGACATTCGTGTGAGTGATAGTTTCAGCATCCCTATATTCGCAGGGATAACAGCCAATCCTAGTACCGAAAAAGCCTATCTCATTTTTGGATTTACATTACGACCTTAGATTTCCACATAAATGCAAATCCCCCGTCCTTTTTGTTAGGGACGAGGGATTTTTTTGTGTGTATCAATAGTATAACTTAAGCGTTATTTCTTTTCATTATGCTTATTTAGATTCAGCAGTCTTTTATATTCTTGCTTGGTTATACGCATAAAACTTCCGTGCTGTGGTCCCGTTACACCATTTATGTCAACAGGATCATGGAAATTACGCATATTCTTGTCAGCCTTACAAATACGATAACGATGTGGACGGCTACTGTATTCAACATAAGCCACGCGCCACTCATCGCTTCCGATAGGTTGGAATGCACTACTGCCTTCTGTTTTTTTGTTACCTTCAAAGTTTACATAGTCATCTTCTATCGGTTCACTCCAACCTGATGCCAACTTGCTTGAAGTAGCTGTGTATATACCTGGTTTCCCACCTTCTTTCTTAATCAGCATGTGATATTTCCCGTCTGATGGCAAATAGTTAATGTCTGCATCAATGGTTGCATATCCCCAGTCAAAAAGCAATTTAGGAGTGGTGAGCTTTGTGAAAGTTTTATCAGCATAGCTGTAATACATTCTATCATATCCCTCTTCTGGTCTGTTCAGCATAGAGTAATAAATCATATATCCACCTTTATCACCATTATCCCACGTATAGTTAGGATCCCAGAATATCTGCGGAGCCCATACACGGTTTATAGTAGACCAATCATGATAAGTGCTTTTAGCGGTTGCTGAATCACAAAATATTTGTTGTCCTTTTCTGTAGTCAAATGTAACACTGGTCCAATGAATAAGATCATCGCTCTTTAAGAGGTCAATACCGTAGTTATCCCATTTATGGCTATTGGCTACACACATATCAGTAGTTACCATGATATACGACTTTCCGTTAGATGCACGTGTAATATATGCATCACGTGTACCGCCTTCAATACGTGCAAGTTGCTTTGAGTCGAAAATAGGTTTTCCCTCCATAATATCCTGATAGTTTACACCATCGCGACTTACAGCAAATGCTGTCCATTCTCCTAAGTCACTCATGTGACAATACAGATAACCATAATTACCCTTTACCTTGTTTTGTGCTGTTATCATTGTGGCACTGCATAACAGCAGTAATGATAGCAGTAGTTTTTTAGAACTCATAGATTTTATTGTTTTTATTTATTGATAGATTTTTATCATGAATTTATCTCGACAGGCATAATAAATTTATTATGTCGAATACTATTATGTATTGCAAAGATACTTTATTTCCTGATATTGACAAACTGTTGCACTACCTTTTTTGTTATTAAATACTAAATCTGAAAATAACATACATAATTTTCTATCACTATGATATAAAAAGACAAAGGTACGATATCAAAATGACATCGCACCTTTTGCCGGATTTGTATTTATGGCATACTTCCTTTTACATTCCTACACCGCCAAAGCTTGTTCCTGCAGATTGTTTTTCCTTTTCACCAAAATCATTAGTGATATTGCTCTTGTGTTGTCCGTATTGCT
>OBMA010000967.1_pt1 | contig 17442 bp, 15 predicted proteins | sample 1539141 | NCBI WGS metagenome assembly OBMA01 (sample SAMEA3991484, study PRJEB22521) | metagenome | biome: anthropogenic terrestrial biome; feature: sewage plant; material: raw primary sludge | place: Sweden | collected 2012-09-26 | reverse complement strand
CCCAGATCCTGCGGATAAGGTAAACGATGAACAGTTTACCGAAATGGCTCAGGAATATATGGAGCGTATGGGATACGGCAATCAGCCCTATATTGTTTTCAAACATACGGACATTGACCGAACGCATATCCATATCGTTTCGACTTGTGTAGGCATTGACGGTAAGAAAATCCCCGACGATTACGACCATCCACGCTCAATGGCAATCTGTCGGGATTTGGAAACGAAATACAACCTGAACAAAGCAACCGAGCAGGAGCAGAAACAAGCCAACAAAGTTTTCAAACCTGTGGATTACCATAAAGGCGACATCAAAAGTCAGATTGCTTCGGTAGTACGGTATTTGCCAAAGTATTACAGCTTTCCGACTATGGGGAGTTACAATGCTTTGCTGTCGCTATTCAATATTACGGCAGAAGAAGTCAAAGGCGAGCGGAACGGTCAGAGCGTAAACGGATTGGTTTATGTGGCATTAGACGAAAATGGGAACAAAGTAAGTAATCCGTTCAAAGCATCGCTTTTCGGAAAAGATGCAGGCGTTGCTCAACTTCAAAAATATTTTGAACAGTCCAAAGAGAAAATGAAAGCGAATCCTGCAAGGTCTGTTCTAAAAAACACGGTGGAATTTACCATCCATACCACAAATAACGAAAGGGAATTTAAAAAGCAGTTATCCGAGCAGGGTATTAACACCGTTGTAAGACGTAATAATGAAGGACGAATTTACGGGATGACCTTTATTGATCACGAAAGTCGTAACGTTTGGAACGGCTCACAATTAGATAGAAACCTGTCAGCAAATGTTTTTAATGCATGGTGGAACAACGGAAACAAACCCGAATTAAAAATACAGGACAGCCCTGTATCCAATACAAATACATTGGACAATTCGCCAACAAAAAACCTCTTTGAGTTCATCTCACAGGAAGACTCACCTAATTTCGATTTAGGATTGTTTAGCCTGCTACCTGATACACAAGGCGAGGATTACGAAGAAGAACAGTTTGCTAATCGGATGAAGAAAAAGAAGAAAGGGAGGAGGTTTTAAATCATCTTTATTCAAAATAATTATATAATTCGGTGAATAAAATATTAATCATTTTGGAACGATCGGTTTAATATTATATATTTGCAATGATATGGCAAGAAATAAGGAATTTGATTACGATGAAAAATTAGAAATAGTACGCAATCTCTTTTGGGAAAAGGGGTATAACGCTACTTCTATGCATGATATTGTCGCAACGATGAATTTAAATAGAAGTAGTATTTATGATACTTATGGTAATAAACATGATTTATTTTTAAAATGCCTCTCTAACTATGCTTCATTCAAAGAAAACCAATATTTAAAAGCTTCTAAAGCAAAGGAAAAAGCTATTGACGCATTGGAATATGTTATTCGTGATGTAGTTGATCAGACATTGACGGATGATAAATCTTGCTTAATTGTGAAAACTATTTTTGAAGTAGCTCCTTTTGACGAAGAAGTAAAACTTCTTCTTTCAAATAGAGGAAAGTCATTACAAATGATCTTGGGAAATCTGATAGTACAAGCACAAAAAGATGGAGATATTAAAAGTAAAAAAAATGCTACCATTATTGCTAGATATATTCTTTCATCTTTTAGTACTTACTGGAGTCATTATATTCTTAGTAAGAGTAAAAAGGAGGTTATGGAAATGGTGGATTTTTTGACTGAGCAAATAAGAAGATAAATTTTTTTGCATTATTTTGGAACGATTGGTTTAAAATAGAATATATGAAAAAACAACTAAAAATAATATTAACCTGTACGGTTATTATGGCAAATGGAGCATATGCACAACAATTTACAAACAACAAGAAAGAAGTTATTATGGTAAATAAACAACAAGAAAAACAGAAAAGAAATGCAGAGACATATTTTAGAAAGGTCGATGCAGGAGAATTTGATAGCGAATATTATGGTCTATTTACAGAAGATGTTGAGTTGTACTTCCCGAAATTTGGCTTTGGAAAGGGTAAAGAAGGTATTAAACAATTTGGAGTAGCAATGTCTGGTTTTTTACGAGGACTTACTCACGATATAGAAAATTTCAATTATGTGATTTCCGACAATACCGTTGTCGTCGAGGGTACTGAAAAAGGCATAACCATTGACGGCAAGGAGTGGCCAGACAATGCTACAGCTTTTGGGAAGTTTTGTAACGTTTTTGAGTTTGAAGGAGAATTAATCAAACGTATCCATATTTACGTTGACCCTGATGTTACATCTGAAGACGCAGTGAGGATGACAAGACTAAATCAAGAAAAAAACAAGTCAAATAGCAAATCAGTAGATGAAGTTACTAAAGCTGTAATTGAAGAGTTTTTCCAGATTCAATCAGGAAAAAAGCAAGGAAATCTAGCTAATCTATTTGCAGATTCAGTGGATTTTGATTTAGCAGGAAATGAAGAGAAATTTCCATGGGTGGGCAAGCGAAATACGAAAAAAGAAGTCGAGGATTATTTCAAGGTTCTTTATCAAAATATAAAGTCTGAAAAATTTGAGGTAGAATTTATTGCGATCAATGGAGAGAATGCAGTGGCGGTGGGTCAGCTATCCTCGGTCATACTAAAATATAACAAGGTATTTAACGCTCAATTCGTAAATATCTTTAAGGTTCGAAATGGTAAAATCGTGAAATACCATTTTATGGAAGACAGCTATCGCCTAAATGAAGAAATGAAATAATAAACCTAATGATGGATAAGTTAAAGCATAAAGTATTTTCTTTTAACACGATCTTATATTGGTTATGTTATGTAGGATACCTGTATATTATATTGCCAGCATCTTTAAACAAAGTTGTACAACAACCTTTAATGCTAGAAAACATGAGGTTATTAGGTTTTGAAAAAAATTGGACGATAGCAATTGGTATTGTCGAAACCATAGGAGTTTTGATTGTTCTTACAGGTTTATTTAAGCCACATTTTAGAACTTTAGGGATATTATTTTTGTTTCCTTTCGCTATAGGTGCATTTACAGCACACATGGCTCATCAAGAATATTATCATTTTTATAAATCGTTAATCATGTGTGTTCTGTCGTTTGTTTTATTGTGTTTAGATAAAGGGGTTTCGGTTAATCTCAAGACTATTAAGGTTTAGGATCAAAATGAAAATAACGTAGAAAAATAAGTCCAGTAAAAAAGTCAACAGAAATGGCATCTTCATTAAATCATATTATCTCGGAGATACAGCGAAAAGAAAATGCTATTTCGCTGTCTGCACCTAATGTCATCGAAGAAGCGTATCAAATGACCATATACCTGCAAGAATACTTGAGATCAATAAGAGAGGATATTACAACACAGGGCTTTAAAAACCATTGGGAAGAAATCAATTTCTTTCGCAATATTAAGCCATACATCCTCTCTAAACTCATTTACCACAATAAGGTATTTCGTATGCAGACAGCTTGTCCCGTTGACGGAGGGAAAATGTACGCAAGTTATTTTTCAGAACAATTGCAGGAATTAAAACAGGAATACAGGGAGCATATCTACAATTCGGATTTTTACAGATATTATCGTTCGGGACGAACCGACCGTGATGAAACTTACTTTAGGTTGGGCAACATCAATTTTCACGATGGACTGAATAGTTTCGTCTTTGAAATTGACCCGCTGTTTTCTACCTATTATGATAATAAAGTGGCTCGGATAATAGCCAACGAGTTACTCTATACCTACATACTCCAAAAAATCAACGATGATGAAATGGCAGGCTCTCTTTCTGCAAGGGATATTTCATCTGATGGTATCCTTTGGACGGATACCAAAAACGCCCTGATAGAACTGATTTATGCGCTGTATGCGAATGGCTCCCTTTCCTACGGTAAAATAGGAATTCGAAAAATCAGTTTGGTGTTGGAAAAACTGTTTCAGATTACCTTAGGGGATTTACACAATTCTTTCCATCGAATGAAATATCGTGCAGGTTCCCGAACCGCATTTTTAGACCAACTGAAATCTTCTTTGGAAGAATATATGGACAAAGATTTATAGAGGTGTCAAAAACAAACAAAAAGGGAAGCAAAGATAACGAAGCACGCATAATGGCTTCGCCACCCTTCGGGACTTATAGTGCTTCGTTATCTTATATCCGTTGGCAGAATGGCTTTCTTTTTTTTCTGTTTTTCTTTTGGAGTGAATTTTAAGAATTATTCATCTCTTTCTTTACCAGATGTCGGGTTATCTCTGGCATCAATCTGCCCATAATATTCCCTTAGCGTTGCATCCACAATTATCTCCACAATAAGGTCTATCAGACGGTCTTCTTTTTCTTTCTCCATCTGTTCATAAAACTTGTTTATATCCTCAAGGTTCTGTTCTGGCGTTTTACCCTTTTTCATAACATCTTATTTTAGACGTTAATTTACAGCAAAATCCAGACTTAAAACCTTGAAAAACAAAACTTAATTAAAATATAACTTTGATAAAATATATTTTTTATGCCGAACTTATATAAATTAGTGTTACATTTACCATAAAAAACTGTTTTGGCAGAAACGTTAGAAAAACATATCGGTCGCTATTTTAAGGAAAGTGAAAGACTTTCCAAGCAGAAGCTTGTGGAATCAATAAAAAAGGATTTCCCTACTTGGTCTGACAACACCATTAATATGTATCTGTCCAAGCTGAAAAAAGAAGGGGTTATAAATGCTCCCTCCAGAGGGATTTATGAACTTGATGGACAAAAGCCTTTTCAGCCCAATATTTCAACCACGCTAAAAAGAATATTCAATAAGGTCAAGCGGGAATTTCCCTATATCAGTTTTTGTGTTTGGGATACCGTGTGGTTGAATGATTTTATGCGTCATCAACCTTTTAAGCATTATACCGTCGTGGAAGTTGAAAAAGATGCTTCCGAATCTGTATTCACGTTTTTAACGGACACTATTAAAAGCGTTTTCTTTAATCCTGATGAGGAAATATTTGACCGCTACATTCACAACCAAGATGAAGTCCTTATTGTGAAGAATATGGTTTCAGAACCTCCTTTGATAGAAAAAGACAAAATTATTATTCCTGCATTGGAAAAGTTATTGGTGGATATGTTGATTGACACATCACTTTTTTCAGCACAGCAAAATGAAAAGGAATTTATTATGCGGAGTGTAATGGAGAAATATACTTTAAATGAGTTAAAGATGCGTAGGTACGCTGTCCGAAGAAACAGAGAGGAAGAAATTGACGAACTGATAAATATAAGTTTGGCAAAATAAATTTATTTATGCCAATGATATATAAATTATGATAGACACAAAGTCATATATTATTGAATGGATCACCGACTTACGAAATAAGTTGGGGAAACGCATTGACCCAAAACTGATTGAAAAAGTAATATATGCTTTAACACTTTTGGAGCAATTGCAATTGAATAATCTAAATTTTGTGTTTAAAGGCGGAACGGCTCTGCTTTTAGCAACGGAAACGCCTAAGAGGTTTTCGATAGATATTGACATCATTACAGAAGAATCAGAGGATAAAATCAAGGAGATTTTAGCGAAGATAAGCCAATTGGAAATGTTTATCCGTTGGGAAGATGATAACGACCGAAAACATACGCCTGACGCACCCATTGGACATTTCAAGATGTTTTACAAAAGTGTGGTAGATGGTCATGAAGAACCGATACTATTAGATTTATTATACACTCCCAATCCATACCCTGAAACAAAAGAATATCTGATAAATCACAGTTGGTTGGCAACATCGGGCAAAGATACTACGGTTGTACTGCCAACGTTTGAGGCTATTTTAGGAGATAAGCTTACTGCATTTGCTCCAAAAACCACAGGCATATTATACTCAAAAAATCGTCCTGTCGAAATCATTAAACAGTTATATGATATTGGTTTTTTGTTTGACCAAATATCAGACCTTAACGTAGTAAAAGAAAGTTATTCGAGAGTGGTACAGGAGGAAATCGGCTATCGAAAGTTAAGTATTGATGCTGGCGAGGTATTGAAAGACACTTGGAATGCTTGTTATACCTTAGCAGAAAGAGATATGAAGTCTGATGAGTTCAAACACTTGCAGTTGGGTATTAAGAACTTCACGAATTTCATTATTGACCGTTTTTCAATCGAAGAAGCCATAACAGCTTCATCTAAAGTTGCCTATCTGACTTCATTACTGAATAAAGAAAATCAGGAAATAGAACGGTTTAAAAATCCATTGGAGATTAAGGATTGGCTGATTGAAGACCAGACGTACAACAAATTGAACAAGTTAAAAAAGACCAATCCGGAAGCATTTTTCTATTGGTATAAGAGTTTGAAATAGTTTAAGGATATAAATAGATTAATATGGACGAAACAAAATCCATACAGGAACAACATACGGCTGGAGCACAAGCAATAGGATTTGATTATCAATTCTATTATTTTATGTTATTAGCTCTTGAACTCCGACACGGACAGAAAGTCGGTTTTGAAGTGAAAGATGACGTACATATCGATAAAGCAGATGGAACAACCATTTTATTCCAAACAAAACATAGTGTTTTAACAAGTAGTAATGGGGCTATCCAAAATTTGACAACATTGGATAGTGACCTTTGGAAAACATTAAGTAATTGGACTAATTTCATCAAAAAAGGCAAAGAGAATTATCTCAATAAACACTCTTTTGTACTGGCAACTAACAAAAATGAAAATAGCAATCAATTCATTAACGCCCTTCATCAATTTAAGATTGACGAAGATATTGATAATATATTGGCAAAACTAAACGATATAAAGACGAAAACAAAAGATGAAACTTTACAAAAATACATTGAAAACTTAATTTCTCTTGATAAGACAAAATTGTCATCTTTTCTTTCAAAAATTTCAATTGAAACAGGTGTTGATGAAATAATAAAACGCATTAAAAATAAGCTACTTGAACTTTACAGAGAAAATCATATTGTTGAAACAATATATGATAGTCTATACTCAAACTTACAATTGTCAAAATATTTGGAAATAAAGTCAGGACAGAAGTTTGAAATTACCTTTGATGATTTCAATAAAAAATTTGGAAAATGTTTTAAAGTATCTACGGGAGTACAAAAACTTCCTACTCGAAATTTCCCTATTCTTCTTCCCGAAAATCCAGAAGAGCAAATTTTCATAAAACAATTACTTGATGTTGGCGAGATTCAAGCAGGTTCACAAGACGTGATAAAATACACAACATTGATGCTTAAATTTCTTCGACATTATACATATTGGTCTGATGAAGAGAATTTTATACTGTTTTCAGAAGCGGAGGATTTTAAGAAAGATAGTATAAGTAGATGGGATAATGAATTTAAAGGAAAGTATCGGCAAATTGAACGAAAAATAAGTTCGGGAACAACAATAGAAAGTTTGGAAAGTGAAATAAAAGATTTAAGTATTGGACTTGTTGAATATATCCGCAGGCTTGATTTATCAATTGGAGATTATTTACCATTGGGTGTAGATTTTACAAATGGACATTACTATTTACTGTCAAACAAGTTAGAAATTGGTTGGCACTTTGATTGGCAAAACAAGTATAAAGAATAATGAAAGAAATTTATTACACATATAACAATGAAGCTATTGCGAGTTGCATTCTTTTATCTGTACTGAACAAGGTTGATAAATTGGATGTTGCTCGTTCGTGTCTGATTTTACCATTTCTATTAGACGACCGAACAGTAAATTATTTAGCAAAAACTCAAGGGCAAAATTTGAGCATAGAACAACTCGTCAAAGACCAACCTCGATTATTTGTTTCTTTCAATAAGCGATATGTGTCATTATTACCAATAACCATTAATGCCTTGATGATTTTAAGTAAAAGCAATCAAATCATTATCGGAAGTGAGATTGTAAGAACCGAAACATTCACATTTGACAATGCGAATTTAGGAGGTCGATTTTCTAAAATAGAAAGTGTTATCCCTGATTTTATAGATATGCTTGAAAAATACACAACGTCAAAACTGTATAAAGTTTTAAAAATTCAACTATGAAATTTGTACTTCACGAAATAAAGCTATGGTTCAAAGATGCTGATGCCGAACCTAAAAATTACCAGTTTTTACCTGATAAAGTCAATGTTATTACAGGTGGCTCAAACACTGGAAAAACCAGTTTTTGGAATATTATAGATTATTGCCTTTTATCGGGAAAAGTAAATATCGCAAATACAATAAACGACAAAGTTTTATGGTTTGGGATACGTTTTTCTATCAATGACAAACAAATATCCATTGTGCGAAAAACACCTGATAAAGGTGCGGTATCTTCGGAAGTGTTTTTTAATTTAGGTTCTTTCCCTGATTATCCTGAAAGCAACAAAGAAATTGCAGAAATTAAATCAATATTAGATAGTGAATTTGGCATTACAGATACATTAAGATTTCCTTATGGCAAAGAGTTAGGTGGGACTTCTCTCAATCTTTCTTATCGCCATTTTTTGATTTTCAACTCTTTAACCGAAAACATCATTGGAGCACAGGAAACATACTTCGATACAACTTTTTACGGAAAAGAAGAATATGATAAAGCACTCAATCATATTTTCAACTTGGTAATCGGTGTTAATGATATGGCAAAAATCAAGGCTTCTGAACGACTAAAAGAAGTTAAAAGAGAAATAAGAAAGATACAAAATCAAGAAAAGGACAATCAAGGAAAAGTCAAAAATTTTGAGAATGAGATTCAGGTTTTGTTTGAAAAATGTAAGAAGTATAACTTTATAGAATATTCTGAACCCTTTGAAACGGTTGATACCGCAATTCCAATCATTCAGGACGTAATAACAAATACTCAAAAAGTAGCACAAAATTCAAATCTGTTTGGAGAATTAGACGAGCTAAACAAAAGAAGAATTGCAATACGCAGTCAGATTGATGCTATAAGTCAATATCAAAAAGAATATGAAGCATACAAAAGGAATTTGAATAAATCCGCTGACAGTTTACAGCCGATAGAATTTCTAAATGAAAAACTATCTGACCAATTAGTAGATTCATACGAAACAAAAGCATTTGTAGAGTCCTTAGAATCTTCCTTGAAAAGCATCAAAGAAAATCTATCCAAGAAAATTATCGAACCGATAAAGGTTACTGGCGATGCAAAAGAATTGAATAGACAATTAAAAGAAATTGAAAATAAAATTTCTAAACTGAATGAAATAAAGAAGAATTATTTGGCTGAAAGTCAGACAGAAGTTCAAAAATTCATTGTATTAGGAGAAATAAAACTCGCATTAGAGCAACTTTTAAAATTGGAGTTAGGAAAACCTATTGATAATATAAGGTTGAATATATTAACAGAAGAAAGTAAGGACTTGGCTAAAGTACCTACTGATACAAAACAAATAGAGTTCAATCTAAAAACCGAACTAAACAAAAGTATTCAACGCAATTTTAATCAATTAAAATCTTTACCAGCATACACAAATAGCAGGCTTGATTTTAATTCTGACAAAATGATTTTACAACTATATCCCGAAGGTCAATTGTTTCCTTTAGATAATGTTGGCAGTAAATCCAACTATATGTTTATGCACCTATGCGTTTATTTGGGTTTACACGAGCATCTAATAAATGTAAATCCAGAACATGTACCTCAATTCCTATTTATTGACCAACCAAGTATTCCATATTACGCAGGGAGTGATGAAATGCAAGGAAATGACGATAGGTCAAAACTAATAGATGCTTTTACGCTACTAAACTCATTTATTGAGTTCATTGTAAAAGAAAAAAACAATCATTTTCAAATATTTATGGTAGAACACGCTTCTAAAGATTATTGGATAAACAATAACTTGTCGCACTTCCATACTGTCGATGAATTTATAAATGGCAAAGGGCTTATTCCAAAAGAAATATACGGCAATAACTAAAAATTTATGCAAAAAATTAACTTAGGTAAATTAAATAAATTAATTATCCATAACATTGGTAATAAAGGTAGTGCTGATGGGGTAAGGTTTTCTGATGAAATGACGAACTTTGAAAGTGTTGAAGAAATAATCAATAAGCTAATTGTCAGTAATTTTAAGTTCGATGAACTATACCAATTTCACTTTCTTCCTCATCTGGATTTGAATCCTGTATACTCTTTCGTTAGCTCGATTTTTAGTGACACAGAATATGAAAATTTTATAGAGCACTCTAAAAATGTGGGTAGATATCTCTATGATAAAAGTACGCATCCTCAAATTAAATCAGGAGAATTATGTGTGTTCTATATGAATGATAGCTCCATTGATGATGAGGTAACGGATTGTATTGGAATTTTCAAATCGGAGAATAAAGAAACGGTCTTAAAAATTGAAGATAAAAAAACAAGTTATGGATTGTCCGATGTGAGCGGAATAAACATACATAAGTTAGATAAAGGCTGTCTTATTTTTAACTTAGAAAAAGAGAAAGGGTATTTAGTTGCTCTTGTAGATAATACGAACAAAAACATAGAAGCTCAATATTGGAAAGATGAATTTTTAAGTGTTAAACCACAAAGAAATGAATATCATCAAACAAACGAATTCTTAGGGATTACAAAGCAATTTGTCACAAAACAATTGGATGAGGATTTTGACGTAAGCAAAGCCGACAAGATAGATTTTTTAAATCGTTCTGTTGATTATTTCAAAAAGAATGAAACATTTGACAAACAAGAATTTGAAGAAGAAGTTTTTGGAGATAGTAATGTTATAGAGTCATTTAGAAAATTTGACCAGACTTATCGACAAGAAAATGAAGTGGAGCTTGCTGACAGCTTTGAAATATCAGCCCAAGCTGTAAAAAAACAGGCACGTGTCTTCAAAAATGTACTTAAACTTGATAAAAACTTCCATATCTATATTCACGGAAACCGAGAAATGATAGAACAAGGCGTTGATGAAAATGGAAGAAAATATTACAAAATCTATTACGAAGAAGAGAATTAAGATTAAATGAATGAGTTTACTTCCAATAACATAGATATTTTCCGCTCCCTCTTCAAAGGCAGAGAAGACGTGTTTGCCGTTCGTTGGGAGAAATCAGGAAAATCGGGATATATGCCTTCCTGTCAATATGATCCATACCATTATCAGGTTCATAAGAGGAATGGCGGAACGTTTGCAAATTATCCACACAAAACGTACCTGCCACTTATTGATAATGAAATTCAAAAACACTTAAACGGTGTACAGCAAATTGGTATTTATCCCTTATTTAAAGACAATACCTCTTGGTTTTTGGTGGCTGATTTTGACAAACAAAATTGGAAAGAAGAAGCCGTAAGTTTCTTAAACGCTTGCAAGGAGAAAGACATTCCTGCTTATTTGGAGCGTTCCCGCTCGGGAAATGGCGGACACGTTTGGATATTTTTTGACAAACCTTATCCGTCTGTCAGAAGCAGAAAAGTTTTCATTTCTATTTTGGAACAATCAGGAGCATTTTCAATGTTTGACAAAAGCTCAAGTTTCGACAGATTGTTTCCTAATCAGGATTTTCTTTCGGGAAAAGGTTTGGGCAATCTAATTGCTTTGCCGTTTTTCAAACCTGCAATGGAGAATGGAAACAGTTGCTTTATTAACTCTGAAACTTTTGAGCCTTATCCCGACCAATGGCAATTCTTGAATGAAATTGAAAGGGTTTCGATTGGTGTATTGGACAATTTGCATCCGGAAGTTTTAACAATGCAAAATCTTCCAATTCCTAAAAACCATAATGGCAAACTATCCATTACACTTCAACAAAACATCCGAATTCAACGAGATGGATTAACAATACCACTCGTCAATTTTTTGAAAGAAGAACTGAACTTTGCCAATTCGGAATTTTTCATCAAGAAGAAATCGGGTAAAAATACTTTTGGGACAGAACGTTATTTTAAACTCGTGGAAGAAGCGGAAAATGAAGTCATCATTCCACGAGGCTTTATTGGTAAACTTTTGCGATTTTGCAAAGAACAAAACTTGGATTTTGATTTTCAAGACAACCGAAAACTAAAAGAAGAAATCTCATATTCGTTCAATGCTAATCTACGAAGTCATCAAGAAAAAGTTATTGAAGCGATTTCAAAAAAAGATTTTGGAGTTATCGTTGCTCCGCCAGGTTCAGGTAAAACGATTGTTGGTTTAAAGGTTATTGCTGATAAAAAACAACCTGCACTAATCGTTGTGCATCGCAAACAATTGTTGGAACAATGGCAGGAACGTGTTCAGGCATTTCTTGGAATTTCAAAACACGAAATCGGCATCATCGGACAGGGAAAAGTGAAGATTGGAGAGCAGATTACAATTGCAACTATTCAAAGTCTGCCGAAGCAAATTGAGCAAATCCAAAATCAATTCGGAACTATCTTGGTAGACGAATGTCATCATATTCCTGCCGAAACATTTCGCAATACCATTGAGAAATTAGAAACCTTTTATCTGTATGGATTGACGGCAACTCCTTTCCGAAAATACAATGACGACAAACTGATTTTTGCTTTTATTGGAGATATAATTTCGGAGATTGCTAACAACGAAATTGAAAATTTCAAACACGCCCAAATCATTGTAAGGAATACAGATTTGGATGTTCCTTTCAGTTCTAAAACGGATAATTTTGAAACGCTTTCAAAGATTTTGGTTCACGATTCAGAACGAAACAAGCTCATCCTGAACGACATCAAAAACGAACTTTCCAAAGGAAAAAGAATTACCATTATTACAGAAAGAAAAGAACATATTGATACACTTTACCTTTTTCTGAAACAATCTTACGAAGTCATTACGTTAAGTGGAGATGACACTGAAAGCAACAGAAAATCCAAATGGCAAACTTTACAGCAAGGTAATTTTCAGATACTGATTACCACAGGACAATACTTTGGTGAAGGCTCGGATTTGTCAAATATTAGTTCTCTGTTTTTGGTATATCCGTTTTCTTTTAAGGGTAAACTAATTCAATACATTGGTCGAGTACAACGTTCGGAAATCAACCCAACTATTTATGATTATCGGGATATCAAAATTGACTACCTGAACAAGTTGTTTTTAAAACGGAACACGTATTATCGTCAAATAGCCAAACAAGCAAGTCTATTTGATGAACCAACCGAATTTACTCCTGAGAGACAAAGTATAGTTATCGAAAAGCAAATCAAAATAGCGATTGAAGATTTGGATTTCAGATACGGCAATGTTGGCTTTGAATACATTGATAAAGAAAGTAATCAACGGTTTGATTTTGAAATCGAAAACGAAGAGTTCAGACCTGAATTTGAAGTGTTGAAACCTTATTTCATCAAGGTTTTGAAATCAAAATCCGTTATGATTGATATTTATGCCGAAATTGAAAATGGAGTGACTTTATCGCAATTAGCAACATCATCCAACATTGAAAGCATCAATAAAGAAATCGTTGAAAGTGTAAAGTTTCAGTTTCTGAACAAGAGTTTTATCGGTCAAATTCCGACTTCAAAACAAAATATGCTCACAACGAATGAATTGCCGAAAAATCAAAATATCTATACCAATGCCGAAAATGTTTTGGAAGACTTACTGAAAGGGAAGCAATATAAACATTCACGGCACATTCAGTTTTTGGCTGAAAGACACGAACGAAATGTAATGAAATTACGGTTTGTTTTACAGCCGTTTTCATTCGTCTTTCTGTTGGAAGGAGAACAAAACTACCACATCATTTTAGAAACTTTAGACACCGAAGAAGCAACCTATATCTGGCATACAGAAAAAAGCAAATCAGTTTTGATTGACACCATAAAACAAATTGATAAAGAATTGAACATCATCAGAGAAAAAGGAAGACAAGCCTATTTAGAAACCAATCCATCAAATTTTTCAAGAATTGTCCACGATTATTCTAATGACAATAAAGGGTTTACGATTTGGAAAGGACAATTGGAAGAACGGTTGATGTAAGAAATCGTTAATCTCTATTTGTATTTTTCAATAATTTAAGCATCGATATTTATGGTACAATATCATTTTGTATATTTGCTATGAGCTAACGGAAAGGTGTCGAAAAGCAAAGCAATAAGAACCGTTACTAAATCGTTACCTGACTTCTTTGATTATCTCTATAAAAGCTTATTATTCAACTGATACAGCTTTTTCCTGAAAACTTTAAAATAAAAAACCCCTCCGAAAATTCGGAGCGGTTTCTTTATTTCTTTTTTCTCTTTGCAATAGATTTTGCCTTTGCTTGAGCTCTGTTTCCCGGTTTGGTTTTGGGTGGTTTTCTTTTGCTTGGTCCACCAAGATTCACTTTTTTATTTTTATCTTTTTTCTCGTGGAAAGCAGAACCTGGTTCAATTTTTTTATACTGAACAGGATTTTTCATCACTACAACTTCTTTTTCTGAAGCAATTTTCACCTCAGAAACCTTCACTTCTTCTGGAAATTCTACTCTTTTCACTTCCTTGTTCATAAACATTTCTAGTTCTATGAAACGTTCTTCTTCTTTTGGCGTGTAAAAAGAAATCGCAATTCCGTCTTTATCTGCTCTACCTGTTCTACCAATTCTGTGAATATATTGCTCCTGAATTTCTGGAATTTCAAAGTTAAAAACGTGAGAAACATCCGGAATATCAAGACCTCTCGCCATAACATCAGTGGTAATAATTCCTCTCAATTCATTGTCTGAGAAAGATTTCATGGTTCTCAATCTGAAATTTTGAGATTTATTCGAGTGAATCACCCCAAATTCTCCCGGAAATTCTTCGTCTATTTTATTAAAAATTAAATCGGCGTGTCTCTTATTATTGGCAAAAATTAGAATTTTCTCAAATTCATCTTGCGTTCTTAACAAGTGAACCAATAGATTTAATTTGGTATTAAAATTCTTCACCGGAATAGCAGATTGAGCTATTTTTTCGAGTGGAGTTCCGCTTCTTGCTAAAGAAATTTCCTGTGGATTTTTGAAATATTCGTCTAGCATGGCATCTACATCATCCGTCATGGTTGCAGAGAAAAGAATGTTCTGTCTGCGCTCACTCATCATCGTGAAAATATCTTCTAACTGTCTTCTGAAACCCAATGAAAGCATCTCATCAAACTCATCGATAATCAGTTTTTTCAAATCTTTCAAGTTCAAAACAGCATCTTTCATCAAATCCATTACTCTTCCCGGAGTTCCCACCAAAATATCTACACCTTCGTAAACCAAAAGCTTTTGAGTATTGATATTAACACCTCCATAAACGCCTAAAACTCTTGTTGACATATCTTCTGTCAGTTTTTCTACAACTTCGGCAACTTGCACCACCAATTCACGTGTAGGAACAAGGATAAGTACAGTTGGACTTCCGTTTTTATTGTATTTCCAAGTTTTAAGAACTGGAAGAAGATAAGCTAATGTTTTACCGGTTCCGGTTTGTGCAATTCCCATTACATCTTTTCCAGACATAATTGGCGAAAAAGATTTCAGCTGAATAGGAGTAGGCTCAGAAATTCCTAATTTTTCTAAAGCGCTGTTGAGTTGTTTTGGCAAATCAAAATCTGCAAATGATACTTTCATTTGGCAAAAATACGATTTTTAAATTTGAGGTTAAAATCTCGCCTGAACTTGCACAAACATTGTAGTATGATCATATTCTGAAGTAAGTGGAACATTTCTCTTGTAATCATCAATCATGGCTCCTATTTGCAAACAAGCAAAATATTGGTCAGCGAATTCTAATGTAAGCATTGGCGTAAAAGTAGTTCTTACATTGCCTTCTAATTGATAGTTAGGATTTAGATATTCATATCGGTTAGAGAATTCTATGCTTCTTAGTCTTGGTGAATTCAGATTATATCGAATAATAGGATTGATATAAAAACTTCTGAATCTAAAGTCTTTCAGCTCTGGTTTTGGCGAAAGCTTAGAAACTCCAAATTCTGAAAAATTGTTTCCTTCTTTGTATTCTGAGATGATTTCTAGATTCCATTTTGGATTGATGGTAAAGGTTTTTTCTACATCGGCCCCGATTACATTTCCTGATTGATTGATGTAACTGCCAATTCCGCCATTCACTCCAATTTTTAAATCATCTTTAAAATCCTTTTCTAATCTGGCGTAAACATGTTTGCTTTGGTCATTATCAATTTCAGAACCACGAGAATTTCCATTGGTAGCTCCTATGTAATATTTCAAAGGATTTTTAGCATTATTGACATCACCATAAACAGCAATTCCTGTTTGAAAACTTTGCCAACCGTTTTTCCCCAATAAATAATAACCATTTGAGAAATCTACAGACTTGATAAACTCACTCGGAATTTCGTCTTCTATCCCAAAATACGGACGGAACTGCCCTAATTGAATTTTGAGATGCTTATTATGAGAATATCTTACAAAAGCTTGTTCTAATACTTTTCCGGTAAGATTACTGCTGTTAAACTCCGCAAAATTAAGCATCATTCCCAAGTCAAAACGGTCATTAATCTTAGATTTTAATAAAAATCTTGCTCTTCTTACGTTAAAACTATTGGATACTAATTTCTGTTGGTCTGCTATATTTACACCGTTTACATCTACATTTTCGGTGAGAGAAACCAAATATCTGGTCTGCAACAAACCGCTAAAACTGGTGTTTCTTAAGATTTTAGAATAGTTAGAAATGGTGTCTTTTTTAGAATCATTTTGCGCAAAAATCGCCAAACTGAACAATACAAAACTGAATAAAAGAATTTTCTTCATCTTCATTAATTTTAAACAATCATTTAAATTTGAAGATGCAAAATTATCATTCAAAAAGGACTAAATTATGCTAAGCAGAGAATAATTTAAGAAAATAAGACAAAAATCATTATTTGAGCTTCACAGATTTGGTTTCTACTTTGATTTCATCATTTTTCCAAACGCTTGAAGTAATTCTTACAAATCCTTTTTTCAGAGGATCTTTTTCAATCGGAAATTTATTTTCTTCCCACTGCGAACAATGCGTAGGAATAGGTTTTACCAAGAATTTCGATTCATTATTTTTAAAAGTGTAAACATAAAAAGAATGCCAACAACTGGTACACCAATTCGGATAAAATCCTATTTCATCTGCGCCATCATTGTTTAAATCTTTCAGGTTATAGATATCGCCGTTTTTAGCATTTTTGATGGTAATCGGTTTAATTTTTTCATCGGAAAAATGAATGGTAGTAATACAATTTCCTTCGCATTCATCACTACAATCTGAAACCGTAGCGTATGCAAATTCTTTTTTGCCATCTCCGTTATAATCTCCTTCTATCTTCACATCAGAAGTTTGTGAAAACAAGAAATTAACCATCAGAAAAAACGAAATTGAAGCTATTTTTTTCATAATCATTTGTGTTTTAGGTTATTTCAAAAATAAAAAAAAATCTTTCATTAAGATGAAAGATTTTAAAATTTATTCCCACTCAATCGTTGCTGGTGGTTTACTCGAAATATCATAAGCGACTCTATTGATTCCTTTCACTT
>OBMA010000965.1_pt1 | contig 17453 bp, 5 predicted proteins | sample 1539141 | NCBI WGS metagenome assembly OBMA01 (sample SAMEA3991484, study PRJEB22521) | metagenome | biome: anthropogenic terrestrial biome; feature: sewage plant; material: raw primary sludge | place: Sweden | collected 2012-09-26 | reverse complement strand
TCTTCAAATTTGGCAAATGGGCTAATGGATACAATGCCTAATAAGCCCGAAACATGGTGTTGTATAGGTAATTTGCTATCATTGCAAAAGGATCATGATGCCGCAATAAAAGCCTTCGAAAAAGCTACTCAGTTAGACCCAAATTTTGCATACGCGTATACTTTGCAAGGTCATGAACATTCTTCCAACGATTCTTCGGATTCTGCCAAGACATGCTATAGAAAGGCGCTAGCTTGTGATCCTCAGCATTACAATGCATATTACGGATTGGGTACGAGCGCTATGAAATTAGGTCAATATGAAGAAGCGTTGTTATATTTTGAAAAGGCAAGGTCAATTAATCCCGTCAATGTTGTGTTAATCTGTTGTTGCGGTGGTTCTTTAGAAAAGCTGGGCTATAAGGAAAAGGCTCTACAATATTATGAACTAGCATGTCATTTGCAACCGACTTCCTCGCTATCCAAATATAAGATGGGCCAGTTGCTCTATTCCATGACAAGATATAATGTTGCTTTGCAAACTTTTGAAGAATTGGTGAAACTCGTTCCTGATGATGCCACAGCCCATTATTTGCTGGGTCAAACATATAGAATAGTTGGGAGGAAAAAAGATGCAATCAAGGAGCTAACTGTTGCTATGAATTTGGATCCAAAGGGTAACCAAGTTATCATCGATGAATTACAAAAATGTCATATGCAAGAATAAACGCAGGTTGGCCAAAACATAACAAATTGAAACATGTTAAATGTTTTCATAATTCTTTTTGTTCTTCGTTGTTTCATATTTATTTTTAAGTTAATGTAATAGTAATAGTTAATAATAATAACGTTAATGGTAACAATAATAATAATATATATATCCAGTAAATTGAAAGAAGAGGACATCATGTCTGCGGTTCCTGCGATGTACTTCTTGATAGTATCAGTGTCTAATTTGATTGTATTAATTCGTAAACTTTTTATTTTTATATACTTTATATCACTATATTATGTTCTATTAAATATTAATTATTAAGGTGTTTAAGTTGGTCAAGAAGTAACTAATGATTGCAGTTCTCAAAGTCTGCCACCAGGGTATTCAAATGCTGAACTTTCCAGGTAATCGCTGGTCTCAAATTGATCTTGTTCGATTGGATAATTAGAATTTCTTTTATTTTGGGTGTCATCCCATCCAAATTGATCTCTTCCCTCTTCCTCTTCAGCATCTCTTAACTGGGTTTGTAACCTAGCTTCTTCCAATAGCGTCTGTGCCTTGCTTAGAGGTATCGTTGGTGTGGCATATGAACTAATGACAGGGACGCTTGTATCAATATCAATAGTGGCCTTTATTATGGCTGACAGCCATGCCTTCATTTCAGATTTATTCTCAACTGCAAAATAGTGAACGCGAGGTTCTGTAAAGGTTAGCCCCTTTTTGGACCCCGGTTGCGGAGGGACCAATTTGAAACAGTATTTTCCTTTTCCTAAGCTCGCAGCGTATAAGGAAATGAGCCTATCATCATCACTGGCAGGTAAGACCCTATGTGCCGTTATATCTATCAGGCCACGCTCCTTCTCATCATTGGTATTCGTAAAATAAGAAAGCCTTGTTCCATGAAGTGTGAAAAACCGTTGTTTCCAAGTCCCCATAGCACCGGTACCTTTTTTGCTCATCCAGCCTGAACAGTCCGCAGTTTGCATAGATTCCTTTGCTGTGATAGAGCGTATACCTTCGGTAAAAGCAGATGTTTGTTGCTTTTTAGCATTCGACCTGGGAAGTATCGATTTGGTAGATTTTTGGGTAAGTTCACTGGGAGATCTTTTGAATTCCTTGCTTCCTACAAATGATTCTTTGGTGCTACTAAATAATTTCTTTTTGCTTTTTTCTTCGGAAGAGCCATCTTTGGAGCTACTGTTCTTATGTTTGTGCTTGCTCTTGTGCTTGTGCTTGTGCTTGTGCTTCCCTTCACTTGGTTGTGATACTGCCTCCTTATTATTACTACTAGTAGGAGTTTCGCTATGCGCTAAAGCAATATTGGATTTGGAATTTATAGGGCTTAAAGAAGTTTTCAAGGGGCTGGTAACTAACGAGTGTTTTCTACTATGGGAGTAAGATTGTGATCTTGCATGCGAATAGGAATTCGACTGAGAACGAGAATGGGAAGTCATCTTTGCGGGATCGATAGTGAAAGTTTGTTTGGTTGGTGACGTTGGATTAGACTGACTTTTTGAAGAAAAAAAAGATAATATAGAAGAGTTTCTCCTATGCTTTTTCATTTCAGAAAGTGAAGCATCTCTTGAATGTCCGTAAGACGACTTTCTGCGTGCTGAGTCAAAAACTGCTCTGCTAGCTTTTGAAGGTTGTTTCATTTCTTCTTCGTCGAAACTTGACTTGACTGGCGATAGCATTGAAATCCTGTTGAACAAATCAACAAATGAGCTTCCGGATTCCGTCCTCTTATGGTTATTGTAAACAACGGAATTTCTGTTCGGATGATGAGATGTAGCATTTGAAGATATATTTGAAATTGCGGGTAGAGATTCATCTGTGTTAACCGTGTTAATAGAAGGTATAGTAGCAGATGTCAGTGTTGTTTTCCTAGAGTTCGAGTCATGACCATTCATGGCAGGGAATTTGAACTTGCCCGTTGAATTATCGGAAGATGTCGAAGAATTTGGAATTAGCCCATTTGAATAAACGGTTGGGTTCTTGTTTTTAGGTGGATATGTTGTTTGAGGAGGAAACCTTGCGTTATTATTTGTGTACCTGTTATTAAAAGAGGGCGATTGTGGAGGTTGAACTGGACTTGGATATGATGGTGGTTTTGGAGCCCTTCCCGGTGATTCGAAAATATCTTTATCAGCAAACAAATTAGGAACTTCTGTCATATCTAGGATCTGCTCAGCTGGGTCGTGAAGTTTAAAATTGGGATTAACAACAACCGAGCTTGGTCTTTGCAATTCTGTGGTGACCGAAGATGATTTTCTATCAGAGCTTTCACTTGACAACTTGTTACACTTGGAGGAAATTTGTTGTTGGATTTCGTCTCTATTTACAGTGGCTGCAGGCATTAGTTGGGCAGCTTGGTTTTCAAAAGCAAAGGTAGAGTAGTCGGCGTCCAGTTTATTTGACGACGAATCAATTGCAGACTTGATGTTCCTTATTTCTTTGAATATCTCAAATCTTATACCAAAAGAATTTATTTCCAATTCTTTTAGGTGTTCCAGTTCTAATTCCAGTAGTATTTTTCCGGAGACTTGATGCTCTTTGAATTTATTGCAAGTGGATTGATCAAATCCAACCAAGCTAAAGTAATCAGTAACCTCTTCTGGGCTCCAACTTTTAGCCATTTTCAAATCTAATTGACGAACTGATTCCGAACTCGGTTCTAGGGATTTTGTTGATATATTTGACTTACTTATATTCTTCAAAGATTCAGAACTTAAGTTTAAATCCGCTGTGCTAGAAAATAACGAGTCATGTGTCGTGTTTTCCTCATTTCTGGTTTTTTCTTGAATCAAAGTCTGTTCATCTTGCAACTGTGGAGTGCTAACTTCGGGCACGCGTGTGGGCGATTTTGATACCTCTTGTTCAACTGAACCACTTCTTAGCTCTTCCAAGGCTTTGTCTATATCGCTCATTGTACTTTTCAATGATGTATATCTGTTCTCCTGTTGATGCGAGGAGACTTTACCTATGTTACTCGCAGAATCATTTAAATTTCCATATTTAACACCAGAATTTCCACTCTCTTGGGTTGGTGATTTGTGCAGGTTCTCTGGTTTTTCTATTGCTATTCTTTTGGTAAATACCGCTGGGTATAAACCTTCCTCTTTGGTTCTCAAATTGCGCCCATAATACCAGCCGTCATTGTACTCCCCATCATCAGTAATGACTTTAATTTTATCACCTGGTTTCATATTGAGCTCGTCCTCCATTCGTTTAGAGTACTGATTTACCGCAATATACAGAGGAAAAGATTTGGCCCCTTTGCCTAGGGTATTTCCTTCGAGACTCATCTTCTATTTTTTATTATTGCAGTGGCCTCCGGTCACCTCGAGTTAGAACTTTGTTGAAATTCAGTAAAACAATTGTTTCTTTAGACAGACGCAGTAAAACTGCTTGATAGAGCGAAGAATTGCCTTTAATTGACGCACCCAATTCTTCGGATGTAAATCAGAAAGTATCCTAAGGGAAGCGTATAGTTTTCAGTTTCTTTTTCCTTTTTTTTTTCGTTTTCTGCCAAATTTTTAGTGCCATGTTATTCATTTACCTTTCACGTCCTTTCGTTTGTTTTGGTACGGGGGAATGTCGTTTCCGACTACGCGGTTTCGAAAGTAGTGCAATGTGGCTGAGCTCTCCCCCCCACACGTGATAGCCTTTCTTACGCGTCAATAGAATAGAAAGCTCACATACTCTTGAATATTTGGTAACATCTTTTGAAGGACAAGTTCATACAATTATATGATATGCTTCAAGTTTTCCAGAAAAGATTTCTAGGCATGCCATACTTCCCTTTTTTTTAATTTTTGTCACGAAATCCTGGTATTTATTCTTGGAATGTATTTTTTTCTTTTGAAACACATTACCTACTCTTTTAAAAATCTCCAGGAATGGCAGAGAAGAAAACAAATTTTTATCTACAAAACCCCGGAGAACACTCAAATTCCTAAATCATGACTGTACTGTTAAGTCATGCCGTAGTAAATATTGCACGATATCATCTTTGATGTAAACTGGACTTCGTTTAGATCTACCAGCATACCAGCTCTACGTTTTCTGGTAATTTAGCTCCACTTCGTTAAAAAAATTTACCTGCTGATAGGGAGAGAGTCACTGCTTCGATAGAGACTTTATTTTTAATATTACTTTCATCTTCATGCGGCTCCCATGTATTCACCGCTCGTAGAAGGGAGAAGAGTTGGTAACTTTTCTTTTTCATTTCTTGCCCAAATATTGCGAACATGATAGCAGTTGATGGAAACGTAATCAGTTAAGTGTCTTAATTAGCCACCATTCAGAGGTCTTGGATGCATATTTAACAATCTCGGCGGCTAAATCAAGATATTTATTTCCGGGTAAAGAACGCGTGGGTATATTCTTTTTTTTTTCGGGAGAAGTTTTCTCAGGGTCCCCCCCCTTTGTATCTCTTAAGATGACCAAGTACGGTGACAACGGAAAAGCTCACTTGCTAATGAAGGAGTGAACACCTTCTAATTTCATTCAGGTTGCTTAGAAGTATTAGGTACCCAAGAAAGGTATAATACCGCTCACAAAATATTAAGATGCCATTTAATCATAATAGCAAGGCAAAAAGACCAAAGTTTCTACTGGACCTGCAAATCAAAGAATTGGTAAATATTCCTCAATCTTCTGGCTATTGCTACACGAAATGGCGTTTGAAGGATGGAACAGGTACGTCGGGACACAAAGTGGCTCTGGACGGTGAGCATCAAACCACTTCGACCCAGAGTAGAGGTACAACAAAACACGTGCATGTGCAACATCATAGAGCACAATGGAATTATTCATTAGACAAACCAATCCTGGTGAAGCTCCACTTGGATAAAAACGGCAGATTCTTGAAGAAAATTTTGGTGTTGGATGTTTTTTTTGAGTTTGCTGATGCGAATTCCTCGTTGACTTCTAGTTCTAGTCCCAATGGCAAAGTGAAGAAAACGACCTATGCTAACGCCACTGCACTAACGGCCACAGGAAACAATTCATATTCTCAAAAGATAACGGGTAAACTTCTATTGGGAACAGTAGACATAGATATAACAGAATACGTCAAAGAAGACGAAACTCCCACAACAAACAGATTTCTCCTAAAGCACTCAAAGGTCAATTCTATAATCAACGTCTCATTGCAGTTGAAGCTAGTTAGGGGCTCTTACGAAGATTTCAACATTTCCAAATCGTTTACTAATGGCCAGCTCGCTAATTACAGGCCAGGAATAAATACTATACTGGATAACACGTCTGAACTATCTAGCCCCACATCAACAACAAACCAGATGTCACCCAAGAATACATTCTCCAATTTTAACGGTATTGGAACAACTGTAGCGAAACCCAGTACAAATGCGACAGGAAACAGCACAAGTATTAAATCACCGACTTCTACCAACCACAAGAGTAGCGAAATGACAACAAAGCCAGGGCTGTCAACAACAATATCTTCCTCTATGAGCCCACTGATTGAGAGCTTGTACCAGAAAACGTTTAAATTACCGTGGGATCCTCGACCAGGTGAATTTACGCCAAGAGAATGCGTGGAAGATATTTTACAAGGCGGAAACGGTTGGGCTAAGAACGAGAAGGGCATAAATTTAATCGATTTACAGGCATTGAGATTGAACGAAATGGAAGAAGAGTACTACAATCCAAATTATGGCAATAACCTTGGGAACAAGGCAAGTAGTTGGCCTCCAAATCCAAGCGATGACGGCTACAGCACAATGGGCAAAAGAGAGTATTTGGAGAAAAAGCAGAATTGGAGTCATATGTCGCGAGCACAACGTGCAAAACTGAGGACTCATAATGACGAGGATAACGAAAATACGGCTAATGATAAAGGGAGTGACAAGGATAATAACTTTGTCGAAGACAATAACCCCACGGACTTTTTAACAGATAGAATAAGAGAAAACAAAAACTGGTCTATAATAACCCCATCAGGCTAAAAAATTTGTATTGTTTTATGTAATTATAATCTTAAGCTTGCAATACCAATCACTATTACCATGTTAATGATCCCCCAGATAAAAAGACAAGACAGAGCGTATATCAGACTACTTTAACATCTGTACACCCTCAATTGCTTTGAAAAAACCCATGCAGTTATTATATTTTTCAACGGACCAATTTTTTTTATCGCTTATCCGGCTCACAGAACGAGCCGTACAACCGTCATCAGACTTGCATGGAAATGTTGAAAAAGAGGTAAAAAAGAAAATATCAAACCCAAACACGCTCGGGCTGAAAAATTAATATGGCAGGAAACGAACTGTAGCCATAATGTACCTGTTCCCGCTAATAGTAATACCATCGTATTGCTAAGGTTAGTAGCTAAAAATCTCTTACTTTCTTTATTTTGACTCTTAGGTCTTACAAGCAATACAAAACCAACACACCTATATATAACTAATAATGTCCGGTAACGGTGCTCAAGGTACTAAGTTTAGAATCTCAGTATGTTAAAATTTTTATTTTCCACAATGCAATTTGGTTAAATTGATCATAAAGTAAAGTTCCAAGATTTCATTTTGCTGGGTACAACAGAATTAAACAGAGGTTTAAAAGACGCTAAACACTAAGTGTGAAGCCTGATCATATACCTATCGGTGTTATTTTCCATAAGAATGGTAGATGTGCCATCACTGGTACCGCCCCGCCAAAGATGCAATTACATACATAAACTCAGTTTTTAAATGGTTAAGCGGGCTGTATTTGCAGATGAAGTGATACCTGTCAATATTCATGGACTCAAAAATTTCTGGTTTCAAAATCATACACGGCAAGCATATCCTAACTCCCTCTTTTGCCCATACTAATGGATAACCATCGAAATGTTATTTCTACAAAAATCACGCTTAACTCTATTTTTCAAGATTAACCACATCTGCTAACTTTCTCCCTATGCTTTTACTAACAAAATTATTCTCACTCCCCGATATTGAGATCTTTTTTAACTAGTTAGGTCTACCAGTCGGTGCCATCATGAACTGTGCTGACAACAGTGGTGCCAGAAACTTGTACATTATCGCCGTCAAAGGCTCTGGTTCCAGATTGAACAGATTGCCAGCCGCCTCTCTAGGTGATATGGTTATGGCCACCGTTAAGAAGGGTAAGCCAGAATTGAGAAAGAAGGTTATGCCAGCTATTGTTGTCCGTCAAGCTAAGTCTTGGAGAAGAAGAGACGGTGTCTTTTTGTACTTCGAAGACAATGCTGGTGTCATCGCTAATCCTAAGGGTGAAATGAAGGGTTCCGCCATCACTGGTCCAGTCGGTAAGGAATGTGCCGATTTATGGCCAAGAGTTGCATCTAACTCCGGTGTTGTTGTGTAAAAAGGAAATTATTTTGACTCATACTCTTAGATTCTTCAATTATATATATTTTCTTTATAAATAACAGTCTCTTAAACAGATTAAAGAAACTCAATAATTCATTGCATTTTTAGATGAAAATATTACTATTATCGTTCATCGAGAGAATCACATGATATTATGAGCGTGATAGGAGGGTCTATATATTTTTTGGGGTACGTCAAAAAAGCAAACAGACACGTTAAGAAGGTAAGAATAACAGATGATAGAATGTTTTGCTAGTGAGAAACAAGTATGGCACCAGCCGTACAATATGCATATTTTGACATTTTTCAAGGTAAATTAGTTCCAAGTTAATAGAATAATCAAGACTAATTGACTTCTCAAAGCCTCGCAAAAAAAGCAGGAAATTCGAAAAAAAAGCCTTCAAAGAAAAAGGGAAATCAGTGTAACATAGACGATGGAGGATCATGGGATTGTAGAAACTTTAAACTTTCTATCATCAACAAAAATCAAAGAGAGAAACAATGCTTTAGATGAGCTAACAACAATTTTAAAAGAAGATCCGGAAAGGATACCAACCAAGGCCCTATCTACAACGGCAGAAGCTTTGGTAGAGTTACTTGCATCTGAACACACAAAATACTGTGAGCTTCTTCGAAACTTGACAGTGTCAACGACAAACAAGCTATCACTTAGTGAGAACAGACTCTCCACGATATCGTACGTTTTAAGATTATTTGTAGAAAAATCATGTGAGAGATTTAAAGTGAAAACGTTGAAGTTACTTTTAGCAGTAGTACCTGAATTAATGGTCAAAGATGGTTCCAAAAGTTTATTGGATGCCGTTTCAGTACATTTATCGTTTGCTTTGGATGCCCTAATTAAAAGTGACCCTTTCAAACTGAAATTCATGATACACCAATGGATATCCTTAGTCGATAAAATTTGCGAGTACTTTCAAAGCCAAATGAAATTATCTATGGTAGACAAAACGTTGACCAATTTCATATCGATCCTCCTGAATTTATTGGCGTTAGACACAGTTGGTATATATCAAGTGACAAGGACAATTACTTGGACCGTAATAGATTTTTTGAGGCTCAGCAAAAAAGAAAATGGAAATACGAGATTAATAATGTCATTAATAAATCAATTAATTTTAAAGTGCCATTGTTTTAGTGTTATTGATACGCTAATGCTTATAAAAGAAGCATGGAGTTACAACCTGACAATTGGCTGTACTTCCAATGAGCTAGTACAAGACCAATTATCACTGTTTGATGTTATGTCAAGTGAACTAATGAACCATAAACTTCCTTATATGATTGGTCAAGAGAATTATGCTGAAGAGCTTCGGTCCGAATCTCTTGTATCTCTATACCGTGAGTACATTCTACTGCGCTTAAGTAATTATAAGCCTCAATTATTTACCGTAAACCATGTGGAATTCTCATATATTCGAGGTTCAAGGGATAAAAATTCATGGTTTGCATTACCTGATTTTAGACTTAGAGATAGGGGAGGCAGATCGGTGTGGTTAAAAATACTCGGAATTACCAAATCATTGTTAACATATTTTGCATTGAACAGAAAAAATGAAAATTACTCATTATTATTTAAAAGAAGAAAATGTGATTCGGATATACCTTCTATCCTACGGATTTCTGACGATATGGACACATTTCTTATTCATCTTTTAGAGGAGAACAGCTCACATGAGTTTGAAGTGCTAGGATTACAATTGTGCTCATTTTATGGAACTTTACAAGACTTCACTAAAAGTTTTGCAGAACAGCTGAAAGAACTTCTGTTTTCAAAATTCGAAAAAATCCAATGCTTTAATTGGGTTTGTTTTTCTTTTATTCCTTTATTATCCCAAAAAGAATGCGAATTAAGCAATGGCGACATGGCACGCCTATTTAAAGTTTGCTTACCATTAGTAAAATCAAATGAATCTTGCCAGTTAAGTTGTCTTTTATTAGCCAACTCCATAAAGTTTTCAAAGCAGCTTTTATCCGATGAGAAAACTATCAATCAGATATATGATCTTTACGAATTATCCGATATTTTGGGTCCCATATTAGTTACTAATGAATCGTTCATGCTATGGGGATACCTTCAGTACGTTGGTAAAGACTTCCAATCTATGAACGGTATATCGTCCGCTGATAGAATTTTTGAGTGGCTAAAATCAAAGTGGAACCAGTTGCGCGGAACTGATGCTAAACAGGATCAGTTCTGCAATTTTATATCCTGGTTAGGTAACAAATATGACCCAGAGAACCCTTTCAACGATAAAAAAGGCGAAGGAGCTAATCCTGTCTCACTATGTTGGGATGAAAGCCACAAGATTTGGCAACATTTTCAAGAGCAGAGGGAATTTCTTTTAGGCGTAAAACCAGAAGAAAAGTCAGAATGTTTTAACACTCCCTTTTTTAATTTACCAAAAGTTTCCTTAGACCTCACACGTTATAATGAAATTCTTTACAGATTACTGGAAAATATTGAAAGTGATGCATTTTCATCTCCACTACAAAAATTTACTTGGGTAGCAAAATTAATACAAATAGTTGATAATCTTTGTGGAGATTCCACTTTTTCTGAGTTTATTGCAGCATATAAGAGAACAACCTTAATAACTATTCCACAACTTAGTTTTGATAGCCAAAACTCCTACCAATCATTTTTTGAGGAGGTTTTATCGATACGGACCATAAATGTAGACCATTTAGTGCTTGACAAAATTAATATGAAGGAAATCGTTAATGATTTTATCAGGATGCAAAAAAACAAATCTCAAACAGGAACTTCTGCCATCAATTACTTCGAAGCCTCTTCAGAAGACACTACCCAGAATAATAGTCCGTACACAATTGGAGGTAGATTTCAGAAGCCTCTGCACTCCACTATAGATAAAGCAGTGCGAGCTTACCTATGGTCTTCAAGAAATAAATCCATTTCAGAGCGTTTGGTAGCCATATTGGAATTTTCTGATTGCGTTAGCACAGATGTATTTATATCTTATCTTGGCACTGTTTGCCAGTGGTTAAAACAAGCAATCGGGGAGAAATCTTCTTACAACAAAATCCTGGAAGAATTCACTGAAGTCTTGGGTGAAAAATTGCTTTGCAACCACTATAGTTCTTCCAATCAAGCTATGCTTTTACTTACATCTTATATCGAAGCAATAAGACCTCAATGGTTATCTTACCCCGAGCAGCCTTTGAATTCGGACTGCAATGATATCCTGGACTGGATCATATCTAGATTTGAGGACAATTCTTTCACTGGTGTGGCCCCTACGGTCAATCTTTCTATGCTGCTGCTTAGCCTACTTCAAAATCATGATCTTTCCCATGGATCAATCAGAGGTGGGAAGCAGAGAGTCTTTGCAACTTTTATTAAATGCCTGCAAAAGCTAGACTCCTCCAATATTATTAACATAATGAACAGTATTTCGAGTTATATGGCCCAAGTGAGCTATAAGAATCAAAGTATCATATTTTATGAGATTAAGAGCTTATTTGGTCCGCCTCAGCAAAGTATTGAAAAGTCCGCTTTCTACTCTCTTGCAATGTCCATGTTGTCTTTGGTGTCTTACCCAAGCTTAGTTTTTTCTTTGGAGGATATGATGACATACTCTGGCTTCAATCATACTCGTGCGTTTATCCAACAAGCTCTGAACAAAATTACGGTCGCTTTTCGCTACCAAAACCTTACAGAGCTCTTCGAATATTGTAAGTTTGATTTGATTATGTACTGGTTTAACAGAACAAAAGTCCCTACTTCTAAATTGGAGAAAGAATGGGATATATCTCTTTTTGGATTTGCCGATATTCATGAATTTTTAGGAAGATACTTTGTAGAAATTTCTGCAATCTACTTTTCTCAAGGTTTCAACCAAAAATGGATCTTAGACATGTTACACGCGATTACTGGAAACGGTGATGCTTATCTGGTGGATAACAGCTATTACTTGTGTATTCCACTTGCCTTTATCAGTGGCGGTGTGAATGAACTAATATTTGATATATTGCCCCAAATATCAGGTAAAACAACAGTAAAATACCATAAAAAATACCGTCTACTGATGTTAAAGTGGATCATAAGATTTACTGATTTGGGCTCACTTACTGAACTTAGATCTACTGTTGAAAAATTATTCCCAACTTCATACCTTTCGCCATATTTATTTGAAAATTCCAGTGTTTCAATGAGGTATCAATACCCACTTCATATACCCTTGGCATTAGGAGCAACCTTAGTTCAGACGCAGTTTGCTCATGAAAAGAACAACACACACGAATTCAAGCTTTTGTTTTTATCGGTTATTACAGACCTTGAAAAGACATCGACTTACATAGGAAAACTGCGATGTGCAAGGGAGTTAAAATATCTTTTTGTGTTGTATGAGAATGTACTTGTAAAATCATCAACTTTAAACTTCATCATAATTCGGCTTTCAAAATTCTTAATAGATACACAAATTCACGATGAAGTAATAACAATTTTCAGCTCATTGTTAAATCTGGCTGACAAAAATACGTTTGAAATAGAGCCATCTCTGCCCAATTTATTTTGCAAAATATTCATTTATTTGAGGGAAAACAAACAGCTCAGTCCATCCTTCCAGCAGGCTATAAAGCTTTTAGAGCATCGGGATCTCATCAAAATAAAAACTTGGAAATACTGCCTTGATGCAATATTCGGAAATATAGTCCAAGATGATATTTATGAAAATACGGAACTTTTGGATGCTAGTGATTGTGGCGTAGACGATGTTGTATTGGTTTCTTTACTCTTTTCTTATGCCAGGAGACCGGTAGCTTCAAAAATCGGTTGTTCGCTTTCTAAAGCTGCTGCAATTAACATTTTGAAACACCATGTTCCAAAGGAATATTTGAGTAAAAACTTCAAACTATGGTTCGCTGCTCTTTCAAGAAGAATTTTACAGCAAGAAGTTCAAAGAGAGAGATCTACAAACTTTAATAATGAAGTTCATTTGAAAAACTTTGAAATGGTATTTCGCCATCCCGAACAACCACATATGATATACCAACGTATTTCGACCTTCAATAAAGAAGCTGAGTTATATGATTCTACTGAAGTGTTTTTTATTTCTGAGTGCATTCTAACGTACCTAGTGGGCTACTCAATAGGAAATAGCGAAAGTGAATTTTGTTTTAGGGATAACATAATGAACGAGAACAAAGATAAAGTTGCTCCATTGGACAAGGATGTACTGAATGCTATATACCCGTTGGCAAACAATTTTGGGATGGAATCATTCATATGCGATACTTATTTGTCAGTGAACGAACCCTACAACTGCTGGCTAAGCAAATTCGCCCGTAGTTTGATTCACCAAATATCATTTAATATACCTCCTATTGTTTGCTTGTATCCTTTATGCAAAGGATCAACAGCTTTTTGTGAATTAGTACTTACTGACCTCTTTTTTCTTTCAACGACTTACGATCCGAAAAGCTGTTTGAATTGGAGCAATCGAATATTCACTCAAATAGCAATGTTGCTGCATGTTAAAGATTCTGAGATAAAGCTAAAGATGCTTTTCAATGTAATTAAAATGATTAGGATGGGTTCTAGATGCAAGGAACGAAACTGTCTGCGCATATATTCTAGCTTAGATTTACAAGAAATATGTCAAATTTCTCTTAAAATAGAAGAGTTCAAGTTTGGCTATTTGTTATTTGAGGAAATGAACATGCCAAACATAAGAGAAATGAATATAAATACACTTCAGAAGATTTACGAATGCATAAATGACGGCGATTTTCTAGCAGGCTTACCTGTTCCACACTCAATAGAGGGTGTTTTGAACTCTATCAATAGAATTGACTCAGATACGTGGAAACGTTTTCTTTTCAACAACGCCGATTTTGATGCCAATTACACTACTTCACTAGAAGAGGAAAAGGAATCATTAATCAAGGCCACAGAAGATAGCGGTTTCTACGGGTTGACAAGCTTATTGGAAAGTAGACTTTCTGGATCCAGTGATGTCTACAAATGGAATTTAGAATTGGGAGACTGGAAGCTATTGACTCCAAAAGTTGTTGATTCCAAAGCCAAAGGTTTATACTATGCCATAAAAAATTTACCACAGGACGTTGGTTTTGCTGAAAAAAGTTTAGAAAAATCCTTATTAACTATTTTTGATTCTCGACAACATTTTATTAGCCAAACTGAATGGATGGATACTCTGAACGCGATTATTGAATTTATAAAAATAGCAGCAATCCCTCAGGACGTTACTTCCTTCCCCCAAACATTGATGTCTATTATGAAGGCCGATAAGGAGAGACTTAATACAATAGACTTCTATGATCACAAAACAACGTTAAAGAGTAGACATACTTTAATGAATGTGCTCTCGAGGAATTCATTAGATGAAAACGTAAAATGCTCGAAATATTTACGCCTTGGATCCATTATTCAGCTTGCTAATTACGTTCAGCTGGCAATTGCCAATGGTGCGCCTCAAGATGCGTTACGAAATGCCACTCTAATGAGCAAAACAGTGAAGAATATTGCAAAATTATACGATGATCCCTCTGTAGTATCTCAAATTGAGAAATTGGCAAGTTTCACATCTGCTAATGCCCTCTGGGAGTCTCGAGAGTACAAGGCACCTGTAATGATAATGAGAGATCTTTTAGCTCAAAATGAGAAGAATATTAGCGAAAGTATCCTTTATGACGATTTTAAGCTACTCATTAATGTGCCTATGGACCAAATTAAAGCTCGACTAGTTAAATGGAGCTCAGAATCAAGGCTTGAACCAGCTGCTGCAATATATGAAAAAATCATTGTCAATTGGGATATAAATGTCGAAGATCATGAATCATGTTCTGATGTTTTCTACACACTCGGAAGTTTTCTGGATGAACAGGCACAAAAGTTACGATCAAATGGAGAAATCGAAGATAGAGAACATAGGTCATATACTGGAAAATCTACCTTGAAAGCTTTGGAGCTGATATATAAAAACACAAAATTACCAGAAAATGAAAGAAAAGATGCGAAAAGGCATTATAATCGTGTCTTGCTACAATATAATAGAGATTCTGAAGTACTAAAGGCACTGCTTCTTCAAAAAGAAAAATTTTTATGGCATGCACTCCATTTCTATCTCAATACCTTAGTTTTCAGCAACAGATATGATAATGACATTATTGATAAGTTTTGTGGTTTATGGTTCGAGAATGATGACAATAGCAAGATCAATCAATTACTATATAAAGAAATTGGAACAATACCGAGCTGGAAGTTTTTGCCCTGGGTCAATCAGATTGCGTCAAAAATATCTATGGAGGAGAATGAATTTCAAAAGCCATTGCAACTAACCATGAAACGACTTCTTTACAAACTACCGTATGACTCCCTTTATTCAGTGATGAGCATACTACTATATGAAAAGCAATCCAATAAGGACACCAACATATCCCAAAAAATTCAAGCTGTCAAAAAGATTCTTTTAGAATTGCAAGGATATGACAGGGGTGCCTTTGCGAAAAAGTATTTACTTCCTGTGCAAGAGTTTTGCGAGATGTCTGTAGAGTTAGCTAATCTTAAGTTTGTGCAAAATACGAAGACGTTACGCTTAGCTAATTTGAAGATTGGCCAATATTGGCTGAAACAGCTAAACATGGAGAAGCTTCCCCTACCGACCAGTAATTTTACAGTCAAAAGTTCTGCTGATGGAAGAAAAGCCCGCCCTTATATTGTATCCGTCAATGAAACAGTAGGCATTACTACCACAGGATTGTCCCTGCCGAAAATAGTCACCTTCAACATCTCAGATGGTACAACGCAGAAAGCTTTGATGAAAGGAAGTAATGACGATTTGAGACAAGATGCAATTATGGAACAAGTGTTTCAACAAGTTAATAAAGTTCTACAAAATGATAAAGTATTAAGAAATCTAGATCTGGGTATTAGAACATACAAAGTGGTTCCATTAGGACCAAAGGCAGGAATCATTGAATTTGTCGCAAATTCTACATCATTACATCAAATTTTGAGTAAGCTACATACCAACGATAAGATAACCTTCGATCAGGCAAGAAAAGGCATGAAAGCAGTTCAAACAAAATCAAATGAAGAGAGGCTGAAAGCTTATTTAAAAATCACTAATGAAATAAAACCGCAGTTAAGAAACTTTTTTTTTGATTCCTTTCCCGATCCGTTGGATTGGTTTGAAGCTAAGAAAACGTACACAAAAGGTGTCGCAGCTAGCTCTATCGTTGGATACATATTAGGCCTCGGTGATAGGCACTTAAACAATATCCTGCTTGACTGCTCAACAGGGGAGCCTATTCATATAGACCTGGGAATTGCGTTTGATCAGGGAAAATTACTCCCCATTCCAGAGTTGGTCCCTTTCAGATTAACTAGAGATATCGTTGATGGATTTGGAGTCACAGGCGTGGATGGCCTATTCAGGCGGAGTTGTGAAAGAGTTTACGCAGTATTAAGAAAAGATTATGTCAAGGTGATGTGTGTTTTGAATATCTTAAAATGGGATCCCCTTTATTCCTGGGTAATGTCACCAGTTAAAAAATACGAACACTTATTTGAAGAAGAACATGAAATTACAAATTTCGATAACGTCAGCAAGTTCATAAGTAACAACGACAGGAACGAAAACCAAGAGTCTTATAGGGCCCTTAAAGGTGTAGAAGAGAAGCTTATGGGTAATGGACTAAGTGTAGAGTCTAGCGTACAAGATTTGATTCAGCAAGCCACGGATCCATCAAATTTGAGTGTTATATATATGGGATGGTCACCTTTTTATTAATTGCTATGCAGATGCTTTATACTTCTTTTTTTTGTTTATAGAAATACGAAAAGTAATGTACAAAGTCAATGCGATGATGTGCCCAAAAATACAATCGCTGATAGTGAAGCTACCATTACTGCTATCCCCCAGATGAATAGAGATAAACTTAAGTATTTGAATATTTTTATGCTTGTCGGTACTCTTTCATTCGTGCCCATAAATTCTGAGCCAATTAATTTATAACCAAAAAGGCCTGGCAAAATGAAAGAAATCGACGTAGATCCCGTGGCACCAACTATTGCTAGGACTTTTGCTAGAGACGTAATTGAAATAGCCAGTAGATATGAGAACAGTAAGATACAAAGGGTGATAATATTGATATGCCGTAAAGACTCACTACGCAGATTTGGCTCTTCGTTGTTTTGTTGGGTTGGCTCCTCCTGCGGATCTTCACTATTAAAGTTGTCCAATGGAATAAAGCTAGCTCTGTTATCGTATAACTTACCTTTTCTGAAATTTTCAATGAATATAATTATGTTTTTTACCGATGATCTGCAAGGATGGCATTGCAATGGAAATGCTAACATAACTAATAGCAGCATTGCTAACCTCCCGATGG
>OBMA010000964.1_pt1 | contig 17460 bp, 15 predicted proteins | sample 1539141 | NCBI WGS metagenome assembly OBMA01 (sample SAMEA3991484, study PRJEB22521) | metagenome | biome: anthropogenic terrestrial biome; feature: sewage plant; material: raw primary sludge | place: Sweden | collected 2012-09-26 | reverse complement strand
ATACATATTATTGTTTCAACAGCACTTTGATGTCTTCCTCCGGTGTGGTAATAGGTGCAATCCCATAGTTTTCTACCAGAAAGTTCAGAATGTTAGGAGAAAGGAACGCCGGTAGAGAAGGACCGAGACGGATATTTTTTATACCAAGATGTAACAGTGTTAAGAGGATGCAGACTGCTTTCTGTTCATACCAGGAGAGTACAAAGGAAAGCGGAAGCTCGTTTACTGAACATCCAAATGCATCCGCAAGTGCTATTGCAACCTGTATCGCGCCATAAGCGTCATTACACTGTCCCATATCCATCAGTCGCGGAAGACCACCAATTTCTCCGAGATTTAGATCGTTGAAACGAAATTTTCCACATGCCAGAGTCAGGACGATACTGTCAGAAGGCGTCTGTTTTACAAATTCTGTATAGTAATTTCTGCCCGGTTTGGCACCATCACAGCCGGCAACCAGGAAGAAATGACGGATAGCTCCTGATTTTACGGCCTCTATTACCGTATCCGCATGGGACAGGATTGCTGAATGACCAAAACCGGTTGTTACCTGTGTGCCGCCATTTATGCCTGTGAAGGTCTGATCCTCCTTGTAACCACCGAGCTCAAGTGCTTTTTCAATAACAGGAGTGAAATCCTTCTGTTCATCGATATGAACAGTACCCGGGAAGGCAACCACTTCTGTTGTGAACACTCTGTCGATGTAGCTGCTTTTTGGAGGCATCAGACAATTTGTGGTGTAGAGAATAGGAGCAGGAATATGATCAAATTCTTTTTGCTGATTCTGCCATGCTGTTCCGAAATTTCCTTTCAAGTGAGGGAATTTCTTTAAGAGTGGATATGCATGGGCAGGGAGCATTTCACCATGAGTGTAGATATTGATTCCCTTTCCATTTGTCTGTTCAAGCAAAAGCTGCAGGTCCTTTAAATCGTGTCCGGTTACTACGATAAAAGGTCCCTTTTCCACCGTAAGCGTAACATCTGTTGGCTCCGGTGTTCCATAGGTTTGTGTATTTGCCTTGTCTAGAAGTGCCATGCACTTTAGATTGATTTCACCTACCTTGAGAACTGTTGGAAGCAGTTCATCCATACTTTCTGCGTAACCAATCTTGAACAAGGCTTCACAGAAAAACTGATTTACCTCGGGATCTTCAAAATTCAGGACATATGCATGATAGGCATATGCAGCCATTCCGCGAATACCAAAGAGAATAAGTGACTTCAGGGAACGGATATCTTCATCAGCATTCCATAGCTGTTGCATATCATATTCGTCAGTTCGTCCACAAGGAGACTGACATTTATTACAGTCGCCAACCAGAGAGGCTTTTTCTGCTCTGACCTTTTGTATCATATCTTCAATTGCTGCATTATCAAAGCTTACATTTGTAATTGTGGTAAATAAGCCCTCGATAATGGTCTGCCAGGTCTTTTTTGAAACAGCTGATGTGTCATCGACAGCTCTCGCCAGACCAATCAGTGCGCCTGTCAATTCATCCTGTAACTGTGCAGTATCTGCCTTTTTTCCGCAGACACCTATATTTCCGGTACAGCCGGTGCATCCGGCCGTTTGTTCACATTGAAAACAAAACATATTTTTTTCCTCCATCAGTAGTTTTTTATGTTTCTGATAGAATAATAGCGTTATAAAAACAACTTGTATGTTTGATTTCCAACATAAAGAATACTTTTGAAAAAATTTGTCTATTTTAATCAAGCAATTCAATCAATTTATCAAGAAATGCCTCTTCCCCAAAAGTATTAAGCTTGAAAAACACAGCCTGGCTTCCACCTGCCGTAATTGCGGAAAGGTGAACAGGCTCCTCGCCATTTTGAAAAAGTGTAACATTGAGACTTACCCTGTTACCACCGGTATAGCTGAAGCGTTCAAATACCCTGACGCTGCAACGCGCATCTTGGCTTCGAAAGTCACTGGCATCCTCCAGAGATGCTGACACACTGCCATTTATTATTCCGTCTTCAATCGTGGAAAGTAACTGGTCAAAATCCCTATTGATAACTCTTTCTATTTTTGCCATATACAAGCCCTCCTCTTTCATCATATATCATAATTGTGATAGGTTTTCTTAAGCATTAGTATATCACATGGAAAATAAGTATGCACGAAAATAGTTCACCTACACCTATAGCCTGCATCTACAGCTTAAGCTGCCTTAATCCCTTAACAATAATAAACATAGTCACAAATTCAGCTGCCGGAAAAGCAAGCCACACACCTGTCATGCCAAAGGCGGCTGAAAGTGCGAATGCGAAAATGCTTATAGCGATAAAACCACGCATGATAGATGCCGCAAATGCATATTTTACGGACTCAACGGCACTTAGGATAGCAGAACCTACTATATTGATTCCGGCAAAAATAAAGCCTGTAAAGTAAAGGCGCAGTCCGCTCTCGGCATACGAAGCAAGCCTGGCATCGTGCTCGCTGTTGAAAACAGATGTCACAAAAGGTGCAAAGGTGCATATGAACAAAATGAGCAGTGCAGCAATTAAGAGAGATGAAACGACAGCCATCCTGAGTATCGAACCTACATTTTTTCTAAGTCCTCTGCCGTAATAGTCGCTGATAAGAGGCTGTGAACCCTGTGCTATTCCGTTGAACAAAGCTACAGCGACCAGTGATGTATTGGCAACCACACCGTATGCTGCCACGCCGATATTTCCTGCAAGCCTCAGGATAATCATATTGAAGACAATAGTTATGACACCTGATGATATCTCAGCAACAAAGGAAGAAACACCAACCTGGCAGGAGTAAAAGAGTCTCTTGACAGATGGAACCGTCGGCTTAAGCTTTACGGAGCATTTGTCTGAGCAGAAATGAATACAGCATATCAGGATGCCTATAATCGGTGAAATAGCGGTAGCTAAAGCGGCTCCCTCCATACCAAGTCCAAGCGGGAACATGAGTATGTAATCAAAAACAATATTAAAAAGGCTGCTGAAAAGTGTGGCGCACATGGCAATGGATGGTGCGCCATCATTTCTTACGAAAGCGTTGCACACATAGTTGCACATGAAAAACGGTGTAAAAAGCATGAAAATACGTGTATAGTTTTTACCGGTATTTATAATTGCCGAATCTCCGCCGAGCAGCCCTACGAGCTTGTCCGGGATGAAAATACCAATCAATATGAATATAACGCTTATTATAATACACCACAGCAGGGCATGAAAAAAATAGCTCTCGCTGGATGTATCGCCCTTATTTTTCTCTACGACATATCTGATGGCGGAGCCGACTCCGATCATTGCGCCTATGGCAAAAATCAAATTGTATACAGGCAGCACCAGATTGAGCGCGGTGATACCGTTTGAGCCGACCGCCTTTGATATAAAGAAGGTGTCGGCAAGTATATATAATGACATACCCACCATGCCGAGTATGTTTTGTGAGACATATTTTACAAATAATTTTTTCATAATAGCTATATTGTAAATGCATCTGTTATTTAAATCAATGACAATTTTTTGCGGCCGGGATGAAAAAGTACAAAATAAAACATTTTAACTATTGAAATATTTTTCAGGTACATTATAATGAATATGTTGAAAAAATTGGGATTACTAAAGGAGGATAATTATGGAAAACAATAAGCTTTCAACAGGTTTAAACGTATGGTTATGGATTATTTTTGTGCTGAATATTCTTGCAACAATTGTCGGGATTGTCGTTGCACTGGGTGCTTCAGTCGTAGGAGCTACTTTAGGATTAGGTTCGATATATGTCGTACTGTGTTTCATTAGCGTTATACTACAGATTATCATAACTGTTTCTATCGGTATTTTGCTTTTCGCACACAAAAAGATTGGTTTGGTGCTTATTTTTGCACTTGCAGCCCTGGGATTCATTGTAAGTATGGTTACATATGCTATTGCAGCACAGCTTAGTGCAGGTAATATTGTCAAAGCAATTATTTCAGCCATTCTTATGCCGGCTATTACATATTTATTGGCAAAGAACGACATTGCAAATGGCACAATAGCTTAGAGCAATAAAAAATAAGATGAAAATTGAATAATGTTTTATTAATCCGCTATACGATGATAGGTGAGTATAGCGGATTTTTTAATATTTTTTCCGAAAAAAAGATTCTTAAAAATGGACAAGTATTTGAAAATCAGTATATTATATGATATATTTTGTTGCATAGAAACAGGTTGCTTATACATGGTATATATATTGATGAAGAGGAAAATCTATGAACGATAAAAGAAAGATAATAGCAATATTTATAATTGTTGCGATAGTAGCTGCACTGGCTGCAGTTGCCACATTTTTTGTGATTAAATCAGCAAAAAACGAGGCTAAAGGCTCGTCACAGATGACGGAAACAGCCACAGAGGATAGTTCAGACAAGGACGACCCGCAGCATACAGGAGACAATGCCGGCTCAATGAGTGTGACATCTGATGATGGGGCTTCTGCGGATGAGACACAGATACTGTCTGCAAGCTCTGTTGCGGAAAACAGTAACCTGACCTTCGGAATTGATGTATCTAAATATCAGGGCACTATAAAGTGGGACAAGGTTGCCGCAGGCGGAATTGATTTTGCGATGATACGTGTGGGCTACAGAACCCAGAAAACAGGCGAGATGTGTGTTGATACAAATGCCAGATACAACATGCAGGAGGCGCAGAAAAATGGCATAAAGGTCGGAGTATATTTCTTTTCATCAGCAGTAAATGAAACAGAAGCCATTGAGGAGGCAGACTGGGTAGCAGACTACATCTCAAAATATCAGATTACATATCCGGTGGCATTTGACTGCGAGGGCTTCACAGACTCAGCCAGCAGACAGTATGGCATGTCATCAGAGGCACGCACCAAAGTAGCTGAGGCATTTTTGCAGGAAATATATAATAAAGGATATACACCTATGTTTTACGCTGCAATGAATGAGTTGTCGGCAAACAGCCAGTGGGATACTAAAACGCTTGAGAGCAGGTACAAAATCTGGGTGTCACAATATCCGGATACAGCTTATCCGGAAACACCACAGTCATCTTATGAGGGCACACATGCCATGTGGCAGTATACCAATAAGGGAAAGGTGTCAGGGATTGATAAGCCGGTAGATTTGAATGTGGCATACTTTGGTTTTGATGGAAAGGTGTCAGGGATTGATAAGCCGGTAGATTTGAATGTTGCATACTTTGGGTTTGATGAAACAGAGTCTGCAAAAAATGGTGATGCGGCTGACAATGCAGCAGCTGATCCGGAAGCAAATATGAAGTTTTCGGATGTAAATGAGACAGTAACTGCCAAGGAGAGCGTCAATCTGAGGGATATTCCAAGTCAGGGCAATGACAGCACAATTAAGGCAACGCTCAATAACGGTGATACGGCAGCAAGAACAGGGATCAGTGACAGTGGATGGTCACGTATCGAATATAATGGACAGACATACTATGCCATTTCAAGCTACCTCACAACAGATATGAACTATGTAGTTCCCGGACAGGACGGAAGTGGCAGCGGAGACGGACTGAAGACAAAGTTCAAGGATTGTAATGATACTGTCACTGCAAAGATAGAGGTTAATCTGCGTGCACTTCCAAGTGTCACAAATCCGGATGCTACAGTCATCGCAACGATAAAAAATGGGGAAACAGTCACCAGAACCGGAATCAATGAGGAGTTTGGCTGGTCACGCGTGGAATATAATGGACAGACACTTTACTGTGTGACAAGCTATCTGAGTGTGCAGTGATATAATGAACGCAGTGTTTTAGAGAATAAAGTCAAAAAAATTAAATGTTATTAAGCTAAAATCATGCATAAAGTAGAAATAGTGAAAAAATGTCATGGATATAATGATAGAATTGTTTAAAAGAGTGCGTTAAAATACAAAATAATGAAATACGTAAGTAAAGGGGCATTTTATGGAATATTCAGCAATTTTTCATGACATGGATAAAAGATTCTGCTATGCGATAGATAAGGATTTGTTTGTGATACGCGTGCAGGTAAAAAAGGATGATATGAAGGAGGTAATCCTTCACTATGAGGACAAGTATATACCAATGGAGCGCAAGGATACGCGAATGACTCTTCCTATGAAGAAGGTAGCCACCTCACAGTTTCACGATTATTATGAAGCACAGCTTCAGATGCATCTGATATGTCTGAGATACTTTTTTGAATTTACGGACATGCAGGGTGAAAAGGTATATTACGGCAATTATGAGTTCGATAAGGAGTGCATCACAAACAGGGACAGAATGTTTGACTGCCCGCAGAATCTCAGAGAGGAAGAGATGTTTGAGGTGCCACAGTGGGCAGCCAACAAGGTAGTGTATCAGATTTTTCCGTCGCGCTTTGCCACAACACAGCCGGTGGACAAAAAGCTGTGGTATAAGGCGCCGATTACGCCTATGGATGATTTGCATGGCAATCTCAGGGGAATCATAGAGCATCTGGATTATATTAAAGATCTGGGAATCGATGTGGTGTATCTGACACCAATCTTTAAATCAAATTCGTGCCATAAGTATGATACTATTGATTATTATCAGGTTGACCCATCATTTGGAACAACAGAGGACTTAAAGGAGCTCGTACAAAAATCTCACGAGCGTGGCATGAAGGTAGTGCTGGATGCGGTATACAATCACACAGGAAGAGAATTTTTTGCATTTCAGGATATACTTGAAAAGGGCGAAAAGTCAAAATATCTCGACTGGTATTTTATCGACGAGCTGCCGCCTAGGGGTGAATGGGGAGAAATTCCAAACTTCAAATGCTTCGGCTATTACGGTGGAATGCCAAAGCTTAATCTGAAAAATCCTGAGGTTGAAAAATACATCACGGATGTTGCCTGCTACTGGATTAAGGAATGTGATATTGACGGATGGAGACTGGATGTAGGAGATGAAATCAGTCATTTCTTCTGGAAGAATTTCAGAAAGGCAATCAAGGCAGTAAAGAAGGATATGCTGATAATTGGTGAGATATGGCACTACGCAGGAGACTTCCTCGAGGGAGATGAGTGGGATACTGTCATGAATTATCCATTCTACCTGAATCTGATAGACCTGCTTGCAGACGAAAAGATTAATGTCAGCCAGTTTGTACAGAATCTGGGATATCTGAAGGGGCGCTTAAACAAAAAGTGCTATCCGCTGATGTGGAACCTGATTGACAGCCATGATACAGCAAGATTTCTACATCTGTGCAACGATAATAAGAAAAAACAGCATCTCGCAGCAGCCTTTCAGCTGTTACTGCCGGGAATGCCTATGGTTTACTATGGCGATGAGTATGCCATGCCGGGAGCAAATGATCCGGACTGCAGACGAGGCATGTACTGGGATGAGGAATACCAGGACAAGGAGATGTATAATTGGTATAAGAAGCTCATGCAGATTAGAAAAGCACATGCATGCATCGTAGAGGGCGAAATGATTGAGACAATCACAAATGACGATGATGATACGATTGTTATGATCAGAAAAAACGGCGAAGAGACAATCGCAATGCTTTTCAATTGCGGCAGCAGTGTAAAGGAATTTAATGAGTATGCCGAGAAATATAATCTGCTGACAGATAGCGCATTTGACGGAAAAGTAGACGGGCTTGACGCTGCCGTAATTGTGCTTTAAAAATTATATGGATTATCTATAAGAAGTCATGGAGCTTTGCACATCAGGTAAACGGAAAGACGGTAGAAGCGACGAAAAATAGGTAAATCGCAGTAAAATAATTTTATATGAGTTTTTATGGACAGGAAATTGCAGGCAGCTGCTTTTTCCTGTCTTTTTGCATAAAATCAATTCTGTTGAGGTAAAATTGAGATTGACATTGTATTGTATGAGTATAAAATACAAGGAATCAGGTGATGTACAATGAAAAGGCATAAAATATGTAAAATTATTTTGGCTATACTGGCAGTTTTTTTATGTGTGGCTTTTTATGAGTTAATCGGAATCTGCATCACATATAAAAAACAGCCGGCGGTGTCTGATGCTACTATAAAGGAAACACAAAATATTATGAGTGTGGCGGGGAGAGAGAATACGGAAAGAGCAGTAATCATTGAAAAAAATTCGCAGGCTCTTTTAGAAAGAGTTAGATTAATCCAAAATGCAAAGGATGAAATAATCCTTTCTACATTTGCATTTAAATCAGACGAAAGCGGAAAATTGATTTTAGGAGCACTGCATGATGCGGCAGACAGAGGCGTACATGTCCGCATATTGGTAGATGGAATGGAGAGCTGGATTGATATGGAGGGTAATCCATATTTTTATGGATTATCTTCGCATGAGAATGTTGAGATTAAGCTGTACAATAAAGCAAATCCGCTTAAGCCATGGAAGACAATGGGAAGAATGCATGATAAATATCTGATTGCAGATGGTAAAATATATATTCTTGGCGGAAGAAACACATATAATTATTTTTTGGGTGATTTTCCGGGGCATAAAAATTTTGACCGGGATGTGTTAGTTGTCTGCGATGAGCCACAGAAAGATAATTCGGTCAATCAGCTTTGGAATTATTTTGAAACAATATGGGAACAGGAGGACTGTCGGTATTTTCATAACAGTAAAAAATTAGCTGACAGACAATCTGTAAAGAAAGCAGTTTTAGAGCTGCAGGAAGGGTATCAGCAATATTTTGAAGTTAATAAGGAAAAAATTTGTGATACAGATTATGCGGATGAAACCTTTGAAACAGAAAAGATTACATTGTTATCAAACCCAATCCACACCCAAGCTAAGGAACCGGTGGTATGGTATCAGCTGGGAGAATTAATGAAAAATGCAAAGGAACGCGTAAAAATTCATACACCATATATTATTTGCAATGATATGATGTATAATACATGGGAGGAAATTGCACAGAAGGTTCCGGACTTTTCTATTATGACAAATTCTGTTGCAAATAACGGAAATCCATTTGGAGCTGCTGATTATGCCAAAAACAGAAACAGAATTTTAGAAACAGGAATTGATATCTGGGAATATGAAGGCGGTTATTCGTATCATGGAAAAAGTATTCTGATTGACGATGATCTGTCAGTAATAGGTTCATTCAATATGGACATGAGAAGTACTTATCTGGATACAGAGCTGATGCTTGTAATACGCAGTAAAGAGATTAATAAACAGCTGGAGGATGGCATGATGGAGTATGAGAGCGTGTCCAGACAGGTATTAGACGACGGAACATATTATGATCCGTATCATGTAAAGCCGATTGAATTAACAGAAAAACATAAAAGAAAGGTGTTTCTGGTACAGCATCTGCTTGGATGGGCAAGGGATTTGTTTTGATTAAAGGAGAACATAAAGCGTGTTTAAGATATTAATTGTAGAAGATGATAAGGAATTAAGTCTGTTATTCCAAAAGGTGCTTGAAAAGAGCGGATATCAGGTCAAAAGTGCGTCGGATGGAGCACAGGCACTGGAGGTATTGGACAGAGAGTATATTGATTTAATCATTTCCGATATAATGATGCCGGTTATGGATGGATATGAACTTGTGTCGGAGCTTCGTTCGGCGGGATATCAGATACCGGTGCTTATGATTACTGCAAAAAGCAGCTTCGATGATATGCGTCAGGGCTTTCTTTCGGGAAGTGACGACTATATGGTAAAACCCGTAAATGTCAATGAAATGGTTTTAAGGGTAGGGGCACTGCTTCGTCGTGCACAGATACTGAACGAACACAAAATTGTGATTGGCTCAACCGAGTTTGATTATGATGCAATGACAGTTGTGACCGGTGATGAAACGCTTGTCCTGCCAAAAAAAGAATTCCTGCTTTTATATAAGCTGGCAGCTTCACCGGGCAGGACATTTACGAAGCAGCAGCTAATGGATGAGGTATGGGGATATGAGACGGAGGCAGACCCACATACGATAGAGGTACATATAGGAAGAATCAGGGAGCGTTTTAAAGAAAATCCGGATTTCGAAATTGTAACAATGCGTGGTCTGGGATACAAGGTGGTGAAAAAATAATGGAACATAAAAAGAAAAAAGAATTGCGTATCCGCTCGTGTCTGACCGGTGCAATCTGGCTGGCACTTGCATTTTCTATGCTGATATCAGCCCTGTTATTTGCGTTTTTGAATCATTTTTTGGATTTGCCCGGGAAAATACCGGGCCTTGGCTGGCTTTTGATTTTTAATACATTGATAGCAGGACTTATTACATCATTTATCAATGCAAGGCTCCTTGAGCCGATTACCAGGCTCAGTAAAGCAATGAAAGCAGTTTCCCAGGGAGATTTTGAACAGCATCTGGAAACAAACAGCCGCATAGCCGAGATTGGAGAATCCTATCAGAGCTTTAATGTCATGACAAAAGAGCTTCGTGCAACAGAGATGCTGCAAATGGATTTTGTATCCAATGTTTCCCATGAGTTCAAGACACCAATCAATGCAATTGAAGGCTATACGATGCTGCTCCAGGGAGATGAGCTGTCACAGGAGCAGGAGGGGTATGTAGAAAAAATCCTGTTTAATACTCAAAGGCTTTCAGGTCTTGTTGGAAATATTTTATTGTTATCAAGGCTGGAAAATCAGAATATTCCAATGAAAAAAACCAAATATCGTCTGGATGAACAAATCCGTCAGGCATTTCTTGCATTGGAAGACAAATGGACTGAAAAAGGAATTGGCTTTCAGGTGGAGATGGAGGAGGTCAGATATGTTGGAAATGAAGGGCTTTTTATGCATATCTGGATGAATCTTTTGGATAATGCAATCAAGTTTAGTCCTGAAAATGGGACAATCACCATGTTTCTAAGGCATGAAAATGATTCTGTGCAGTTTATTCTGGAAGACGAGGGACCGGGAATCGCGGATGATGCAAAAGCCAGAATATTTGACAAGTTTTATCAGGTGGATGGTTCCCATAAAGCCGAGGGAAACGGCCTTGGCCTGGCACTTGTGAAAAGAATTGTAGACATCGCCGGTGGAACAATCAAAGCTGAAAACCGGGAATATGGTGGATGCAGATTTGTAGTACAACTGCCAATAAAGAATTATAATGAGTAGCTATTTAGAACATGATAGTTACAATAATAAAATAGTAAGATAGAAGATAGGAGAATTCATATGACATTTTATCAGGAACTGCAGTTAAATCAGGCCGGCTCTAAAAGCCTGCTGAAAAATAGTAAAACAATGAAAGAAAAACTATACCATGCGTTTGTATATATGGTGAAGATAGCTGTCACAATGGTTTTTTGCTTTGCCTTTGTCACTGCCTCAAGCATCATATTGGGAAAGGATAACAGCATTGTGGGAGTAGTGGTCTTATTATGCGTTATGGTATTTCGAAACGCTGATCTGGGAATCCATACCGTACACTCTACATGGCTTTTGGCATTGTTCTTTGTAATTATGACAGTATGCCCACATCTGGCAAATCAGCTTTCACCGCTTCCGGCGCTGCTTATAAACATTGCAGCTCTTGCAGTGCTGATTTTGTTCGGATGCCATAATCCATTTATGTTTAATCAATCCACACTGGTTCTTGGCTATTTATTGTTATATGGATATGATGTGTCAGGAAAAAGCTATATGCTTCGAATAGCAGGGATGGCCGCAGGAGCTGCCATCACATGCCTGGTATTTTACAGAAATCATAAAAACAGAGACTATAAAAGAAATATGAAAGCTGTAATTGAGGAGTTTGACCTTTCTTCATCACGTACAAAATGGCAGCTGTGCCAGATACTATGCGTACCGTTAGTTCTATGTATTGCACAGCTTTGCAATATGCCGCGTGCAATGTGGGCAGGTATTGCAGCCATGTCTGCCATCCTGCCGTTTATGGAGGATATGCAGTACAGGGTCAAAAAAAGGATTGTCGGTAATATCGCCGGTGTTATATGCTTCACGGCATTATACTTCCTGCTTCCGCCATCAATCTATGCGTACATAGGAATCATAGGCGGAATCGGTGTGGGATTATCGGCACAATACGGCTGGCAGGCTGTTTTTAATACATTTGGTGCTCTGGCTATAGCTGCAGAGAGCTATGGGTTAAAGGGAGCAGTCAGCCTCAGGGTTATTCAGAATGTGTTTGGAGTCGTTTTTGCGTTGGTATTTTGTGCTGTATTTTATAGAATTATGTCAGTGAAAGTATCGGCGAAAGAGAAAGCTGTATAATACAAGTGGAAACGTGTAATCAGTCATAAGGAATTGTATTCTTCAGATGAAACAGCCACAAAATCCAAAGTGAAGGAAAAGGTTAAAACAAATATGAGTCAGATAATATTGGCGTCGGCATCACCGCGCCGAAAGGAATTATTAGAGCAGATTGGGGCAGAGTTTGTTGTCTGTCCTGCAAAGGGAGAAGAGATAATCACAGAGGAGGAGCCATCTGCGGTTGTCATGGAGCTATCCCGTCAAAAGGCAGAGGAGGTAGCGTCAGGTGTGCTTACCTACAATGAACAGCATGCAGAGCTTGTGACACCGCAGGATATTCTTGTAATCGGAGCGGATACGGTAGTGGCTTATGAGAATCAGATTCTTGGAAAGCCGAAGGACGAAGAAGATGCCAGGCGTATGCTTTCGATGCTTTCGGGAAAAACGCACAGTGTCTATACAGGGGTAACGTTTGTTTTTATTGACAAAGCCGGAAGAACCGGAGAACACTGCTTTTATGAGAAGACGGATGTCAGCATGTATACACTGACGGAAGAGGAAATTGACCGCTATATTTCAAGCGGGGATCCGATGGATAAAGCAGGAAGCTACGGGATACAGGGACGCTTTGCCATCCACATTAAGGGAATACATGGTGATTACAATAATGTGGTAGGGCTTCCGGTAGCGCGCCTGTATCAGGAGCTTAGAAAGCTTGGAGTTGATGTTTAGCGAAGTCTTTTTTTAATAGCCGGTCCGATAAGCATGGCAATTATCATTTTTATCAGGTCGCCTGGGATAAATGGGAGCACACATATTGAGAGAGCATGGCAATTATCATTTTTATCAGGTCGCCCGGGATAAATGGGAGCACACATATTGAGAGTGCACCGCTGACTGTGCTTTTTGCCTCAAAGCAGAACCATGCTGTACCGAGCACATAGCATATGATAGTTCCGACAATCATACCAATGAGCTGGAGCCAAGGCTGGTGGAAATGATCGATTACAAGTCCTGCAATAATTGCCATGGCAATAAAACCGATGATGTATCCGCCTGTAGGACCGGCAAGCTTAGCTGGGCCACCGGTGAAGCCTGAAAATACAGGGATTCCGACAAGTCCGATAAGCAGGTAAATCAGGTAGCTTATAGTTCCGCGTTTCCATCCGAGCAGATATAATGAAATATATATGGCCAGGTTTGTCAGTGAAATCGGTACCGGCCCAATCGGGATAGATAATGGTGCAAGAATACATGTGACAGCTGTCATGAGCGCTGTTACCGTTATGGCATAGGTCGTTCCATGCTTGTAGTCTATAGTTTCTGTCTGGTTCATGATAAAATCTCCTTTTTGTAAATTTCATAGTAATTTTTGTACGGTTAACACATTAACATGAAAAGATGTCAATTGTCAACCGTAACTGCAATAAAGGTTTACAATTATCATGGGAGTAATAAGTGGATTTTTCTCACTGAATGCTCTAAAGGAGGACAGGAGGGAGGAACAGTATGTAGTATTTTGTAAAAAATGAAGAAATAATATTTTGTAATTATCTCACAAATATGTTAAAGTGTGCATGTTATAAAAATATGCACACTTTATTTTTTTGAAAGGAAATATAAAAAATATATGGAAACAATCAGATTTGACGAATTAGAACTAAACCCTAAGATTTTGCGAGGCATCAAGGATATGGGCTTTGAGGAGGCAACTCCAATACAGGCTCAGGGAATCCCGGCAGTGCTTTCGGGCAGGGATGTAATCGGACAGGCGCAGACCGGAACAGGAAAGACAGCAGCCTTTGGTATTCCGGTGCTTGAGAGCGTTGATGCATCAAGTCACAAGACACAGGTTATCATCCTCTCTCCTACAAGGGAGCTTGCCATCCAGGTGGCAGATGAAATCAGGAAGCTTGCAAAATATATGCATGGTGTGAAGGTACTTCCGGTATACAGGAAGCTTGCAAAATATATGCATGGCGTGAAGGTGCTTCCGGTATACGGAGGACAGGATATCAGCCGCCAGATTAAGGCACTTAAGGGCGGTGTGCAGATTATTATCGGAACTCCGGGGCGTCTTATGGATCATCTCAGGAGAAAGACAATCAGGCCTGACCATGTAAAGACAATAGTGCTCGACGAGGCAGACGAGATGCTCAACATGGGCTTTAGGGAGGATATCGAGACAGTGCTCGAATACCTGCCACAGGAGCATCAGACAGTACTCTTCTCGGCAACAATGCCAAAGCCTATTTTGGAAATTACAAGAAAATATCAGCATGATGCTATCAATATCAAGATTGTGAAAAAAGAGCTGACAGTCGCAAATATCGACCAGTATTACTATGATGTGAAGCGCAAGGACAAGATAGATGTACTCACAAGACTGTTGGATTACTATAATCCAAAGCTCTCACTTGTATTCTGCAACACCAAGAAGATGGTCGACGAGCTGGCATATGAGCTTTGCGGACGCGGCTACAGTGCAGAGGGACTTCATGGCGATATGAAGCAGGTGCAGAGAGATCGTGTCATGAAGAACTTCAGAAACGGAAAGACAGATATTCTTATTGCCACTGATGTCGCAGCGCGCGGAATTGATGTGGATGATGTGGAGGCTGTTTTCAATTATGATCTGCCTCAGGATGACGAGTATTATGTACATAGAATCGGCCGTACAGGAAGAGCAGGCCGCTGTTTCAATTATGATCTGCCTCAGGATGACGAGTATTATGTACATAGAATCGGTCGTACAGGAAGAGCAGGCCGCTGTGGAAAGGCATTCTCCTTTGTAAAGGGCAAGGAGGTATATAAGCTCAAGGACATACAGCGCTACTGCAAGACAAAAATCTATGCACAGCCAATTCCATCATCTGATGATGTTGCCAAAATCAGGGCAGAAAAGATTATGGACCAGATTTCCACCATTATAGATGAGGAAAATCTCACAAGTGTCATTGATATTATAGAGAATCAGATAAATGAGTCAGATTACACAGCAATGGATATAGCGGCGGCATTTTTATACCAGGCTATGGGTGCTTCAGAGATATCCACAGCTGAATCAAAGGACGACTATGATTTCCACAATACAGGGGCTGAGGATGGTATGGTGCGCCTGTTTATCAACGTCGGAAAGAAGGACAGGATAAAGCCGGGCGATATTTTAGGCGCCATTGCAGGCGAGTCAGGCATGCCTGGCAGGCTTGTCGGTGCAATCGACATGTACGATAAGTATACATTTGTTGAGGTGCCGGCTGAGTATGGCAAGGAAGTGCTCAATGCCATGAAGAATGCGAAGATAAAGGGCCGCTCTGTGAACATGGAGCCTGCAAATTCACGTTAGATTTCAAATTGGATATACGATGATTGTATAAATAAAAATACCGGGACACAAAATGTGTTGCCCGGTATTTTTGATTACTTGTCGTCATCGATTCCCCAATGCTCTTTCATGTAATCCTTTCCCATTCCTCCGCCGATATCATTTTGATTTCTGCGAAGATAATTTACAAATATTCCACCAACAACTGCAAAAATGATAAGTGCTGCAAGTACTACCATATGGTCTCCCTTCTGAAACATCTGTCAGTTTCAAAAAAAGCTGTAATTATTCGTTCGAAAATAAACGAAAAACAATTGGTTGCCATCATTATAGCAGAATTGTCAGATAAGTCAATACATAAATCAGCTATTGTTTACACTAAAACGCAGTCGGATTACTGGTTACACTGTTAGTTGTGAACAGTAACGTGGCCGTGGCTAGTCACACTGTTAGTTGTGAACAGTAATTGACCGGCAGCGAAATCACGCGTCAGCCAGCATCAGCACATGCTTCACAATTGATTTGATTATATTAACCGCAGTCTCCATGCCCTCCACTGATATGTGCTCAAATGGGCCGTGGAAGCCGTAGCCGCCGGTACCGAGGTTTGGACAAGGAAGTCCCATGAAGGATAAACGTGCGCCGTCTGTACCGCCGCGAACCGGGCGTGATAGCGGCTTTAGACCGTTTTCCTCTATAGCAGCCTTAGCCAGGTCGATAATGTACATGTTGTCCATTATGATTGAAAGCATATTCTCGTAGGAGTGGGTGATAGTCAAAGAAACAGTGCCCTCGCCATATTTTTTGTTCATCTCTATCTCAAGAGAGCGAAGAGTATCAAGTCTTTTAGCAAAAAGAGCCTTGTCGTGGTCGCGCACAATATATGACAGATGGGCTGATGCTACATCACCGCTCATATCACACAGATGGTAAAAGCCCTCTCTGCCCTCAGTTGTGGCAGGAGTCTCGTTTGCAGGCAGCGCTGCGGCAATCTCGCAGCCAACCAAAGCAGCATTGACCATAATGTCCTTTGCCTCGCCCGGATGCACGTTGACGCCCTTTATGGTAAATTCAGCGCTTGCGGCATTAAAGTTTTCATAGGCCACCTCGCCCTCGTAATCACCGTCCACGGTGTAGGCAAAATCTGCCTCGAAATAGTCCAGATCAAACAAATCCGCACCTTTTCCGACCTCCTCATCGGGGGTAAATCCAACCCAGATATCGCCGTGAGGAGTGCCCTCTGCGATAATCTGCTCTAAGGCGGTCATAATCTCAGCCACACCGGCCTTGTCATCGGCACCAAGCAGGGTAGTGCCATCTGTGGTAATGAGAGTGCGTCCGGTGAGGGCTTTAAGCTCAGGAAAATCGCTTACTCTCAGGTATTCGCCACTGCCTCTAAGCAGCACATCGCTTCCGTCATAGTGACGCAGCAGCTGTGGCTTGACATTTTCCCCGGAAAAATCAGGTGCAGTATCCATATGTGCAATAAATCCGACCGCTTTTTTGTGCTCCATGCCGGCAGTGGCAGGCAGCAGACCATACACGTAACAATGGTCAGTGAGCACAACCTTGGATAAGCCAAGCTCCTTAAGCTCTGACTCAAGCTCTCTTGCGAGTGCAAATTCCCTGTCACTGCTTGGTATTTTATCACTTGCTTCATCAGATGTGGTGTGATAGCCCACATATTTTAATAATCTTTCTTCTACTTTCATTATCAGTAATTCCTTTCTGAGAGACTTTGGATGGGAAATCTGGAATAAAAAGTCTCTGTATATAGAAAATAATATAGCTTAAAACGGTGTAAAATCAACTGTTTTACAAAAAATCTAAAAAAAATTTAAAAAAATTAAAAAAAAGTGTTGCATTTCTATAAACTATACTATATAATAAATTTCGCGTTAAGGAAAACGCAAACAAATTAATAAACGCGCTTCTAGCTCATTTGGTAGAGCACCTGACTCTTAATCAGGGTGTGCAGGGTTCGAGCCCCTGGAGGCGCA
>OBMA010000963.1_pt1 | contig 17460 bp, 16 predicted proteins | sample 1539141 | NCBI WGS metagenome assembly OBMA01 (sample SAMEA3991484, study PRJEB22521) | metagenome | biome: anthropogenic terrestrial biome; feature: sewage plant; material: raw primary sludge | place: Sweden | collected 2012-09-26 | reverse complement strand
GTTATCGCCGTCAGGATGCTGTAGGTACTCCTTTCTGTGTAACAGTAGACCACGACACACCAAATGACCACAAGGTTACTTTGCGTTATCGTGACACTATGGAGCAAGAGCGTGTAGACATTGATGATTTGCGTTCAAAAATGGAAGATCGTGTTAGCATCACAAATCTTCTTAAAAAACTTAATATAGACTAATGAAAAAATATCATATATTATATATCATGTTGCTAGCAATGACAATCACAGGATTGTCATCATGCAGCGAAAATAGCAACACTGTAGAGGAGTATCCTAACTGGAAGGCTACAAACGAAAGCAAGTTCAACAGCATTTATGCCGAGGCTGTGAAGTATGTAGCATCTGGAAGTGATTCATGGAAGGTCATCAAGGAATGGTCTTATCAGGATAGTATTCATAATAATCCTGAAGATTATATCGTGGCTCAAGTGATCACTAAAGGTAGCGGTACGATAAGCCCTATATACAGCGACTCAGTACGCGTGCATTATGAAGGTCGTCTGTTGCCTTCTACAAGTTATTCGGAAGGATACGTATTCAACAAGAGCTGGAGTACTGATGAGTATAATCCCTCTACTAATGTACCAACTAAGCTTGCCGTTAGTAATGTCGTTGATGGTTTTTCTACCGCATTACAGAATATGCACATAGGCGACAGATGGAGAGTTTATATTCCTTATCAGTTGGGCTATGGTTCAGCTGGCACTACAGGTATCCCTGGTTATTCTACCCTTGTATTCGACATTACGCTAGTGAGCTATTATCATGTTAACGTTACTGTTCCTGATTTCAAGGCGAAGTCTACAGGTAATACTTGGATAGATAAATAGGAATATTTTTTGATATATAATATATAATAGGCTATATAGCGGTGATTTACTAAAAGTAGATCACCGCTTTTTTATAATATCAAATATGAATGTAAAACTATATAGAATGTTATGCGTTTAACATTGTGTGCGAGCACATATCTTGACTTATATCAAGAATACACACTTACTTAGAATAAAAAGCTTCAAAACCATTATTGAATGATATATAGTTACTACCTTTGCATTATCAAAAGACAAAGGTAAATTGATTTAGGATAACGCTAGGTATTTAGTTAAGGTAAAGAGTATTCAGGAAAATGGTATTAGTGAAAGCCTATGTTTTATTAGGCATTATATTGATTTCAATTAGTAGAAAGATTCTTTAAGAGGTAAATAAAGATTGGTTCAGATACGGATAACAAATTTTAGAGAGCAAGAAATAGTATCAGTATAAATTTGAGAGTAACGATTCCAAAGACATGGAATCGTTTTTTTGTGTATTTCAGTAATTGTGGTCGTTTAAAAACAAGCTATAATTTTGAAATTCAATGTATTTACAGTAATTTTGCAGTTTCAATAGATATTTATGTTCAGCAACAGAAAGAGCGACGCTTTATTAGCAAAAATCAGGAATGGCAACCCAATGACACAACGAGAGAAACTCAATCTTATAATAGGATTGAGTATACCTTCTATGTTAGCACAGATAACATCCGTAATGATGTTTTTCATAGATGCTGCAATGGTAGGTCATCTTGGTGCAGAGGCTTCAGCAAGCATTGGTATTATAGAGAGTACCACATGGCTTATGGGTAGCATGCTAGGTGCCTTATCTATAGGTTTTTCTGTTCAGGTTGCTCATTTCATTGGTGCCAACGACTTTTTTAAAGCTCGACAAGTATTTCGCCATGCATTGATATGTGGATTGATTTTTAGTCTGCTGATGATGACTATTGGCATAGCTATACACAGTCGCTTGCCATATTGGTTGGGCGGTGGCGCGGACATTGCCGGAAATTCATCAGCCTACTTCCTTATATATTCTTTTGCATTACCGTTCGTGCTTCTATACTTCATGTCAGCATCAATGTTGAAATCATCAGGCAACATGAAGATTCCAAGTATACTTTCTGTCGTGATGTGCTTGCTTGATGTTGTATTCAACTACATCTTTATCTATATATTCAAGTTGGGAGTTGCCGGAGCCGCATTGGGCACACTGTTGGCTTATGTAGTTACAGTACTTCCTATGGTATGGCAGTCTACTTGCAAAAGTAAGATTTTGGCATTGCATCTTGATAAAATTAAATTCCGCTGGAACTGGGCTTATGTACGAAATGCAGCAAAGATAAGCGGACCTATAGCCTTGCAGGCTATGCTTATGAGTGGCGCACAAGTTATATGTACAATTATTGTGGCTCCATTGGGTAACATCGCAATAGCAGCCAACTCATTTGCCATAACGGTAGAGAGCCTATGCTACATGCCAGGATATGGTATCGGCGATGCAGCCAGCACGTTGGTAGGTCAGACTTTCGGAGCAGGAAGAAAAGACCTTTGCAAGAGCTTTGCCCACATGACTGTAGGACTTGGCATGGCAGTAATGGCTTTCATGGGAATTATAATGTATATATTCGCACCAGAGATGATGTCGATTTTATCTAGTGTCGGCGCAATCCAAGATCTTGGTGCACAGTGTCTGCGAATAGAGGCCTTAGCCGAACCTTTCTTTGCAGCAAGCATCGTGACTTACAGTGTATGCGTTGGTGCAGGCGACACATTAAAACCTGTACTTATAAATCTATGTACGATGTGGGGCATACGCCTCACCATAGCATACGCATTGGCTTCACAATATGGGCTAAGAGGTGTATGGTTTGCCATGGCAATAGAACTAACTTCACGTGGAATATTATTCCTTGTACGCCTTTTACGTGGAAAGTGGCTCAATGCTCCAACTATAAAGCACGTATAAATTAAAAAAATGGGATTTGATTTTATAAATCAAATCCCATTTTATATTATATAGAATATAAGCAAATACTACTTTTTGCTTTCAATTGCCTGCATGATAAGTCCTTCTAGTTCATCACATAGTTCAGGATTGTCCTTAAGCAAACTTTTCGTTGCGTCACGTCCCTGAGCTAGTTTAGAACCGTTATAGCTGAACCAGCTGCCACTCTTCTGAACAACACCATATTCAACTCCTAGGTCTACTATCTCACCGACCTTACTGATACCCTCACCAAAAGTAATTTCAAACTCTGCCTTGCGGAAAGGAGGCGCAACCTTATTCTTCACAACCTTCACACGTACCTGATTACCAACAACCTTGTCACCATCCTTGATACTTGTCACACGACGGATATCAAGACGCACACTGCTATAGAACTTCAATGCGTTACCACCAGTTGTGGTTTCTGGATTTCCAAACATCACACCAATCTTTTCACGCAACTGGTTGATGAATACACAACAAGTGTTTGTCTTGCTGATTGTAGAAGTGAGCTTACGTAAAGCTTGACTCATAAGTCGAGCCTGAAGACCAACGACGTTATCACCCATATCACCCTCTATTTCCTTCTTAGGAGTAAGAGCGGCAACAGAGTCTATAACAAGAATATCAACAGCGCTTGAACGGATAAGTTCATCAGCAATCTGTAAAGCCTGCTCTCCATTGTCTGGTTGGCTAATCCAAAGATTATCCACATCAACGCCTAACTTTTCAGCGTAGAATCTATCAAAGGCATGCTCTGCATCTATGAAGGCTGCGATTCCGCCCAACTTCTGTGCTTCAGCGATAGCATGAATAGCAAGAGTTGTCTTACCAGACGATTCAGGACCATAGATTTCTACCACACGTCCACGAGGATAACCGCCAACACCAAGAGCAGCATCTAGTCCGATACTACCAGTAGGTATTATATCTACATTTTCGACTTTCTCATCTCCCATTCGCATGATAGAGCCTTTACCGAAATCCTTTTCTATTTTAGACATAGCTGCCTGCAAAGCCTTCAACTTATCGCCTTTTACAGCAGCCTGATCTGTTTCTTTTGCCATAATAATATAGTATTAAAGTCTACCTTTATTTTATATAAGGCAGACTATTTTATTTAAATTTGATTATAATTCCAAGTCACCGTCAAACTCCTCATGCCAAGGAAGTCCCTGCTTATTTAGCTGCTCCATGAATGGATCCGGATCAAAGTCCTCAACATTCCACACACCAGCTTTCTTCCAGATGCCTTTTACAAACATCATTGCCCCAATCATTGCTGGAACACCTGTTGTGTAGCTAACGCCCTGCATACCAGTCTCCTTGTATGCATCGTGATGCTTACAGTTGTTGTAAACATAATATGTATGTTCTTTACCGTCTTTGATACCACGTATGCGACAACCTATACTAGTCTCACCCTCATAGTTTTCACCAAGTTCCTGTGGATTAGGCAATACAGCTTTAAGAAACTGCAACGGAACAATCTTCACACGAGTAGTCTTCCCTGAGCCATCAGCAAGAGGTGCTTCGTATTCTACTTCGTCAATACGTGCCATTCCGATATTCTGTATCACATCGAGATAGTTAAGATATTGCTGACCGAAAGTCATCCAGAAACGAGCCTGCTTGATAGTTGGGTAGTTCTTAACCAAACTCTCCAGTTCTTCGTGATGCATAAGATAACTATCACGTGGACCGATGTTAGGATATGTAAGGTCTTGATGAACAACCAATGGATCTGTTTCAATCCATTCACCGTTCTTATAATACAGTCCCTTCTGTGTAATCTCACGTATGTTTATCTCTGGGTTGAAGTTTGTAGCGAAAGCCTTGTGGTGGTTTCCGGCATTACAGTCAACGATGTCAAGATATTGAATTTCATCGAAGTGATGCTTTGCCGCATAAGCAGTATAAATTCCACTTACTCCTGGATCGAAACCACATCCAAGAATAGCTGTCAGTCCGGCTTTTTCAAACTTATCCTTATAAGCCCATTGCCAACTGTATTCAAAGTGAGCCTCATCTTTTGGTTCATAGTTAGCTGTGTCAAGATAGTTGCATCCGCAAGCCAGACATGCGTCCATGATAGTGAGGTCCTGATAAGGTAAAGCCAGATTAATTACGAGTTCGGGTTTAAAACTATTGAAAAGGGTCTTCAACTGTTCAACATCGTCTGCATCCACCTGAGCAGTCTTGATATCCATATTCAGACCTGCTTTGTGAATAGACTCAACCAGTTTGTCGCATTTCGCCTTACGACGAGAAGCGATCATAAAATCAGAAAACGTATCTGTATTCTGGGCAATTTTAAAAGCCGCAACTGTAGCTACGCCACCGGCTCCAATCATTAAAACTCTACTCATATTTATATCTTTTATTTTTATTCTAATTATTTGCCGTTGACTTCATCAGCGCGAATACCAAGAGCATTCATCAGCGAATATCCCAATATTTCCTGACGGAAATTGCCACCTTCAACAGGTTGCATGGCAAACATTGTTATTCGCTTGTTGTCGTCATCCACATTGCGCAGCAAACTTCTAATCTGTGAATACACATCACTATTTTCACTGTCAGGAATAATCATCACTCGCTTCACTTCATCATGTTGCAAGACGGTCTTGAGCACATTTTCTATATATTCATCTTTGCTCACCATATCTCCTGCTTCAACAGAAGTAACAGTAAACTCCCCAAGTTTCTCGTCATTAAAAGCTTTTGAATTTAAATCCTTTTCATAATCAGAAGGTTTAAAATTGTCCATGGATGTATTTTTTTTATCATGTACAAGTACCATCTGAGTATCGTTCTTGCCCTCACGTACTCCACCGTCAAGAGCGACACATACAGCCCATTGGCTAAGGTCAGCTTTTGAGATGGCACGACCAATCATACGCTCGAAATTTACGATAAGGTTGAAAGCTACAGAATTCACATAATCAGCATCAGCAATGATTATGTTTTCGCTCATCTTAACATTGTCAGTATTTTGAGTATTCATGCTACAAAGATAATAGAAACGAACGTAAATGCAAAGAAAAACTTGTTTTTAATTTTGCATTTACACTCATTTGAAGTATCTTTGTTCGCGTATTGAAAAACAAATTACTTATAACTACAAATTAAATTATTAGAAAAGATGAGTTCTTTAACAATCGCTATTGTTGTAGTATTCGTTGTGGGTTATCTCTTTATAGCCCTTGAAAGTATTACAAAAGTAAACAAGGCAGCCGTAGCACTGCTTATGTTTGTTGCATGTTGGACACTGTTCATGGTCAACCCGGGGAATTACATTTCCGGCTTTACTGGTAATGGCTTGATTAATGAGGCATGCAATGCCATTGAACGACACTTGGGAAGCACCAGTACTACATTATTCTTCCTTATGGGCGCAATGACTATAGTTGAAATTGTCGACCAGAATGGTGGATTCAACTGGGTACAGAGCAGAATGTTCACCAAGAGTAAGCGAGAATTGCTCTGGAAAATAGCCTTCATGACATTCTTCCTTTCTGCTATCCTCGACAATCTCACCACAAGTATCGTGATGATTATGATTTTGCGTAAGTTGGTTCACGAGCATAAGGATCGCATCATATATGCATCGCTTGTAATCATAGCTGCAAATGCAGGCGGAGCTTTCTCCCCTATCGGCGACGTCACAACGATAATGCTATGGAACAAGGGTGTGATAACTGCTCTCGGTATCATATCAGAAATGTTTGTTCCGGCAGTTGTTTCACTCGTAATTCCAGCATTGATATTACAGACTCAGCTCAAAGGGGAACTAGCAGACGACAAAACCGTTTATCATGAAAATCGTGATGGAGACGTATTGGAATTCTCCGGCATAGAGCGCAAGGTTATATTTTTCATAGGTGTAGGTGGTCTGATGTTTGTACCTGTATTCAAGTCATTAACAAATCTTCCTCCGTTTGTAGGAATACTCTTTGTCCTTGGAATACTATGGACTACCACTGAATTATTCTATCGTCGTTTGCATAAAGTGAATTCCAAAGTGACATTCCAGAAGAGAGTAAGTAACTTATTGTCTCGCATAGACATGACAACAATACTTTTCTTCCTCGGCATATTGATGGCTGTCGCATGTCTTGAGGAAGTGGGAATTCTCACATCACTTGGATCAACTCTTAATACAACATTCAATGGCAACCACTATATGGTAACCGGAATAATAGGTATCGTGTCAAGTATCGTCGACAATGTACCGTTAGTTGCTGGATGTATGGGAATGTATCCAATTGCACCTACTGGTGATATTGCCGTTGACGGTTTGTTCTGGCAACTTCTTGCGTATTGTGCAGGAGTCGGTGGAAGCATATTAATCATCGGCAGTGCTGCTGGAGTTGTTGTTATGGGATTAGAGAAAATAACATTTGGTTGGTACATGAAGAAAGTCAGTTGGATAGCTTTTGTCGGATATATTGCTGGCATTCTCAGCTATTGGCTCATAAGGACTTATCTTTTTACAGCACCGCTATAACTATAAAGATGAAGGCTGATGAAATTTCATCAGCCTTTATATTTCTATTTTTGCAAGAAGAAGGTAAACATTAATCCGCCCTCTTTCCTATTTTCCACTTTTATCATTCCTTTATGTAGAAGCACAGCATTCTTCACTATTGCTAGTCCTAGGCCTGTACCTCCCATCTTTCGGCTTCGTCCCTTGTCTACTAGATAGAAACGTTCAAACAGTCGTGCCAGATGCTGATGTGAAACACCAATGCCGTTGTCCTTGAAAATAAACTTCCATTCCTTTCCGTCGTCCACAGCGCTCAGAGTTATCTCTGTTCCTACTCCAGCGTATGCGATGGCATTGTCTGTAAGATTGCGGAAGATACTATATATTAGACTTTGGTTGCCGTTGATAACTATATTCTCAGGTAACGCATTGATAAACGTCATCTGTTTCTGACTAAGCTGCAATGCTGTTTCCTTAATAATATCCTTCACTGTCTGCGATATATTCACACTCGTGAAGTCAATCATATCAGGAGCATCATCCATACGGTTCAGTGTTGATATATCTTGCAATAATGCCGTGAGCCTCTGACTTTGCGCATAACATCTCTGCATAAACTGTAATTTTGTTTCCTCATTTATATTAGGATTGTCGAGAATCGTCTCAAGATATCCTTGTATACTTGCAACAGGAGTCTTCAATTCATGCGCAATATTCTGAGTCAACTGTCGTTTCAGTACGTCCTGTTCCTTTCGCGTAGACTGTAACCGCTTATACAACTTAATAATTTTCTCAGCAATCTCACCGAGTTCATCACCAGGAAATTCCATAAGATCTTCTGTGTCAAGACTCTCATTATGGTCGGCTTTACTTGCGAAACTCCGCAGTTTTGTGATATTTCTTCCAAGAGGACCAGTAAACTTATACAGCACCAGCGTAAGAATAATTATTGCCGTAAGAGAGAACCAGATATAATGCTGATCTGTTCTCAGAGATTCAGTAAGGTTATTGTCATAAGGCAGTGCACTGCGTATTATAAAACCGTCATTCTTAAAATAGGTCGCAGAATAGAAATATTCCTTTTTCAACGTACTGCTGTTACGGTCTATTTCTGAACCAGAGCCATATTTTAGAGCATACTTAACTTCTTTTCTGTTTGCATGGTTAGCAAAATTTTGATAATCCTTCCTTATATTGTCGAATATAACCTTTCCATTAGGCATGATAATGGTAACTCTAAGGTCGGGAAGTTTATTACGCCTCACGTAACCAGCAAGTGTCTTCTCATCGTTTTTTCCAATATAGTGCAAAGCATCGTCCATACTCTCATTAAAAGATTGCAAGCGTATTTCAAGATTATCTACCTTATATTGCTTTTCTCTGAAATGCTGAAACAGCGTAAATGCCACGGCAAATGAGAGAAAGACAAGCATTACGGTCAGATGTAGTTTTGTTCCTACCGATATCCTCTTCATTCTTTTACTATATAATGTATTAAGGTGTCTTTATGAGTCGAAATAATATCCAAATCCCAGTCTTGTGACTATACATTTAGAGAATCTACCAATCTTCTTTCTCAATCTTGTGATGTTAACATCAACAGTTCTGTCAAGCACCAATACGTCTTTAGGCCAAATACGGTCTATAAGTTCCTGGCGAGAGAATACTCTTCCGCGTTCTTCAATAAGCAGTTGCAGAAGTTCAAATTCAGTTTTAGTGAAAGGGATGTCGTCTCCATCAATTGCCACCGTTTTTTTGCTTAGGTTCATTTCCAGCCCTTGGTATCTTAGGTATTGCTGTTCGACAGAAGTACTGTCTTCAGCTGTCCGTCGCAATACAGCCCGCACCCTTACCATAACTTCCCTAATTGAAAACGGCTTCGATATATAATCATCGGCGCCGATATTAAATCCAGTTACCGTGTCGTTTTCTGTATCACGGGCAGTAAGGAATATTATCGGAATATTCGCCGTTGCAGGTTCTTTCTTTATAGTCTTAGCCATAGAGAAGCCTGAAATGCCGCCCATCATCACATCTAGCAGCAATAAGTCGAAGCCAGCTATATCCATAGTCATAGCATCTTCGGCAGAGTTAGCAGTCTCCACTTGATATCCTTCAGTTTCAAGATTGAACTTCAGAATTTCACACAAGTCCTGTTCATCGTCAACAACAAGGATTCGATAATTATTTTCTGTCATGTCTTTATTATTTGAGATGTTGCAAAGATACAACTTTGTTAATTTATATCTATTTCATTATAGTTACAATAATATTACATGCCTCAACCATGCTATTTAATTACAATAGCAAATATACAACATTTTCTTATACGAACTAATAATTTGCTGGTTTTTTTCGATAAAAAAAATGCAGGAGATAAACTCCTGCAGTAATATATATATATGTTTATAATATTCCACCAAGCGAATTTGACAATATCACCAGAAAGACTATTGCCGTTATGGTAACATAGAGCCAGTCACGCTGATGAGCAAAGTCAAACAGGGAAAGAATGATTCTCGTTATAGGAGTAAGCATAAGGACCAATACTCCAAGTTGTATCCAGTTTGCTGCCTGAAAATGAAACACCCCAGTGAATATACCGCTCAATGAAGTCAATGATGACGGTTCGCCATGAAATGTATAATAATTCGGGATTGGTTCAGAACCGTGACAAATCAAATAGTATGTTCCACTGAGAATGGCAATACAACATGCTGTCATTACGCCGACACGCAGAGTTGAACTTATCAACTGCTGCATCTTCTTGTTTTCATTCATCAATTCCATATACTTAAAATTTACCCATTACACCATTATAAATCATATTTATTGCAACCAATAGAATTGCAATGACAAATATCTTTCTCAACACTGTTACATCAAGGCGCTTCAATAATCGGGCGCCAAAAAGCGAACCACCCAAGACTCCGATCATTATCGGGAAAGCTATTCCTGGAGCTATATATCCTCTCTGAATATAAACAACAGCTGAAGCAACAGCTGTAACACCTATCATAAAATTACTCGTTGTTGTACTTACTTTAAACGGAACTTTCATAGCAGCATCCATAGCAAGCACCTTCAATGCGCCACTACCAATACCAAGAAGACCAGAGAGAACTCCAGCACCAAGCATTACAGAGAATCCTCCACCAACATTAGTAAGTTCGTATTTTTTCTCACCATCTTTAGTTGGATAAGTACCATATAGCTTTAGTTTGCGTGCTAACTCGCTTCCCACAACATTTGTATGGTCAACCTTTCTGCGCATTTGCATGGCAGAAGTCAATATCAATACTAAACCAAAGATAACTGCGATAATGTTTGTTGGCATCCAAAGGGCTATGAATGCTCCACCAACGGCTCCAATAGTTGTAGCTATCTCCAAAAACATTCCAAGACGGATATTCGTTATTCCTTCCTTTACATAAGCACTGGCTGAACCAGATGATGTAGCGATTGACGCAACAAGGGCTGCACCTATGGCATAATGAAAATCAATATTAAAACAAAGTGTCAATACTGGTATCACTACCACTCCACCGCCTAAGCCCGTAAGGGAACCGAGAAGTCCGGCAAGGAAAGCCGAACAGATTAAAATAATTGTAAATGTTAAAACTGTCATCCTTTTACTTTTCGCACAAAGGTACATTTTTTGTCCTGTCAAAAAGTGTTTTTCACAATTCAAATAACATATATTTGACTATCTGCATGGCTTTTAACGATAGTTTGCAAACTTCACAAATATCTTTTACAATTGTGTTCAGAGATTATAGTATTATATTACTAGAAAAAGAAAAACGTTACAAAAGAAAACTTATGCATTAAATTGCACTTTCTTTTGTAACGCTTGTTTATTATCAGTATAACATCACAAGAAAAGTGACACCACTAGATAAATCAAAGCTCCAAGGAGTGCACTTACCGGAATGGTGAGAAGCCATGCTACCATCAAATCCTTTGTAACACCCCATCTAACTGCAGATAGTCGCTTTGTAGCTCCTACTCCCATGATTGCACCAGCTATGGTATGAGTGGTACTAACAGGAATCTTTAAATATTCGGTAAAAAATAATGTCAAGGCACCAGATGTCTCTGCAACAACTCCTTCAAACGGAGTTACCTTCGTAATCTTTGTACCCATCGTCTTAACGATTTTCCAACCTCCCGACATTGTTCCAGCTGATATAGCAAAGAAACAAGAGAAAGCCACCCAATCAGGAATATCGTCAATAGTATGTATTCCCATACCAATATGAAGCGGATGAGCTGCAATAAGCGCAGCGGCGATTATACCCATAACCTTCTGAGAGTCATTCAAACCATGACCAATACTGAACAGGGCTGAAGATACTAGCTGAAGATGTTTAAACCAAACCTCAGCCTTAGCGTGATTCATCTTTCGGCATACATACAGCACAACCATTGATGTGAAAAATGCTATTACCATACCGATTAACGGAGCCAACAGAATGAATGCAGCTATCTTGAAAATCACAGATCCCTGGATTGCCTGAAAGCCGTTTGCCATAATTGCAGCACCGGCGAAGCCACCGATAAGAGTATGTGAAGAAGATGAAGGGATACCCTTCCACCATGTAAGCAAGTTCCATATAACGGCACCAATAACACCTGCAAGAATTATCGGCAACGTAATATATTGCTCATAAACCGTCTTTGAAACAGTGTTAGCAATACCAAACTCACCTATTATATATTTAGAGATGAAAAAAGCCACAAAGTTAAAGAAAGCTGCCCATAACACCGCCTGAAACGGAGTGAGCACCTTCGTTGTAACGATTGTGGTAATAGAGTTGGCTGCATCATGGAAACCATTGATGAAATCAAACACCAACGCCAAAATGATAATTGAGATAAGTAATATCATAGATACTTATATTATTATTAAATCAATTATGCATATTTTACGATAATTGTCCTTAAGACCTTACCAACATGTTCTGCCGCATCGGTGGTCTTTTCAAGTTCATTCAGGATTTCCTTCATCTTGATTAGTTCGATTCCGTCTTTCTCTTCCTCAAACAAGTTGATAATAGCAGTTTCATAAACATCGTCAGCCTCATTTTCAAGATCGTGCAAAGTCTTGCAATTCAGTTTTATTTTTGATGCGTTCTTGCGAACAGAAGCAAGTTCTCCCATCGCTTGATTGATGCATTCAGCATCTTTCTTCACGATTTCTCCCAAAGACTTCTCGTAAGGATTATTCTGTTTTGGATTGTATATTGCTATACGTTTCGCACAACTGTTGATTCTGTCAATAACATCATCCAGTTTGTCTGCCAGAAGATGAATATCTTCACGGTCGAAAGGAGTGATGAAAGAAGAACTCAACTCTTCGAAAATTTTATGAGACAATTCATCACCTAGACGTTCCTTCTCCTTGATTTTACGAAAGAATTCCATGCGTTCTTCTCCTGTGCTGCAAACTAGAGCACCTTGCAGCATATCAGACGCTGCCAAGAGAATCTCTGAAACTTGTTCCAGATAGTCAAAGAATTTTGGTTCTTTAGGACCGAATTTGCTAAAAAAAGAATTGTTCATCATCTTGTTCTTTTTAATCACGTTATAATAATTAATATTTTACGGTGCAAAAGTATAAAATGATTGTTACAAAACTGCTACAATCATTTTATCAACGTGTTACATTCCAATTTTTATTCGCAATTTTCCTCTTTCAGCAGATCTTCTCCCAAATGAGTGACAGCCTCACGTGCTTCTCTCTCAATAACCTCCTTGGCTTTCTTTGGATAGAATATCATTCTGAGAGACTGGTTGTAGTTGAAATAGTTCCATATCCAGTTTAACAACACGATAACCTTATTGCGAACACCAAGTATAGATCGAAGGTGGACAACGAGCCACAAAACCCATGCTACAAATCCCTGAAGCTTTATATTACTGAACTCTGCTACAGCCTTATTTCTTCCTACTGTAGCCATTGAGCCAAGGTTCTTATAAGAGAATGGTGTCATACTCTTGCCTTTGATAAGACGACGAAGATTCTTAGAAAGGAGCTTACCCTGCTGTATTGATACCTGAGCCAACTGCGGATGTCCATTAGGATATTCCTTATCACCGCTCATAATACACTGATCACCGATTGCAAATACGTCTTCCATGCCAGAGACTCTGTTATATTCATCAACCTTTATACGGTTGCCTCTTCCCAAGAAAGACTTGTCCATATTACCAATCTGCACACCTGCGATACCACTAACCCATATAAATGTACGAGTAGCGATTTCACTTCCGTCAGCAAGCACAACCTTGTGGTCACGATAATCAGTAACCATCTTATTAAGCAATATATTAACTCCCATTTTGCGTAAGAACTCCTCGGCTTTAGCTGAAGATTCTGGTGACATGGCAGAAAGAAGACGATTACCGGCTTCGATAAGATATATATTCATTAAACTGCTGTCCAAATCTGGATAGTCATGTGGCAAGATAGTATGCTTCATCTCTGAAAGTACACCAGCAACCTCAACACCAGTTGCTCCACCGCCAACGATAACAACATTGAGTAATTCCTGACGCTCAACATTATTAGCGCAAGTAATTGAACGTTCAAGGTTTGAAAGAATGGCATTCTGCAATCCCATCGCCTCGGCAACATTCTTCATTGGCATTGCTTCTTCAGCAATGTGCTTGTTTCCATAAAAATTTGTCGTAGCTCCGGCAGCGAACACAAGGTAATCATAGTCCACCTTTCCTATTGAAGTCTGGATAATCTTTTTATCCGTGAACACGGATCTAACTTCGGCCATGCGGAAATAGAAATCCTTACGATCCTGGAATATCTTTCTAAATGGGAAGGATATTGAACTAGGCTCCATACCGGCAGAAGCCACCTGATAGATAAGTGGTGGAAATTGATGATAATTGTTCTTGTCAATCAAGATTACCTGCATACCTGAATGGCGTAGACTCGTAGCTAATTTCAAGCCACCGAAACCTCCACCTACAATAACTACTCTTTTTTTATTTCCTTTTTCAACGTTTAAGCTCATACTGAATGATGATAATGAATATACAATTAATAAATAATGTCAGCTAAAATAGTCTTCTGCAAAGGTAGTATCTTTTTGTGAATTTATCAATAAATTCACACTGAAATTCTTAATATTTATTTATTATATATCATATATCAATCGTTCTTTCTGTAACTCACCACTGCCCATGTGCCCATTACGACAGAAAAAGACATTAGAGCGATGAACTGAGACTTTATTTCGAAAAGACTCCCACCACGAATAAACACGGTACGCATTGCGTCTATGAAATAGCGCATTGGATTTATATCTGTTAGATATTGAGCCCAATCTGGCATACTGCGAACGGGCGTGAACAGTCCGCTTAACAGAATAAAACACACCATACAGAACCACATCACGAGCATTGCCTGCTGCATGGTGCTGCTGTAATTGGATATGATTAGTCCGAGCGAACTCATAATAAGTGCCATGATAATAGCGATGAGATATATCACCACCAATGGTCCTGCCGACGTGATACCATAAACAGCCCATGAGAGGATGAAGCATATTGTCATCACGACAAGTCCTATCACCCAGTAAGGTATAATTTTTGCCATGATAAACGAGAACTTGCCTACAGGTGTTACATTTATCTGCTCAATGGTTCCTACTTCTTTTTCGCCAACAATGTTGAGTGCGGGCATAAAACCGCAAAAGAGAATTAGCAGTATCGCCATTAGCGCCGGTATCATAAACACCTTATAGTCCTGATAAGTATTAAATAGGTTTAGTACTGATATCGGAAGTTTACCCGTCGATGGAACTACAATATTCGACAGATAAGAAGCCCCCATAGCACCTTTTGTTCCGTTTACGGAGTTGGAGGCTATAAGAACATTTGTAGGATTACCGTTTACCAAATCACGTGAATAATGCTGTGGTATCACCGCTATTATATCAGCTTTGCCCTTTTCCATCTCTTTTACGGCATCATCATAAGACGATGACATACCTCTGAAGATGAAATAATCAGAAGCCTCCATTTCATGCACCATTCGCTGCGAAGTTGTTGTTCTGTCATTATCCACCACCACCAGTGAGATGTTTTTTATTTCCAAGTTGGTAATCCAAGGAATCACAAGCATAATCACAATGGGAAACATTATAATCATCTTTGGCAGAAACGCATTACGACGTATCTGCTTGAACTCTTTTTCTATGAGGTATCTCAGTATCATAATTCTACTCTAATCTTTTCTTGAATTTTTTGAGACTAACTGTGAGAAGCAATATCGCCATAATTGTCATAACGCATACTTCCTTCCAAACCATAGTGATGCTTACACCCATTATCATGATCTTCCTACATGCTGAAATAAACCACGAAGCGGGCACCATTTTTGCTATAATCTGCAATACGACAGGCATACTCTCTATGGGATATATCATTCCTGAAAGTAATATGCTAGGCATGAGAAGCATCATTCCAGAGGCTAGCATGGCTGCCACCTGACTATTGGTAAGAACACTTATTAGGAGTCCTAGCGACAACGACACTATTATAAATAATATAGAGACTGCCGAAAGAGATAGCAAACTGCCGGCAATAGGGACATGCAACACGAAATATGATATTGTGAGAATCAATATCAGGTCGACAATTCCAAGAATAAGATAGGGTATCATCTTGGCTATGATAATAAGTATAGGCCGAACGGGCGACACAAGCAGGATCTCCATCGTGCCACGTTCCTTCTCACGAACAATACTTATTGAAGTCATCATCGCACATATTATCATAAGGATCATTCCCATTACTCCTGGCACAAAATTATAAGCACTCTCCATTCGTGGATTATACATCAGCTTTATCAATGCCCCACCATTGGCAACTCCTGCCGAAGACAATTCAGAAAGTATGATCTGACTGGCATAACTAGTCTGTTGTATCGCCATGTTTGGATCAGCACAATCAGCAATAATCTGCACCCTCGCCTCACCATCATATATATGACTGGCAAAATTCGGACTGAAAACTATAGCCATATCAGCCTTGTTTCCTTCGAGCAAAGTCTTAGCCTCCTCTGTATTTCTCGTCTTTGCCGTGATATTAAAGTATGTTGATGCATCAAGACGATTGGCAATTTTCTGCGTAGTATTGTCAATTGAAGACGAAACAAGCACAATGCGCACATTACGCACCTCGGTGGTGATGGCAAATCCAAACAGGAACATCATCACTATAGGCATACCTATAAGTATAAGTAGGGTGCGACGGTCACGCAATATGTGGCGTGCCTCTTTTATTATAAAAGATATGAATGTTGTCATATTATCAGTCTGATTTTCGTTGTGCCTTTCTTGCTAACATCGTGAACACGCTGTCCATATCGTTAACTCCGAACTGGCTTTTGAGTTGTGACGGAGTGCCTAAAGCTTTTATCTGTCCGTCAACCATGATGGATATGCGGTCACAATATTCAGCCTCATCCATGTAATGAGTTGTTACGAAAACTGTTATGCCTTCGGCTGCAGCTTCGTAAATCAATGTCCAGAATTCCTTGCGTGTTGACGGATCTACACCTCCAGTTGGTTCATCAAGGAATACTACATCGGGTTTATGGAATATAGATACCGAGAAAGCCAACTTCTGTTTCCATCCAAGCGGCAGTTCCTTAACAATAGTATTCTTATGTTCGCTCATTCCAAGACGACTTAGCAAAGAATCTGTCTTTAATGCAATCTCCTTTTCGTCCATACCATATATACCGGCAAAAAGACGTATGTTTTCCCACACCTTCAGATCTTCATACAAAGAGAACTTCTGACTCATATAACCAATATGCTTCTTTATCTGCTCGTATTCTGTAGATACATCATACCCACCAACGGTGGCCTTGCCACCAGAAGGCTGACTTAATCCTGTCAACATTCGCATCGCCGTTGTCTTTCCAGCTCCGTTAGCTCCAAGAAATCCGAATATTTCACCTCTGTGTACACTAAATGATATGTGGTCTACAGCATGGAACGTACCAAACGTTTTGCATAATCCGTCAACAACAATCACATCATCGTCATCAGCATGTTTAACTTCATCTGAATGCGATAACGGTTCTGGACAGAACACATCCTTAAACTCATTCAG
>OBMA010000962.1_pt1 | contig 17478 bp, 18 predicted proteins | sample 1539141 | NCBI WGS metagenome assembly OBMA01 (sample SAMEA3991484, study PRJEB22521) | metagenome | biome: anthropogenic terrestrial biome; feature: sewage plant; material: raw primary sludge | place: Sweden | collected 2012-09-26 | reverse complement strand
AGTAGGCTAGCAAATAGCCCTTGTCTAGGCGCATTCAACGTAAACTTCCAAGGCATTTATATTCAAATTGGATTATGATTCTTACAATAGTTGTAGCTCAGATCCGAGTCAATTCATGCGAGAAATCATTCTTATATCATTTTTGGGACCAGACCAGCCTAATCAATTTACACGATTAATGCAGGTGTTGTCCGTACATTCTTTACAAATTCTGGATGTTGGACAAGCCGTCATCCATAACCAACTGACTTTAGGTATTGTTGTTTCGTCAGATGACCAAACTGCTACAGCATTAGCCATGAAGGAGATCTTGATTCTAGCACATGATATTGGCTTAACAGTGCGCTTTAAACCAATCTCTACAACAGAATATGATCAATGGGTCAGTGAGGGTGGTCAGACCCGTTATATCGTTACGGCACTGGCACCCGAATTGACGGCTTCACAATTACAAGCCGTGACCAAGATTGTCTCGAATCAGGGTTTTAATATTGAAACCGTGACGCGCTTATCGGGTCGTCCAGATCTGCATAGTCAAGCCGATGAACCTAAACGTTCTTGCGTACAATTTGGTTTAAAAGGGCAAATGTTAGATGCCATTGCCATGCGTGCGGCATGCTTACGTTTATCCTCTGAACTCAATGTCGATGTCGCGGTTCAAGAAGACAATGCATTCCGTCGTAACAGCCGTTTGGTTTGCTTTGACATGGACTCGACTTTAATTGAACAAGAAGTGATTGATGAACTTGCGATTGAGGCCGGTGTCGGTGAGCAAGTTGCTGAAATTACTGAACGTGCCATGCAGGGTGAACTGGATTTTCAACAAAGCTTCCGCGCTCGTGTGGCCTTGTTGAAAGGAATGGATGCATCTGTGTTACCTAAAATTGCAGAACGCTTAACGGTTACAGAAGGGGCGGAACGTCTAATTTCAACCTTAAAAGCATTGGGCTATAAAACCGCGATTCTTTCAGGTGGTTTCCAATATTTTGCCGAATATTTGCAAGCAAAATTAGGCATTGACGAAGTGCATGCCAATGTTTTGGATGTGCAAGACGGCAAGGTGACCGGTGAAGTTAAAGGCCATATTGTCGATGGAGCACGTAAAGCTTTATTGCTGCGTGAACTTGCCGACAAGATGGGCATTTCATTAGAACAAGCGATTGCTGTCGGTGATGGCGCAAATGATTTACCGATGTTATCGATTGCCGGTTTAGGAGTCGCATTCCGTGCCAAACCTTTGGTTCGTCAAAATGCCAATCAAGCCATTTCAAGCGTCGGTCTAGATGGTGTGTTATATCTTCTGGGTGTGCATGATAAAGATCTTAATCGTGCCTAAGTATTGAAGTTTATTGACGAAACGCGACACAATGTCGCGTTTTTTTGTGGCATAAATCGCTAAAAATACGATAAACGGTTGACTGGCGTTGTTGATAAAAACAGCAATCAATCTATTTTAAAAAAATATTTTTTTCAGGCTTAAAAGGCATGGTTTTTTTGTAATGACACGGCAAGTCTGAGCCCATCTCACTTTTAGAAAAAGTTAAAAATAAAAAAATGTAATGACAAAATAATATTGCGACAAGGTGTGTCGTTTTACAAAAATACAAGACTTTTTTTCTGGTAAAAACTCCGCATAATGTCTGCATAAGAAATTGATATAGATATATTCCATCATTTATTTAACGGTCATCGGGGATTCGATTTAGGCAAAATTTAAATGTCCAAATTAAATCTTAGACGGAGGTTTTTATGGTCACAGCAAATTTAGCAACCCTTGTGGGCTTAAGCTTTATTGCGGCTGCGTTAATAGCTGTTTTCTTCTCACCTTATCGTCGTTTGTTAAGCTTTATGTTCGCAGGTATGTTGTTTTGGGGTTTGATTGAAATCATCCGTTTCAGTACAGAAATGGTGTTTGAATTGCCCATGACTTATAGCTATCTCACTGCGATCACTTCAGCGATGCTGATTGTGACGATGTTGTTATTGCGGGAAGACCACCGTGCAGAACGTGCTTTAGCCAAACGTCGTTGTATTGAACATACCCCCGTCTACGAAGATGAGCAACAACAATGCTCAAGCCGTTAAAGCAACGGAGCTAAAAATTCTCAAAAAGAGGTGTTCAAAACACCTCTTTTTTTGTTGATGATTGTTATACAAAGCCTTAGTTCAAAAAACACAACTTATGTTAGGATAAGTCGTCAATTTTCCAACAATTACAATAGGCTTAAATGTCATGAAACTTTCTTCGATTCCTGTCGTAAAATTACCACTGGTCGATGTCAGCACGGATCCGCTTGATTTGTTAGTGGCGGGTTTAGCTTTGCGTATGAAACAGTTGGCGCGTACTAGCCCCAAATTTATTGAGCTGGTTCATGAACGTCAATTCCGTATTCAAATTGGGACTGATTTGGGCGTTGCACGTCAAATTATTGTCAACAATGGGCAAATTGACAGCGTCTCTGGTGCTGCTGAACAAGCCGACTTTATTTTGCAGTTTGCGGACAGTGAACAAGGGGTAAAAACCTTAATGAAAGGTGATCCGACCGCGTTCATGACAGGCATGCAAAATGGCAGCATTAAAATGGAAGGCGATTTTGGTCTTTTGGTTTGGTTTAATAAAGTCGCGAAGTTGATTCCACCTAAACTACCAAAACCTGTGCAAGAAAAAGTAAAATTGGTTCGTTCATTTATTCGTGAAAAAACCGGTAAATAATTATTTTTTATTGAATATTTAATTCTTGTTGTGAATAATACCTCCTGTTTTTAGGGGGTATTTTTATATGAAATTATTTTTAACTACAGCTTGTTTAGCTGCTGCTTTAACAATGACGGGTTGTGCGAGTATTTTTTCTGGCTCAACACAGACATTAACGTTTAAATCTGTTCCAGATACAGCAAATATCACAATTACCAATAAATTGGGTGAAAAGATTCATACCGGTTCAACGCCTGCCACTGTAACTTTAAAACGTGGTAATGGTTACTTTAAACCAGCAGGTTATCAAGTTACCTTCTCGAAAGAAGGTTTCCAAACTAAAACGGTACACGTCAAAGCGACAGTAAATGGTTGGTACATTGCCAATATTATTTTTGGCGGTTTAATTGGTTTTCTAATTGTCGATCCTGCAACAGGTGCGATGTACACTTTATCTCCGAGCGATATAAATACGTTATTAGATGCGACACAACTGGTTACGACAAAAAAAGAGCAGCAATCTCTCACTGTGATGTTGGTGCAAGATATTCCTGTAGATATGATGAAACGTGCTCAATATATTGCAACACTATAAAATTTAATACTTAGATTAGCCATAAAAAGCCCTCAAAATTTTAGGGCTTTTTATGGCTATAATTATGTCGTGTTATTCAACTTCTAAATTGAACGTCACAGGTCCATCATTGACCAAATGCACTTTCATGTCAGCGGCAAAAATACCGGTTTGTACAGGTTCAAATTGGCTTTGAGCATAAGCAACCAATTGTTCATATAAAGCTTTGGCTTCATTGGGTGGCATCGCTGGTCCAAAGTCAGGACGTAAGCCTTTCTGTGTTTGCGCCATTAAGGTGAATTGAGAAACCAATAATAATCCGCCACCTGCTTGAGCGACATTCCAGCCCATCTTGCCTTGTTCATCATCAAAAAAACGATATTTTAAAATCTTATCAATCAGCTTTTTGCCTTTCTCTAAATTATCGTCTTTACCTAGACCGAGAAAAACCAAAATACCATGTTGAATTTCTCCCGTTGTCTCCGCATCAACGACAACTTTTGCTTCAAGAACTCGTTGCAATAACGCACGCATAATTTAACCAAATCAATCATTTCAAATTTGTTGTGAATTGTAGCAAATACAGGCTTCAAGGCTGAACAAAGTCAGTATTGATCTGTGCTGAAATAATCAGTTTATTTTCACTGAGACTGGTCTGGGGTTGCCTTAGTTAAAAAAGGTGGGCTTATTTTTAATATAGCGTGGTGCGAATTGAAATAAGTGCATATGCGGGTTGAGCGTTTATAAATGCGATATCCATAATCCAATCACTTTTAGCATTTACGAAAACATTCGTTTTCAACTGAATAAAATATGCTTTAATGCAAGTAGTTGATAAAAACTGAAAGTTATATGTCTGCAATTATTCATTCATTATTAGATACCGACTTGTATAAATTTACCATGTTACAGGTGGTATTACATAAGTTTCCTCAAACACATAGTGTCTATCATTTCCGTTGCCGTAATTTGGAAGATACGGTTTATCCACTGACGGATATTTTGCATGATTTGAATGAGCAGTTGGATTATTTATGTCAGCTGAAGTTTAAAGAAGATGAGCTACTTTATCTGCGCAGTTTACGTTTTATCAAAAGCGACTTTGTTGATTATTTAGAATTATTCCAACTGAAGCGTCGTTTTATTAAAGCCAGTATTGATTCAGAAGGTCGTTTGGATATTTGGGTTGAAGGCCCGATGGTTCAAGCGATGATGTTTGAAATTTTTGTCCTCGCCATTGTCAATGAATTGTATTTCCGCCGTATTCGTAGTGATGAGGTTTTGGCAGAAGGCGAACGCCGTTTACAGGCCAAAATGGTGCTGCTCAATCAATATCAACAAGAACAGCATCCGAATGATCCACCCTTTTTAGTGTCGGACTTTGGCACCCGTCGTCGTTATAGTTATGACTGGCAAAAACATGTGATTGAAGCCTTTCATCAAGCTGCACCTTATATTTTTCGTGGCACCAGTAATGTCCTGATTGCTAAAGAGTTGGGTCTGACCCCAATCGGCACCATGGCACATGAATTCCTGCAAGCCTTCCAAGCTTTAGATGTGCGTTTACGTGATTTTCAAAAAGCCGCCTTGGAAACATGGGTGCAAGAATATCGTGGTGATTTAGGCATTGCGTTGACCGATGTGGTCGGTATGGATGCTTTCCTACGTGATTTCGATTTGTATTTTGCAAAGTTATTCGATGGTCTGCGTCATGACAGTGGCGATCCCTATGAATGGGGCGATAAGGCCTATGCACATTATAAAAAACTGAAAGTTGATAGCAAAAGTAAGATGCTGACCTTTAGTGATGGGCTGAACTTAGAAAAAGCATGGGCTTTACATCAATATTTTAAAGATCGCTTCCAAGTGAGTTTTGGTATTGGCACCAATTTAACCAATGACATGGGACAAACGCCCTTGAATATTGTATTGAAATTGGTCGAGTGTAATGGTCAATCGGTGGCGAAAATTTCCGATAGTCCCGGCAAAACCATGACCGATAATGATACTTTCCTTGCGTATTTACGTCAGGTGTTCCAAATTACTGAAACCACATAAAGGTCGCTTTGCTATATCTGATTTTTTGCTAAGTGAATGCAAAAAATCAGAATAATAGTGAAAATGACTTGTGCTAAGATCGTAAGCGTTGATCTAAATAAAACTCGAAAAGTATGACTGTATCTACATTTAATTTTGCGCTGCTGATTGAAGCAGAACAACTGTTGCCACATTTGGGTCATGATAAATTACGTATTGTCGATTTAAGCCGTAGTTCTGTTTATGATCAATTGCATATTCCGCATGCGATTCATGTCAAACCTAAGCAGTTGCTGCGTCAAGAAGAGCAAGCTTCAGGTTTATTGCCAGATGTGGAGGCGCTACAAGCACTGATTGAATATTTAAATATTTCTCCAGAGCATCATGTCGTGGTTTATGACGATGAAGGTGGTGCATGGGCAGGGCGTTTGATTTGGAATCTGCATTGCTTAGGTTTCAAAAATACCAGTTTGCTCAATGGTGGTATTCATGCTTGGTTGGCTGCGGGTTACCCAACTTCGTCAGAAGTGGAAAAATTAACCCCTGTCGAAAATTTGTTTGAAATTAATCAAACGGATATTGATCAATACCGGATTGAATATCCAGAACTGCTAGACAAAGTGCAAAACAATACAATTCAAATCTGGGATTGCCGCACAGAAGATGAATATACTGGGCTGCGACTTGCAGCGCGACGCGGCGGTCACATTCCAAATGCCCGACATTTTGAGTGGAGTACTGCCCTTAACCGTGAAAATCATTTAAAATTGCATCCCTTAGAACGCACTCAACAACGCTTAGAACAATTGGGATTCAATTTAAATGAACCTGTCGTGGTGTATTGTCAGTCACATCACCGTTCAGGTTTAGCTTATATTTTGGGTCGATTACTCGGTTGGCATATTCAAGCTTATGATGGTGCGTGGAGTGAATGGGGCAACCGCCTCGATAGTCCGATTATTACCGGAGAGTTACCATCTTGAGCTTCACATCACGTTTAAAAAAACAAATTTTTATTCAAGCACAACGTGTTGTGCCACAACATCAATTATCACGTGTGGTGGGCAAACTTGCAGCCAGTGAAAACCCAATTGTCAAAAATACGGTGATTCAGGCTTTTAAAGCTCAATATGGCATTGATATGTCCATTGCTGAACAAAGCAATGCATTGAAATATAAATCATTTAATGATTTTTTTACCCGTTCACTCAAAGACGGTGTCCGCGCGATTGATGCTGATCCTAAAAGTATCGTTTCCCCAGCAGATGGTGCCATTTCACAATTGGGTAGCATTGAAGAAGGCGACATTTTCCAAGCCAAAGGTCAAACTTTTTCGGTGGAAAAATTAATTGCCGATCCACAATTGGCTGAACCGTTTAAAAATGGTCAGTTTGCAACAGTATATTTATCCCCTAAAGATTACCACCGTGTGCATATGCCTGTTGCAGGCACGTTAACTGAAACGCTGTATGTACCGGGTGAATTATTTTCGGTCAATCAAACCACTGCGGAAAATATTCCGGGCTTATTTGCGCGCAATGAACGCATGGTGTGTTTGTTTGATACAGAATTGGGTCGTATGGCCGTGGTTTTAGTCGGTGCGATGATTGTGGCTGGTATTGAAACTGTAGCGACAGGCAAGGTCAAACCTACGGGGCGTTTGGAACTCAATCAGCATGATTTATTCCTTGAAAAAGGTGCAGAATTGGGGCGTTTCTATTTAGGTTCTACCGCAGTCATTTTATTTGAACAAGATAAAATGGCATGGGATGCCGCATTTAAAGCCAATTCGACGGTGGTGATGGGTGAAGCTTTAGGCTATACGATTTAAATGCTTTTAGCCTCCCTTTTTTAAAGGGAGGTTGGAGGGATTTAAAGAATTTACTTTTATTAATAAATCTCCCTCATTCCCCCTTTAATAAAGGGGGAAGCACAAAGCATAAAAAAGCGCCTAATGGCGCTTTTTTATATCTGGGGTTTATCGTTTGACTACAATCGAATCAATACCACTGCGTTGTAATGTTTGCTGGGCCATGATCGCAGCTTCAGGCGAATCATACGGACCCGACATAACACGATACCAAGTTTGACCATTTTCCACTGATTTCACCACATCGGCAGAGAGACCATTTAAAATAATTTCAGCACGTCGAGCATCGGCACTATCTGGGTCCGAATAGCTCCGGACTTGAAGGATATAACTGGGCTGATGTGCAACGGGCGCTTCAGATGCTTCAAGACTCGGTTCGGTAACAGGGTTATTGATCGCAGGTTCTGCTTGTGGTGCTTCAACAATCACGACAGTACTTGAATTTTTACTTTCAGGCACAGCTTGTTCAGGAATAGGTGTGACTTGCTGTTGAGGCAATAAATCGTAGAAACGATAGTCTTTATTGGTGTCTTCTTGATAATGTTCAGAATTAATTTGATTTTTGGGTTTAACAGGTTCCCACGGTTTCCACAGCATTAAAGCGACTGCAAAACTCAACACGATTAAAATGACCACAAGCGTCCCGAGCCATGTCGGAATCAATGGCTTTTTGGGCTTATTTGGTCGCTCTGATACACCGCGCTGCGTTTTTCCAAACACTTGTAAACCTCATTATTCTAATATTCAATTGGTTGTGCTTTAAGCATGGCTCACATGAGGAGCCATGCTCAGTATTATTTCACATACGGACGCGGACAATAGTCGTCATTTAGTGAGCATAGTAAAGTTAGTATGCTCACTCGGACGTTGTCCTTATCTTGCAGCAATGTAAAATATTACATGCTCTCAGGAGCGGATACACCTAATAATTCTAAACCATTACGTAGCACTTGTTGTACGTTTACTGAAAGCAATAAACGTGCTTGCGTAAGTTCAGCATCATCATTGAGTACTTTATGCTCATTATACCAACCGTGGAATAATGCAGCCAATTCTTTCAGATAATTACCGACTTGATGTGGTTCATAGCTATTCGCTGCGCGAATCACAATTTCAGGATAAGCGGCAAGTTTGGCTAAAATTTCCGTTTCAGCATCAAGATCAAGTTTTGCTGCAAATTGACGGGCATTCACGGTATCAAAATGCACATCAGTCGCTGCTGCTTTTTCGAGCATGCGGCAAATACGCGCATGGGCATATTGAATGTAATACACCGCATTGTCTTTACTTTGTGACACAGCAAGGTCAAGGTCAAAGTCAATGTGCTGTTCAGATTTACGCATCACGTAATAGAAACGTGCGGCATCATTGCCGACTTCTTTACGTAGGTCGCGTAATGTCACGAACTGACCTGAACGTGATGACATTTGTACCATCACGCCGCTACGCCATAGGCTGACAAACTGTACCAGAAGTACCGTCAATTTTTTCGAGTCATAGCCGAGCGCATCAATGGCTGCTTTGACACGGGCAATATAGCCATGGTGGTCAGAACCCCAAATATCGATGATGTCGGTATAACCACGTTGTAATTTATTTAAGTGGTAGGCAATGTCCGATGCAAAGTAGGTAGTTTGACCATTACGACGTTTCACCACACGGTCTTTTTCATCGCCAAATTCAGTCGATTTAAACCAGATGTTGCCGTCTTGTTCATATAAGAAGCCACGTTGATCCAGCATTTGTAGTGCTTCATCAATTTTTTCAGTCAAGCTGGCTTCACTGAACCATTGATTGAACGTCACCCCGAATTCGCCAAGGTCATCTTTAATATCATCAAGAATGGCTTTTAACGCCGCTTGATGGAAAACACGGTAGCCTTCGCCAATCAAACGTTGTGAATTATAGATTAAGCCATCGATGTGTTTTTCTTTGTCACCTGAAAGCACCACTTTATTGCCATCGCTATCTGGCTCAGCCGCATATTGCACATCTTCTGGCACATCTTGATAGACTTCAGCCACAGGGCGCACGTATGCATCAGCATCTTGGTCGATAATGCTTTGTGCAATTTCTTTAACGTAGTCACCTTGATAGGCATTTTTCGGGAAAACCAGTTCCTGACCGGTTAACTCAAGGTAACGCAAGTAAGTCGACGTTGCGAGGATGTCCATTTGACGACCTGCATCATTGACGTAGTATTCACGGTCAACCGTTGCACCCGTTGCTTCAAGTAGATTGGCAACCGTCATACCATAGGCGGCACCACGACCATGACCGACATGGAGGCTTGATGTCGGGTTAGCAGAAACGAATTCGACTTGAACACGTTTGGCTGCATTTGCACTGGTGCGACCGAATTGATCTTGTTGTGCTTGAACTTGATCCAGTACAGCAAAGCGTTGGTCGGCATTTAAAAAGAAATTAATAAAGCCGGGGCCTGCAATTTCTGCTTTGCTGATATCGGCGACTTCGGGAAGATGTGCGAGGATTTTTTCCGCGAGATCACGAGGCTTCATACCCGCAGCTTTAGAACCAATCATTGCAATATTTGACGCGAAGTCACCGTGGCTTCGGTCTTTGGTTCGCGTTAAGTTACCACTGTTATTAAAGTCGGATGGGAGTACACCTTCAGCTTGAAGAGATTGCACTGCATGTTCGAGAGCTGCTTGGATTGCCGTATTCATAATCAGTCGAAAAATAAATGTCGCGGAAAAACAATGAATATAGCAAATTTTGCCGTCTTTAGGTAAACCCATTTGTATTGAATAAAACTTACCCGACAGTCTAGCGAAAGAGGAAGAGCATAAAATCAGGAAAATACTCAAAAAAGCCTGATTTATGGCATATTAGAGGACGTCAAAAAAATCCGAGTCGAGCATATGCAACCTGACCGCCCTATGATTATCGGTAATATTCCCAAACTGCCTGCAAAATGGGCCATGGTGGTGATGCCGTTTATGTTGTCTTGTCTGATGAGTGGTATTATTTCTTTTATTAATATGCTGCGTAATTTGGGTTGGATCGACGGTTTTATCAGTTTATGGCTGCATAACTGGATGATTTCGTGGGCTTTTGCTTTCCCTATTGTGCTGACACTTTTACCTTTTGTACGTAAATTAACCAGTAAATTGGTGGATATACCTCCTCCAAATGCACCGAAGTAAAGCAATTCTCAGTCAGCTTGCTTGTTGTTAGAGGATGATTTTTTCTCTTAGAGCTATTTTTACAGCACTAAATCAACCAAAGCACGAATAATTCCAAGCACCAAACCAATAAATGCACCGACCACCACGCCATTGACGCGGATCATATGCAGATCACCACCGACTTCATTTTCAATTTTGTCGATCATTTCGCGTGAATCCCATTCATGAATGCGTTCGCTAATAAAACGAATGACTTTTTCACTATATTGGTCACTCAAATTGATGGCAATGCCACTCATTTTTTCATTCAGTAGATCACGGACGGCTTGATTGGAAATAATATTTTCACCCACTTGTTGAATGGCGACCCGCAGATTGTGGGCAATGCCTGAGTCGGCTTTGAGTAAATCCGCTTTAATCGCATCACATAAAATCACCACCGCACCGCTAATAAAATTCAGTACTTGTGGGCTATCAAGTAAGGCATCTTTGCTGCTGTTTAAGCGATGACTGGCGCTACTTTCATCATCTGCCAGTTCGAGCATGAGTTGGTGACCGATTTCTTCAATTTGTTGTCGCCACGGATGTTCTGGGTCGGCCAGCATGGATTCAACCCGTTCGATCAATGAATCAATGGTACGTTGTTGGACATCAATGCCAATCCAACTGGCACCTTTGGCCAGTTTTAATACGCCTAGTTCTTTGAATAATCTACGGGTCAGTTCACGGGTTTCTTCTGGATGTGAAAGCATCCATTCATGCGCCAAGTCGAGTCCGTGTTGTAATACATCTTGATGGAAATCATTTTCTAAAACGGCACGCAGCATTTCACTGGCGAGGGTGTTGATTTGGGTATTACGCACCCATTGCACGCTATTGTTTTGAATAAAACGTCCAATTTGTTCTTGTCCGACAAATTCAAAAATCTTGGGTACGGTTTGCTGAATGACCTGCGTAACTTGGCGGTTATTTTCAGCTTTAGCCAGCCATTGCCCCACAGCAAGGCTAATGTCAGTACGGTGTAGACTTCTTTCGACCACTTGTGGCGATAGAAAGTTTTCTTGCACAAAGCGTCCCATCGATTCTGCAATACGGGCTTTATTGCGTGGAATAATTTCGGTGTGATCGAGTAAAAATTTAGGAATCGGCATTTTCCCAAACGGGTTGCGGAACAACACGGTAATGGCGTACCAATCTGCTAAACCGCCGACGACCCCTGCTTCCGCGGCGAGCATTAAAATGTGAATCAGCCACACATATTCAGGAAGGAGCTTGGCAACCACCATCAGGATTAACCATGTGACAATCGCCATGATTAAGGCAATGGTGGCAAGGCGTTTACTGCGTTGCAAACTTGGAGTGGTTTCTACTTCCGCTGTGCTCATGCAAGCTTCCTGTTGATGTGTGACATCGGGTTATTTTGTGGTGGTCGGCATTTGCGGTGCTAAGACTTGCCCCGTCGGGCTGAGTCCATATTTTTGACCCAGAGACTGTAAAATTAAACTGGCATCAAAAGCATCGTTCGGTGCTTTTTTCTGATCTTTATAACATTCAATGGTATAGGAAACTTGCACGGGGTCAATCGTGACTACTTGTGGCATATCATAAAATGGGTCAGGCCAGAAACCCGGGTAACGACGGTAATAACCGTATGGATAGTACATTGGGGTTGGATAGACCACTGCTTTGCGTGGTGGTTGGTTGACATTGCTCGGATCATTTAGCACTTTAAAATAGCGAAATCCGTTTTGTAGTGTGGTTTGCGCTGCCTTGACCAAGGTAATTTCTTCCGCTGTACCAAAACTCATATTGGGGCGGGCTTGAAAACTGATACGATAAGATTGAGCATTCAAAGGCGTGTTACTGAATTGACCGAGTTGGTCAAAAGTCAGGGGTTTTGAAGGCGTCATGGCACAGCCAGAGAGGGCAATTGCGAGCCCCATGCTCAGACCGATAAAGTTATTCTTCATGTTAAACCTCCATACTGATTTACTGTGCAAGGGAGGAGACACAATAAATACTTAAAAACGACTGTTAGGTTGCGTTAAAAATTCGAGTTCTTCTGCGGTCGAGGTGCGCGCCAAAATTTGGTTACGATGCGGATAGCGCCCGAAACGATCAATAATGACTTTATGCTTTTTTTCATAATCGAGACCTATGGGCAGGCCTAATTGTTGAAACAATTTTAACCCAAATTCGTGGATCAATTTCGATTCACTGTGCATAAAGGGCATATATAAAAAAGTACATTGTTCTGGACTTAAGTGCTGATCCACACCTAGGTCAATGGCTTGTTGGGCAAGTGCCAAGGCTAAAGCATCTTGGGCAAAGGCTTGTGCCTGATCACGAAACAAATTACGCGAAAATTGGTCCAGTACGATCACTTCAGCTAAGCGACCTTCAGCGCTTTTACGCCAAGACCAGAGCTCGGCTTGTGCAGCTTGATGATGTATGTCCTGAAACTTTTGATGAATTAATTCATCAAAATCATCATTTTTTGCAAACCAGTAGGCTTGAGTGTCTGAATGAAACCAAAAGTCCAAAATATCTGAATAATTCATAATATTTACAATTCTTTAGCACTTATTATGCAATACAATCACAAAATTTAGATGTCTTGTAGAGTAACTTTGTGATAAAAATTTGCCAGAAATATAGTTGACGGTTTACTTGAAAAATATATAGCAGATCATGTGACAGTCCCAAATCACGTTATACTGCTATAAACTAATGATTTTATTTTAGTAGTTATCTTCCGATAAGCGAGATTGTAATGAGTCAACCCGAATCGACCTCTCATGTTGTATTGCCAACTTGGGTGGATTCTTCGCTGTTTAAAGGCATGTTGCGCGGTATTGAGCGTGAAAGCCTGCGTATGCAAAGTAATGGTTTTTTATCGCAAGCATTGCATCCAAAAACACTCGGGTCGGCTTTAACACATCCGCACATTACCACGGACTATTCTGAAGCCTTGATGGAGTTTATTACCCCTCCACAAGACAGCATCAAAAAAGCATTACATTATTTAGCCGATATTCATGCGATTGCACATCGTCATTTAGAAAATGGTGAAAAGCTCTGGCCGTTGTCGATGCCGTGTATGCTCGATGATCAGGAAGAAAACATTCGTTTAGCCCAATATGGAACGTCGAATGTTGGTCGCTTTAAAACCTTGTATCGTCATGGTTTAGGCGTGCGTTATGGTCGTCGCATGCAGACCATTTCAGGGGTGCATTATAATTTATCTTTCCCTGACCAAGTCTTTGAAGCACTGCAACAGCATGAGAGCGATGAGGCTTTAAAAACTTTGAGCTTACAGGATTATCGCAGTCATCGTTATTTTGCTTTAATTCGTAATTTTATTCGTTTAACTCCATTGGTGATGTTCTTGGTTGGTGCAAGTCCTTCGGTATGCCAGTGTTTTATGACCGGACGTGAGCATCACTTATTGCCTTTACTGAAAGGTACATTGTTTTTGCCTTATGCCACAGCATTACGCATGGGCAATTTTGGCTATCAAAATTCAGCGCAGAAACAGTTGGGTATTCATTACAATACCATGTCGGGTTATTTAGAAGGTTTACAAAAAGCGGTCAAAACGCCTTATGCACCGTTTAGTCATTTAGGTTTAACCGATGAACAGGGTGAGCCGATTCAAATCAATGATCATGTGCTACAAATTGAAAATGAATACTATAGTTTAGTGCGTCCGAAACAAGTGCCGAAAGCGGGTGAAACACCATCGCAAGCGCTTGAAAATCGTGGGGTAGGTTATGTTGAATTACGTGCCGTGGATGTCAATCCATACAGTTCAATTGGCATAGATGAAAATACCGCGGCATTTTTGGAAGTGTTAGCACTACATTGTTTATTGCAAGATAGCCCCGATTTATTAGACAAAGAACAATTACAGATTGAGCGTAATCAAGCGGAAGTGGTCAATCGTGGTCGTGCACCGAATGCATCTATTATAGATGCGACAGGTGAACATCCGATTGAAGCATGGAGCCGTATGCAAGTCATCGCAATGCAACCTTTAGCTGATTTACTGGACGCAACCTATACTACTGATTTGTATTCAGCTGCCTTAGCGTTGATGCTCAAACGTATTGATGAAGTGGATGAAACGCTGTCTGCACAGGTGATTGCCGATACTTTAGAAAATGGTGGTACATGGGGCTTTGGCAGTCTGATGGCACAACAACATGCCATGAGCTATGAGCAACATCCATTAAGTCCAGATACATTGTCATATTTTGATGATTTAGCTGTGCAGTCATTGCAACAACAACAGCAACTTGAACAAGATAGCAGCCTCAGTTTTGAGCAATATCTTGCTGATTATCGATAAAAATTAAGAGGATTTGCCATGCAATGGCGTTATCGCTTCGTAAGTGGTTTTTTATTTTTAGCCAGCGTGATTGGTATGGCTTTTGCGTTGTATTTAGAACATGTACAAGGTCTTGAGCCTTGTCCACTCTGTGTCTTTCAGCGCATTGGATTAATTGGTTTAGGGCTTATTTCTTTGCTGGCCTTTATTCATAACCCAAGTTCAAATGCTGGAAAACGCGTTTATGCCTTTTTGGGAACGCTGTCTATTCTTTGGTCGGCAGGTGTAGCCGCACGCCATGTTTGGCTGCAAAATTTGCCGCCTGACCAAGTGCCAAGCTGCGGTCCGGGCTTAGATTATTGGCTTAATACCTTGCCATTAAAATCAGTTTTCCAACAAGTTCTAACTGGTTCGGGTGAATGTGCTGTGGTTGATTGGACCTTTTTAGAGCAATCTTTACCTGTCTGGTCCTTGTTATTCTTTGCCGTATTGGTGTTGGTGAGTGTGTGGCAATTATTGCGTAACTATGCTTTGACTACGCCTAAAGTAGTGAAGAAGAAATAAAAATTGTCAGCCAAAAAAGCCACCAAAAGGTGGCTTTTTTATGATTTATTTAAGTTGGCGCACTGTTGGATAAATCTGTTAACTGCATCCTGTATTCATGAACCTGTTCTTTGATTGGTGCATCAGGAGGCGGATAAAACCATCTCACAATCTGTTCAGCCACATTGGAATGATAGTGAATTTCAAAGTGATGGATGCCATAGAAAATGGCTTTATTTGATTCAGGCAGCTTCAATTGAAAACGCGGATTAGGGTGTTCTCCCAACGCACTTTTAACACTGACTAAATAATCACCTAGTAGGTCGAAGTGACGGTTTTTCCTATTTTCATAGACAACAGAGCCTGCAACCAAAAAGGTGTTGATATGCGAAGGTAAGGGAGCAGGTTTACGATTGTCATCCATACCACCAATGCGGGCCGTATTATGTTCCCAATCATCATCACGCACGCTGCCATAACGTAAATCCAGAATACCATTACTGCGAATATTCACAATATGTCGGACGATTTTTACAAACGGGAAGTGCCCCAGTCGGTCCTGTAAAATAAAACCAAAACGTTCTAAAACAGCACCATGATGCGGTGAACCTAAACAGACTAGATTTTCAGTTAAGTGCATCCATTGATGCATATTTTGTTTGCCATAAAATAAGGCGCTGCGTAACACTAAGCCCCCCATGCTATGTCCAATCAAATCAATACTGGTAATCAGAGGGTTACGCTGAATCAAATCTTCTAACGTGTTGGCAAGGCTGCGACCATTGGCAGAAATACGGCGTCCAGTATTGTAGTTTAAGTACAGCATGGTGTTATGGTCACGTTGAGCCAATAATTTTTCACCAATGCCACCGTATCGACGGTTTGACCATTCCAAATGGTTCATGCATAAGCCATGGGTAAAAATAACGACACGCCCTGAAAGATCACCTTTTTGCAGTTCAGCATAGTGGTCGTAGATCACCATCGGAAGCGCAAGTGGATTTTGATATTTTAATAAATAATCACCCAGCACCCCGTTTAAAGCCCCAACTAAAAAATGCAGTGCAGGGGTTAGTGGTTTTTTATGTAATTTTGGATATTTTTCAATAATTTGACGCAAACTTGGTGCAAGTAAGTAATGACCATAATTGAGTAAGGTGTCGTAGGCAAACTGGTACAGTTTGTCAATATAGGGGATGTTTTGTATTTTTTTCGAGCGTTGTTCGCTCATCCCCAATAAGCTAATCAAAATTTCACGTTGAATCTCTTGTATCAGGTCTTGCACCACATCCCCTAAACGAGTCGTTACCAATTGAGCAAGCCCCTCTAATACATCGGCTTGACTTGGTGGTGTACGATCCCATTTACAATAGGTTTCATGCAATGGTGTTAAACTTGGCATTTTATCCTATCCCTTTTATAGCACTACATCTGAGGCACTTTATTTTTTTTAAGCTCACGCTATCAATTCGTTGCTTTTAATTTAATATGATTCATCTCGAATAGCTTTTACAATAACGAGGATGAGCGTTAAGTTTTCACTTTTTTGTCTGACAATTGCTGTTATATACACATTAAAATAAAGTTGCGCTAGGCATCTTATTTTTTATAACTTAAATTAAACCGATTAAATATGTCATAAAAAACAATGAACATCATCTATTTGCATGGATTTCAAAGTAGTCCTTTATCAATTAAAGGGCAATACATTCAGGCATTTTGTCAAAATCTGCCTCATGTTCAAGTTCATTTGCCTGATTTAAATATGCCACCAGAACAGGTGTTAGCATACGTTTCAGAGATGATTGCATGTTTAGATCAAGTGGTCTTAATTGGCAGTAGTCTCGGCGGTTTTTATGCGACACAATTGGTCGCAAAACATGCGGTGCCTGCTGTTTTAATTAATCCGGCTATGCGACCATGGCAATTATTTCATGATTTATTTGGCGGCGAGCTGCCCTATGTGGTGAATGCCCAATGGACTTTGGATCAGACACAACTTGATCAACTCGAACAGATGGCTGTGCCATTTGTGCAAGATGCAGACAAAATTTTAGTGTTACTGCAACAAGATGACGAAGTTTTAGATTATCGTGAAGCACAGCGTTATTATAGCAATGCTGCGCATCAGTCGATGATCATGACTGAAGCGAATGGCAATCATGCGATGGATAATTTCGCAGACAAAATACCGATGGCATTACAGTTTTTATCGGATTGTATAAAATAAGGAAACAGTACAACGTGTCTCAATATACGGCTCAATCACTTGAAGTTTTA
>OBMA010000961.1_pt1 | contig 17483 bp, 8 predicted proteins | sample 1539141 | NCBI WGS metagenome assembly OBMA01 (sample SAMEA3991484, study PRJEB22521) | metagenome | biome: anthropogenic terrestrial biome; feature: sewage plant; material: raw primary sludge | place: Sweden | collected 2012-09-26 | reverse complement strand
ATGAAAAAGTAGTTTCTTTTTTTCACCTTTTCATTTTTCTAGAATTTCGCAAAGTATATAAGAGACCATAAACAGTTGGAGAAAAATATCACAAATTTATCAGCCCAATTTATGGCAGCTTAAAAATGTCTAGGTCGATGCTTTCAACGATATCTTTATCAGGTGATTCTTACGCGCCAGGTGGATAGAGGAAATTTGCGACAGTAGGTTTACTGTCCTGGTTTCCTTGTACACTTGTGATACTCATTTTTTGTCTGCCAATAATATAGTCCTGTTTATTTGTTATATGATGATAACCTTCTCAGCTCACTCAGATCTTTTGATATGATTGATAAAAATTTCCTATCCAACATTCATCAATTTATCTGACCAAACAATAAACTTAGTACTATATAGTCTCGCAGGCAATTCTCTTGAATAATTTCAACTTTTATATCTTACATGAAACTTAAACACGATACATGTATCCAGTTTTCATCTCGATCTGGTTCGCTGTGAAATTTTACTATAACACTGTTTTTGAAGTAGGATTTTTGCCAATAAGACATTTCATAGTTCGTGTACAGGCCGTGATATTCATCTAATTTGTTCAACCACTTGAAGCCCCATAACTTTGTTTTATGGTTAACTATTCTGGAGGAGTCATCGAAAATTTCCTCTTCTATAGCATCCTGAACTTTTAAGCGGTTATATTCATATACTTCACTGAATCCCTTTTTTTCTAGTATATTGATCAAATCAGATAATAGCTCGATTCCGTGAATAACATATTTCAATGATTTGTTCTTTTTTGAAATGGCAATTTTTCGCAGCTTGTTTAACCTGCCCAAGGATTCCAGTACTGTTTCATTCTCATCAACAAGAAAAAATTTCAAAAGATTTAATGCTTCGTGGACCATATAATGTCTCGAATTCTGCGTTTTGACACTTTGTTCCTTTTCTAAGCGATTTACCTCCTCTGTATTTATGACATCATTCATCCATTCCTCATTATCTTGTTGATCATTTTCTGTGGCGTTTTCTGTCTTAGTATAATTCCCATCTTTATCGAATACCCCATGTTTTATTTCGTCATCTATATTAAATGGCTCTATATTCACACCTTTTTCTACCTTGCTCTCTGAATTACCGATCTGATAATCTAAGTCGGCTAAGTTTTCTTTCTTGAACTCTGCAATATCCAAAAGCTGAATTTTCGATTTCTTTCGCTTTCTATGGTCTTCGACGTGATCTTCATTTTTTTCATAGGATTTTTCATCCATTTCTTTCCCACTATTTTCATTATCTGTAGAATCTTCAACGCTAGAATCAGAATCAGAATCATATTCTGCCCTGCTTAGCTCTTCATCTTCATATATCGTACTTTGATTATGTAACTCATCGCTAAGCTTTTCGTCGTGTTCACGTCGATCACTATTTCTTTTCAGTTTTGAGCTGTTCGGGTATTGCGTATATTTCATATCCTTCTACAAACAATATGGTGCACTTGAGTGTTTTTATCAAAGTTTTCCCTTGTTCTTTAAAAGGCAGCTTAGCATGGTCATTCCAATTTGTTCGGATGCGCTTCTTTTAATCTAGTCAGAGAAACTTACCCATTAAGTAATTAAAATCGATTATTAGGGCATAAATGGAAGAAAAGGAGACTATGTTGGTAGAATGTAAAGGAAGGGACCCTCATTCACAAACAAGGCAGGGACTTTTATGTTACTACTGAATGTTCATGGTGATGAGTGATAATGTCCTTTAGCTAATAGAGTAAGCCACACTTATTCAAAGGTCAATTTGGAGTAGGCTTACAAATGTAGTCTTTTCTTTCATAAACCAGTAGTGTTAAACTTTATGTTTCTTCAACTTTGACGCACAATATTTGGCGGCTATTTTCCGCTATACCAAATAAAATATATCTTTTGTATAAGAAAACAAACTGCTGAAGAAAAGAACATACAGCAACTTGGATAACATGTCCATCGAGGAGGAAGATACAAATAAGATCACATGTACGCAAGACTTTCTTCACCAATACTTTGTAACTGAAAGGGTTAGCATTCAATTTGGGTTAAATAACAAGACCGTAAAAAGGATAAATAAAGATGAATTTGATAAGGCAGTAAATTGTATCATGTCATGGACAAACTATCCTAAGCCTGGGTTAAAACGAACAGCTTCAACGTACCTCTTAAGCAATTCCTTTAAGAAATCTGCAACAGTATCTCTTCCGTTTATCTTAGGCGACCCAGTATGCATGCCGAAGAGGGTGGAAAGCAATAATAATGATACCTGTCTTCTGTATAGTGACACATTATATGACGATCCTTTAATACAGAGGAATGATCAAGCAGGAGATGAAATAGAGGATGAATTTAGCTTTACATTGCTACGAAGTGAAGTAAATGAAATCAGACCCATATCTTCGTCCAGCACCGCCCAAATACTGCAATCGGACTATTCTGCGCTGATGTATGAGAGACAGGCTTCAAATGGGAGCATATTTCAGTTTAGTAGTCCCTGAGATTTAGTTTGATATCGTTAGCATAAGCTATTTGTCACGTTACTATTTCTCTCCTTCATTTATTCTTCCATGATATATAAATTTTTGTCAAGAGTACAGTTATTATTATATTATATCATTATTATAATTGTTATGATTACTATTAATATTATTAATGTTTATTATCAATGTTTATTATTATTATTGTTATTACACATGAAAAGTGAAATTTCATTACGCATATTGTCTTTTATAGTAGATCGCTGTCATCATCTTCATTAACTTGTTTGGTGTTATTTTCCAAATTCAATAATCTCTTTTTCAACTCTAACACTTCACTTTTCAAGTCATCTCTTTCTTGATTAGTGATGAAGAGTTCCGCTTTCAGATCATTTATTTTGATGTTGAATTGATTTTCTCTTATGCTGTTGCTATTTTTTACATTATTGGAACTCTCCTCGGTGCTTCTGAGACCATTTTCGAAATTTTCACTGCAGACGCCATTTTTGAACTTCAATTCATCTAACTCGTCGATTAACTTTTTATTCAAACTCTTGTACTTCTCTAGCTCTCTTTGTGAAACCATTAGTGCCTTACTTGCACTGTCCATAGAACTGATACTTTCTTTGTAATCATTCTGTATTTTTTTGATTTCATTCTCTTTTACTAATACATCTTGACTTAATGAGCTGTGTTCCATCTTTAAAGCATGGTATTCAGAAGATAGTTTTTCTTTAGATATTGTTAGCTCTTGACTTCTCTCCAGCAAATCGTCCAATCTATTCGTTAGTTTGTTAATCACTACACGGTGGTGACGACTTTGATCACCATAGGGTTCACTGACAGTTTTCTCGTCATTTTCATCCGATACAGATATCAAAGAAGAAGAAGATTCAAGAAACGAAGAGTTGGCTCTGTTTTCTTTCCAATGACTGATCAATGAGCCTAACTGTGACGAGTAATTCGCAACATTATTGATTATATCTTCGTTATGTTGTTTGCTTTCATTTTTCAACCTTTCATTTTCTCTACTCAAATTCTCATGTTCTATCTGTAGTTCTTCAAGTTTTTCTTTGTAATTAGGCTCTAGTTCTAAGGATTTAATTTTTTCGTTCTGAAATTGTATAACTTCATTTAGATTCTCTATGTCTAAGAATTTGCTATTCACCAACTCTTCTAGCTCATTAACTTTATCTTCCAAGGAATGATTATCTGCCTCTAGTATTTCACATTTTGATTGCAGTCTGACGGAATCCAATTCATCTATTTCTTTCGTTGTCCCAGAATTCTTCTGGGATTTTAACTGCCATAGCTCCGTCTCTAATTCCTTTATGTGAGCTCCGGCTTCAAGCGCCTTTTCGTGCGTCAATTCTTTCAAACTTTGCAATTCCGATCTTAATTTCTCAAATAGTGCCCTATCTACGACTTCGGTAGTAGCATCTCTATTTATAGGAACGCTAGCTTCTTCATTTTTCGTATCAGTTGGAACGTCTCCCATTGGGGACACGTTTTTTTCATCACTTGCATCAATAACATGGTTAGCACTATCATGGCCCGCGGTGTCGCTTTTCTTTATTGTAATATCCACAGGCTCGGACAGTTTGTCGATCTCCGTATTATTCTGTGATAATTCTGAAGATTCATTATAATGCTTTATTTTGAACTGATCTTTGGATGGGGAGCTCGCCATTTGAGCCACACCGATTTCGTCGTCTTCGTCAGCAACATTGCCGTCCTCTTCAACCTTGGACATCGAAGATGTGCCTAGTTTGTCCCCGTTTATCTCTTGGTCGAAGGTCGTCGTGGAATCTATTTTTTCATCAGCGTCAGGAAGATGTTTTATTTCCTCTATATTACCATTTTGGGGCGTTTTTACCTCATTACTTGGAAGCGTCTCTAATATTGGGGAGTTATTCTTTATCTGGTTTGCAGGGGTGAGGTTATCTCCATAGATTGAAGATGGGATGCGCTGATTTCCAACTGTTGGATCCATAGTTTCAGAAAGATCAGATTCTTTCTGGATAGTAGGCGTATCAAATGGTTTGTTGGAAGTTATTTTCATAACCGGCGTTTGTGAGCTTTCAGATGGAACATATGGAGTCAAAATGTTAGGCTCAGCAATCAAGTGAGATTCAGAATTTACTGGGTGGCTCTGATTTTGGTGTTCTGTTGACACATTTCGATTGTGTACCTCCCTGTTGAGGCGATCAGCATCTGAAAAATCTTTTGGTGCAGGTGATGGAGCGGAAGCTAGAGGAGCTGCTGAAATTGGTACGTTCATATTTTTAGTTTGATGAGAGGTTGGGGTAACGGGCGTCGCCAGGTCAAGATTACCATTTCTCGGAGTTGGCGTATCAGTTGGAACATCCATTACGCCTGGACAAAGGTCCTTTATGCGGGCCAAGTCTAGCGTATAAACAATTGTACCTCTTTGCATATCAATATCAGAGGTATGCAAGTCGTACTCCTCGACTCTAGCGTAATCAAATTTATCTCCTCCCATAATCAAAATTTTATCATTTTTTAATAATGTTAAAGAATGCCCAGAACGGCCTTGCGGAATTCCAGCCGTAAATACAGGTAATTTAAACCATTTACGCGATTTCAAGTTTAGGAAATACACGGAGTTCAAATAAGCATCATGCTCATCTTTCCCGCCTACAACACACATCAGATCGTTGTAGACTACAGTAGCATGTTCTTGAACTGGAGGAGGCTTTTCACCCGTGGTATCAATGATAAACCAATCATTTATTGCAGGATCGTACATAAACACATCATTTACTAAACCTTGTAAGGTATCGCCACCAAATACCCATAGTTTAGAATCGTATGATATCATAGTAAAATTGGTAATAGGTGGTGGTGTAAAGGTCCTTGGTTTCAAAAATTCCCAATGAGAGTCCGGTCTTCTAAAAGAAGATAAGTCGTAAACAGCCAAGTCGTTGAAGTAGGTGTCATCAAATTGACCACCAAACACGTACAGTTTTGTTTTCATTTGAGTTGTGGCGATAATCGAAATTTTATGACCGTACCTTCCCAATGGACGTGGTCCCACGGGTGCCGGGACTGTCCATTTATAGGAATTAATATTCAAAAGGTATATGTCATCGTCCATCAAACCTTCCTTATTGACTTTGTGTGTGTCACCGCCAAACACAACAAACGCATTCCCGCATAATACAGCAGCGTGGCCTACCCTTGGTGGTGGTGTAGCTTCACTTATGTCTATCGTTGTAGTGGAAAATCTGGTGGCATTATCGAAGGCCGTTAATATCCATGTATCGCCGTACACAGATTGGTCATGAAGCCCCCCAATAACATATATCTGGTTCTTGTCTGTAACATACGCTGAAGCAACATGTCTATAACGTGGAAAAGGAGAATTCTGTAACTTGATTCTATTCCATACGGTATATTCTCTCTGTTTTGAAAGCTGCTTATGGAGAGTAGTGGACGGTCCTGAGACATTTCGCTGTTGCGGTGGTACTGCGCTCGGTTGAATCCTTGATTCGGATACCTGTTTTCTGGCAAACATAGGTGGTGAACTAGTTTTATTAACATTAGGATGGTAACCTTGTGAAAATTGACGCCCTTTCTGAGGCGTCTCTTGTTTTGTAAAAAATTTTTCATTTGGAGGAGTTGACAGTGAAGCTTCTCTAGATTGGTCAGAGATAGAAGCATCAGAAGGCGTCTTTCCATGTTTCTTGTGAGTGAATTTCTTGGCGAAGCTGAATCCAGCCATGTTTGAGTTATTTTCTAGGTGCAAATTGAAGCAAACGGGCTCTAACTTTTCCTGAAAAATTACTGTGAATTTGTTAATAAGTGTAAGTATCACAAATCAAGCAAAACAATTACTTTATAGAACGAGCCCTATTGCTTTTCTATATCTTATTGTTTCGTATTTTAAAGGAATGCTTGCTTGTAGTTTACTATCAACAACCGCGTCGCCAAGTCCCCAGAAGACGTGCCGCGTGATTCCAAAGGTGATGAAGGGTACAAGTTGTAAAGTTCAATATAATAGGTAAGGAAAAAGGCCAATACTAACTGTGCTTTTCTCAATTACCACTACATGGATCCGAGGATAATTAAATCTATCTCCTAGGGCACTGATATGAATAAATTTGACGAGTTTATAGAGTCTAATGAGAAGGATTTGGATGTGGATACCAGTACCCGAAATAGTATAATTTCGATGTCACCTGTGAGGAAAACTGGACGAAAGATTCGTTCTGCTAGTTCCAATGGATATAGGCTAGAACACCATCGTACGTCCAGTGCGGGAAGCATGCATTCGCAAAGACTAATGACGCCTACCAGATTAAATGACCAGGACCATCCCTTACAAGCCAAGCCAGATGCTAGGAGGGTGGTAACTCGTCATTCTTCTGTCTCAGTTCCAAATGCAATGAGCAAGAGAAGATCACTTATTCAACCCATGGTTGTTCCCACTACACCAGAATCTCAAAACAACTTACCTTTTGGAGGTTCAGTAAGTCATTCTGAGGGATCCTATGGAATCCCATTAGAGTCAACCACTGTACTTTCTAGTGAGCAAGCGATGGCCAGCGGACTTCGACGGTCTAGAAATGGGAGTTCGCAGTCGGTTAATAGTATGATAGCGACCACCATACCAACAAATGGGGTCGATGTAAGTGTGCTTCTACAATCTCTCGCTACAAAAGAGTTAGAACTTCTGGAATGCAAACAAAAGATTGAAGATTTGAAAAAGCAAACCCAGCATGAAGAGCAAAACTATACTCGTCGGGCACGTGAACTGCATGAACTCAAGGAGCAAGTGAGTAAACATTTGGATCCCTCTCTAAATACACCTGTTAAAAACCGGGCTTTTTCACCGGTTTACCAGAATATACCTTTGGAATCACGAACTGAAAATGCTGGTAACAGCAGCCTTCCTAGTTCTGTCAGTAAACCAAAGAACATGGGTCATCAAAGTACTAATCAGTCAAGATCTGTGTCTCCGCAAGATATTCAAGAAAGGCGCCAAAGGGACGACTCGTCAGATTCATCCAAACAGTCACTTTGGAGCAAACCATTAGCTCTGTTTAATCAGTTTGATAAAATCATTCAGCATGAAATTGAAAGAACTCTGAATTGGGATGACTCTCTTTCAGGTACGCCTGAGGTACAGGAAGGGACACCGACTAGTAATAGCGAGTCGTCCGCGCAACAGTACGATAATGAAGCACCTGGAGCTCGCCAAAAATCTCCTTCGCAAGGATCAGTCTCCAGGTCGCTTTGGAGCTTTGTTAGCGATGTCAAGGCCGGATTGCTCGGTATAGAAGAAGAAAACGATAATGATGTTATTACTGATAACAGATGTGATCCTGTATATAAAAGCGATAGACAGCATGAACAGAAAAAAAGTACACATAAAATTACGAACCGGGGGCAAGCAGAAGATAGTGGCGACGATTCTAGTTTAAACATGAGGAAATTTAAAACGACAACTAAGTTCCAGAAAGATAATGCTGGGAATAATAGTCTCACAGATGAAAGTGGACATCGAACACGAGAAAAAAAAAGTAAAAGAAGTAGTAACAAGCTAAGTTTTATTGGAGAACCCGATAATGATAATTCCTCCGTCAAAAACTCAGTTGAAATGACAGACTTCTAATTCCTTTTTCAAAATGACGTTTATTCTTCACTTGTCACTCTTTTTACGTATAGCTGTGAACACAGTATGTAATTTAATACTGTTTTCTCTTGAAAGTGGTTAAAAAGTGTTATATATCTGAAAGTCATGGTTTAAATTAAAGAAATTTCAAGGCCCGTTAAGCAATTCTGTCTTCAACATCATGGAACTCAAGACCAGCCCAGTTTCCTGAATTCTGAAAACAAAAACCTACGTGTTTTTGAAGGTTTCTTTCTGTACCGTTATCCTTCTTTAAAACTATAGAACCATCACTAATGCTGCCCATCAGCCCCATAAACTTTGAACTGTTTAGTCTTTCTTTTACATCTTTATTGGCACTATTATTATCGCAAAACTCAATTATATCAGAAGCCAAACCTTTCATGGCAGTTTCTTCATCTTCCAGACTCGTACCTGAATTTTCCTCTTCTGTATGGACATCTTCTTCCAAACTACTGGCTTCCAGTTCCGAAAATTCAGCATTGATTAAAGAATCAATGTGGCTGTTGATAGGATGTTCTAAACCTGTTGTCTTGAATATCTGATGGTCAACCACAGGGAAGGAAGCAATGTTAAAGTTTTTCTGTGAATAAAAGCCTAAGGGAAAATCTGTCTGAGATGTCCGTAGCCCGTTGTTTATATTAAGATTCGCGATTTGATTTGCGATGGGCGGTTCAACATTCTTAGGGAAGTTATATCTAAAATCCTTGGCCCAAGAAGTTTCATTGTCATTTAGATTTGGCGCTTCAAATTTGTAACTTTGATCCTCTAAGGTTCTAGGACGAATATTTACGTAGGACCGTGATTGATTCAAATCTTCTGAGTGTTGTAGAAATTTCAGCTCAATTTTATCCTTCAGAATCGGTGGTGAATTCAGTCTGCTCCCGATTTTGCTAAAAGAGAGCGTATTGTCCCTGCCCGTAAAAGGCCCCTTTTCTGTACTACTAATAAATTTATTCACCTCATTCGTTTGGCATCGGTTAGTATTCATTGTTTGTATTTTATATCATTTGTCCATTGAAGTTTAGACAAGTATCAAATACCCAGTTTTCGTCTTTTCCCTTATATAGGTCGTCTCGGAAATAACAATATAAACTCCATGGTGCGGCGCTATCGAAATCTTTTGTTGGCGGGAGGACTTGAAGACAGTAAGATGTAAGTATTACTTACTATAGGACAAATGCAAAATATGTACAAAATGGCAAAAATTACATAGCTCTTCCTTACAACTATATATAGCTATCCAAAGATGCACTTGAGTACTCCCTTACATACCTGATTATACTAGATATTACATATCAATTAAATTGAGGTTGTTAGCATATTGGTTTCCTAAAACTGGTTGCTGTGTTTGAGACTGTTCCGGTTGTGGTGGCTGTTGTGGATAGAAAGGGAAATTTTGGGGTTGAACTGTCCCAGTTATATTTGTAACAGGGTTGGCTCCTGCAGTTGCAGGCACATAATAACCCTGTTGCGGTTGCTGTTGTTGCTGTTGCTGTTGTTGCTGTTGTTGGAGATGATTCTGAGTGTAGTGAGCCTGAAATTCCATTTTATCAAAACGCTGAGGAATATTCATCGATCCCTGCATGCTAGTAGGGGTTGTCATAACGCTATTGATCGAGCTCAAAGGCATTTTTTGTTGTTGAAATTGTTGTTGATTGTACGTTTGGTTTTGAAAAGGGTTACTTATTATCTGTTGTTGTAGCGGCATATTGGTATTTTGTTCATCAAAGTTTGGTCGTGAAAATGGGTTATTTAAGACATTTTCTTGTGCAGGATTCCCTGTTGCGATCGTCGCGGCGTTGTGCAATGCGAACGGGTTGTTAGAACCAGTTTGTGAATGAGAGACTTGTTGATTAGAAGCGGCAGTTGTATCCTGTGAAACGGAGTATCCTCCAAATCCCGCACCTGTAAATGTGGGTGTTAAATGGTTGTTAATCGAATAGTACCCCGTTTGTTGGGCACTTACGCCAGCATCTTGTACAGGGTTGAAGTTCACTGTGTGTTGGACCGCTGCATATTCAGGAACGTTTAAATTTGCGGGCTCTGTATGAGCGGTTGGCGTATTCATCACCTGTGGCTGAGTTTGAGATACAAATGGGTTATTTGCGATCTGTTGCGTTTGATTAGCCACAGCCATTGGAATGTTAGTATGCATAGAAGAGTCTGTTCCAAACGGGTTGTAAGATTGAGCCGCCGTGACAGTAGTTAGAGCGGGGGAAATTGCTACTTGCTCGTTTTTCAATTGTGCCTCTAGTATCCTTTTTTGTTCCCGGATTTGCTCCAACCTTTCCTGTGCAGTAGATTTGGCTACTACGGCCCCAGCACTTCCTTGAGAACTGTCAACGGGCACAAAAGTGTTGTGCGTCTTATCATCTTCTATCAGATGTTCTTCTAGCGATCTGACCAGCTTGGTAGTGATATGCTTGATGACGGGTATTTTCAAGCCCGCAGTCTTCCCGCTCTTCAAGTACCTGACAACGTGCTCGGTCAAATCAACAAACGTCTTGTACAGGTCTAGAGTTCTCTCTGCATTATGATGAGATAGTTCGAAAAAAGACTCCAGCAGAGTTATGATACCTTCGTTGAGAGCATTATATAGCGCTAGCAGGTCTTGAATAAGCAGCTTGAAACCAAATATGATCAATTCGTTACTCAAATCATATTGTGTATACTTGTTTTTAATCAGGGCTTGTATTTGTACCTCTAGGGACTCCACATGATCTAGTGCTATATTGATAGAGTGTTGCTTGTTTCTGGAGCTTCCGTAATTGCCACTGTTCAGCTTCAGTGTTCGATAGCCGTCTCTCACATAGTCCTTTTTGATTTTACCAAACTCCCTGCATCTCACCTTCAGATAATTATCGTATCTATCAAGTGCCCTCATGTCTCCAGACGCACTGCCATTGGAGCCACGTATGTTTTCAATGTCAAAAAACTCCAGGTTCCTAGAGTAGTACCGCAATGCAACATCTTTGGAACCCTCCCTTATCATCAAATGAACCACCAACAGCGATTTATACACAATAGTCCACGCCGTGTCATTAATTCGGGAATCCAAACCCTTCACGATCTCATAGAAATCCTCTTCATTGCTGGTCCCCAACAGTATCGGATCCAGATACTTCTGTTTGGGCGGGGCTGACTTGATCTTGGTAGCACCTTTTACCAACTTGAAATATGTTGTCATCTCGCCTCAATCGAAATTTATACTCTAGTATCTGCGATATCGAACAGTCCCTTTATATTTACGAGACAGGTTTTGTCCTTCCTCCCCCACCAAAAAGACGCTATAAAATACTAAATATATCTAATATCGCTACTGCTCAATTCACCTGACGAATGATTACCACCAAGCATCAACACCATGTGCATACCATACCGCTAACTAAACTCACCAACGCTGGAAGCCTGAATACCAAGTATCGAACTGAGGCCCCTATGTTACCAATCCGTAAAAAGTGATGGAACCCGCCGCTCGCTTCCAAGAGTTATCATCATATTCTTCATCATATTCTTCCATACTTAAGGTGGGTAGCGAGGACCCCTCAATTCCCCCACCTCTCTGCCAGGGCGTCATCTTTTTCTACAAAAGCCAGGCTGAGTCACGTCAGTTGCTGACCCTGGGGGCTGCATTGTTTCCTACGAATTACTCATTTGTTTCGTGCGCTTTCCTATTGCGCGCATGACTAGGATGGAAAAAAGAAGAAGAAAAAGAAAAGCGTTGAGTATATAATAAGAAAGAAGAAAAAGTCCGAGAGAAAAGAAGCACAAAGGTTTTTCCTCGAGGAAAACAGTAAAGTTTGATACGCACATCGTTGACATCGCTGACTGCAATAGGAAACTGAAATAGACGGCAAGCCATTAGTTCATTCGAAAGAACGTATTGTCGAGAGTTATCACTCACTATATCAGAAAATTGACACACGAATTATATAAACGAAGTTACACAGAAAAAGATTAAAGAAAAGAAAAATGTCTACATCATCCGTACGTTTTGCATTTAGGCGGTTCTGGCAAAGTGAGACAGGCCCCAAGACGGTGCATTTCTGGGCTCCTACTTTGAAATGGGGTCTGGTTTTCGCTGGATTCAGCGATATGAAGAGACCGGTGGAAAAAATTTCTGGTGCTCAAAATTTGTCGCTGCTATCTACTGCGCTGATTTGGACTCGTTGGTCCTTTGTCATCAAGCCAAGAAACATCTTGTTGGCTTCTGTCAACTCGTTTCTTTGTCTGACCGCTGGCTATCAATTGGGTAGAATTGCCAACTACAGGATACGGAATGGCGACTCCATATCGCAATTGTGTAGCTATATTCTCAGCGGCGCCAACGAAAGCAAAAAGGAAATTACTACGGGCAGATAAACGCCGAATTTACAACTCGAAACTTTGCTTTGTCAAAGATATGTACGTAAGCATATATATCCGGATTGTATAATATTCATAAAATAGTAAAGTATATTTTCTTTGCGCGGTGTTATAATTTGCTCTTTTGCATTTTTCCGTTTTTTTCTTACCTTTTTATCCCCGACAATGGTAATAGTGGTATATTATATAAAGAGGAAAGGCCTCGAGGATAATAGAAGGCAATGCACCATCAATTGCTTTACCCCTGGTCCGCGACCAAATGGTGACAGTCGGTGTGTTTTCTGAGAGGGCTAGTTTGACCCATCAATTGGGGGAATTCATCGTCAAGAAACAAGATGAGGCGCTGCAAAAGAAGTCAGACTTTAAAGTTTCCGTTAGCGGTGGCTCTTTGATCGATGCTCTGTATGAAAGTTTAGTAGCGGACGAATCACTATCTTCTCGAGTGCAATGGTCTAAATGGCAAATCTACTTCTCTGATGAAAGAATTGTGCCACTGACGGACGCTGACAGCAATTATGGTGCCTTCAAGAGAGCTGTTCTAGATAAATTACCCTCGACTAGTCAGCCAAACGTTTATCCCATGGACGAGTCCTTGATTGGCAGCGATGCTGAATCTAACAACAAAATTGCTGCAGAGTACGAGCATATCGTACCTCAAGTGCTTGATTTGGTACTGTTGGGCTGCGGTCCTGATGGACACACTTGTTCCTTATTCCCTGGAGAAACACATAGGTACTTGCTGAACGAAACAACCAAAAGAGTTGCTTGGTGCCATGATTCTCCCAAGCCTCCAAGTGACAGAATCACCTTCACCCTGCCTGTGTTGAAAGACGCCAAAGCCCTGTGTTTTGTGGCTGAGGGTAGTTCCAAACAAAATATAATGCATGAGATCTTTGACTTGAAAAACGATCAATTGCCAACCGCATTGGTTAACAAATTATTTGGTGAAAAAACATCCTGGTTCGTTAATGAGGAAGCTTTTGGAAAAGTTCAAACGAAAACTTTTTAGAAAAGACACACATGCGAGCTTTCGAACCTCAGATGCTAATATTACGTGTTATATATACCAAACTTTATAAAATGACATAGATATTTTATGCTGTGATAGCTTTCCTGTTATGGAGAAGCTCTTCTTATTCCCCCTGTCAACTTTCATACTCTTGTAGAATTTCCTTTATGATAGGTTTATCGCTTACGAATTTAGACTTTGATGTGATGGGTTTGGCACCTGTTCTTTTTCCACAACCTTTGCGTGCCTCATCAATAGCGTTTGATCTGTCGGGAAATTTGTATTTGTAGAGTGCATCCTTGCACATTGTATAGACCCAATTACGCTCTTCTAACAGGTTCACGAACGATTTTATTTCAGGAACAGAGCCGATTGTACTTTTTGAACCTATAATGATCAGCTTGGATTTGGCCCTTGTCATGGCAACATTGACTCTTCTTAGCTCTTTCAGCAGCGCTCCTCCATTTAATTGAGAATTTCTTCTAACCATGGAAATAATAATGCACTTTTTGTCACGACCTTGAAACTGATCAGCAGTCAAGATCTCTAGCCCGTCATACACATTTTTGTTGAATATCTTCTTCAGTAATCTTAACTGTGCTCTGTATAACGTCATTACACCAATATCTTCGCATGGTACGCCGCTCAATAACATTCCTTCCACACATTGTAGAGTCAATTCTGCCTCCCCGTGATTCGTAATGTTATCCTTTTCGCTTTGTTCGATAATATCCGGGCAGTTATCATAATTTAAAAATACCACTTTTCTTGTAGGCTCTAGTATATCCTCAAGCCACTGCTTAGAGTTAGCCGATTCATTCCTATATTGCGACAAGGCCTCAGGCATTGGTAACTCTAAAGATTGAGCAAAAACTTCGTTATTCCCGCATTTTAATTTATTATCATAAATTAGGAAATTAGACAAAGTTACAATATCGCCGCACATACGGTACTGTAAAGTCAGTTCTGCAACGCTTTCCGGATGCTTTTCACAGAAAGTCTTGAACAGTGACTCTTCTAACCCACCTAATCGAGCTGCGTCATTTTTAACTAATGGCGGTAGCTGGTAATGATCTCCTACCATAATAAACCTATTTCCATACCGCAGAGGTCCCAAAGCGACAGGCATTGAAATTTGACTTGCCTCGTCCAAAATCACATAATCAAAATCCTTTTCATTTAGTGTAAATAGTATATCGTTAATTCCTAAGCAGGTGGTAGCAACAACAGAGGTGCTGTTAATTTTGGACAAATAATCGTTATAACTTTTCACTGACGCGTAATTCGGGACATATTTTTGCGTGTCAGGATGGACCTTATGTTTCATTCCCAATCTCATTATGCTAATGCTGGTGTTCCTCAATTTTATTAAAATATTATCCACTGCTGAATGTGTGTATGATGTCAAAAGCACGCGTTTCCCCTCGGAAACGAGAATTTTAATAATTTCTGCGATAACAGTAGTCTTACCAGTCCCTGGCATTCCCAATATCAATGCATAATCTTCGGCCCTCATTACTTTGTCTATTGCTTCTTTTTGATTCAAGTTCAATGTTGTATCCTTTGAAAGCTTATACGGAATGACGGGATCATCAATTGCATCTCTAAACTTAGGTGCTCTATTATCAACTAAAAGTGATCGCAGTATTTCATTACCTCCATCAGATCTCTTTGTCTTCCGACATAATTTACTCCTTTCGTCAACAATATCCACGCCAGGTGAAACAGCTGGTAAAAACAAGCTTAAAAGATTAAATCGCGCTAAAGACAAACTCTGTTGGATATCATTTTTGTCGATTCTATATGTGACCAAATTTTGGGTAGCTATGAGACTGGATTGTTCTAGCTCTGATTCGACCACACTTTGGATGGTAGTGACTCCTTTTTCCTTATCTAGAAGCCTATTGTTTAATAACTTTCGTTTTACGGAGATACCAATTTTAGCGGGATTTATAAATTGTACACGACCTTGGCACAAGCAAAAATGACCCTCCTCATCACTAATAATAACAAAGTCATTAGCAGCAATTTGAGATGATAACATCGACTGCGAGTTATTATCATTTCTACGTCTTGAGAAGCAATATATATACGCTCCCTCTGTTTTTTCATGTTCAGCCACCTCTGACACAACCAAGCCAGAAAGGCACCTTCCACTTCTGGATTCTCTTGTGGAACCATCCAATAAGAAAAGTTCTTTATTTACACATGTTATACTTGACTCCTCCTTAGTTATTAGATCGTTATATTTTGTAAAAAACTCTTTGTAGTTGGCGAGATTTTGCGACAAATGGTTTGTCAAAATTTCAAACTCACCTTCTACCAGGCCACTTTCTTCTGGTGTCCCGTCCTCTAGTAGCTTATTCAACACCATGCATGATTCTTTGATGAAACATGAAGCACAAGATGAATCGCGCAGTAAGGGTGGTAATTCAAACCTTGATTGAGCCTGTCCGAAAACCTCTTGGAGTTGATGCTTAAAATTCATACTCATTCTATTTCGGGACATGAGAATATGTTTAATGGAGTGCAGAACAGAAGGGAACTTTGTCATATTTTTATCCCTCGTAAAATAAAGAAGAAAAAACTCTATCGGTATCTCATAGCGATCATTTAACAGAAGTGTATAAATAAGGCCTTGAACCTCGTATGAAACGCTTCTGGATTTTCCAGTTTTCACTTCTAAAGGAACGATGTGTTTTTTATTGTTTTCAACATTAGCTTCAACAGTTGCATCTAGGAACCCTTTAAGACCATATATTGGAGACCAAATGTTTTCTTCAATATCAATCACATTGGATATAGAAATTGGCTGTGTTCTTCTTGTTCCGGAAATTGATGTGTAGCAACCATAGTTACTTTTCGAAACAAATTTATTGACGAAGTACAAAATGTTTTCAGCATGTTCTTTCATAACTAATTCTTTAACGTACTGGATTTCTTCATTACAAATGATAATTGAAAAAGAATAAGTTTCTAACAAAGAATCCAGCTTTTGTATTATGATTTCCATAGAAATTTTATTATGCGAGAGCTTGTATTTGATTGAGTCTTGCAATAACTCGTGTACGATATTGCCTAAAGTCATGACAAGGCTTGGTTCTCCGCGGGGATCTTGAAATTGCATTTGCAGAATTGAACGTCTTAAACAACCTACTGAACTTCCGACTGATGTTGCCGAAAATAATACATCAGGGTTTAGCACCAACAGGTTGTCGTTAGCCAGTTGAGTTTTAGGGTTTTTGTCGTCAGAAAGAAGCCGTTTGTTTTCAATATTTTTCCCTTCTATAATATGTATTACATCCCCAACCTCAAATTCCAAATATACCCAAGGATGTCGAACGACAACAGAACTTTGTTCGCCTTTGCCGTCTATACACTCTAGTATTTTTTGCGTTCCAATTTTTGGCAATTCAACACTACGTAAACTTACTATTACTAATCGTACTACGCCGTCTCTTGGAGCACCAGACTTAGCTCTGAGAGCATATGCGGATAAAGTGGAATCAGTAGCAATTCTCAAATCGTCAGAGACCATTTTCTCCACTTTGTCTAAATCTTGTTCAATAGTGTTAGGTTCCACTTGTGTTTGAGTTTCGTTCAATAGTTCAATTAGTGAATCGTCTGAAAATTCGTCTGAAGAATTGTATTCTATTTTTTCATTTTTTTTAATTCTTTGGCAATTACTGTCTTCTTCATTCTCATAAAATGCATTGCCTGTTTTGGCTTGATTGTCTACATTTTCATGATCTTCAATTTCTCCTCTCGATTTTGTGTTATCATTCTTCCCACAACTTTCCTGGGCTCCACTTTTTTGATTGGTGTTGCCTTGAATTGTTATCTGACTCTCACTCTTGCGTTTCTCAACATACTTTTGAGTTAAAATATCTATCAAAGAGTCATCGCCATCGTTGCTATCTCCTGTTGAATCCATTAGATCGGAAGAGCGTCGTGTAGGGAAA
>OBMA010000960.1_pt1 | contig 17485 bp, 22 predicted proteins | sample 1539141 | NCBI WGS metagenome assembly OBMA01 (sample SAMEA3991484, study PRJEB22521) | metagenome | biome: anthropogenic terrestrial biome; feature: sewage plant; material: raw primary sludge | place: Sweden | collected 2012-09-26 | reverse complement strand
GGCGTGTAAAGGTGCGACAGCATGGGTGGCGTGGGCAGGCCCGGCAAAGGCAGCACCGGAATGCAGCGGGGCGGCACCTGCAAAGCCTCTTGCGGGTGGGCAATCTGTGCCACCGGCAAGCCCCCTTGCCCAGGGGGAACAACCACCTGCGCGGCGCGGCGCAAGGTGGCTACATCGCCCACGACAAAACAATTTTCTAGCGCTTTGCGATGATCTTTAAATGCTTTGGCAATGATTTCAGGCCCAATACCGGCAGAATCACCCATGGTGACAGCTATTGTTTTTTCCATTTTTAACCTAGCGATGGGCCTCAGGCCGGGTTGGCAATTTCAATAAAACGGTGGCTCAGCCCCAGCGTTTGCGCCACGTGCTCGCCCAGTGCGGCAATGCCATAGCGCTCGGTGGCGTGGTGGCCGGCCGCGATAAAGGTCGCCCCCATTTCGCGGGCCAAATGGGCCTGGGGTTCGGAAATTTCACCCGTGACAAAAGCCTGCGCCCCGGCCGCCAAGGCGGCTTCAAAAAAGCCCTGTGCCCCGCCCGTGCACCAGGCCAGGCGGGCAATCGCCTGCTCGGGCGCACCGCTAATCCAGGTGGCACGGCGGCCCAGCGCGTTTTCAACTTGATCGACCAAGGCTTGGGCGCTGGCAAAGGCACACGGGCCAATCAAGCCCAGCTCCTGCTCGCCAAAACTGCCATCGGCCACCACCCCCAGGCGCTGGCCCAGCTGCGCGTTGTTGCCCAGGGTGGGGTGGGCATCCAGCGGCAAGTGGTAGGCGATCAAGTTGATATCGTGCGCCAGCAAAAGGCGCAGGCGCTCTTTGAGCCAGCCCGTCACGCGCCCATCCATGCCGCGCCAAAACAGGCCGTGGTGAACGAGGATGGCATCGGCCCCGTCGGCAATGGCCGCTTCAATCAAGGCCCGGCTGGCCGTCACCCCGGTCACGATGTGGCGCACTTGCGCCTTGCCCTGCACTTGCAGGCCATTGGGGCCGTAGTCTTTAAAACGCTCAGGTTGCAGCAGGCTGGCGCAGTGCTGCAGCAGGTGGTCACAGGTAATTTGCATGGCGCAATTGTGCCCAAGTGGCAGGCTGGGGCCAGTGCCATCGTGCACAATGCGGCTTTCTGCCCTCGGACAACTATGAAACGCTATTGGCTTCTTTTCGCCCAGACCGTGACGGTGCTGCTGGCGCTGTATTTCGTGATTGCCACCCTGCAACCGGCCTGGCTGCAGCGCGGCCAAGCGTTTGGCGACACCGACCTGGTGCTGCTGCAAGCGCCCTCCACCCCGCACACCGAGCCGGTGGCCGGCAGCTTAAGCCACGCCGCCCAGGCGGCCATGCCAGCGGTGGTGAGCATCACCACCAGCCAGGCGGTGCGCCACCCCCGGGCGAATGACCCGTGGTTTCAGTTCTTTTTTGGTGATATCGGCACCCAGCAAAAAACGGGGCTGGGCAGCGGAGTCATCGTCAGCAGCGATGGCTACATCCTGACCAACAACCACGTGGTGGAAGGGGCCGACGAGATCGAAATCAGCCTCACCGATGGCCGCCGCACCAGCGCCACCATCATTGGCACCGACCCCGAATCCGACCTGGCCGTGCTGAAAATCGCCCTGGAGCAGCTGCCCGTGGTGACCCTGGGCAACTCTGACCACATCGCCGTGGGCGACCAGGTGCTGGCCATTGGCAATCCGTTTGGTGTGGGCCAAACCGTCACCAGCGGCATCATCAGTGCTTTGGGGCGCAGCCACCTGGGCATCAATACCTTTGAAAACTTCATTCAAACCGATGCCGCCATCAACCCCGGCAACTCGGGCGGGGCCCTGGTCGATATCAACGGGCATTTGCTGGGCATCAACACCGCGATTTATTCACGCTCGGGCGGCAGCATGGGCATTGGCTTTGCCATCCCCGTCTCGACGGCCAAGGTGGTGCTGGACGGCATCGTGCGCGAAGGCCGGGTCACCCGTGGCTGGATTGGCGTGGAGCCCGGCGAACTCTCACCCGAGCTGGCGCAAACCTTTGGCGTGGCCCCAGGCAGCGGCGTGATCATTGCCGGCGTGCTGCAAGCGGGCCCAGCGGCGCAGGCCGGCATGCAACCGGGCGATGTGGTGCGCAGCGTCCACGGCCAACCCACCCGCACCGTCGCCGAGCTGCTGAGCACGGTGGCCGCCTTGCGCCCTGGGCAAAGCTACCGCGTGGAAGTGCTCCGCAACGGACAAACGCAGACCCTGGAGGTGACCCCGGTGCGCCGCCCGGCACCAGCAAAAAACAATAGCTTGCCCCGCTGAAAAAACAAGGGTTTCAGAACGTATTGATTCTGAAACCCTTGTTTTACCAGCGGTAGAAGCTATGCAAATGCTGGTTTAGGCATCTTGCTGGGCATCGTCTTCCGCCGGTTTTTTCTTGGCAAACCAGCTGGCCCCCAAAATTCCCACCTCGTAAAGCAAGCACATGGGCACGGCCAAGGCCAATTGCGAAATCACATCCGGCGGGGTGACCACGGCAGCAATGATGAACGCCACCACGATGAAATAGCCGCGAAAGTTTTTCAGTTTGACAATGTCCACAATCCCAAACCGCACCAGCAGCATCACCACAATCGGCACCTGAAACGCCAGACCAAAGGCCAAATACAGCGACAAAATCGCCTCAACGTACGAGGCAATATCGGGCGTGGCGGCCACACTGGCCGGGGTAAAGCCTTGGATGAAGGCAAACATTTTGTCCAGCACAAAAAACTGCACAAAAGCGATGCCCAGATAGGCTAGCAAGCTACCAAAAATAATCAGCGGCATGGCAAAGCGCTTTTCGTGGCTGTACAGCCCCGGAGCCACAAAGGCCCACAGCTGGTACATGATCCACGGCAGCACGGCCAGCACGCCGACCATCATCAGCACTTTGAGCGGCACAAAAAACGGCGAGAACACGCCCACGGCAATCAGCTTGGCATCGGGCGGCATGTGCGCCCGGATGGGCTGGGCAATCAGGTCAATCAGCCCATTGGGGCCAGGCCAAATGGCCAGCGCAATCACGGCCAGCGCAATGCCATAGACGCTGTAGAGCAAGCGGTCACGCAGCTCAATCAGGTGCTGAACAAACGGCTGCTCGGTACCGGACAGCTCATCTTCAGGGGAAGGTGTAGGGGACATTGGTTCTTTAACAGGCGCTCAAGCGGCACACGCTTAGCGCTTTTTGGGGCGAAACCGCGCCACGCGGGCCGCGCCCGATTGCACATGGGTGCGCACACCCTGGCGCGATTTGTACCAGCGCGGCACGGCGCTGCGCTTGAGTCGAAAATTTTTGCCTGGGTGCTGGTAGCTTGGCACCACTTGGCTGGCGGCATCGTAGGGGCTGCGCCACGGGGCTTCATCGCTGGTGCTGCTGTGCTGCTGCTCTAGGCTTTTGAGCTCGTTGCTGACGCTGCTGAAGTCTTTCTCCAGCGCTGCGGTGGTCGATTGCACCGAGGTCTGGACATCGCGGGCGGCCGCTTCGACCGACTCTTTCATCTTGCGCAGCTCATCGAGCTCCATCGAGCGATTGACTTCGGCCTTGACATCGGCCACGTAGCGCTGCGCCCGGCCCAAAAGCGAGCCCACGGTGCGGGCCACACGCGGCAGTTTTTCCGGGCCAATCACGATCAGCGCCACCGCGCCGATCAGCGCCATTTTGGACAGGCCTAAATCAAGCATGGCTGTAACCTTGCCCGCAGCTTGGCAATGCGCGGCAACCGAGGGGGCTGCGCATTAGCTTTTTTGCTTGGCTTCAACATCAATGGTGGTTTTTGCTGCGCTGTCTTGGTGCGCAACTTGGCCAGCCTGGGCAGGAGCGGCAGGGTTATCGCCCTCGGAGCCGTCCTTCATGCCTTCTTTGAAGCCTTTGACGGCACCACCCAAATCTTGGCCAATGTTTTTCAGCTTTTTGGTGCCAAAAACCAGCACAACGATCAGTAAAACAACGACCCAGTGCCAAATCGAAAAAGAACCCATGAAAGATACCTCCTAGCAAACGTTGCGCATTGTAGTCGGGGGCCGGGGGATCCCAACGTGCCCGGACTGCTCCCCATCAAGGAAAACCGCTTATTTCTTCCACGGGCGCGGCCCGCCGATCACGTGCACGTGCAAATGGTGCACCTCTTGCCCGCCCTCTTCTCCGGTATTGATCTGCACCCGAAAGCCCCCGGCAGGATAGGGGTTGCAGCCCTCTTGCGCCGCCAGTTGGGGGGCCAGCGTCAGGATGCGGCCCAGCAAAGCGGCATCGGCTGGCTGGGTGTGCGCCAGCGAAGCGATGTGGCGCTTAGGGATGATCAGAAAATGCACCGGGGCCCACGGGGCGATGTCGTGAAAGGCCAGCAGCTCTTCGTCTTCATACACTTTGCGGCTGGGGATGTGGCCCGCAGCGATTTTGCAAAAGATGCAATTGTCATCGTGGGCATGGCTTAAAGCAGAGGCAGTTTCAATCATGGCATTCAAAATTTTCAACAAAAATCAACAGTGATCGACGATTTGCAGGGTTTGGCGCACACCAATATCCCCAAAATGGGTGTGCAACCAACGCTGGCCTTGCACCCGCCCCTGCTCAAACAGGCGCAGGATAAAGCTTAAATCCGAGCGGGCTTTGCTGGTCGCGCCCAGTTCACTCAAGGCGGCACCACCATCAATGCGGTGCAGCAGCACGTTTTTGTAGCGCTTGGGGTCCAGCTTGCCTTCGGCCAGCAGGCGGCGCACAAAGTCAATCGCCCGCAACTCGCCCAGCAAGCTGGCGTTGAAGGTGACCTCATTGACGCGCTCGGCAATCTCGGCGGCGGTGCTGGGCAGGGTGGTTTGCTGCACCGGGTTGATTTGCACCAGCAGCATATCGGCGCAGGCCGTTTGGTAAATCAGGGGGTAGAGCGCAGGGTTACCGGAAAAGCCGCCATCCCAGTAGTACTCGCCTTCCACCTCCACCGCTTTGTACAGCTGCGGCAAGCAGGCCGAGGCCATGATGGCATCGGTCGAGATGCGCTGGGCGGTAAAAATCTCGCCTTGGCCGGTGCGCACATTGGTGGCGCAGACAAAGATTTTGGGCATGTCGGCCAAGCCTGCGGCGGCGTGCAGCTGCTGAAAATCGACGGTGCGCTGCAGCAGCATGCGCAAGGGGTTGATGTCCAGCGGATTGGTTTGGTAGGGGGAGAGGAACTGGCTCATCAGCCCCAGCAAAGGGTTGTTGGCCATGCTGGCGGTAAAAAAGCCCATCGTGCCCACCCCTTCCCACAGCTCGCGCAAAGCCGCGCGCGCGCGTTCGCGGGCCGCTTTGTGGCGGGGTTTGGCATGCTGGGGAAACTCCAGCGCAGCGCTGGCAAAGCCGTGGGCCAAGGCCACCGCATTCATCGCGCCAGCGCTGGTGCCGCTGAGGCCGGGAAATTCGATGCGCCCATCTTCCAGCAATGCATCAAGCACGCCCCAGGTAAACGCGCCGTGCGAGCCCCCGCCTTGCAAGGCGAGGTTGAGGTGGCGAACCTCAGAGGGGCATGGGTTTGTGGTCATTCCAGAATAGTAATCCCTTGACCATGCGGTAAATCAGCCAAATGACGAGCGCACCCAAAATAAGAAAGCCAATCCCGATGATGGCCGTGATCGTGCCCACCACCGCCCAGGCAAGCCCCCACCAAAAGCTGCGGATCTGCCAGGCGAAGTGGCTTTCGTAGAGGGTGCCCGCCGCATCTTCGCGCTTGATGTAGTTGATGACGATGGCCACGATGGCCGGCAGCCCACCCAAAATCCAGCACGAGGCGTAGAGGATGTACAAAATCAGCGTCAGCTGGCGCAGATTGGCGATTTGCTGTTCGGTCTTGTCGCTGCCGCCCACGCGCATCCAGATGTCTTGGTCTTGGTTCATCCTCGCTCCTTTGCTGTTCAGGAATCGCTGCGCTGGGCTTTTTCGACCAGCCCGCTCAGGCCTTCGCGCCGTGCCAGTTCGCGCAGCACATCTTGGGCCGATAGGCCGTAGTGCGCCAGCATGACCATGCTGTGAAACCACAGGTCGGCCACTTCGTACACCAGCTTGTCTTTGTCCGCGCCGTAGTCCACATCTTTGGCCGCCATGACCACTTCGGTGGCTTCTTCGCCGATTTTTTTCAAAAAGCTGTCCGAGCCCTTGGCCAACAGGCGGGCCACGTAGCTGGTTTCGGGGTTGCCGCCATTGGTGGGTTTGCGGCTTTCAATGACTGCGGCCAAAGCGGCCAGGGTGTTTTCTTGGGTCATGGGCTTTATTTATAGATGCTGGCCGGGTCTTTCAAGACCGGATCGATCGCTTGCCACTGGCCATCGCGCAGCAGGCTAAAAAAGCAGGAATGGCGGCCCGTGTGGCAGGCAATGCCGGGTTGGTGCCCGGTTTGGGTGATTTTCAGCAGCACCACATCCTGGTCGCAATCCACGCGAATTTCGTGCACCGTTTGCACGTGGCCCGATTCTTCGCCCTTGAACCACAGCTTGCCGCGCGAGCGGCTGAAGTACACAGCACGCCCCAGCTCGGCCGTTTTTTGCAGCGCTTCGCGGTTCATCCAGGCGAACATGAGCACATCGCCCGTGTCTTTTTCCTGCGCGATCACGGGGATCAAACCCTTCTCATCCCAACGCAATTGTTCCAGCCAATCCATAACAACTCTTTATTTAAATAGCTTGTTGCGCTGGTATTGATTGAATTTCAGGGCCTAAAGCATCAAAAACTCAATATATATCAGCGCAAACAGCTCTGGTTTTAACGATTACAAGCGCACCGCAATGCCGCGCTCGCGCATGAATTCTTTGGCCTGGCGCACGGTAAATTCGCCATAGTGAAAGATGCTGGCGGCCAGCACGGCATCGGCCCCGCCCTGGGTCACGCCATCGGCCAGGTGCTGCAAATTACCCACGCCGCCCGAGGCAATCACCGGCACGCCCACGGCATCGCTGACCGCGCGGGTCAGGGCCAGATCAAAACCGCTTTTCGTGCCATCGCGGTCCATGCTGGTCAGCAAAATTTCGCCCGCGCCGCGCTCGGCCATCTCCACCGCCCAGCGCACGGCATCCAGCCCCGTGTTTTTGCGCCCACCATGGCTGAACACATCCCAGCCATCGCCCACGGGCTGGCCATTGGGGCCGATGCGCTGGGCATCCTCCGGCGTGCGGCGCTTGGCATCAATGGCCACCACAATGCACTGGCTGCCGTATTTGTCGCTGGCAGCGTTGATCACTTCGGGCGTGCTGATGGCCGCCGAGTTAAAGCTGGTTTTATCGGCCCCGGCGTTAAGCAAGCGGCGCACATCGTCCACCGTGCGCACCCCACCGCCCACGGTGAGCGGAATGAACACCTGGCTGGCCACGGCTTCAATGATGGGCAGGATCAGATCGCGCCCGTCGCTGGTGGCGGTGATGTCCAGAAAGGTCAGCTCATCGGCCCCCTGCTCGTTGTAGCGGGCGGCAATTTCCACCGGGTCGCCGGCATCGCGCAGTTCAACGAAATTGACCCCTTTGACCACGCGACCACCAGTCACGTCCAGGCAGGGAATGATGCGTTTGGCAAGCATGGGCTATCACTTTAAAAAAATAAAACAAAGAAACCTTGCGGGGCAAGATACCACGCAAGCCGGTGCTCAGAGCCCGTTTACACCCTCTGCGCAGCGGCTTGGCCATGCAATTGGCGGGCCACCCCATCTTGCCAGCGCCAGGCATCGCGGCACATGGCCGCAATGTCGTGCTGCGCCCGCCAGCCCAGCAACTGCTCGGCCCGGCTCGGATCGGCCCAGCAGGCAGCCACATCGCCAGCGCGGCGCGGCATGATTTGGTAGGGCACGGGGCGGCCACTGGCCTGCTCAAAACCGCGCACCATGGCCAACACCGAAGTGGGCTGGCCGGTACCCAGGTTCACCGTCAGCAGACCCGGGTGCTGGCGTAAATAGCGCAGCGCCGCCAGATGCCCCTCGGCCAGATCGCAGACGTGGATGTAGTCGCGCTCGCCCGTGCCGTCCTGCGTGGGGTAATCGCCGCCGAATACGCTCAAAAACTCCCGCCGCCCTTCGGCCACCTGGGCAACAAAGGGCATCAGGTTGTTAGGCAGGCCTTGCGGGTCTTCGCCGATCAGGCCGCTTTCATGCGCCCCGACGGGGTTGAAGTAGCGCAGCCGGGCGATGCGCCACTGGCCGGGCTCGGCGGCATCCACATCGGCCAGCACCTGCTCCATCATCAGCTTGCTCCAACCGTAAGGATTGGTGGCGGTCAGCGGAAAATCTTCACGAATTGGCAAACTGGCCGGGTCGCCATACACCGTGGCCGAAGACGAAAACACCAGCGTGCGCACATTGGCCGCCTGCATCGCTTGCAGCAGGGTGACGGTGCCCGCCACATTGTTTTCGTAATAGCGCAGTGGCTGCGCCACCGATTCGCCCACGGCCTTGAGCGCCGCGAAATGAATCACGCCCTCAATCGGGAAGCGGGCAAAAATATCGGCCAGCAAGGCCGCATCGCGCACATCGCCTTCGATGCATTGGGGCTGCTGCCCGGTAATTTGCCCCATGCGCTCCAGCACTGAGGGCTGGCTGTTGCTGAAATTGTCTAGCACCAGATACGGCTGTCCCGCCTGGGCCAGTGCCACACCCATGTGCGAGCCGATGTAGCCCGCGCCGCCAGTGACCAAAATCATGGCATATCCTTTTTTTTCATTGCGCAAAGCACAGCGGCCAGGCATGGCTGGCCGCTGTGGCGCAGAGGGTTCTTCGGCTTATTCGGTCAGCGCATCGGCGCGCTCTTGCGCGGCGGCAAAGTCCAGGTCGCCGCTGTAGATGGCGCGGCCGCAGATCACGCCTTCGATGCCCTCGTCCTGCACGGCGCACAGGGCCTCGATGTCGGCCATGCCGGCCAGGCCGCCCGAGGCGATGATGGGAATGCGCACCGCCTGCGAGAGTTTGACGGTGGCCTCGATGTTGATGCCGCTGAGCATGCCGTCGCGGCCAATGTCGGTGTAGATGATGGATTCCACGCCCCAATCCTCAAAGCGCTTGGCGGTGGGGATGACATCCTGGCCGGTGAGCTTGCTCCAGCCGTCGATGGCCACTTTGCTGTCTTTGGCATCCAGGCCAACGATGATGTGGCCGCCAAAGGCGCTGCAGGCATCTTGCAAAAAACCGGGGTTTTTCACGGCGGCGGTGCCGATGATGATGTAGTCCATGCCCAGATCGACGTAGCGCTCAATCGTGTCCAGATCGCGAATGCCGCCGCCCAGTTGCACCGGAATTTCGCCATCCACCTCTTTCAAGATGGCCTTGATGGCCGCCAAATTTTTGGGCTGGCCGGCAAAGGCACCATTCAAATCGACCAAATGCAAGCGCCGTGCCCCGGCATCGAGCCAGCGGCGGGCCATTTCGGCCGGGTCACCAAAAATGGTGGATTGGTCCATATCGCCTTGTTTCAGGCGTACACATTGGCCGTCTTTCAGGTCGATGGCAGGAATGAGCAACATGGGTGTTTAAAGTGCAAAAAGTGGCGAAAAAGTGCCAGGTTGAGAAAGGGAATGAGAGCGTGCGCTTAAGGCTGCCAGTGCAGAAAGTTGCGGTACAGCTGCAGGCCCTGGGCCGCGCTTTTTTCCGGGTGAAATTGCGTGGCAAAGATGTTAGCGCGGGCCACGGCGCTGGTAAACGTTAAGCCGTACTCTGTTGTTGCTGCGCCATCGTCGGCCCGCGTGGGCTGGGCGTAGTAGCTGTGGACAAAGTAGAAAAAGCTGCCATCGGCCACGCCATCCCACAGCCGGTGGCGCAGGCCGCCATGCGCGGTCTGCCAGACTTGGTTCCAGCCCATTTGCGGCACTTTGAAGCGGCTGCCGTCGGCTTGGCGCTGGCCGGCCAGGTCAAAGCGGCGCACCTGGCCGGGGATCAGCCCCAGCGCGGGGGTGTCGCCCTCTTCGCTGTGCTGCAGCAGCATTTGCATGCCTACGCACACACCAAACAGCGGTTTGCTGGCCGCAGCCTGGCGCACGGCTTCTTCCAGGCCGCTGTGGCGCAGCGCGGCCATACAGTCGCGCATGGCCCCTTGACCGGGCAGCACCACGCGGCTGGCCGCATGCACCACGGCCGGGTCGTGCGTGACCTGTACCTGCACGCTGCTGTCGGCTGCGGCCGCCTGCACGGCTTGCCAGACAGAGCGCAGATTGCCCATGCCGTAATCGACAATGGCGACGGTGTTTTTCATGGTTTGCATAGCTGGTTGCGCTTATAAATCAATGGTTTCGAGTTGCTTTGTCGCTAAATCAGTTGATTTATCAGCGCTAACAGCTCTTGTTTTATGGCTTACAAAGCGCCTTTGGTCGAGGGGATGACCCCGGCCATGCGCTCATCGTGCTCTAGCGCAAAGCGCACGGCACGGGCAAAGGCTTTGAAAATCGTCTCGCACTGGTGGTGGGCGTTTTTGCCTTTGAGGTTGTCAATGTGCAGCGTCACGCCCGCGTGGTTCACAAAGCCCTGGAAAAATTCGTACACCAGCTGGGTGTCGAGCTGGCCAATGCTGCCGGCGGTAAATTGCACGTCCATCTCCAGCCCCGGGCGGCCGGAAAAATCAATCACCACGCGGCTCAAGGCTTCGTCCAGCGGCACGTAGGCGTGGCCGTAGCGGCGGATGCCCTTTTTGTCGCCAATGGCCTGGGCAAAGGCTTGGCCCAGGGTGATGCCGATGTCTTCGACGGTGTGGTGGCCGTCAATGTGCAGGTCACCGGCGCATTCCACCTCCAAATCAATCAGGCCGTGGCGGGCGATCTGGTCAAGCATGTGATCCAAAAAGCCAATGCCCGAATTGAGCCGTGCCTGGCCGGTGCCGTCCAGATTCACGCGCACGTGTACGCGGGTTTCGGCGGTGTTGCGCTGCACTTCGGCGGTGCGGGCGGTAGAGGGCTGGGTGGTGACTAAGGCATTGCTGGTCATAAGGACTCCTGTAAAACGGCCAACATCTGGGTATTTTCTTCGGCGCTGCCCACGGTCAGGCGCAGGCAGTTGGCCAAGAGCGGGTGCAGGGCGCTGACGTTTTTCACCAACACGCCCCGCGCCTTCATCGCCGCTTGGGTGCGGGCGGCATCGGGCACGCGCAGCAGCACCATATTCGCTTCAGAGGGCCAGACTTTTTCCACCTGCTCCATGGCCTGCAAGGCGGCCACCAGGGCGGTGCGCTGGGCACACAGCTCCTGCGCCTGGGCGGCAAAGACATCGGCATGCTCTAGGGCGAACAGGGCTGCTTCGCTGTTCAACACGCTCACGTTGTAGGGCGGGCGCACTTTGTCAATCTCGGCCACCAGCGCCTGCGGCCCCAGCAGGTAGCCCAGGCGCACACCGGCCAGGCCAAATTTAGAGAGCGTGCGCATCAACAACACATGGCCGTTGCGCTGTGGCTCGGCACGCAGGTTGTCCAGCCAGGTGCGGCTGGCAAAGGGCTGGTAGGCCTCATCGACCACCACGATGCCGCCGACCTGGGCCGCTGCGTCGATCACGGCCTGCATATCGGCCTGCGGCCACAGCGTGGCCGTGGGGTTGTTCGGGTAGGCCAAATAAGTGATGGCGGGGCGGTGCTGGGCAATCGCGGCGCACATGGCGGGCACGTCCAGGGCGAAATCGGCCGTTAAATCAACGCCAATAAATTCCAAGCCCTGCAGCTGCGCACTCATGGCGTACATGACAAAGCCCGGCAGCGGTGCCAGCACCTTGGCCCCCGGCTGGGCGCAGGCCAGGCTGACCAGGCTGATCAGCTCGTCCGAACCATTGCCCAGCATCAGCTGGCACCCGGCGGGCACATCCACATACTGCGCCAGCGCCTGCTGCAGCAGCCCAATGCGCTCGCCGGGGTAGCGGTTGATCTCCAAGGCCCCCAGCCGCTGGCCCAGCGCCGCTTGCAACGCTGGCGGCAGGGGAAAGGGGTTTTCCATGGCATCCATCTTGAGCAGCCCGGCGGCAGGCTGCACGTGGTAGGCCGCCATGGCCCGCACATCGGGGCGGATGCGCTGCAAAGCGGTAACAGGGGCGGTGGCGGTGGTGGCGGCGGTCATAGGCTTCCTTCTGCAAATTCTTGGGGCGTGCAGCGCAAGGGGTGCAGCACCTGCACCCCGCCGTACACCGCACCATGGGGCAGGTCCACACTCAGCATGGCCGGGCAGCCGCTGTGCTGGGCGCAGGCCAGGGCCAGGCAGTCGCCAAAGGGCAGCGCGTGCCGCGCCTCGATGGCCCAGGCCGTCTCCAGCGTGGCGGCATCGGTTTTCCAGGGGGCCCAGGTTTGGTAGCGGCGCATGGCGGCGCGGGCATCGCCGCGCGGCATGGGCTGGGGGGCGGCCACGACCTGGTCGTAGAACTCGACCAGCGCCTGGTTGCCGGTGCGCCCGCTGCGGTGCTGCCACAGGGCATCCAGCCAGGCCAGGCAGGCGGCGTACAAGGCCTGCGCCCCGGTGTCTTCGGCCGCGATCAGCACCGAGGTATCGACAAATACCGGGGTCATGCCGCCCCTCCGGGTTTGGGGGTATTTAAGGCGTTTTCACGCACTGGGCTTACGCTACGCGCTACTAATTGTGCAGCTTGCGGGGGAGCGCCGCGCCAGGTGCGCTCATCGGTGCGCCAAGCCAGGTAAGCGCGTTCATAGGCATCTTCGCGCTGCTGCATCTCGGCCATAAAGTCGCCCACCATGCGCGAGACGCTGGTGCCCCGGCGGGCCGCCTCAATGCGGGCCCAGTCCAGCACGCTGTCTTCCACGGTAATGGTGAGGTTTTTCATGCGGCGCAGTTTACACGAATTTCGTGTTGCACGAATTTCGTGTTTGGCTACGGTGCCCGTGGAGCATCGATGAAATCATCCAGCTTCAGCCCCTTTTCGGCCAGCAGCGCTTCCAGCACGGGGCGCAGCCGCCCCAGGCTGGTGGCCACGGTTTCGCGCACGGTATCGACCATGACCTGGGTGCTGCGCTCGATTTCGATGTTCACGGCATCGCCCACGCGCTTGTCTTCAAACACGGTGGCGCGGCGGGTTTCGGGGATGAGCCAAACGTCAAACCAGCCGGCCTGGCGGTCGGCCTCGGCCACGGTGAGGCTGGCACCGTTGATGGCGATATAGCCTTTGGCAAACACATACGGGGCCAACGCGGGGGGCAGGGAAAAACGAATTTTGTAGTTGGTTTCGGTCGGCACAATCTCCAGCAACTGCGCCGTGCCATCGACGTGGCCCGAGAGGATGTGCCCGCCCACCTCCGCGCCTTCTTTGGCCGCGCGTTCCACGTTCACCCGCTGGCCGACGCGGTAGCCGCCCAGGGTGGTAATCGCCAGGCTGTGCTGCATCACATCAAAACGCGCCTGGGTGGGGGAGAGGATGTCGGTCACCGTCAGGCACACGCCATCGGTGGCCACGCTGGCACCAATGGCCAGGTCTTGGCAAAACCCTTCGGGAAAGGCCAGGGTGAAGGTGCGCAGGCCGGGGCGCTCTTGGATGGCCGCAATGGTGGCAACCGCCTGAACAATGCCGGTAAACATGCTGGAACAATCTCTTTCTTTAATAGTGTGTTGCGCTGATAAAGAAAGGGTTTCAGGCAGTTTTATACCTGAAACCCTTTTCTATTCAGCGGTAAGCGCTAGATAAAAATTTACGCCTTGGCAGGAGTGGGGCGACGGGCGCTGAGCATGTTAAAGCCAAACCCGGCCACCACGATGACCAGCATCACCACCTGGGCGGCCAAGGTTTCGGCCGTCGGGTAGGTGCCCAGCCACTCCAGGCGCGGGCCAGCGACCGGCGTGGCCGTGAGCCAACCGGCCTCTTGCAAGGCCGCCGCGCCTTTGCCGATCAGCACCACGGCCAGCACCCCGATCAAAATGGAGGTGGCGCTGAAGAATTTGCCAATCGGCATCCGGGCGCTGGTTTTCAGCAGCACCCAGGCCAGCACGACCAGCACCACAGCAGCGGCCAAGCCGCCCCCGGCCAAGGCGTTGTAATGCCCGTCGGCGGCCAGCGCGGTATAGAACAGCACGGTTTCAAACACCTCGCGGTACACGGCCACAAACGACAGGGTAAACAAGCCCCACAGCGAGCCCTTGCCCAGGGCGTGTTGGAGCTTGCTGTCCAGATACTCCTGCCAGCGCCCGGCGCTGCTCTTGCTGTGCATCCACAAACCAACACTGAGCAAAATCACCGCCGCAAAAATCGAGCCCAGACCTTCGGTCAATTCGCGGCTGGCACCGCTGATCTCGACCATATACGTGGCCGCCACCCAGGTCAGCCCGCCGGCCACCAAGGCGCTGATCCAGCCCGCATGCACATATCCCAGGGCATCGCGGCGGTTGGCGCGGCGCAGCAGGGCCACCGTGCCAATCACGATCAGCAGGGCTTCCAGGCCTTCGCGCAGCAAGATGGTGAACGCCCCCAGGAACGTGGCCTTGGTGTCATTGGCACCGTCTTGCAGCAGGGCATCGACCTGTTGCAAAGCCGCTTCCAGCTGCTGGGCGGCGGCCTGCGCCCCGGCCACATCCTGGCGGCTGATGGCTGCGCGGTACTGCAGCATGGCCGCCTCGACAGCCAGCATCAGCGATTTGTCGCGGGCCGCGACGGCGGGCTCCAGCGGCTCAAACCCATCGAGGTAGGCCGACAAACCCAGGCGCATGGCCGCCGCCGTGTCACCGCTGTGCAAAGCGGCCAGGCTCTCTTGCATGCGCAGGCGCGACAAGGCCGTGCCGGTGGGCTTGCCCGCGTTGATCACCTCGGGGTGCGCCCGCAAATAGGCCAGCGCCGCGCGGCCATCGGCCTGGGGCAGGGCTTTTTCGATACTGGTAGGCGTGGCGGTGGTCAGCGCCCCCATCTCACTGAAGTGGTTGCGCAAGGCGGCATCGGCCTGCCACTGCTGCTGGCCTTGCTGTTTTAACGCCGCGTCATACGACAAGGTGCTGATAAAAAAGGCCAGCGCCCAGCGGTCTTCTTCCGGCAGGTGGCTGTAGTCGGTCATGGAGGTGCCTTCCACCCCTTGCGAAATCACTTGGTACAACGCTGCCAAGCTGCGGGCATCGGCCCGTTCGCTATCGGTAAAGGCAATGGGCGGTGGCTCCAGCCCCGCTGCCGCTGGGCCATTGCCATCGCCGTTGGCCCCGTGGCAGCTGGCGCACTGCTGGGCGTACAGCTGGGCCCCTTGCGTCAAATTGGGCACAAAGGCGGGCGCCATCGGGAAGGGGTAGGCCTGCACCAAGCTGGCCGCCGCCCCATGGGCCAGTTCGGCCACCTGGTCGGCAGCGGCTTTGTCATGCACCGCTTGCTGCAATTGGGCAATCTGCTGGGCCAGGGCCGCGCGCTGCGGATGCTCGGGCAGCGCCGCAATCTGCTTTTGGGCGGTGGCGGTGAAATCCAGCATCTCGGCGTATTCGCCCTCGCTGGCAATCACGCCGTTTTCCACGGCACCGCCGTAATCCACGGCCACATATTCCAGCAATTGCCACAGCTGGCGCGATTGCCCCGACACCTCTTGCGCCTGGGCGGAAGCAACACCGGCCACAGCACACCAAAGACACGCGAAAAGCCACCAAAGTTTGCGATGCATAAACCTCAACCAATATACAAATGAGAATCGTTATTGCATTCTACGCGATCTACCGCATTTTTTTCATCGTGCGGCAGCGTCTTTGGCGGTGATTGATGATCACGTTCGTGATTGCCAGGTTCCGCTGCAGGCTGCGTGCCTTACAAAGCGAACCGGCATTGGCGCACCTCACGCCACGGCGTTGGTTTGCGCCTCTTCAATGCGCGGGTAGAACTCGCGGTTTTCCCGCTGCATGCGCTCATAAACACGCTTGAGCACGGTATTGGCATCGTTGCGAAAGCCTTGCGGGTCGCTGCGCAAGCGCTCAGCCGTGTTCCAGCGACGGGCAAAGCCATCAAACGCTTGGGCAATCGGCCCCATATCGTCCTGAAACTGCTGCCCCAGCCGCGCCAAGGTGGCATCGCCGCTGCGCTGCAAGGCCGGGTAAAGCGCTTTGTCTTCTACCGCCAAATGCAGCTTGATCAGTGAGCTGAAGCTGATGATGCCCTGCGCAATCGCAGCCGCATTGACTTCCACCCCAGCATGGGTCAAAGAGCGCAACTGATCAATGCGCGACAGGATATCCACGTGTTGGTATCTTATTGCGCTGGACGGCAGCCTCGGAAGTGTTACTTTTCGCATCCACAACCTGATCCGGGAAAATTGCCGCAGGCTATGACGCAAATCAAAAGATTTATGTAGAATAAATCTTATTATTTTCAGCACCTACCCCGCGCCCACCAGGGATAGATTTTTATGCCGCACACCTCGCCCCATCTGTCACCCATCCCGCCGCAAGCGCCCCCCCCTTTGACGGGCTGGCCGCTGCTGCGTCTGGGTTTTCGGCCGTTTTATCTCTTGACGGCCTTGCTCGCCGGCATCTCGGTGCCGGTGTGGATGGCCGCATTTTTGGGGTACATGCCGCTGCAGTTGCCCCTGTCCGGATTGCTATGGCACGGGCACGAAATGCTGTTTGGGTTTGCCGTGGGGGTGATTGCCGGGTTTTTGCTCACCGCCGTCAAAGCCTGGACAGGGCATATGACCGCCCGCGGCCCCTTGCTGGCCGCGCTGGTATTGCTTTGGTTGGCCGGCCGCATTGCAGCGGTGTGCGCTCCGTACACCGTCTTTGCGGTGGTGGATATGCTGTTTTTGCCAGCAGTGGCCGTTGTGCTGCTGCGCGTTTTATTCAAATCGGGCAATACGCGCAATATCCCGTTGATTTCTTTGCTCTTATTAATGAGCGTGGCCAATCTGTGCTTTCACCTCACACAACTTAACTTGGTCGATTGGGATCCGCTGCGCCCGCTGTACGCCGAGCTGGGGCTGATTTTGATGGTGGTTTCCGTCATGACCGGGCGGGTGGTGCCCATGTTCACCCGCAATGTCACCCCTGGGTTGGTCATCAACACCTCGCGCTCTTTTGAGCTGGGCCTGCTGGCAGTGACGGGGGTGACCCTGCTGCTGTGGGTGGGCGCTGCCCCGGCGGCACTGGTGGCAGCGGCGTGTGCCATCACCGCTGTGCTGCACGCCATTCGCCTGTACCGCTGGAGCCCCTGGGTCACGCTCAAACGCCCTATTTTGTGGATCCTGCACCTGTCCTACCTGTGGATGCCGATTGGTTTTGCCATGCTCGCTGGTGCCGAGCTGGGCTGGATGCGCACGACGTTTGCCATCCACGCCCTGACCGTCGGGGTGATTGGCGGTTTGATTATTGGCATGCTCACCCGCACAGCCCGGGGCCATACCGGCCGCCCATTGCAGGCCTCGCGCGGCGAGACCGTGGCCTATGCGCTGGTGCTGCTGGCCACGGTGATTCGGGCGGTGGTGCCGGCCCTGGTGCCCGCGTGGTACCCCCGCGCGATTGAGATTTCGGCCACCTTCTGGGCTTTGGCCTTTGCGATTTACTTGGTGATTTACACCCCGTGGCTGCTGCGTTCTCGCCTGGATGGCAAGGACGGCTAA
>OBMA010000959.1_pt1 | contig 17495 bp, 11 predicted proteins | sample 1539141 | NCBI WGS metagenome assembly OBMA01 (sample SAMEA3991484, study PRJEB22521) | metagenome | biome: anthropogenic terrestrial biome; feature: sewage plant; material: raw primary sludge | place: Sweden | collected 2012-09-26 | reverse complement strand
TCTGGATCATGCAGCTCCCGACGAAGACGAATAACTCGTATATAAAGTTAAATTGCATTTTAAATCGAATAAGGCGGTTGACCCAGTTCCAGAGCCTAAAAGTGCAAACACAGGGCTAACAGATAAAGAAATGTATGACCAAGCTTTGAAAATCGCACAAGCGAGGTATTACAACTCACATGGTATTCAACCTGAAGCAGTCGATAATAGCACTACGGCGGCTAAACCTCGTCAGGTCGGCGTTAGCCATCTGGGATCCACTGGGAGCATCCCGCCCAATGAGCAGCACTATTTAGGGGATTCTGAAATTCCAGTCCAAAGAGAAGTGCATGAATACGAGCCCATTCCATTGCAGAAGACAAAAACAACTGGTTCTTCCAAAAATAAGTTCAAAACCATGTTCGATAAAGTGCTGCAATTCTCTCAAGAAAACTACGGCTACCAGCACAAGAAGGAACAAGGCGAACAAACTCCAGTTACTCGTAATGCTGAAGAAAGCTTCCCAGCAGCGTCTATTTCGGAAGGTGTGACAACCGCAAAGCCATCTTCAAACGAAGGTGTGATGACGAATCCAGTAGTTACAGATTCACCTTCACCCCTTCAACAACAAATAGACTCAACTACTGCGTCCTCGAATGGACAAAGTCAGGGCAATGTACCTACCTCCGCAGTAGCTTCAACAACGAGAACAAGATCACCGGAACTGCAGGATAATCTAAAGTCTTCTTCTTCGCTTTTACAGGACCAAACCCCTCAGCGTCAGGAAGACGCCACGGATCCAACAACATCATCGACGAATGAATTATCTGCCGCTGAGCCAACAATGGTCACTTCGACACATGCCACTAAGACAATACAGGCTCAAACACAAGATCCTCCCACGAAGCACAAGAAGTCCAGTTTCTTCACTAAACTGTTCAAGAAAAAAAGCAGCCGTTAGCAGTTGTTTACTCGAATTTTGCAATCAACCCTAATTTTTGAAGCCTGGTTTTAGATTTATTCTCTTCTTTTTCTTCTTGTGAACTTCAATTACTAATGTAACTTAATTTTTAATATAACTTTTACAGTTTAATAATATTGATTTTTTTCGGTCTGGACCAATCGCGCCGCATTTCTCACTAATATTACTAACATACCCTCTTCTCATTGGCTCGGTACCCCTTTCGTGACCCGCATTTTTTGTTTTCTTTGTTAGCCCGAATGTCTCACAATGAAGATGTAAAATTAAGATTATATATGAAAAATTGATACAAAACAAAATAGTTCAAATAATCAAGTTAAAGCGACATCACTCTCAATTTTTGCTTTTTTTAGGTTTATAGAATAGAAATATAACAGAACGAAGCCTTTAGACTCTTTTTTTTTATTGGTATATTGAACAAAGAAACTTTTTTTTTGTCCTCCCATATCTCGTGCACACAAATATTATGTCCATTGTAGCACTAAAGAACGCAGTGGTGACCCTTATACAGAAAGCGAAAGGTAGTGGTGGAACCTCAGAGTTGGGGGGGTCTGAATCAACTCCCTTGTTGAGGGGTAGTAATAGCAATAGTTCAAGGCATGATAACTTATCCTCATCTAGCTCGGATATTATCTATGGTAGAAATTCAGCGCAGGATCTAGAAAACTCACCGATGTCAGTAGGGAAAGATAATAGGAATGGCGATAACGGTTCGGATAACGAAAAGGCGAACCTAGGGTTCTTCCAATCAGTAGATCCTCGCGTAATTAGCGATTTGATTATCGGGCTAAGCGACGGTTTAACCGTCCCCTTTGCTCTAACAGCTGGTCTATCTTCACTTGGTGATGCGAAATTGGTCATTACCGGTGGCTTTGCTGAGTTGATCTCAGGTGCGATTTCTATGGGCCTTGGTGGCTATTTGGGAGCGAAGAGTGAATCTGATTATTATCATGCTGAAGTAAAGAAGGAGAAAAGGAAATTTTACGATAACTCCAACCTAATTAACAGAGAAATTGAAGACATTCTGTTAGAGATTAACCCTAATTTCTCGGACGAAACAATCGTTTCGTTCATCAAAGATTTACAAAGAACACCTGAGCTAATGGTTGACTTCATTATCAGGTACGGTAGGGGTCTAGACGAACCTGCCGAGAATAGAGAACTAATCAGTGCAGTCACTATCGGTGGCGGTTATCTACTTGGTGGGCTAGTACCACTAGTGCCATATTTTTTTGTCTCAGATGTGGGCACAGGTCTCATTTATTCTATAATAGTCATGGTTGTAACATTATTCTGGTTTGGTTACGTAAAGACAAAACTATCCATGGGTAGTGGCAGTTCGACTTCAAAGAAAGTTACGGAAGGTGTTGAAATGGTTGTTGTGGGTGGTGTAGCAGCAGGTGCGGCTTGGTTCTTTGTTAAGTTACTGGGTTAAGTGTAAAGTAACAACACTATACATATTTATTGTAAAGAAATTTGGGATTGAGAAGCTTTGCTATATACTTGGAACTGGGCTGGATTTTCTCGACATACATTTCTTTTACGTTTTAATTTGTTTATATATTCTCCTCTTTAAATTTATTTATATTAATGAATTTCAAACTAGTTTCTTTTTCTATTGCCAAGAGGCCCATCAGGTGATCCATGATAACCTTTATTCGCATTGAATCGTTTTTCATTGGATCTAATTCGTCATTTGGTCGCCGCCTTTCTTTGCTCCTTCTGCTTTTTTCTTTTTCTCTTTGACTATCAGGTCATAAGATCTTCTCCTCCATTATGCCCAAGTGTTTTTCTTTTTTTTGCCTTTATATAAATTACAAAATACATACATATACTTCTCGTGCAGTATACTGGAATCAGCTTTATACCATATGAAGCACAACTTGGATCAGGACCGCTCTTCATTAAAAATCGAAGAATTATCTAAATAATTAATGTGCACGTCAATATATTCTCCGCGGAAACATGACAAACTTTTAGAAAAAGATTTAAAGCAATATTTTTCAGTTCTCCATTTCTTTATTTTTCAAGACCAATTCTAGTTCACCAATATCAAACATTCCTATGCCTTCCTGCAGAGCATCTGCCAAAATGGATAGTGATTTATTCGTGAAATCCGGGGCAGCTCTAAGACGATTGATATCATCACCGTAGTTTTCAAAAAGTAAATTTAAGTATTCTTCCCTTAACTTTGTCTTGTCTTTCCCTTTGGGCACAAAGTTTTCTGCCAATTCATTGTATTCTTCTCTCGCAAGCTTGATATTTTCGGCAATTTTCGATGCATTCATAAAACCCTCCTTGTTTTGAGATTTCGTAGGCTCTGGGATCTTGCTCAAAGAAATTTTGGTTAAATCGTCTATCACTTCTTTTGAATTTAACTTCAAATCCTTGCTTTCTTCGTCTGTAAGCTCGACATCCGAAACTTCTATTGCAATGTCCTCTTGTTTGTCTTCGTCATTACCTTTTGAGAAAACATGATCACTTTTACCATTTTCTCCAACGTGTTCTTCGATGGCCCCATTTTGGATTTCCTCCTTTTCACTTTCTGATGATGGATCCGATGATGAAGAATCTGATGATGAAACATCAGCTGTTCTTCTCTTCTTCCTCCTTCTGTTTTTTTTGACAGACTTGATATTTATGGCTGATATATCACCTGCCGACATCCTGTATAATATATTATGGCTAGTTCTTTCCGTGCTATTTCAAGTGGGCAGTTTAAATTCTTGTATATATTACTACAATATATGAAAGTTTTCGCTCTTCGTTTTTTGCAAATTTTTAGTGATGAGCTCTTCGCGCAAAGAAGTTTTCAATGCCCGTAAAGGCACCTAATTATATATCGAATTATTTTAAGCTTTCCGCTTCATCAATGCATTTTGTCTTTATATATCTAGTTTACAAAATAATATGTTGCTATTGCCTTGCTTTTAAAGGCTCAATATCTTGGACTTACTGCCTAGAATAGCTTATCCATTTCCACTAGCGCGTAGTCTAATATGTAACTTTGTTCAACTAAGTTATCAACCCTTGTGAAATGCCTTTGCGTGTATGGAATTATTGCATCAACTATCTTTACCATTCCGGGTATCTCACTCAATTTTGCTATGTTATGATGCATCAAAATACATCTTATTGTTCTTTGCGCTATGGTATGTGTTTTTGCATTTGTATTCCAATCTCTGCATCGTTTCATTAACAAAATTAACTGTTCATCATTTAGGATAGAGATGGCTTGGTCCAATTCTTCATTGAAAATGACTTCAATTTTGCCCTCTTCGGTATCTTGTCTAGACCTTGATTCGCCCAAAGCTCTTTTCAAAACATTAAACAACCTCATTGGGTGATCTAAAGTCATTGCTAACAAAAATGCATTTGTCCAATCACCTTGGCTCATATAGTTTTGAAGCGATTGTTCTTGTTCGACTTGTAATTTAGCTTTTTCTTGTTCTTCTTCTATTTCTTGTTCCGTACAATCTTTCCAAAACTGAAAAACACCATCTGCATCAGCACTTACGATCATATCACCATCATTCATAATACTTAAAGCCCATAATCTATTATTATGACCATCCAAAGTCTTCAGACATTCACCGCTAGAACAATCCCATATTTTGATCAAGCCATCAGCACCACAACTGATCAGTTGTTTTTGCTTATTAATAAACGAACATCTTTGAACCGCATTGGTATGACCTTCCAATGTTTTCATAACGCTGAATGTATCCAATGACCATATCTTGACTGTTTTATCACCTGAAGAAGTTGCCAATAATTTATCATATTGGCAAAATGATACATCCCATAGTCCACGCTTGTGGTTGGCCAACGTGGCTTCCAATTCACCATTTTCTAGGTTCCAGATCTTACAGGTCTTGTCGTATGATGCTGTTGCAAAAATAGAATCGTTAGGAGAAACTGACAAAGCATTGATATCCTTTTCATGGGCATGACGAGTATATTCGGATACCTTGATGATTTGAACATCCATACTAGCAGTTGGCTTTGGAATTATCCATTTCTTAATTGTTAAATCATTCGATGCTGTCAATAAAAATTCAGGATATCCCTTTGAAACTATATTTGGCAATCCAACAGCAGTTACGGCAGCTGAATGACCAATATACTTGGCATAAATATCAAACTTGCAGCTGTTCTCATTGTATCTCCAAACAATAGCCGTATTATCTTTAGAGGCGGTTGCGATCCACAGGCCATCCTCAGTAGCATCCAATGAATTTAGCAAATCTTCATGACCTTCATAAATTTCGACATCCAAAGGCAGCGAAGCTTCTGGGCCTGATAAATCGGGGACGGGTATTATCCTAAGCGATGGAGAATTGGTAGCTAAAGCTAATTTATTCAGCTCTGGGCCAACATACCTCATGTCAGCAATAATACCATGATTACCAGCAATGCTCGAAGTGACCTGTATTGTGTCTTCATCATTCTTTAAGTCTTCTTCAACGTTAATTAGTTGTAATGTCTGGTCAGACAATACTAAAAACATCTGTGAATTGCTCAATATTGGAAGTACACCAATAATGAATAACTCTTCTATAGGTTTATTGGTTCTTTTAAGCACGCTACCAGATTCAGAGTCAATTAACTGAAAGATAGCATCACCGCCGGCTGTATAAATTATGCGTTTACCGTCACCATCCTTTAGGAATCCGCATGACTCTACCTGTTGATTTACTGGAAGTGTTTTCAACAATTTACATTTCTTTTTCATATTGAAATCCCAGAGATTGATGATATCGTCTCTACCACCGGAAAGTAAATTTAGGCTTGGCTCATCATTATCTGGTACCTCAATGATATCCAACCCTCTCACAGCAGATGTGTGCTCTTGTAATGTGTGCAAGCACTTCCTTTTAACAAGATCCCAAACCTTTACCATACCATTGGTGTCACCGGATGCTAATAACCATATTTTACTATTCAATTGTCCATAAAACTTCAAACTGGAAATTGTACCACCATGACCTTTGAACGAATGAGTAATGTAACCATTTTCAATATCCACAACAATTATACTACCATCTGTCCCGCCAACTGCGAGAAGCGTTGAAGTGGAATCTGCGTCGAGAATGTACGATGGAGAAGAGATTTTCATTGATCTGACAACTTTCCCGGTCTTAAGGTGAAAGATTTTTAAAAGCTGAGCTTGTGAAACATACGTGAGATATTGACCATCAGGAGTTAATTTCAGTGCAGTAATTTCTTGCTCGTCTTCATTAGAAATCTTGTGCAAAATTTTTCTGGAGCCTGGGGTTAAATCGATTATGTTGATTTCGTCAAGCACCGGAGTAGCTAGTATTTTACCATTTTCTGAAACAGTGGCAACAGCACTGCTTCCTGCATAAATAGGGTTTAACGATATACCTTTATATGAGGTTTTCAGATCCATATTGTACGTAGTATGGCTTACTACCGTTGAGAGTACTATGTTGTTGGTTCACACCTTTAATGCCATACCGCTATTATATCTGAGAGCGATGAGCTGAATTTTTCAGAAAATTTTCAGTCGCTTTACACGGATATATTAAGAAGCTCCATCTTAATCGCCAGAAGAGTGGATGAGGTTATCATCTCAACTAGAATCGAAGAGTAAGGCAATCCATCAAATGGGGTTGCTTGAGGCTTATTTACTTTTATACGTCTGATTGGACGGATTATACCAGTAAAAAAAATATTGATTGTGTTTTTCTATAAAAATATGCATATATAAGTAAAAAAATAACATGTAATTCTTTTCAACCAACGATAAAGCAAAATTCAGAGTAGAATAAGGCAAAGTCACATACTGATGATGATATTGTAAACGAAAGGTGATTTGATTGTAGTAACCATAAAAAAATGCAAAATAGCTCATTGTAAGACGTCATTGAATTCGAATGAATGGTTAACATCATTGCCCATAATTCCTTCGATATCTGCCAATGCACTCTCACTAAATAAACCATTTTTAGTGAAACGAAGATTTTCAGCCGCTGCTTCCACCATACTTTGCCTTCTTCTCCACATGGAATTACTATTTTCATGGCTTAATGTATTGTCGAATTGCACAGGAGCGGTTAACGATGCTAGGATATCGGCGTCAGTATCTTCGATCACATGACCTTCTTGTGCATCATAACCGTTAATATCACCTACAGACAGTAAGTCATTTTCATCTTTGCCCAAAATCTCATGAATTTCATCTAAACCAACACTTTTTGTTGAATTTTTCCTTGTATTGCTGTCCACGGCAAGATCAGAATTATGAGGTATTAATGACGCATCTTCAGGTGCGTGAGAGGGAAGTTCATTCATAGGGGTATTTTCATTGGTTGTAAAATCGGTACCGGTATTTATGTCGCTATGGCTGTTATTGTTACCGATGATCTCATGGCCATTGATTCCCAATTGTAAATTCATAGTTTCTTGCTCCTTTATTGCCTTTTGTCTTTGCTTTCTTATTTTAAGAAGCTTCTTTTTTTTCTTTAACTGCCTTTTTTTTTCAGTTTTTTTCCGTTGTAGCTCTTTCATCTTATCAATCTTCTTTCTTGTTCTTTCATTACCAATATAGCCAATGGGAACTTTTCTGTTAGAATTTGCTGGTATCATGTACTCATCTTCTTCATAGGCATTAATACCCTTATTTCTAAATGCAGATAATGGAACCTTAGGAACTTCATACCAATCTGCAGCATGGCCATTTGTGCTTTTGCTATTAATTGCATCATTGTAATTGTTCTCCATATCGTCTGTGTGGGATGGTGAATCATCCTCCAATTCACTCATGTTTAGCAGCTCATTGAGTGTCAATTCGTCACCGTTATTGCCATTAGAGCTTCCCTCTCTTTTAACATCTGGGGTTTGAGCCCTTTGATGTTGCTCGCGAAGCTGTTGATGTTCTTGGATTAAGGCGTATAATGATTTAGTAGACAGACCATCAATAATACTAAAAGGTTTGTTGTCCGTCTCCCAAGTACCCAATTTTGGTGGACGTAATCCAACAACATTTGAACTTACGATTTCCTTTGCTTTTGAGCCAATGTTTTTTGACCTTGAACTTGGGGGCGGTAGGTTATCATCTTCATCTGTGGATTCGTCATCAACGTACACAACAGTCTCTAAGAGATCATGTTTGCAATCTTTGGATCCATCAGAATTTTCTTTGTCTGAGTTAGAACTTATCAAAGAGGAAGATCCATCGCTGTCGTAATGAAAGTAAAAAGAGTCTGGATCTAAATCATCGATGTCTATGAACACATTTGTCACGCTGGAATCATCGTCGTCGTCTTCGTAATCGTCGTCCAGTTCTGTGCCAATGTCTAAGCTATCTGAATCTAGTGCCCTCAATTCTTCATCCGTGTCAGCATCGTGGGACGTTTCAGATTCACTGCATTCATCATCTGAAGGCATATGGGCAACATCCAACAAAATGTTATCATATTCATCGTCAGAAGAATCATATTTCCCGGAATTCAGGACCGTACTATGAGTGGATGGTTCCAGATCATCATTGGATTTTATCAAATTCGAGCCTTTATTCTTATGTTCAATATGACTTTTGCCCGATTTATGCCTGCCTTTCTTGCTCTTATGGCCACTATTTTCATCATCTGATTGAAAAAAAACATTGAAAATATACTCATCATTGTCCACATTGGAGGTTGTTCTCGTACTAGGTTTTTGCGTCTTTTTATAGAGCTTTCGTCTTTGTTTCCTTTCTTCCTGTTCCCGTTTTTTGGCCTCTTTCTTTTTTAGTTTAGATAGTTTTTCATCATTTAGCATTAACGGTAAAGATGTACTCAAGGATAGCTTTGGCTCTGAACCATCGCCATAATAATAAAGATTTGCAAATTTAGGATCTTCATAAAACGGCATATCAAAATCAGACATTATTTCATCTTCTTCGTCATCTTCTTCATCATATCCGTTTTCTTGATTGTATTCATTTTGCAAAAATTTATTTTCAGCATCTTCTACAGGATCAGACCCTTCTTCGTGTATACTACCATCGAATGAGAGTTCGTCGTCATTTTGTAGCTCAGAAACAATGTTTTGTTCTTCTTCTTCCAATATGGGAAGATCGTCTTCCCCCGTTTCAAGATCTGTACCAATTTCTCCATGAGAATCTTCATTGTTAATCACGTCAAAGTACGCATCCTGGTCAATATCATATTCAGATTCATCTGACTCTGAAATATTGGGAAATCGTAACTCATCGTTGTTACCTAACATCACCTTAGAATCCAGTTTATCTTCTTCATTACCATTGTTCTCTTTGTTTTTTAAATCCAAGACTTCTTCACCTATATCCTCGTTATAGCCTTCATTACCATTACCAAAACTAATGCCGTCGTCCTCTTTTTTGAATTTAAACGATAGCGCCTGTTGTGTAGTAGTAGTGCCTGAACCGTTTACTTCTTTTTTGTTTGATTCTTGTTGTTTTTGTTGCTCTTCTTTCTCTTTTTCTTTTTCTTCTTTCTGCTCTTCTTCATTTTCTTTCTTAGGGGATAGTTTAACTGATTTATTTTTGTTACTGTTCTCACGAGAGGAATAGAGTGTATTGCTATTTGTATTCATGGCAGATAAAGCTTTCATGGCTCTTTTCTTTCTTTGGGCCGTCAGTTTGACAAAATCTATATTCTCGTCATCAGAACTTGTTTCGCTATCACTATCACTATCACTTCCGTCATCATCATCGTCGTCGTCGTCTTCGTCATCATCTTCTTCTTCTTCTTCACTCTCTTCTTCTTCATTTTCACTCTCTTCGCCATCTGTTACAGCTTGGTAATCGGATGACTCTGTGCCCTCGTCGTCATTGTCTATTTGCCTTTGTATAAGTTTACTTTTTTTTCCTTGGGAATTATTTGAAATGTTCTTTGCTTTTCTTTTAATTTTATGTGGGTTTGTACTTTTGTTTTTATCAGAATCAGATACGTCACTCAAGGATGACTCAGAAGAGTATATAAGGCTAAATCTTCTTGGCCTCGTTGTACTCAGTGTGGGTGGTGATTGCCTGGACTTTGTATCGGATTCGCCCTTTTTTATGAGCCTTTTAATATTTGCTGGCAGTTTACCAGAATGTGTACTATGATTGATCGTACTTTTTCGAGGACTTTTTTTGCCTGCCATTTCGTTCTGTTTCCAGTTTGCCGGTTGTTTTTTCCTTATTTGTTTATTTGCTTCCTTGTTGAATTTCCTTCAATTTCAACAAGCTTGAAAATGAATTTCGTAGAATGAATATTACTATGTTTGAAATGGTTATTGCTTATGATGCTCACCGAAGTTAAAAAAAATATTATAGGTTTGTCCTATGTTAGAATTGTGGAAAGGGAGGAATGTAATAAATATGCAGTAATTAAATATAGCCTTTTGAAGAGTTCCTCCTTTTAATTTCTTGTAGCAAGTGTTTCGAATGTATTCAAATATTACCAATGATTATACAAATACTTACAGCAAGTCAATTAAAGAGCCGTAAAAGCTAAACGTCAAAACGTGTAAAGCACCTATTATCTAGTCTCTTTTCCCTAGTTGTACTTTAAATCAATTTAGTGATGAGATGAAAAAAAAAAAAAAAAAAAGAAGAATTCCAACGAAAAAGAAACGACGGGCAGGGCAACCTTTAGAGATTTCAATCCGTATAAAGAGATGTAGTAGGCAGTACGGGTAACATCGTCACAATTCATAATGGAACTATCTAGCTTTTGCTTGATTGCAAAGTTCTACACCCGTTGATACTTCAAACATCTTTGCAATACGTAGGTAGGGGTCGCGTACTAGCAGCCTCCTAGTTAAGTGTATCTTTCAATCGCATTACGGAACAACTAGGCATCCCGAACCCCACACGGAAAAATCGGAACAATAACTGAAAATTTCCTTTTTCTTTTTTTTGCTCTCCAAAGTCTCTGCCCCTCTATTGCGTACTCGATTGATTTTTTTATCAAAGGCCATCTCAGACAAGTAGATCTACATTGGAGTTTCTCATAATATTATCACTATCGGAAGGTAGCATAACCTTTAATAGAGTTTCCGCTGTTTGCTTGGCTCGTTTTTTTGTTTGTACTATGCCTATTGGCGCAAAGAAGACAGAGTGTGCAAACAAGAGATGAATCAGAGCGATAGCAGCTTGCTGGATTTACCACTGGAGATACATTTATCATTACTAGAGTACGTGCCTAATGAACTTCGTGCTGTCAATAAATACTTCTACGTTTTGCATAACCACAGCTATAAGGAGAAGAGTTTGGCGTGGATAGCTGAGGACAACTATATATGGGCCGTTGTCAAACATTCATTATGTTTATATGTCAAGAGTTTGGACCCACTTCGACAGCATGCCAGAGAAATCATTCAAGAAACGAAGGAACCAGGTTTTAATGTGCCACTGTGCATGACTAAATACATCGCAGATTCTTGGTATATTGTATACAATGCGCTGCAATATCCTGGAAAGATAATTAATATGGGATGGGACAAATATACCAAAAGTCAAGATTCAAATGGTTCTGATTCTACCAGTAACTTTAATAGTCGGCCCAAGGAAAGAACTCTTATGCAGTCGTTGACAGCTTTACCTGTTAACTTTTGGTCCAGGAGGAAGGACGAGCCTACACCGGTAAACGTTTGGTTTTATGTAAAAAATGCGCACGTTGCCAGATACATACCGAAAATTATTACGGAAATAGGCATATGCAACTATGGGCCGAAGCAGATCGTGGCAAGTGCAGGATATATCAACGAATTGATAACATCTGAAGGAATATACTGTGTTAACCTAGGCCACCTTCCCAGGCTATACGATGAGCAAATTTTTGAAGGCACTGGAACGACACATCTTCCCCTGGAACTGAAAGCTATCGACAGGACAGATTCAGATGTTTGTATCAATGGTGATTTAGTTCTACTCGGTTATGACTTTATTCCATATCAGATATCGAAACCGTGGTTACTCTTTAGAATCGAACCCGTAAATAGCATTGAAGCAATCTTCAACTATAGTGAATGTTCTTTTTCATACCAGTTTGCATGGAGTTTGGCCTGCTTACAATCTGAAGAGAAAATTTCATTTCCTAGAGACACGATAATTGGGCACGGTTTACCTTACAAGCCATCCAAATTGATAAGAATTTTCGTCTACAAGCATCCGGAACAAAAGCAAGACCTTGGTCAAGAAATAGCATTGCCCAACTGGAATACCCCTTATCTTCGAAGATGAAAAAAAAATTTATCAATTAGTCTATAATATATGTGTATATACGTCTATGCACCTACCTACTTATAAATGGATATAATATTCTTGCAATGATGAAAATATGTATAGTCAAATTTCATTTTTTTCAATTGATAAATGTACTTTCAATGATGGAAACTCCTTCATCGTCATCGAATTTAGACTTCTGGCAGAATTGGTAAATGAATGGCTTCATGTTTGCCAGATTTTCAGCAATAGACCTAATGAAAGCGGGTAGCTCACTCATTATATCGTACCTATTGACTAATCTTAAATTAGATTCTTCAAAACCACGTGGAAATGAAATGGATGTAGGATATTTCCAACCATTTTGCTTATCCTCTTTTGTAGATGGAAATTTAACAGCATGATCATTTACACTTGACCCGACCTCCAAAATTTTGTCCTTATCACTAACCGCCCATATAGTCACTGTAGTGCTGCCATATTCTTTTGTTGTGGTGAATTCAATACACATCATCGAACGCTTCTCACCATTGAAACAAAGAAAATTCCATTTACTAGCCGCCTTATTGGGTATTAGCCCCTGGACAGCATCCAGATACAACATAGGTGTGTCCTTCAAGTCCAGCTTCACAGGTTTATCGTTTTTCTTGTATGAGATGGTACCATTGCAAAAACCTCTAGGAACAAAAACATGTCTTATCATTTTTCTGGACGTACTAGAAGAGTCTCTTTTTGCTAACTCTTCCAAGCTGATGCTCTTGTCAAGGTAATAATTGGAACCGTCCGGGTTTATTATGAATCCTTCTTGTAAATTTACGGTAATGTCAACCTTCAAATCCTTTAGTAAACAGCTTGTACTTCCCTTTGGAATATCTATCTTAATTAATAATTGAGCAAATCCACTGGAGGAAGAATTTTCCAAAGGTACGAAGTGAAACGTAACATTGTCCGATTCAACTTTTAACGTATCAAAATCTTTGATATTATCAATTTTAAAGCTTTCCCATATATCAATGTCTTCTTCAGAGTTTTCCTCACTGCTGGCTTTGAATATTTTGAAATTTAACTGAAAACCTTTGTATATACCGCCCATAACACTGGAATATAATAGTTGAATTAATCCACATTTGCCGTTGGTGAGATCCGTAAAATACAGAGTTTGTGTCTCTATTCTTGTTTCCGTTGGATTTCTTACTGCTTTTAATAAACTATGTGACTTGAACTTTTTGTGATTTGACGTCCTGCAAAACCATTCTAGTTTCGATGTATCCTGAAATTTAGTATAATTAGCATGATCCTTCTCGGATAAAACTTCCTTAACGGGGGCAAATTTCGTCTTCTCCTTTTTGATCGCAACCGCCATTTTTTCTTTGCTCTATGATTTTTATGTTAATTAAACTGTTCGTTGCCCTAAAATTTTGAAAATTTCTCGAATATTTAGAGAGAATCCGTCACTATTTTAGTATCTGTCTTGTCTATTTATATATAAAATCTCATTCCCCTGTTATGGTTTTTGCCAAGCCCTATCCCAAAAAACCAAATGATACATGATAAACCTATTTATCCTCTTTAACAGACCTATCGTTTAAAGCTTTTTTATTGCAAACCCTATTCATTATGGCTTTTTGACCTAGGTCTCATTGTGACTTCTATTTTTCACTGTTCAGTAAAAAAAGAAAAGTGATTAAAAAGTATCACTATTTCTGTTAGAAAGCAAGTAGCTATTTTGATTGGTAATTATATACACATATTGAAGGAGGCCGTAGTATTTTCGTTTAAAATATATTACAGTAAGATAATGTCTGCTACATCTTCAAGTGGTGACGTGAAAAAATTTCAAGCTGTACCAAAACCAACGAGCAATGCATCACCACCACCAGCATCGAGTGGGTTTAACGCAAGGACCCTATGGCCGGATTTGATAGAAACACCAGAAAACCAGTGGGTTTTTGAGTGCAAAGATATTATTGAAAAGATAGGCACTAATGGACCGATAGCAGTGGAAATGAAAAAAAATATGGAAAAATGCTTAATGTACTTTTACACACTTAAAAAAAAATTAAATCTTTTTGATCACACCTATACGGCATCATGCATTCTATTTTACAGGTATTGGTTCATATATGGAATACCTACAGCCATAACTGAATGTATTCATATATCACAGGGAATTCTGGTCACCGCTTGCAAAACAATGGAGAATAATAGGCCTATAGAGGCCTATATTAAGGCGACTTGTGAGTTTTTGATGCAAAATATACCGTCTTTAAAAAGTCGAACAAATATTGATAAACTTAAATGGGAATTTAGAGATAAGTTAGTGACGAATGAAAAAAAAATACTATGTTTATTTGGCTTTGACTTAAATATCAGTAATCCAAAAGAATTGATTGAAGAAGTGTTCAGTGGCTATTATAGATTCAACAGGGATCACAATCTGCCAGAAAACTTTAAAAAAGCTTTTCCAAAAATTCTTCAAGAATCAAGAAATTTTATGGTCCAAGCTGTCACCCAGCCAGTTTCTTTATTGTGCGACGGTTATACGTTCATTGTACTATCTCTCATATACAGTGGTTTAGAGTATAAAAAGCTTGTAGACAAAGATTTCAGATATCCGAAAAACTTCTTCAAGGATAGATTCCCTATCGAAGTAACGCCGGAAAATTTTGCCAATATCTTTACCGATTACAAGTTACTGGAAGAGAATTTTTTCAACTTAAAAAGTAATAAAGGTGCTAAATTACAAATTGATTCAAGCATGATTGATTCGGTGATTGACGAAAGTGGCGATGTGGAAAATGAAGTTTCAGAAATCTCTGATCCGTTTAACTACGAGTTGATTAAATCCGGTGAGGTGAAGGAAGAGTTTTTGAATCATATTGAAACAAGGGTTAAAGATTTACTAGATAAGGCTAAACAAGAAAGTATGAAGAGAAAGGCTAAAGATCCTATAAGAACCCCAGATGCCAAAAAACCTAAAATATAAAAATAGAGTACAAGTTATGTTTAATTGGAGGGATCAGTAAAGGTTTGATATATACGTGACAAAATGTCCGGCAAGTTCCCTATGTTATCCTGATAGCAATATTTCCAATACTCAATCCAATGATCATCTGTTTCTGGATCTTTAGGTGAGTCAAAGCGCAGTTTCTGCTTCAATTTTGTTTTCATCTTGTCTATTATTATTCTGGGATGTCTGAATTGGTAAGTTCGGGGATGATAATCGTCCAGAGATTCTGAACAGTCATTATCTTCGGATATTTTTTCAGCAACAAGTAATTTCCCCTCCATAGCAGTCAATAGTACCTTAGGTAGTTGGTAGTCAGTTACTTCATCAGGATTGTCACAAGCATCAATAATATTTTCGATGATACATAAGCATTCTATGGTCAATTTATCCATTTCAGATGATGCTTCGAATGTGTATTCATTATCTTGCATATAGTATAGTTTTAATACATAAAAAAACTGGATAACTTTAAATTGAACACCTGATGAAAGTAATAAGCCTTCCAGAATTTTATTCAAGCAGCATATAATCTGAGGGTCATTTTTAAGTTTGAAAGTTATTGACAGAATATTTTTTTGAATTGTTTCATTCATGTGGTTACTATCTACTAATAGTCCGATTCTGGGACCGAACACATCACATTCACACTCCCAAATATTTCCTCTCAGAATGGCTAACATTTCTTCGATTTCTGCACAATACTGAAAAAACTGACTAAAAACAAAATTTTCATTGACCTTTGAAAATTTAAGCGTTATCTTATCCATCGCATCGAAAGCGACGCAGTATAACGCCTCAATAACATCTACCTCGTCGAGTGACCAGTGCCATTGAAGTGACTTGGTCTCCTCATTTAAATCGAAGCCATGGGAATAATTAGGGTTTTGTCTTTTGATAAATTTTTTTAGATTATTGCCTACCAATGCTTCATTTTCTTTCAAATCAATTAGAAAACAGTGGCAACACAACATGGATATAAATAGTTCACAAAGTTCATAAAAATCTCCAATTTGCTCGTCTGCGATACTTGCAAATAGTCTTGTCCTTTTTGAGTACGCAATGAATTGTAAGCACCAGCGAAAAGATTGAAATGCGAGGTTATAATTTTTATCTACATGACCAAATACTCCTTGAAATAATTTTATATATAGTACCAGTTTTAATTTATTCATTGTCTCTGGATCGGCTTTATCTTTCTTCATTATCTTGATGATATGTTTTGGACCCATCGCAAGATTAAAGTTTAAAATTTTGGCCAGCGCTTCTTTCAGAAGGTTATTGGTTTGAATCCTTAATGGTGAACCTTTTTTCATGATCGAAAGATTATAAAAAACTACATGGTACGGAATATAAAGAGCCAAAAAGTCCCTTATCAAATCACCATTATATTCTTGTAAATTTAGGATAGTCTTAACAGCTTTTTTAAATTCTTTTCTTAAACTTTTTTTAAAAGTTTGATAGTCGACGTCTTTATTCATTATACGTGAGCCGACAATTTGTGACTATGATCAATAAATAGGGCATATATGTACAATTTTGTTTGTATTTCCTCCTGTTGGAGATGAGTAGTAACATAATCATGGGTAAATCGTCTTCTCTGTGACAGCGCAAACCTTTACGCCCAATAAAAATTTGACAGAAAAATTCTCTATAGTGCTGGGGCACTTCATTCAAATTTAGTAAATAGAACTTTTGTGGCAATGGACAGGTTCAGCTACTGCATTTCATATGCGAATTCGCTGCTATACCAGTTTTGTGGCCCCAAAATCACCCGGCAGACAGGGTCTAGTAACACGTCATAATTCTTTCCCTACTTACGAACGTAAAGGAAGCTTTGCCAACTTTTAGAGAAATGGCTACATTAATTATGAACTGGAGTGAAACAACTGTGCTAAAATGATACGATCTAGTAATTTATAGGAAAAAGTAAAGATGGCAAAAAACAAAAAATAATGAGAGCTAAGGGATTCGAACCCTTGCATCCGAAGATATCAGAGATTTTAGAGGTTAAATCCACCTAAATCTGACGCCTTAAACCACTCGGCCAAACTCCCATTGTATGTTGAAAACGATGGATTATACAAGCCATTGGGTTAGCCATTTATTTCTAAAGTCTTTTTCTTGGCTGATTACTTATTAATGAGAAATTGGTAAAGTTTGACATAATTGTTGGGATTCCATTGTTGATTAAGGCTATAATATTATGTATAAGAATAAACTAGAAGTTCTCCTCGAGGATATAGAAACTCTCAAATGGAATCTGTTGGAATAGAAATCAACTATCATCTACTAACTAGTATTTACGTTACTAGTATATTATCATATAC
>OBMA010000956.1_pt1 | contig 17547 bp, 12 predicted proteins | sample 1539141 | NCBI WGS metagenome assembly OBMA01 (sample SAMEA3991484, study PRJEB22521) | metagenome | biome: anthropogenic terrestrial biome; feature: sewage plant; material: raw primary sludge | place: Sweden | collected 2012-09-26 | reverse complement strand
TTGTCAGCAATTAGTACGACTATCCTACTTCATCAAGAAACGAAACGATGATCGAAGAGAAGAAGGAACTTAAGAAACGCAGGGTTCTTCAAATGGCCAGATTTTATGGTGCGGCCGCCTTCACCCTGATTACCATGAGGCTTATCTCCAGGGCCATAAAAGTACGAAAATGTATGTATTTTGTCCTAGTTCAGTGGCCAAAACTAATAATAGGATATAGTTACTAACACCGTCTACTGAAAGCAGACGTCCCCAGCATATTTCAACAAAATTACAAGCTTCCACCTTTTTCCCAAAGGAATGAAGCCATGTCAGCGTTAACGTATGCATCCGCCGCTTCAATAGGTACGTTCAGCACATTGATATTCGGCTTTTGTTGGGCACTTGACATTTCAACGGCAAGAGAGTTTGTATTTAAGACTAGAGAGTTCATGAGCCTTCCACAAGCCTTAGAAACCGACACGAGCATGGACGAAGAAACTTCCAAACTAACTAAGCAATTGCAAGACCTCCTGTCGAGCGAAAACAACAAGTAGCACTACGCATTGGCTTAATCTCTTTAAACTGTAAATAATGGTATAACTACGAGCCGTTGCCGGCTGGTCACATATCGTATATCCGTATACATTCTTTCTTCTTTTAATTATACATATTGTAATCTTTTTCTTTTTTGCATTCTCTTAAAAATTGATTGATCCATCGGCGAAATGGAAGATGGAATATCAAGCAGTTCTATTGTTCTCGGATATAACTAAGGTACCTTCAATTTGTAGGTGTACACGCTAGGGAGGTTGCTTCGTGCTGTACCGCTTCTATTAAGTTTTTGAAATTCACAATGAGCATACCTCACAGTGCAAAACAGAGTAGCCCTCTCTCAAGTCGGCGCCGGTCAGTAACTAATACTACTCCACTGTTAACCCCTAGACATAGCCGTGATAACTCGAGCACCCAAATATCAAGCGCCAAGAACATCACCTCCAGCAGCCCATCAACCATAACGAATGAAAGTTCCAAAAGAAATAAACAAAATCTGGTACTCTCGACCTCATTTATCTCCACCAAGAGGCTAGAAAATAGTGCGCCTTCACCGACCAGTCCCTTAATGGCAAGACGAACGAGAAGTACTATGACCAAGGCACTTTTAAATCTTAAAGCAGAAATAAACAACCAATATCAAGAATTAGCTCGATTGCGCAAGAAAAAAGACGATATCGAACATCTTCGGGATTCTACAATATCTGATATATACTCTGGATCTTACTCTACGAATCATTTACAAAAGCACTCGATGAGGATTAGAGCGAATACTCAACTTAGAGAAATTGACAATTCAATAAAAAGAGTTGAGAAGCATATTTTTGACCTCAAGCAACAGTTCGACAAGAAAAGGCAAAGATCACTCACAACATCCAGCTCAATAAAGGCTGACGTGGGGAGCATCAGGAATGATGATGGCCAAAATAACGATAGTGAAGAATTGGGCGACCATGATAGTTTGACAGATCAAGTTACTCTTGATGATGAATATCTTACGACTCCCACTTCTGGAACTGAGCGTAATAGTCAGCAGAACTTAAATCGTAATAGTACCGTCAACTCACGGAATAACGAAAATCATTCTACGCTTTCCATTCCAGATTTAGATGGATCTAATAAAGTAAACTTAACCGGTGATACTGAAAAAGATCTTGGTGATCTTGAAAACGAAAATCAAATATTCACATCCACAACAACTGAAGCAGCAACATGGCTTGTAAGCGATTATATGCAAAGTTTTCAAGAAAAGAACGTCAACCCTGATTTCATTGCTCAAAAAGCAAATGGCCTGGTCACCTTATTGAAAGAACATTCAGAGATAAGAAAAGATCTGGTTTTAACTTCATTCATGTCATCAATTCAAAATCTGCTTCTCAATGGAAACAAGCTTATAGCAGCATCTGCTTATAGGGTATGTCGTTACCTAATAAATAGCTCGATTTTCATTGATGAGCTGTTAGAGCTAAGACTGGATGCATTCATAATTATTTCCCTTGCGAAGGATAATTCTTTTCAAATAGAAAGGGAACAAGCCTTAAAAATGGTACGAAGATTCATTGAATACAACAACGGTGTTACTCAAGGCATTATGCAGGCTATAATAAGCTGTGTTGAAAAACCTGAAGACTCCTTAAGGCACATGGCATTAGAAACTTTGTTGGAACTTTGTTTTGTCGCCCCTGATATGGTTAAAGAATGCCGTGGTATGAGAGTGATCGAGGGATTTTTACAAGATTATACTTCTTTTTCACTCGCATCAGTAATACTTGATACTATTTTACAATTAATGGCTACACACAAGACAAGGCAACATTTTCTGGAAGATTTCAATGTATCTGTGTTAACCACGGTCTTTTCGGATACAAATACAAAGTCAAACGTTAATGTGGAAAAAATGCAAAACGCTTCTATACTTATCTCAATAACTTTGAACAGCTACAATGGCTTTATGCTTTTTTCTAACAACAATTTCAAACCGTTAAAACAGCTGGTGTCATTCTTCCAAATTCCTATATGCGCCCAATATCTTATCGACATCTTTCTTGATGTTTTGAAAATCAAACCACTACCATACAGGCCAAGGGGCAGACATTCTCATTCTTTCAAACCAATCCCATCTCAGTACTACAAAGAGTGTATGTCTGTGAATCAACGGCTAGCCTTAATTGTGCTAATTCTGGAGAACTCGGAATTTGTACCCCACCTCCTTGAACTTTTGAACGAAGAAGATAGAGATGATCACTTGGTAGCAAAAGGCAGATATCTTCTTACCGAATATTTTAATTTAAGAATGAATTTAGTCGATAAAAAGTATACTTCAGTATCAAAACCAATTTACAAGGAGAACTTCACTTACGTCAATGAAACATTCCAGTTCAAGAAGATCGCTTATAAAATGAATAGAAACAGGAATACAATTGGCATGTCGGGCATTGATTATGCTCAAAATATAAAATCATTTTCCAAAAATATTAAAGAGAATACTCTTCTCCGCGAAGTAGATGATTTCCGATTTAGAAGAATGGTTTATGACTCTAAAGTTTTGCAAACGAAGGATTTTACGCGATGGAATTGGAACATAATTAACGAATTACTTGAAGGACCATTACTAAATAAAAAGCAACTAGAAGAATTAGTTAAATCAACCAAATTCATCAGAAGACTTTTGGTATTTTACAGACCACTCAGATTGAGATTTTCCAACGTCAATAAAGGCGCAAAATTATCTCAAAAGTATGTACAAGTTGGATGCCAGTTTTTCAAAACACTAACGGCGACTCCAGAAGGAATGAAAATCCTTATGGATGATACAAAAATTATACCGCAACTGGCGTCTTTAATGTTTAGAGCAATGGAGGGAAATATATCAGGCAACATCTTCAACAAGAATAAACTACGAGAAAAAATAATATTTGGATACTTCAAATTCATCGGAATATTGACGCAGTCAAAGAATGGGGTTCATATCCTAACGAGGTGGAATTTTTTTACCGTAATCTATAAGATGTTTCAATTTGAATCGAAACTGGGGCTTGAGTTTCTATTATTAACAATACCAGAATTAGATTTGAAATATTCATCACATTGCCGCGTCATTATCGGCAAGGCCCTTGTAGTGGCCAATGAGAAAGTTAGGATTGAGGCTACAAAGCATATAGGCGATAAACTAAAAGAACTGTTATCCACGAAAGAAAGTGATCTTAAGTTGAAAGCGAATAAAGTGAAACTGCAGCAATTCAAAATGGAAATGTTAACAAGGCAACTATACGACCTGAGCCCCAGCGTAGTCGCCGTAGCAGACCAAGCTTTATATGAATGTATTGTCGCGGGCAATGGCTCTGAAGAGCTGGGCACCTCATTTAGGATGTTTTTAAACCAAATGGTATTCATTAGGTCTCCAATACTTTTCGAGTTATTAAGCCGCCCATACGGGTTCCAGTTGTTGAACGAAATCAATTTTGTGAAGGAGGAAAGGGATTCGTGGTTATCTAAAAAAAACATTGAGTATGTTCATATTGTGGAGGAATTCCTGAAGAAAAATGAATCAATTAATGCAAAATCTCTCACATTTCAACAAAAGAGTCGCCTGCCATTGCATTTTTATGAAAGTCTAACGAAAACAGAAGACGGAATATTACTATTAAGCCAAACAGGAGATTTGGTTACTTTCATGAACGTTATAAAAAAATACGTCAACGGAAACAATATGGCCACAGTAGAAAATGCCAAAGAAATTCTCGACTTAAAAGCAGCATTATGGTGTGTTGGGTTTATCGGATCCACAGAATTGGGGATAGGTCTACTAGATAACTACTCATTGGTGGAAGATATTATTGAGGTGGCCTACAATGCCAGCGTAACCAGCGTTAGGTTTACAGCGTTTTATGTTCTGGGATTAATCAGCATGACCCGCGAGGGTTGCGAAATTCTAGACGAGATGGGATGGAACTGTTGTGTCAGTGTACAAGATGAGCCTATCGGGATCGCACTACCAAATAGGCTCGATAGATTTCTATCGTATAACGAACACAAATGGTCCGCATTTAGCGAGTATTCTGATGAGATGATTGTTTTTAATAAAAGCGATGGCGACTTGATAGAAAAATGCTTACCCATCGAATTTGATTTGGACAAACTACTCAAAGAGAAAGATACCGCAGAGAATCCATTAAATGAAAAAATCATTACTAATAAATACGACAACGATATCACAAGTCAAACTATCACTGTTTCAGGTGAAAATAGTAGTCTTTTCGCAAACGAAGGCCTTTCTTCTCCCTATGTTACACAATACCGCAATGACGATGACTCCATTGAGAGCAAGGTCCTACATATAGTAAGTCAGCTAGGCAATCATATCCTTTCAAATCACGCAGTGAAGGAGATTACAGAAATAAACAATAAATACGGTCCAAGGCTTTTTGAAAACGAGAAAATGTTCTTCAAAGTATTTAATATGATGTCGAAGTATCGGTTTAAGCCACATGTTAGGAAGTTTCTTTGCGGACTATTTATTAACAATAGAGCGCTTGAAAATGTCATCAGGCACGACAACAAAAGGGACAAAAGGCCGGCTAATTTTACACGTTAGAGCAAAAAAGGGCCGCATGTATAAATGTATATAGTCACAATATTCCATAGACCCAGGCACTTCCCTACACCACAGCATACAAAACCGTTATGGTGTGTGCGTATCATTATATAATAATGGGGTTTCCTTGTACAGAGTATAAGCATCCATTAGCTCCTCGGGAACCTCAATATCTTCATCGTCCTCCAACTTTTCTGTAATTAATGATATCTGATCATTGTACCACTTCAATTCGGGTACTTTCTCTACTGTTGCTTGAGATATTAAGCGTGGGAGTTCCGTTTCAGCAGAACCAGTATCTGCATCATCAATACTGTTCAGTACCGTTATCACGCTCGATACTTTTCTCAATAATGTAGTGTATTCCCTTTTTAGAGTCCCATCCTGTTTGATAAGCTCATCATTTCTTGCTGATATCTTCCGTATTTCTTTGTCTATAACGCTCTCTGGATCTTTACTAGGCATTTTTTTCTTGTTTTATAATCAGTCAAGTATTGGTTTCCCACAGCCATTCAACTCAGGTTCATCATCTTTTTCGCTTCCAAAAATGCAGTTGATTTCACACAATTTTTCATGAACCAGGGTCCCTCACTCCGGGTAAAGGACCATCACGCTACATCACGTGCACATTACCAGTAAAAGCCACAGGAAAATATTTCACGTGACTTACAAACAGAGTCGTACGTCAGGACCGGAGTCAGGTGAAAAAATGTGGGCCGGTAAAGGGAAAAAACCAGAAACGGGACTACTATCGAACTCGTTTAGTCGCGAACGTGCAAAAGGCCAATATTTTTCGCTAGAGTCATCGCAGTCATGGCAGCTCTTTCGCTCTATCTCCCGGTCGCAAAACTGTGGTAGTCATAGCTCGTTCTGCTCAATTGAGAACTGTGAATGTGAATATGGAACAAATGCGATAGATGCACTAATTTAAGGGAAGCTAGCTAGTTTTCCCAACTGCGAAAGAAAAAAAGGAAAGAAAAAAAAATTCTATATAAGTGATAGATATTTCCATCTTTACTAGCATTAGTTTCTCTTTTACGTATTCAATATTTTTGTTAAACTCTTCCTTTATCATAAAAAAGCAAGCATCTAAGAGCATTGACAACACTCTAAGAAACAAAATACCAATATAATTTCAAAGTGCATATCAAAAATGGTTCAATCTGCTGTCTTAGGGTTCCCAAGAATCGGTCCAAACAGAGAATTAAAGAAGGCCACTGAAGGTTACTGGAACGGTAAAATCACTGTCGATGAATTATTCAAAGTCGGTAAGGATTTGAGAACTCAAAACTGGAAGTTGCAAAAGGAGGCTGGTGTTGATATCATCCCATCCAATGACTTCTCCTTTTACGACCAAGTTTTGGATTTGTCTTTGTTGTTCAATGTCATTCCAGACCGTTACACTAAGTACGATCTATCTCCAATCGACACTTTGTTTGCTATGGGTAGAGGTTTACAAAGAAAGGCCACTGAAACTGAAAAGGCTGTCGACGTCACTGCTTTGGAAATGGTTAAATGGTTCGACTCTAACTACCATTACGTTAGACCAACTTTCTCCAAGACCACTCAATTTAAGTTGAACGGCCAAAAGCCAGTTGACGAATTTTTGGAAGCCAAGGAGTTAGGTATTCACACTAGACCTGTCTTGTTGGGTCCAGTTTCTTACTTATTCTTGGGTAAGGCTGACAAGGATTCTCTAGATTTGGAACCATTGTCCCTATTGGAACAATTGTTGCCTCTATACACTGAAATCCTATCTAAATTGGCTTCTGCTGGTGCCACTGAAGTTCAAATTGACGAACCTGTCTTAGTTTTGGACTTGCCTGCCAACGCCCAAGCCGCCATTAAGAAGGCTTACACTTACTTCGGTGAACAAAGCAATCTACCAAAGATTACTTTGGCTACTTACTTCGGTACCGTTGTCCCTAACTTAGACGCCATCAAGGGCTTGCCAGTTGCTGCCTTACACGTTGACTTTGTTAGAGCTCCAGAACAATTTGATGAAGTCGTTGCCGCCATTGGTAACAAACAAACCTTGTCCGTTGGTATTGTTGATGGTAGAAACATTTGGAAGAATGATTTCAAGAAGTCTTCCGCTATCGTTAACAAGGCTATTGAAAAGTTGGGTGCTGACAGAGTCGTTGTTGCCACTTCTTCTTCTCTATTGCACACACCAGTTGATTTGAACAACGAAACCAAGTTGGACGCTGAAATCAAGGGCTTTTTCTCTTTCGCCACTCAAAAATTGGATGAAGTTGTTGTGATCACCAAGAACGTTTCCGGTCAAGACGTTGCTGCTGCCCTAGAAGCTAACGCTAAATCTGTTGAATCCAGAGGTAAATCCAAGTTTATCCACGATGCTGCCGTTAAGGCCAGAGTTGCCTCTATCGACGAAAAAATGTCTACTAGAGCAGCTCCATTTGAACAAAGATTGCCTGAACAACAAAAAGTCTTCAACTTGCCATTGTTCCCAACAACAACTATTGGTTCCTTCCCTCAAACCAAGGACATCAGAATTAACAGAAACAAATTCAACAAGGGTACCATCTCTGCTGAAGAATATGAAAAATTCATCAATTCTGAAATTGAAAAGGTCATCAGATTCCAAGAAGAAATTGGTTTGGATGTCTTAGTCCACGGTGAACCAGAAAGAAACGATATGGTTCAATACTTCGGTGAACAAATCAACGGTTATGCTTTCACTGTTAACGGTTGGGTTCAATCTTACGGTTCCAGATATGTCAGACCACCAATTATTGTTGGTGACTTGTCCAGACCAAAGGCTATGTCCGTCAAGGAATCTGTTTACGCTCAATCCATCACTTCTAAGCCAGTAAAGGGTATGTTGACTGGTCCAATTACCTGTTTGAGATGGTCTTTCCCAAGAGACGATGTCGACCAAAAAACTCAAGCTATGCAATTAGCTTTGGCTTTGAGAGATGAAGTCAATGATTTGGAAGCTGCCGGTATCAAGGTTATCCAAGTTGATGAACCAGCTTTAAGAGAAGGTTTACCATTGAGAGAAGGTGCTGAGAGATCTGCTTACTACACCTGGGCTGCCGAAGCTTTCAGAGTTGCTACTTCTGGTGTTGCTAACAAGACTCAAATACACTCTCATTTCTGTTACTCTGACTTGGATCCAAACCATATCAAGGCTTTGGATGCTGATGTTGTTTCCATCGAATTCTCTAAGAAGGACGATGCTAACTACATTGCTGAATTCAAAAACTATCCAAACCACATTGGTCTAGGTTTATTCGATATTCATTCTCCAAGAATTCCATCAAAGGATGAATTTATCGCCAAGATTTCAACCATCTTGAAGAGCTACCCAGCTGAAAAGTTCTGGGTTAACCCAGACTGTGGTTTGAAGACTAGAGGCTGGGAAGAAACTAGATTGTCTTTGACTCATATGGTCGAAGCCGCCAAGTACTTCCGTGAACAATACAAGAATTAAGGTTTTAAAAAGGAAGCAAAGTAATGATATTTTCTGAACTTTTTGTTTTTTATTCTGGGATTCAACATCGGTGATTTAATTTTTGTGTTCACATTTAAAAGTTTATTTGGGTAATTTTTTGATATCAATTTTATTACAAAGCCATAACTCTTGCATTTTTTTTATTATATTTTTATATACACGTACATTCTGTATTATTTATAACGCATTCAACATTCGTTTTCTAAACTTTCCTATATTTTTTGAACAAAAATTTTTGGTTGTAAGTCGGACCAAATGTATATGTCGAAAGAATAATACTTTTCAGAATCCTGCTATACATCATTATATCATATTATTCGAAAACTATAAAAATGTCGTCTAAGGGGAAAAAAACAGAGAATGCCCTTTTTAAGCTGATCCTACGATATCGGCCCACAATTCTTCTGCTTGCACAATAGTACTGTGATTGGCCATCATTTTATTCATGGTTTCGACATATTCATCGTACTCATCTGAATCGTAAACGATACCACCGCCAGCTTGCAAGTAAGCAATGCCATCTTTATAGACCATAGTCCTCAAAGCGATACAATTGTCCATTGTTTTACCGTCGTATGACCAATGACCTACGGCGCCCGCATAAACCCCACGCCTTTCTCCTTCTAGTTCGGCAATCAATTCCATGGCTCTAACCTTTGGAGCACCACTGACAGTACCTGCAGGGAAAATCGATCTGAATGCATCAAATCTTGTCTTTTCTGGGCGGAGAACACCGCTGACTTGAGAAACCAGATGTTGGACATGAGAAAATTTTTGAATAGTTAACAGTTTATCGACACTTGTTGTTAATGGGTCACAAATTCTGTTAATATCGTTTCTTGCTAAATCTACCAGCATAACATGTTCTGCACGGTCTTTTAACGAGCCACGTAATTGGTCCGCTAAAGCATCATCCTCTTCAGTAGTAGCCCCACGTTTGACAGTACCAGCAATTGGATGGGTAATGACTCTATTTTTGGAATCCGATTTGCACAACAATTCTGGAGATGCACCAATGATTTGGAAATCCAAACAATCAATATAAAACAGGTAAGGAGATGGGTTCACAGTACGTAAATGTCTGTAAATATTGAAAGGATGTAACGAAGTTGGCCTTGCCACTCTTTGCGATGGCACACCTTGAATAATATCACCTTTCTTAATATGCTTCTTCAAAGTGGAGACGTGATTTTCGTAACCTTCCTTGCCCACATTCGATTCAAAAGTTTGATTCAATTTAATAGGAGGTTGTTCTGGATATGGTATTGGCGAGGAATCGTCGGTTAGCTTTGATACGATATCAGTGATTATTTGTGCTGCAGCTTTGTAACCTTCCTCCAACGAAGTTTCATTGGTATTAATGTTATGAATGATTTGAAATCTCTGAAAAACATTATCAAAGGCAATAATGGTATCACAAAGCATTAAATATGCCTCTGGAAGTCTTAGGACATCTTTCAAAGGCCTTCTTGTTTTTGGCTCGAAATAACGAACACAGTCATAAGAAATATAACCAATAGCACCACCACTTAATTTCGGTAAACCAGGAACATTTTCGGCTACTTTAAAGGTAGACATCTCCTTTTCCAAAATTTCCAAAGGATCTGTTTCAATGCCTTCAGTAGGACCGGTTTTGATGGTCTTGCGTGGTGAGATACCTATGAATGAATAACGATCTAATTCATTATTTGTCTTAGCACTTTCCAACAGAAATGATTCCTTTCTATCAGGGTTGTTCAATTGTGCCAATTTTAGATATGCCACGTGAGGAGTCAGATCCAATGATGGCAAATACGCATACACGGGATACATATTTATGGAACTATCGTCATTTTGCTGCTGTAATTGCTTTAGAGAGTCAATATCCGGTTGAATTTTGATGGAAGCGGTCATTTTTTGCCTTTTTTCCAATCAGAATATCAGTGCTAATTATCGATTGTGGCCTCGGTTTTAAAGTGATGATTGCCTTCTGCTACGATGGACCATAGCCCTTTAGTCATGTTAATATATCAAAATCTAACAATACTTCGATGAGTGAAAAATCGTAATGAGTCAGCAAATCACTGTGTACGTTAATGCCTTTAACAACTTTTTTTTTCCCACAAACTACTTCAACGATTGAAAGGATTATTCTAAAAAAAAAAATATCATGCTGATAAATGGAAGGGGGTGGTAAAACAAAGAAAACCAGCCAATTCGGATTCTGACAGAGCAAATTGAAACTGGATATTATAGTGCTAAGTATATAGACTTCTGTTTTGTTCTTTAAAACTAAATAAAAAAAATTCACCCTCCTCCCCACGGAATAAAACTACAACAAGTTCTGTTATCAAGGACAATTAGTGTATATTAGTTGTTGTAACATTTTTTACTTTCTCTTTTTTTTTTTCATTGATTAATTATAACTATTCGTTCGAGATAGTAGTTTTCCGATTAATAACATCCCTAGGATTTTGACTATTCCATTGTTGTATAAAATATAGAGAACCAGAAAAAGAAAAATGGGACAAATTCTATCAAACCCGGTAATTGATAAAGAGAGCCACTCCGGTGCTGACTCCTTGACCGCGTTTGGACTGTGTGCAATGCAAGGGTGGCGGATGTCAATGGAGGATTCACACATTCTAGAGCCTAATGTTTTGACAAAGTCCGATAAGGACCATATTGCATTTTACGGTATATTCGATGGTCATGGTGGCGCTAAAGTAGCAGAATACTGTGGTAATAAAATAGTGGAGATCCTGCAAGAGCAGAAATCGTTCCATGAAGGAAATTTACCAAGGGCTTTGATTGATACTTTCATAAACACAGACGTGAAACTGTTACAAGATCCTGTGATGAAAGAAGACCATAGCGGATGTACGGCTACATCCATATTAGTATCAAAGTCCCAGAACTTGTTAGTATGTGGTAACGCTGGTGACAGTAGAACCGTACTCGCCACCGACGGGAACGCAAAGGCATTATCATACGATCACAAGCCCACTCTAGCAAGCGAAAAATCACGTATTGTGGCAGCTGATGGCTTCGTAGAAATGGATAGGGTCAACGGTAACTTGGCGCTCTCTCGTGCCATTGGTGATTTTGAGTTCAAATCCAACCCCAAATTGGGCCCCGAGGAGCAAATAGTGACATGTGTTCCGGACATTCTCGAGCATTCTCTAGATTACGATAGGGACGAGTTTGTAATCTTAGCCTGTGATGGTATCTGGGATTGTTTGACTTCCCAAGATTGTGTGGACTTGGTTCATCTCGGCCTTCGCGAAGGCAAGACATTGAATGAAATTTCTTCGCGGATCATCGATGTCTGTTGTGCTCCCACCACAGAGGGGACGGGTATTGGATGCGACAACATGAGTATAGTGGTTGTCGCGCTGCTGAAAGAAGGTGAAGACGTCGCTCAATGGAGCGACCGTATGAAGTCCAAGGCCCACCGCACATCAGTGCGTTCTTTTGCAGACAAGAGAAGAAGGGTGTTTAGTTACTACGATTTTTCCAAATGTAACGACGAACAGGTGTTCGCTATCACTACGAAGAAACCTCAGGACAAATTCACTCGCGACCACGAAGCCGCTGTGGCCTCGGTGACTGCCGCCGATAACGACGATCCAATGGACATAGACGACACGGACGCTGACACAGATGCAGAAAATCTTGACCCTTCCAGCCAATCCAAGAGCAAGACCTCCGGCCCCATTGATCTAGCATCCTTGGAGGCGCTACTTGGTGCTACAGGAGGAGTGAAGACAGACAGCAACGGGAACAAAGTCACCTACACTCTTCCCCAGTCTGCCTTGGCCCAACTGCTCCAAACCATGGGCCATGACCCGGCTTCCTCCCATCCCGAGAATGACAGTAACACTGACCACAAGGCCGGCCGTTCCCACTTGCAATGAAGGATCTTCCATCCTTCATTATATATACATACCTATATACGAACCGAACGAACAGAAAGAGAAGAGAAGACGCAAGACACCACCAGAACCAAGAGCATACACCACTACCACCACCATCGCTACCAACAGCAGGGTATCCGGATGCAGTTTGACGCTTGAAGATGGTATTCACCTCAGGGGTAAACGCGCAGAAACTGCGCGTTTACCTGCAGCGACGCCACAAAAACGGACCGGCCCGGCCAGAGGGTGAGACCAGCAGCGGCCCCGTTGTGAAATCTCACCCCCAGTCCCGGATGGGCACGAGTCCCCAGCGTCCGTCCCATGAGGTCCTCCTAAGGTAGGCAGCGCGGATGTTTCCGATGCAAAGGAGAAAGGATGGACGGTACAGACATCGTAGACAGGATTCGCGCATTGCCTTGCACATCTGTGCCCCATCCAATCTACCGTATCTATTGTTATCGTCGTGTGTGCTACTCTTTTCTCCGACAGCCTCGACAAGACGGAATCAGAAAGTGCACACAGTTTAAAAAGGAAAAAAACCGAGTACAACAAAAACAGGGACAGGTTTTGAAAAGTGTTCTTTTCTTTGCATCTTCTCTATTTCTTCTCTCTTTTGTAGTATATTTATCCGTGTTTCCTCCTTTTCACAGTCAGTTCATCCGACCTCATCGAATAGCTTCCGTGCACGTTCCAGTCTTCCCTCCCTTCTCTGCTCCGTGATGTCCATTTCAACCAGTTTGAACTCAGCTTCCATTCATTTGAGCAGCATGGACACCCATCCTCAGCTACACTCACTCACTCGTCAGCCACACTCGTCGTCAACAGCTATGTCCAAGAACGAAGCCCAGGAATCTTCGCCCTCTCTGCCAGCTTCCTCTTCATCGTCGACTTCGGCATCGGCATCTGCGTCTTCCAAGAATTCGAGCAAGAACCCTTCCTCTTGGGACCCTCAAGATGATCTGCTGCTACGTCATTTAAAGGAGGTCAAGAAAATGGGCTGGAAGGATATTTCGCAATACTTCCCAAGCAGGACTCCTAACGCGTGTCAGTTCAGATGGAGAAGGTTGAAGTCTGGTAACTTGAAGTCGAACAAGACTGCTTTGATCGACATCAACACCTATACGGGCCCACTCAAGATCACCCACGGCGATGAGACTACCAACGCTCAGCAAAAGCCCAGCAAGAAGGTAGAAGAAAACGTATTAACGGAAGATACTGCTGAGTTCACTACAACGTCATCCATCCCGATTCCCTCCAGAAAGACCTCGTTGCCTTCGTTTCATGCATCGATGTCATTTTCTCAATCTCCGTCCAATGTGACTCCCACTACGATTGTCTCAAACGCTGCTTCTTCCATGCCGTTCGCTCCTCCCACGCTGCCGGCCGCACTCCCTCATCATCCTCATCAACACCTACACCATCATCCCCATCATAAGACTCTAAAGCCAAGGTCAAACTCTCACTCCTTCACCAATTCTTTGAACCAAGACCCCATCGTTCGGTCTAATGATGAGGAGAAGTATGGATTCATTCCTAAAGTATTCGTTAGATCCAGAAGAAGTTCGTTTGCCTATCCGCAACAGGTAGCAACAACCACTACTCCGTCTTCTCCAAACTCTTCGCATGTCTTACTCAGCTCAAAGTCAAGAAGGGGCTCGCTTGCGAATTGGTCCAGCAGATCATCGTTTAATATTTCAAGTAACAACACTTCAAGACGGTCTTCAATGATTCTTGCACCAAATTCCGTGTCAAACATATTCAATGTCAACAATAGCGGCAGTAACACTGCTTCTACTTCTAATACCAACTCAAGAAGGGAATCTGTCATCAAGAAGGAATTTCAGCAAAGATTAAACAACTTAAGTAACAGTGGAGGCCCTACCTCCAACAACGGGCCCATTTTCCCCAACTCTTATACCTTTATGGATCTCCCACATTCTTCATCGGTGTCATCGTCATCCACTTTGCATAAGTCTAAACGAGGTTCGTTTTCTGGCCATTCTATGAAGTCATCGTGTAATCCGACTAATCTATGGTCAAAAGATGAAGACGCTTTGCTAATGGAAAACAAAAAGAGAAACCTATCCGTTATGGAACTATCCATTCTTTTGCCGCAGAGAACTGAGGTAGAAATTCAATGGAGATTAAACGCCTTGTCAAGTGATGCGGATATGTTGTCTCCTACACATTCACCTCAAAAAACTCTGTCCAAGAAAACTCGTCCAAGAATGTTCAAAACTGGTTCTACCACTGATGATGACAAAGGTAGCGACAAAGAGGACGTTATGAGTGATGGTAGTAACGATGATGACGAAGATAATGTAGACCCGCTGCATCGTGCTAAACAATCCAGTAACAAGACTGTCTTTTCATCCAGCAGTTCCAACATATCCTCCAAAGACGTTTCACCGGATCCGATCTTTTCACCGGATCCCGCAGATGATTCATCGAATACTTCTGATGCTGGTTCTAGGTGCACCATAACCTCCGATACCAGCTCCTCGGCTGCAACCATGAATCGCACCCCTAATTCCAAAAACCCGCAAGATATTGCTTTGTTAAACAACTTTCGTTCTGAAGCCATTACTCCGAGACCGAAGCCTTCTTCCACAACTACATCCATCACTACCGAAAACACCAATAACATGATAAACCATTCTAGTTCTACAACTACTACCACAAACAACAGTCCGCTGCCAAGCATAAACACTATCTTCAAGGATATGCTGTGAGGGGAAAACTTGAAAAGAAAAAAAAATAAAAATAAAAAAATATCAACAACAAAAAGAAAAACGTGAATTTAGCGGGCTTGTTCATTAAATTTCTATAGTTTAGCATATTTAAAAGTATAAAAGTTTCTTTGGTTTATATGACGTATTCATCCATTCTTCATTTCCGCTTCAACTATTTTTTTCGTGGAACGCAAACAACGTTACCCTGAACTTTTCACATTGGAAAAGGAAAGCATCATAAAAAATCGTGTTTTTATTTTAATACACGGTAGCCTTTTGATGAAGGGAAAAGATTTCAACCACCACTTCAAAACACCACACTCTACCTCCTACCATACTCCATAATGTCAAGCCCAACTCCTCCAGGTGGTCAACGTACTTTGCAAAAGAGAAAACAGGGAAGTTCACAAAAAGTTGCGGCATCCGCTCCAAAGAAAAACACGAACAGCAATAATTCGATTTTGAAGATTTATTCTGATGAGGCTACGGGACTAAGAGTAGATCCCTTAGTTGTGTTGTTTCTAGCGGTCGGTTTCATCTTTTCTGTTGTTGCATTACATGTTATTTCTAAAGTTGCCGGTAAGTTATTTTAAGAATTTTCTTCAGTAATGATTCAGCTTTTATCCACCCTATTTCACAAAACAAGACTACGAGCAAACGAACGCGAAAATTGCCTTGTTTTGAATAAATTCTTGCCATCGGATAACGTCCACGATACTTTTTGATTCAAGTTTCTATAGAAGCACGTATATATCTTTAATACACTAAATACTTACTTCCACAGAACGAGGTATGTTTTTCAATTCATGGTTCTTTTTATTTTGGAGTTATATACATGTATACAAGACGGAAATGGCTTGCTTTGTGGCTACATATCCTTTAGCAATACGCCAATGACTTCCACTAAATGCTGGATTGGAACAGTATGTTTCTCAATTCCATGTTCATTTTTGGTACACTTCCATTGCAGTTCGCTACATCTTTTTTCAAACTGCTTTCTCCACAGGTCCTTTTCTCCCCATCTTATGCCACGAATTTCAATTTCCACATTGGGCCAACTTTTTGAGCCCACGATAACACATAATGGTATACCCATGGCATGGGATAATTTTATTCTAGCACCTATACCCAGTTTTTCATTAAACTGGTCAAGGATGTCATTCTGTAAATTTTGCATGGTAGGATCATTCAGCAGCTTTGATTTAACATCCTGTAACCTCTGTGAGTTCTCAGGATTATTTGGTCCAGTACAAATCGATACTTTGTATGGAGCCATTATAGCGGGCCATCTAAATCCATTGGAATCACGCCCTAGTTCAGCAATTGCTCCAACTAGCCTGCTTACTCCAATGCCGTAGCAACCCATATGGACAAATGTCTCGTTTTTGTTTTCTTTGTCGACAAACTTGACATTTAACGGCTTCGAGTATTTATTACCCAGCAAAAATATGTGGCCTACCTCAATACTTTTGAGAGGTTCTAACCTTCCTTCCTCACATTTGCCACAGATTTCGTTTTCCTGTGCATCCACTATAGAAACGTCACTGATTTGACCAAAATTATTTTTCAGGTATTTCTTTAGTGGAAAATCAGGAAAGTTGGATTTTGAATTCAATCTACAGTCCATAACTCTTAATATTTTACTGAACATAATATCTTCGTTATCTTTTTCGTAGACTTGTAAGACGTGATCATTTGGTTTGTTCCTCAACGTCAAATCGATGTCTTTATCCATAGCATTTAATGCTAAATTCCAATTCAATTGTCTATCCTTTGGATAGTAGAAACATATCAATGTTGAGTGATCCTTAGTCAAAGCATACTTACAATCGACATCACCTGAATATTGACCATCTTTTTCAGGATATGACTGGGACATATCCAAAGTTGATATATCGCCGCAATGTTTGCAACTCATCAAGGTATCCTCACCGGATTCATGAATCAGGTGAAATTCTTTGCTAAACTCACCGCCAATGTCACCGCTATCTGCCCACGCACTAACAAAGGGGATTTTCAGATCTTTGAATATCTTATTGTAAGTATCATCTAGCTTTTGAAAACTGGCAAACGCATCCTCTTCATTACTAGCAAACGAATACGCATCCTTCATTAAAAATTCTCGTCCACGTAAGATACCACCCCTGGGTCTGATTTCGTCCCTATATTTTCTTGTCATTTGGTATATTGTGATAGGCATATCTTTATAACTAGCAATGTAATTTTTCATTAAATCTGTAATGTCCTCCTCACATGTTGCTGTCAAGCAGTACTGCTTCCCTTTAGAATCCTTCAATTTAAATAATTCACTGT
>OBMA010000955.1_pt1 | contig 17555 bp, 13 predicted proteins | sample 1539141 | NCBI WGS metagenome assembly OBMA01 (sample SAMEA3991484, study PRJEB22521) | metagenome | biome: anthropogenic terrestrial biome; feature: sewage plant; material: raw primary sludge | place: Sweden | collected 2012-09-26 | reverse complement strand
GTGCGAGATCTCGCAAAGCCTTGTGCGCCTTCGAGGATAACGTTTGCCATCCAAAGCCGGATTGAGATTTTATCGTATTGTTTTTAATCACTTTATGTCGATAGGCGATACCTGATGCAGCGCCCTCGCTTGCATACAGGGCCGCATATAACGGTTTTTTATTTTATTTAACTGCGTAGTATTTCGGTTGCAAGGACAAACACGGCGGCTGGTCTGCCGTGTGGGTGAGGGCAACAAGGGAGTGGGTCGGCCGGTGTGTTCTGGCTGGCAGTGCGGATCGGGAGCGGAAACCCGTGACGCGCATCAGCCCCGTTATTGCCGGATCCCAATATGGAACATGCTATTTGCGAGGGGGTGACATGCGAATGTCGCCCCATTTTTTTATGCCAAAAGATCGCCAGACGCCCATGAAACAAGTATATATCACCTGAGTTCCAAGTATCTGGGACTTCGATTTCGCCTTTTAGCAATTTAGCATCTGCCATTTGGCAAAGTTCAATTAACTCAGCCGGCCAGCTACTGCCATGAACTTTAAGCACATGAGGTGCCATCAATGAACCTTTCCTTTGATGCGAGGATTTCAAGGTGAAAAGGGATGGATACATTGTAATCGCAGCTGATATACCCATCGAGCTTGCTAATAATCTTTCTGGTCGTTCGACTATAGTTTTCCTATACGATTTTGTTACCCATTCTCTCGGGAACACATGCTGTAAAGAATATGGGGATAGTACTACAACAGCTTTTGCAGATTCCGGTATTTGTGCGGCAGCTCGAGCTGCCGATATGACATTAGGGTTATTTTGAACAAATGCTTGAAATTGCTTATAAAATCTCTCCAATGGATCTGAATGTTTGGAAGACATATTATATCGTCGAATTTCTCTCTTTACTTCCAGCGCCCTTTTTTTCGTTATATTTTCAGTGACTTAAGAAGTATTGGAGAAACTGAACTGATCAACTCCACACGAAAAGAAAGTTTGTAGTTTGGAAAAGGACTAGTTTTTCAGAAGAGAAGATCTGATAATAGATCAAGCGATAAAAAAATTAACAAGATCTTATTGTTCAATTCAGAAAAAAACGTAAACAAAAAATAGTTCTTCATGTTTAAAGGAAAGAGTAAAATAGTATTATCCCTTGATTAGTTGTTTACAATTCTTGAAACTTTCCCAAACTGTTGTTTACATTTCTCTAAAACAAAAATAAAAACATGAGCAGGGTAACACTCAAGGGTCCTAAAAAAATTAGGTTTTATTACAGAAATTGTATAGGACATTTTTAATATTACGAGGGTAAATAAATAACAGTCACAGAATAGTATAGGTTATTAAGGGCTTCATGCGGCTATTTTGCCTATATTAATTTCTTTTTTTTTCTTTTTTCTTTTTTTCCGCTGCTATCGGTAAAAGTTTCCGTTCTTGCTGGAACGAAATGGACAAAACTCAATTGTGATTGAAATTTTTCCAGTCAACAGTTTCGCAATGACGATGCCCAGCCGATTCTTTTCCCTTTAATTGTTATTAAGAAACATGATTATTCATAACTCTTTTCTTGTCGATGGGGGTTGCCTTTCTTTTTCGGTCTTAACTCCATTTATATTTATTTATTCATTTTTATCTATTTAACAGGAAACAGTTTTCTAGTGACAAGAAGGCGTATATCCCACTTAATTCAATATTAGAGTATTCGTATTTGGAATACAGGAAGAGTAAAAATAAGCCAAAAATTCATTACACCTCAATGACTGCCGACAACAATAGTATGCCCCATGGTGCAGTATCTAGTTACGCCAAATTAGTGCAAAACCAAACACCTGAAGACATTTTGGAAGAGTTTCCTGAAATTATTCCATTACAACAAAGACCTAATACCCGATCTAGTGAGACGTCAAATGACGAAAGCGGAGAAACATGTTTTTCTGGTCATGATGAGGAGCAAATTAAGTTAATGAATGAAAATTGTATTGTTTTGGATTGGGACGATAATGCTATTGGTGCCGGTACCAAGAAAGTTTGTCATTTAATGGAAAATATTGAAAAGGGTTTACTACATCGTGCATTCTCCGTCTTTATTTTCAATGAACAAGGTGAATTACTTTTACAACAAAGAGCCACTGAAAAAATAACTTTCCCTGATCTTTGGACTAACACATGTTGCTCTCATCCACTATGTATTGATGACGAATTAGGTTTGAAGGGTAAGCTAGACGATAAGATTAAGGGCGCTATTACTGCGGCGGTGAGAAAACTAGATCATGAATTAGGTATTCCAGAAGATGAAACTAAGACAAGGGGTAAGTTTCACTTTTTAAACAGAATCCATTACATGGCACCAAGCAATGAACCATGGGGTGAACATGAAATTGATTACATCCTATTTTATAAGATCAACGCTAAAGAAAACTTGACTGTCAACCCAAACGTCAATGAAGTTAGAGACTTCAAATGGGTTTCACCAAATGATTTGAAAACTATGTTTGCTGACCCAAGTTACAAGTTTACGCCTTGGTTTAAGATTATTTGCGAGAATTACTTATTCAACTGGTGGGAGCAATTAGATGACCTTTCTGAAGTGGAAAATGACAGACAAATTCATAGAATGCTATAATAACGCGTCAATAATATAGGCTACATAAAAATCATAATAACTTTGTTATCATAGCAAAATGTGATATAAAACGTTTCATTTCACCTGAAAAATAGTAAGAATAGGCGACAAAAATCCTTAGTAATATGTAAACTTTATTTTCTTTATTTATTTACAGAACTCTGAATATACATTGATTGTTCACATTTTTTTTTCTCTTCTCAATTTCCCTTGATTATATTCAAAAGGTTATTGGCCTCTTGAATGTTTCCCACTGATGGTCGACGTGCCCTTCTAGAGGTCAATGGTTTATAAATTGGTCTCTTATTGAAAAATTCTCTGGTCTTGTCATTTTGTGGTTCGAGTAATCTAGCGTGCATCGAAACAGAACCATTTTTCTCCATAGATGCCTCCAAGATCTCGAACAAGAACGTTTTCATTCTGATGAAATCTCCCATGGAGTTAAAGGAACTAGGTGGTGATTGGAAAAATACCACATCGGCCACAAACCCACCAATAGCTGCCAGCCATTTATTGTCGTTGTTCTCCTTAACAACGTTCAAGACTCTACCGGGTACTACAGTCCTTTGAATGACACCATTTGGTGAGTTTTTTAGCTTTCCTGGCAAGCTGTATGATAATCCACCTGTACCAATGATTTCAGTGTTAAATTTTTTATTCGTTTTTGTTTCCAACTTTTTGTTTAGAAACTTCACTACATAGTCTTCCAGCTTATTAGAATTCAATTTCAATTCATCCGGATGATTTTCCACCAGCCACTCTTTAAATTCATCTTGAAACGATCTAATTAGTGCTGTTATCTTCTTCAAACGCTTCTCCATAGCAGCAGGCGAATTATCTGTACCTCCTTTCATTTCTTTGAATAAGGACAATTTAGCATGAGACTCATCCTCAGGACGAGATATGCCCTTGAAAAATGGATTTTTTCTGCCTATATTAGACACAATTGGTACTCCCATTTCTTGAAATCTTAGCCTATTCCATTGCGTACCGCCTCTAGGTTCGAATGTGGTAATTCTTTCCAACGTATCCAAATCGTTGTACACCAAATATCGAGATTTAATTTTCGAAGGAATAGCGGATTTCAACCCCCATTCTTGTCTGTATAGTGTCGATGGCTTAGTTTCGATGATTTGATGTGTTGGATGAAATTTTTTGCCAGTGTATGTCAATGGTTTATGATTGTTAGCTACTTGAGCTATTCTCGACCGTCCAAGCAACTCTGCCAATGTCATTTCGTTCAATTTTTTCTAAAATAAAGAAAAAGAAAAAGAAAAATGATCGAAACAGTCTCACCAAGGGTTGTAGCAAATGTCTGTATGATTTTTTTTCTTCATCACGGCACCTATTCGTATTGCTCCTTTAACTCTACATCTAAGTTCTTCATTCTTTGATTTCTCAAAACAAATATCACTGTCAACGTAAATATTACCCCGCGAGTTCTTTAACAATTTTAAGGGAAGGTTACTTAAGGTCATCTCTGAAGTAATGCCTTTATTTTATAACAAGGATTATTCATGATTATAAAAGATATCGGTAGTGTCAGTTAAAGGATATTTTAAGAAAAACCCCTTTGAGTGAAAGTATTACAAGAAAAAATGGCAGACTTGCCACAGAAGGTATCTAATTTAAGCATCAACAACAAAGAGAATGGTGGTGATGGCGGCAAATCATCTTATGTCCCACCGCACCTGAGAAGTAGGGGAAAACCATCATTCGAAAGAAGTACCCCAAAACAGGAAGATAAGGTTACAGGTGGTGATTTTTTCAGACGTGCTGGAAGGCAAACTGGGAACAATGGCGGGTTTTTTGGCTTTTCTAAGGAAAGAAATGGAGGGACGAGTGCGAACTATAACCGCGGAGGCAGCTCAAATTACAAATCATCTGGAAATAGATGGGTAAATGGCAAGCATATACCGGGGCCTAAGAACGCGAAATTAGAAGCCGAACTGTTTGGTGTACACGACGATCCCGATTACCATTCATCTGGTATAAAGTTTGATAATTACGATAATATTCCCGTAGATGCATCTGGAAAAGATGTTCCTGAACCTATACTAGATTTTAGTTCTCCCCCTCTGGATGAGCTGTTAATGGAAAATATCAAACTTGCTAGTTTCACCAAACCTACTCCAGTACAAAAATATTCTATTCCAATAGTTACCAAAGGTAGGGATTTGATGGCATGCGCACAAACGGGCTCAGGTAAGACAGGTGGGTTTTTGTTTCCGCTCTTCACGGAGCTATTCAGGTCTGGGCCCTCTCCCGTACCCGAGAAAGCACAGAGCTTTTATTCTAGAAAGGGATATCCATCTGCTTTAGTACTTGCACCAACTAGAGAATTGGCTACCCAAATTTTTGAAGAAGCAAGAAAATTTACGTATAGATCTTGGGTTAGACCATGCGTTGTTTATGGTGGCGCGCCAATCGGTAACCAGATGAGGGAGGTTGACCGCGGCTGTGACTTATTGGTGGCTACACCAGGGCGGCTGAATGACTTATTAGAACGTGGAAAAGTTTCTTTGGCTAATATCAAATACCTGGTATTGGATGAGGCTGATAGAATGCTAGATATGGGATTCGAACCCCAAATTCGCCATATAGTTGAAGAATGTGATATGCCCTCTGTGGAAAATAGACAGACCTTGATGTTTTCCGCCACATTCCCAGTAGATATCCAGCATTTGGCACGCGATTTCTTAGATAATTATATTTTTTTATCAGTAGGAAGAGTCGGTTCCACCTCAGAAAATATCACGCAAAGAATATTATATGTCGATGACATGGACAAAAAGTCTGCGTTGTTAGATTTACTGTCTGCAGAGCATAAGGGATTGACATTGATTTTTGTTGAAACGAAAAGAATGGCGGATCAACTCACAGATTTTTTGATCATGCAAAATTTCAAAGCTACAGCCATACATGGTGACCGCACACAGGCTGAACGTGAACGTGCCTTATCTGCTTTCAAAGCTAACGTAGCTGATATCCTGGTCGCAACAGCTGTAGCAGCGAGAGGTTTGGATATACCGAATGTCACACATGTCATTAATTATGATTTGCCCTCCGACATCGATGACTACGTTCACAGAATTGGTAGAACAGGCCGTGCTGGTAACACAGGCGTGGCTACTTCATTCTTCAATAGTAATAATCAGAATATTGTGAAGGGTTTGATGGAAATTTTAAATGAAGCGAATCAAGAAGTTCCCACGTTTTTAAGTGACCTGTCAAGACAGAATTCAAGAGGTGGAAGAACTAGGGGAGGAGGAGGTTTTTTCAATAGTCGTAATAACGGTTCAAGAGACTACCGTAAACATGGTGGAAATGGCTCATTTGGGAGCACGAGGCCAAGGAATACTGGAACATCAAATTGGGGTTCGATTGGAGGTGGATTTAGAAATGATTATGAGAAAAACGGTTACGGAAATAGCAACGCTTCATGGTGGTAAGCAGAAAGAACAAAAGAGTAATCCAAATATAGAACTCCTTTAATTTTTTTTCTTTTTATTAATTTCCCTTTTTCCTTTCTTTATCTCTTCGTTTTCACTCCAGTACTATACAGACATACGTTTTATGCATCCATTAGTCGATGAATTGACTCTTTCACGCTACTTGACCCACGGTACTTCAGTATTATCAAGTTCCCTTTATTCTGTTGCTTTCTTTCTCTTTTTTTTTCCCAATTTCCTTTTTTTGCTTTTGTCCCAATCATAAATGGGTGAGTTTACCGTTTATTGGAATGGATATTTTGGAAGCCCTTTGTTTTTATAGAGAGGGAAAAATACGGAATATTTTTGAAATAGGTGGTCTATTACTTCAGAGTTTTTATAATTCAATCTTAAATTTTGCAATTTGGAAGCAATATTCATTGCCGAAGAAGGAGTTATTATTATACGTGTAAAAAATAACTCAATGTTATATTAGGTCTATAATTGTTGATATCTGGCATATCATCTCATGAAAGACCAAGGGAAATGTATGAAAGAATTTAAAGTTGCACGCATAAAAAAAGTGGTCAAGAAGATCAGTTCTTAAATACGTACATATCTTTCAAGTGGAAAAAGAAATTTTCCCTTTATCACATTTATGAAAAAATGCATTTATATGAACTACTTAGTTTCCGCTGATGGTCTTATCATTGTGATTCACTGTAGGGCTTAAGGTAATTGACTTGGATAGTAAATTGGAAGAAAACGCTAACAACCACTTTACATTGGTTAATAAAAATTTCATAGCCGTTGTCCATTCAAGGTTGGGACTGCTACCATGCAATTTGACGGATAATCCATTAATCTTGTCCTTATTCATGATATAGGGTAGCTCGAGAATGGAAGTACTATTTTCAACGTCATTTGCGTTATTCATTGAAGATTCATCTTGGCTTGTTGCGAGTGTTTGAGATGAATATGATGACGCTATCGTAGAAAGCTGCCGAGTGATTTCGCTTATTATTTCTAATGTTGTTTCTAATGATTTATCAAACTTCGTTTCCTTGCGGAAGATTCTCCCCAAATTGAAATTCTCATCATAGTAGACAGGCAGAATCAACCAATCACCGGGAGCGTTCGTAGTGGAATTATTATATTCGACACTGTTAACCATTCTTTTCTTGATTTTGGAAAATGAACCCATCGGTTGTAATTCGTAGTCCACTAAATTTATCTTCAGGTTTTTGTTTATGGTAGCCAGCAAAAGAATCAATTGACCCAGTGCTGCATTGATTTCCTTCCAAGGTACCACTGATTCTGGTATACTGCCTAATCTCAATCCATTTATAGTGGCAAAGGGGCCGCTATGTGAGATTTTGAATGTAGCATTGAAAATATTGATTTTCCTCAATTTGTCTAATTGATTCAAGGATAATTCGTATTGCAGTTTTAATGACTGTAAATTTTTGTTGAATTGAATGTTATTTAAATCCATTAAATTCTGATCACTCAGTTTTTGGAGTTTCTCATTTTCCAGTTGAACTTTCTTTTCTTGTAAACGAACTAGTTCTCCATCTAAGTCATCATCTGTCATCTCCAAACGTAATAATTGATCCAAGAGTCTTTCCTCTTCCTTTTTCAAACTTTCTTTCTCCGAAAGATTATGGGAATACTGCTTTTCTTTATTGCTTTCTGATATTTCTTTGTTTTGACTCTCTAACTTCGATAAAAATTGAGCGTAAGTATCTCTCTCTTTTATTGCATCATCATACTCACTCTTTAGTCTGTTTATCAAGATGTTACAGCAGTCCTGACAGATAGGAAAGTCTATGTTTGTTTGAGAAGATAGAATGTTAAATACATTAGTCATTGCGTTGACTTGTGTGGACAAAGTCTTGGAATTCAATTGTATTTGTTGGTTTTCGTCCTCATCCGTAGCTTCTTGTTCCTCTTCGTCATGATCTCGAAAGGTACTGGTTCCATCGGAAGTATCACTATTAGCTTTTTTATTATCATTTCCGTTGGCATTTCCATAACGCTGGTCCTCTCTGCTATTACTCGTAATATTAGCATTATCATCATCATCGTGATTAAGAAAAACAAACGAATCAGTGATTAATTTATCATCTTTTAAATTCAAGTCTTTTATGTTCTGAATCTCCCCTAATCGCCTCAGCCTCTCCTTCGGTATTTGAGGCCCACAATTATCTGCGGCTTCGATGCCCTTGTTGCTGATGACATTTTCATTCGTTGCAGTGATAATTGAATTATTTGAAAGTAGCAAATTTCTTTGGGTTAAACTAAGACCTTCTAAAGATGGGTCTAGTTGCAGGGGTAAGTGACATGTTTGGCACTTCATTTTAATGCCCGTGTCTGGGAGTCTTTGCGAAAACAGTGACTGCCATAAAACGTAACTGAACTACCTAATGTGCTCCCATAGCACTACCCTTTTACTTCTATGAGAGCAAAATCCCCAGGCGGGTGACACTTAAGTACTACTAATGAAGGTAAAAGGACTATGTAATTCGATTATACCACCAGTCCATACTTCCCGATAGTTGATTTGAAATACACCTGGTTCGAACTATTTCTCTCTTAGTTGACACTTTATATACCAACTTTCTATATGAAAGTGATCATTTTACTATAGGATTAGCCGCGGAAAAAGTATTAGCCGCCCAAACTTCTATGTACCTCCCGTATAAATAGGAAAGAAAACAAGAAACTTGAACTTAAAATACTTCCACATCACAAGTATACTTTCCAGGAAAAGCACCAAATTACAGTTAGCTAACAGTAATGCACAATCAGGAAGAGTGGCTAGACAAGGACAAAACTTTGGTAAACGAAGAAGAAAATACTTGCATCAACCATTCTTATACAAAAAAGGACACTAATAACTATCGGGTCGGTAAAAGCGGTATTAAGGACTTGAAGAAGCCTACGAACCAGAAGGAAATTGCGATAAAAAATAGGGAGTTAACGAAACAACTTACTCTTCTCAGGCAAGAAAATAATCACTTACAGCAGGCTTGTAAAATTCTCAGCGAAAACAAGATCATTGAGAACAGAAAATCCATAGAAAAATGGAGGACAATTTGTGAGATGGAACTGTCTTTTATTTTAAATTCCACTTTAATCAAAATCAATAGAATGGGCGGCTATAAAGATTTTCTAGAAAAAGAAATGGAGGCTAAAAAGAGAAGATTGGAATATCAGATTGACAACGGTATGGAAGATCAAATCTGTGAAATAAAGGAAAGTGATGACTTTAGACAACTTTCAGAAGTTGAGAAACAAGAGTGGGAGAGTCAAATGAATGAACAGCTGAAAGAGTTGGAAAAAAAAAAAATAGCGGAGCTGGAAAAATTGAATAAGGTGCTGCATGATAGCGAAGGGAAAGATTTTGGAATGGCTGAACTATGCACTAGGTTAAAACTTGACTACAGCTTAATCTTTCCACAATGAAAAATGCGTAAAACGTTTATTCATCTTGCATTTCTATTAGGTACGCGATTACTGAAAAAACGAATGTATTTTTTTTTGTAGCGCAAATTACGCACCATCATATATTCACATATAACCTAACTTCATCGTCAGAATACAATACTAGTAACTTAGCATTAAAAGCCACCATCAAAGGGAAGAAGTGAACAATATAATGAGTGACTATTCCCTGAAGCATTCGGTCACTCAGTATTTGGAAGAAATTCCTCAACAAGTTCAAAATAGGCTTTATACCTCACCAGCTACATGTCTGGCTATCTATAGAATTTTACCACCACTAGCTAAATTTTTTATCATGGCAATGGTTTTCAACGAAAATGAAGTACCTTTGTTGGATTTAGATAAATGGGTTAACTCTAATGGTAAATTGCAGTTTCAGAATGCAATCAAATCGATGAAGTCTTTGCATCTTCTTATACCAAATAAATCATCTGGTACTTTGATGATCAACCTAAACCCAACATTCAAAATCAGCCTGAGGAACGCATTAACGGGTGGGGAAGTTCAAAACTCATTCGGTGTGGTTGTAGAGGAAAACGTAGTTAGCCTGGACTTGTTGGATGAATATTCAGCTAATAAATGGGAAACAATATTACATTTCATGGTTGGCACTCCCCTCGCTAAAATCCCATCTGAAAAAGTACTGAACCTTTTAAAACACAGTAAACTAATGGAAGAGGTAAACTCTACTGGAGAGTTCAAAATCACTAATGAAGGCTTCCAATTTCTTTTACAAGAAATCAACTCCCAATTATGGACATTATTATTGCAATATTTAAAAATGATCGAAACGTCCAAAATGGATTTAGTCGATGTTTTACATTTTATTTTCATGTTAGGCGCATTGGAAGTTGGCAAAGCCTATAAAATCGATGCATTAAGCGAAACACAAAGAATTATGTTACAAGATATGCGAGACTATGGTTTGGTATTCCAGAAGCATTCAAATGATAGCATTTTTTATCCAACAAAATTAGCTTTGATGCTGACTTCCGATACCAAGACAATCAGATCTGCCTCCAATGCGATGGATAGTGTACTGAGACAGAATAGAGAAGAGCCGTCAGTAAATGAAGACGGCGCCAACGGGAAATCCACAACAGATATCACTACATCAGATGATTTGAACAAAGCAGGTCTAAAAAATCAAGATATACCCGATGGCTCATTGATTGTAGAAACAAATTTCAAAATCTATTCATATTCTAATTCACCTCTGCAAATTGCTGTTTTGTCTCTTTTTGTTCATTTAAAGGCAAGATTTGTGAATATGGTATTGGGTCAAATAACAAGGGAATCCAAGAAGAGCATTGACCAATGGTATCACTGCCGACCAAATCATTGCCTATCTGGAGACACATGCACATCCTCAAATGAGAAGGTTGGCAGAAGAGAAACTAGAAAAAAAATTAGAGCTGGACCCCAACTGTAAGGAGCCTTTACAAGTTTTGCCTCCTACCGTCGTAGATCAAATCAGATTATGGCAATTAGAGTTAGATAGAGTCATTACATATGAAGGTTCCTTATATTCTGATTTTGAGACTAGTCAAGAATACAACTTACTAAGTAAGTACGCTCAAGATATCGGTGTTTTGTTGTGGAAAGACGACAAAAAGAAGAAATTTTTCATCTCAAAGGAAGGTAATTCTCAAGTACTTGATTTCGCTAAAAGAAAGTTGAAAAAGAAACAATAAGTATATATACATATATATGCCCCTACATATCAATGCATTCAACGTAACAATTGCGCTAACACACGCGTCTTTCTTGCGCAGTAATTGTTTTCCTTTTTCATTCTTTCTTCTTTTGCATCTCTATCAACAAAATTTCGGTATCTAAGCTTTTCCTAAAATATCCCTTAAATGCAAACCTATCGAAAAGTAGGGGAACTACCGAATTTATAATTAACGCTTCAACTTTCGACCTATTGCAAGGCCAACTATTAAGATATTTCAAACTAAAGTACTGTGTCAATGTTACTGAAAAACTTACACAGTCTCTTACAACTACCAATTTTTTCGAATGGAGCAGATAAGGGTATAGAACCAAACTGCCCTATAAACATTCCATTATCATGTTCCAATAAAACTGATATAGACAACTCGTGTTGTTTTGAATATCCAGGTGGAATATTTTTACAAACCCAATTCTGGAATTACTTTCCAAGCAAAAACGATTTAAATGAAACTGAATTAGTGAAGGAGTTAGGGCCTCTAGATTCATTTACAATTCACGGATTATGGCCAGATAATTGTCATGGTGGCTACCAACAATTCTGTAATAGGTCCTTACAAATTGACGATGTTTACTACTTATTGCATGACAAGAAATTTAATAATAATGATACATCCCTGCAAATATCGGGCGAAAAGCTGCTTGAATACCTAGACTTATATTGGAAGAGTAATAATGGGAATCATGAGTCCTTATGGATACACGAGTTTAATAAACATGGCACGTGCATTAGCACAATTAGACCAGAGTGCTATACTGAGTGGGGTGCTAATAATGTTGACAGAAAAAGAGCGGTCTATGATTATTTTAGAATAACTTATAATCTATTCAAGAAATTGGACACATTTTCAACACTAGAAAAAAATAATATTGTCCCAAGTGTGGACAATTCCTATTCTTTGGAGCAGATAGAGGCAGCACTAAGTAAAGAGTTTGAAGGAAAAAAAGTCTTCATAGGCTGTGATAGACATAATTCCTTAAACGAAGTATGGTATTATAACCACTTGAAGGGTTCCCTTTTGAGCGAAATGTTTGTGCCCATGGACTCACTTGCCATTCGAACAAATTGTAAAAAAGATGGTATTAAGTTTTTTCCAAAAGGTTATGTCCCACCTTTCAGGAGGAGACCTAATAAAGGAGCAAGATACAGAGGAGTCGTTCGTCTATCAAATATTAATAATGGAGATCAGATGCAAGGCTTTCTAATCAAGAATGGACACTGGATGAGTCAAGGTACACCAGCGAATTACGAGTTGATTAAATCTCCCTATGGGAATTACTACTTGAGAACTAACCAAGGGTTTTGTGACATTATTTCGTCTTCATCTAATGAATTGGTCTGCAAATTCAGGAACATTAAGGATGCAGGTCAATTCGATTTTGATCCAACGAAAGGAGGAGACGGATATATTGGTTATTCTGGTAACTACAACTGGGGCGGTGACACCTATCCAAGGAGAAGGAATCAAAGCCCCATTTTCTCTGTAGACGATGAACAAAATTCCAAGAAATATAAGTTTAAATTAAAATTCATCAAAAATTAAAAGTTTTCCGATTGAAAACTTCATTTAGCTTTACCCTTCTCTGAGAAGAAAAGATTGAAATGCGTATATCTATATTTTAGTTTTAATTACGATTATGCTGGTATTATTTAGTCAAGTACTTAATTCAATTGTGAAAAGACGAAGACAATATTTTTAGTATATCCTCCGTACTTTCATTTTCAATATGGATTTGTGACGATCGATCTTCTCTTGCTCCTTCTTTATTAATGTTGTCGCTACTTCTTCGATAGGGCATATCATTCTCATACAGTCCACCCATTTGTAAGCCATACGTCTTGTTGGTCGGAAACCCAGAAAAAGAGCGGGAGTGTTCGAGAGAGGCAAAATTTTTATCTCCTCTGTCTGAGATCGAATTCAGTATGAATGATTCCAGTCTTGTTATTCTTGATGTTAGATTATCAATGACAGTGCCTTGGTCATATACGATTCGTTCTAAATATTTTATTTCTAATCTTTGGTCATCTATCACATTTTGTGATGCAAATTTATCAGTTCTTACTGGTGAGCTAGTCCTTCTTCTTATTCTATCCAAATTAGATCGGTTGGTGGGTGGCATCCCGTAGCTGGAAAATGGTGGAGGAGGTAGTCGCGTATTACCTTCCCTTAATTGCCTCCTTAGCTTATCATCTAGCGGGCTCTTCACTTTCCTATCGTCTGATTTACCTGCGGGAGACAATCTATGTAATGGCGAACTCATCCTTTCCTGTGCTCTATAGTGCTTCTTGTTTCCCAATTCTGACGTGTTTGAACTGAAGTTCTCTTCTCGCAACTTTTTTAAGGCTTCTTCATGCTCTTTTCTTACTCTGTTTAGAGTATCGTCTTGAAACTTTTTACTGGCACTGTTTCCAAAGTTACTATAATCCATTATTCCTACAAGCCACTTTGGATCTTTGGTTAAACTTTTACAAAATTGGAAGAAGGTGATTTTATTCCGTGAGACTTGGTTTACTTCATTATATTACATGAACTCTTTTCGCGTTTGTTTTTGTATTACGCAAAAAGCAAACAAAAAAAACTGCGACATCTAATTAGTAGCAAAATAAAAGTATAGAATGCGCGATCAAAAGATACCACTGTAATGTTGTTAGTCGAACTATATACAATTTTTTACTTTTATTTAGTACTTATTACTATCATGGACGAGCCTCTTGAGGCTGGATGGATAAAAACATTTGTAAGTTCTCTAGTAAACTAGGGTTAATAGTCTTCAAAAATTCTTGGTACCTTTCTACTCCTAAATGTGATTCTAGATATTCCATTGATTGGGAAATAAAATCTTTTAAACTAATGTTATGCACTGGATCATTGTTTTTGCATAATTGATGATATCTTAATTGTTCGGCAGTTAAAGGATGGAATGCAATTGATTGCTCTGTAACAATATCATTCAAGTGGTATTTTTCGCAATCCCCACGATTAGTTTCATTAATTTCTTCGAGCATTTCGATCCATAAAGATGCGATGGATGAAAACTCAGTCAAAATAGGAACTAAACCAGTCCTTAGTAAACTTGAAATACCTAATATGTGAACTTTTTTGAATTTAGGATCAAAGATATCTCTAAAACATACTATCCATCCGGTTAAAAGCTTGTTTACAACGGAATCATACGTCTGATCCTTAGACACAATTTTTCTTATTGATTCCGGCATGCGTGCATTTTCGTTAGAAGTTGGTAGATTGTCATGATATGTAGCTAAAAAAGTCATTAAGGCGTCTGGATTCACGTAGGATATTCTAGCGATGATTTGAATGATTTGCGAGCATAAATAAGATGAAGGAGCTTCTTCCAGGAAAATGACATCGAATAATGCTGATAATACTCCGGTTTCATAGAATTTTTGCAATAACAGATTTTCGTAATCCGACTCATTGGATAATATCAAAATTTCCCAGATTTCTAAAACCAACTGAAATGAATCTTCCCTTAACTTTAAAAGATATTTAGACATTTGTTTAAAAATATCTTGAAATGTGTTGTTAGAGAAAAAATCCACAGGATTCAGAATCAGAGCATAACTTTTGATAATTTCAAGTAAAGTTGGGAGAATCTCTGTGTGTGTCTCAATACCATACTTTAGAAATGGCACCAATTCAACGAACTTATCGTCAAACTCTTGATCGTGGGATGAAAAATTTTGAAGAAGCATGCCCCATAGTTCATACCCGTCTTCGCTTAACAACTGATATTGCATAGAAGAGGGATCACAGGCTAATGCAACCACAGGTATGGCGATATCCCACGTTAAATGTGACTGTGACCCCAAAGATGATACCAAATTTCTCAATAACCTTAACAATGCGTTTGCCAAAATAGCCTCACTAGCATTATTTGTTGCTATTTCCCAAAGGTTTGGTATGATTTGCAAAATTTCGACTAATAGATCCCTGCTAATTAAAGGTTTTGTTTGAATTATGATATCGCTCAAGGTGTTTAGAACATATAGCCTTGTCTCGGTTAACGACACAGATGGTAAAATTTTCCTCAACAATAAATGAACATTTTCAGTTAAAAATGGCTGAAAAGTATCCTTGTTGAAGTTCCAGTCATCAACCATGGTTCTGACAGTCTGGACTGTGGTTAACAAAACAACTTTGTCGTCTTCATCTGTCAGGAAGTTTGTAAATAACTTGTAACATAAACTTTTAGATTCTTCCGAACACTTCACAGTAGACCATTCGTTTATAATTAAAGCAACTCTTCTTCTGATAATCCTTAATTCGTCGCCTGATATGTTTGTATTTGTAGCTTCTGGTAAAAAAACCTGAATTAGTAACCTGTCAAAATCTACCATTTCACTAACAGCGGATGCACTTAATTGGAAACTTGCATAAATTGCGTCTTTCCTTAAAAAATCGTCTAATGAGTTTGATAGCTTTGAAGCATCATTTTCAATTTTCTTTAACAGGTAGGGAACCAACAGCTCAGAGAAAGTATTCATTAAGTCTTGAAAAACGTTCTCTGCACATGGTCTGATTTGATATTCGTAACTCGTGGCCATTTGTTCGTTTATCCATTCTTCTGGATCCATAAACCAATTTTCTAATTCAGTTGGTCTTAACCTCAAGTACCATTCCATTAAAGTGTCAACCAACCTTGTTATCAAATTCTCATTCAGAAATTCTGTGTTGATTTTGTTAATAGAAGCATCTATGGTTAGTTTATCACTTCTTGCCTTTAACGTAATTGCCCCCTTTTTGTGAATGAAATTAATGACCCTTTTCAAAATTAAAAGCCCTCTAATAGCAGTCTGTTCCCAAAAGTCCCCCGTGACATCAGAATTCTCTCTATATACTTTAGGGGCCTTATCGAAAATTAGCCTAGTATAAGTGATTAGAATTTGCGTAGAGCATGGCAGTAATATGAAATTAGCCGGAGAGCCAGTGACTAAATTGAAATATAACTTTCCTAGGCATTTGATAAACTTTTCGTAAATATCAAACTTTTTGAAGTTTTCATGGTTTGAAATTAACATCTCAAAGTGTGAAACGGATAGTTTAATAAAATCGCAAACAGACTGATCGGTTTGAGGGCGCTCGTATCCTTCACAAATTATCCTTCTGAGCACTTTCAAAGCTAGGTAAGAAACTTGTAAACTGGAAAGATCCTCGTAGTTGAGATTGGAGGATGTCGTCCATTCTTCAAATGATTGTAAATAAATCCTGACAATTAGTGGTAATATCAAAGGAACTTTACTTTGCATAGCGGGTCGGCACCTTCCTATTCTCGCAGTACCTAATACTTTAACGATTTGATTTATATGCATCAATATATTGTAAATCTTAACTGAATCTTTTCTGATGATCTCATCGTTCAATAGGTTTTCTAGATCCTCAAATAAGGTTGGCCACTCTACGGGAAAATCTAGCCTTGCAATCCTTGCGGAAGCTTGGGCATTCTGAATACAAAGTTGATTATTCTGTTCATCGATCATTTCAAAAAGACGACCTCTTATCGAGGCTTTTTCATCTTTAGGTATAGCGTTAATTCTAGTGGATCTCCAGTATTTATCCACGCCGTTCTTAAATTGAATTACCGCCAACCATCTAATTTGTAAAGAATTAGATAAATTAAGGTAGATTGACTGTAATAAGTAATGAAATCCCGCTTGAGTCTCCCATTGTCTTAGTTGTTGTTCGGCTAATTTTTGAACATCTGACCTAATATGTTGTGGGTTACTTGCTTGTTCAAGTACTTGAACCAAGTTTAACTCGTTAAGAGACGAGGCCATTTTTGTTTAACGCCTTTTAAAATTTGATTCGGTTGACAGTTGAGGCAAGCTAAAAAGTTAATAGTTTATGGTGCCTCCTTTTTCTTAAACACAACACCTACCAAGAAGTTTGACAAATATTAAGCTACCCAATTGTTTGAAACTTCAATCTTCTTACATGGAAATGTACGCTATAGAAGTGTAATTCAAAAAAAAAAAGAGGCGGCTTATTTGGAGAGATTATTTTATTCATCTTGACTGAGGATGCTCATCAAACAAAAATCGTATGAAGAGATTTTTTGTATATTATGATAGTTCTATTAACATTAATGATTGTGAAGCTTTTTACGAAGTGTCTGTTCCTATTAACCAATGCATTCTCTTCCCTTCCCTTGTAACTAAGTTATACAGATATTTTTGCTTTCGGTTTGCTTTATAAACATATATATATATATATATATATATATATATATATACCTTTAAATCTATTTTGGATATCC
>OBMA010000954.1_pt1 | contig 17562 bp, 15 predicted proteins | sample 1539141 | NCBI WGS metagenome assembly OBMA01 (sample SAMEA3991484, study PRJEB22521) | metagenome | biome: anthropogenic terrestrial biome; feature: sewage plant; material: raw primary sludge | place: Sweden | collected 2012-09-26 | reverse complement strand
TTCCCTACACGACGCTCTTCCGATCTCCCAAGCTTTTACAGATGATACCCTTCTCTTAATAAATGAATAACTTGGCCCATAAACAATAAAAAAGCGACTATCGTATGACAATCGCTTTTACTAGTATTACGGAAAAAATTCTTTTTTTATTGTGTCCGCTTTGCAAATCTCTTCAACATTATTCGATGGAACTTATCTTCTGCTTGAATTATATCGTATACTTTGCTTGCAGGAAGAATCTTTAGAAACTTATTGTGATAAGTCTGTTCTATCTTTTTAAGAGCTATATCCATCTTATCATGCTCCTGAATTGCTAAATAACATCCAGCTTCAGTAGCTGGTTTTACAAAACCGATATTTCTCATTCTATCAAAGACAGCCCTTTCTTTCTTTTTCATTTCATCATATAAAGGAAAGAATACGGCAGCTTCTTGCGGTGTAAGACATGCTTCTTGAACAATAAACTGCTCTTGATCTACTTTGAATTTTTCTGGATTAAACTGACCTTGAGCGTTCAATGATAATGAAAGCACGAACGAAACGACAAACGCCAATAATCTTATATTTGTTCTAATGTTATACATAATATAATTATATTGAAAATTAATCTTGATCAGACGAAACACATGCGTAAATATCATGATTATCCATCATAGCGTAATCAGCAGTGCGATCAATCAACTCATCACTTGTGTTCTGAACAGAAACACTTGCCGAACTATTCTGTGAATGATTGATGCTGACATTTTTATTAAAATAAAGAACTGTACTGAGAATAGCAAAACATAGGCATGCCGCAGCATATAATATTGGTTTTAAAATATGTGCACGGTCGTAGTGACTGTTTAACTGAATAGTACGATTCTCCCTTTCAGGCAACTTCTCCATCAAATTGGATGCAAAGTCGTCGAAATATCCATTTGGTACACGGAAAACGTTGCCGGTTCCGCATCTCTTTTTGATAATTTCTTCTTCTTTCATAATCGTAAAATATTCTTCTTTTATGGTTAGACGTATATAAAAACAAATAGTTTAATCTATGGATTGAAAAAATTTAGATATTTTTTGCACTGCTATGTGATAAGAGGCTTTTAATGCTCCTTCTGAGGTAGAAAGAACCTTACTTATCTCACTATATTTCATTCCATCAAAATATCTCATATTAAAAACAGTCCTTTGAGCCTCTGGCAACTTACTTACCGCCTGCATTAATTGAGCCTGTATTAAATTTCCGTCAAAATAATTATCAGCCATAAGAGTATCAGAAACAGACTTTGTTGTATCAGAATCTCTTTCGATAGAAATCTCATTTTTTTGTTTTCTTACGAAATCAAGGCTTTCATTAATTGCAATTCTGTAAAGCCAAGTAGAAAGTTTGGAATCATTACGAAAGGAATCCAAGTTATTCCAAGCTTTAATAAATGTATTTTGTAATACATCATTTGCATCATCGTGATTAAGTACTATACGTCTTATCTGCCAATAAAGCGATTCGCTATATTGTTTAACAACTGTACCGAAAGCATTCCTCTGGGTAACAGAATCGGCTAGTTGTTTGATAAGATACTTTTCATCTACGATTATCACTCACTTTTGACTATTTATTTCAAGAAAGGTTTAATGTTGCTCACTAATATTTTATCATAGCCATACACATCTGGATAGTTTATGATATTTCCATTCTGATCAGGATACATAGTGTAATATGTAATAAAAAGAGGTACAGACGGTTTTACATTTAAAGAACCTACCGGGCGTTTGTTCCCAGAATTGAGCATGCGAACACCCTGACTGGTATGAGGAGGAATATCCATAGACAGCCTCAACTTGTCAACAAGGAATGAATCTCTATCTTCAAGTAGGAACACAGCTAAATCAAGAGGACGTTCCACTCGAACACAACCATGAGAGACACCACGGTTTGAATTTTCGAAGAAATCCCTGTTTGATGTATCATGTAAAAATACAGAGAATTTATTTGGAAATCTAAAGATAATCCGTCCGAGAGAATTTCCTTCACCCCCTTCCTGAATAACCCGTAATTCACCACTCATAAGCATCGAAGCAGTCACCCTGGCAGGATTAAGTCTATCTCCAGTTTTCTTATACACAATATACATCTTATTGCGTTCGAAGTATGTTACATCTCCTGCGTGATTTCGGGCTATTTCATTCTTTATTATGCTCATCGGAACATTCCATTTAGGATTCAAGTCCATTCTCATAATCGAGCTTGTTAGTAACGGAGTTTTGGTATCATTTTTACCACATCCTATGCTCATTTCTATCATTTGATCTTGATCGACAGCACGTAGTTTGAATGATGGAATATTAACCAGCACATACTTACCTTCTGGATGTTGTTTTACTCTCCATCTGCGTCTCTCCATGTTACAGAGTATTCTCAACCGTTCCTCATGGCTAAGATTATCATTTTTCAACATCGACATGAACTTCTGATATAAGCTGTCTCGGGGTTGAACCTCATTTAAGAATTCACAAATACTGTCATGAGCAACCTTTCTTATAGCTGTCTCATAAAATTTCTTACTCGAATGTTTCATCGTTACATCAAACAATCGTCTGTAACCTATCGGATTGCCCAACGTATCAAGATTTAGGGGATCATGTTGATTAAAAATATAGTCAGGATTGACAAAACCATAATTTTGACCTCTCACATAACGAAAATAAGCCTTGGTTAGATAATACTCCAATCTTGCCATCACCAGATTGATATTACTTGCTGTATCCCGAAAATCAAGACTTCTTAGAATTTCAAGATCCGATTTTATCTGTTTTGTATAAAATGACTTTCGTGTGAAACCCATTTCATTGACTTTATTAAGGACCGTCAACAAAGAATCAGCACGTCCATCTACACCTTTGCGATCTATCCAAAAGAACTTTCCTCTATTAAGATAATAACTTCTTGTGCGGAAATCCATTTCCGTGGAGTCCCTATCTGCCTTACATATTGTATATATATAAGCTTTTATCTTACGAGAATTTAGAGATAGACTATCAGCTTTCCAATCGGAAAACTTATCCAGCGTCAAATTTATATTAGGATTAATCTTTTCATTTTTACAACTTACAAGCAAAAAAGATATAAGTGTAAATGACAATAAAATAAAAAGAGTATAATATCTTACTTGATAGATATTTTGCGTACGAACTTGCCTATTTTGAGAATGTAACAACCCTTTTGAAGATTTAGTTCAATATGTTTATCAGCACTGTCAATTTTTACTTGTCCAATACTAACACCTGTTATATTATAGATTTGTAAAGTCATCCCTGTAGCACCTGTTATATGCAATGTTGACTCATTAAAAGATATTGCAATAGATGACTGAACGTCTTCAATAGCAGCCTTCGAACTCTGAGCTCTACTACTTATAGGAACACAGAGAAATAAAGCTGAGACTAAGCCTATTAAAAGTATTTTTTTTACCATATTCGTCATATTTAATATCTCTGTGGCAAAGATACATATTATTTTTTATACAACAAACAATTTTATTGTATTTTTTTGAAAATATTTTTTGTGATAATATAGGCTTGAGAAGCCTCCCTAATCTATAGACAACAAAATATAAATAAATAGCAAAATCCGGTATGCAACAATTTATCAAATGTTTGTAAATTCGTACAAATTGGGGAAAAACAGGAAAAACATCATGGTTTGCATCTCATTTTTACTTATATTTGCAAGACATTATTAACTAAAAACCCAATAATTAAAGATGAAAAGACTTCTATCATTACTGTTACTTGGTACAATTATCGTAAGTAGCATGGAAGCAAAAGAAAATGTAAAAAATGGAGGATATCCCATTACACAAGTTCCTTTCACTTCGGTTAAGGTTGTTTCAGGAACATTCTGGGGACAACGTCTGAAAGCGAGCCGTGATGTGACAATACCTCTAGCATTTAAAAAATGTGAGGAGACCGGAAGGTATGATAACTTCTTTAAAGCAGCCCACCCTAGTACAAAATATAAGGTTGGAGGTTATTCATTCGATGATACCGATGTCTATAAAACGATTGAAGGTGCTAGTTATTCACTTCAAACATATCCGGATCCTGTCTTGAAAAACTATATTGACAGTGTCTTGAATATTGTTGCTGCTGCACAGGAACCAGACGGCTACCTTTATACAGCCAGAACGATGAACCCTCTTAATCCCCATGAATGGGCTGGCAATAAACGTTGGGAGAAAGAAGAAGTTCTTAGTCATGAGCTATATGACTTAGGTCACATGATTGACGGTGCTGTTGCTCACTATCAGGCAACAGGTAGTCGTAAGTTTCTTGATATCGCCATCAAATATGCCGATTGTGTATGTCGGGAAGTAGGACCAAACAAAGGACAGGCATGTGTTGTCCCTGGTCATCAAATAGCAGAAGAGGCATTAGCTAAATTATACCTCGTTACAGGTGATAAGAAATATCTGAATGAAGCAAAGTTTTTCCTTGATTACAGAGGAAAGACAGAGATAAAAGACGAATATTCACAAAGCCATATCCCTGTAATAGAACAGAAAGAAGCAGTGGGACATGCGGTACGTGCCGGATATATGTACTCTGCAATGGCAGATGTAGCTGCCCTTACCGGAGACACATCATATATTAAAGCAATAGATAACATCTGGGACAATATTGTAAGTAAGAAATACTACATAACGGGAGGTGTTGGAGCAACAGCAAGTGGTGAAGCTTTTGGTGACAATTATGAATTACCAAACATGAGTGCTTACTGCGAGACATGTGCTGCCATTGCACAGGTATATCTCAACTACCGTTTATTCCTTCTCCATGGCCAGTCGAAATATTTCGATTGTCTAGAACGTACACTATATAATGGAGTGATCAGTGGTGTAAGCATTGATGGAGGAACGTTCTTCTACCCTAACCCACTTGAAAGTATGGGTCAGCACCAACGCCAGGCATGGTTTGGATGTGCATGCTGTCCTAGCAATATCGCACGTTTCATCCCTTCTCTACCGGGATATGTATATGCTGTAAAAGATAATAGTGTCTATATCAACCTGTTTATGAGCAACAGCTCCACCATTGATGTGAATGGGAAAAAGGTTGAGATAATACAGACCACAAATTATCCTTGGGATGGTGACATCACCGTATCCATTGGTAAAACTAGTGTATCTAAATTTAACATGATGATACGTGTTCCGGGGTGGGTCAAAGGTGATGTCGTTCCAAGTGACCTTTATACCTACAGTGACAATGTTCGTCTCGGATACCAGATCCTTGTAAATGGAAAAGAAGTAAAGAGTTACATGAAAGACGGATACTTCTGTATTGCCAACAAATGGAAAAAAGGAGATAAGATAAGCATTCATTTTGATATGGAACCACGTACGGTAAGGGCAAACAACAATGTTGAAGCAGACCGTGGCCGTGTTGCTGTTGAACGTGGTCCTTTAGTTTATTGTGCCGAGTGGCCGGATAATGATTTCAATGTACTAGGTGTCTTGATAAACCAAAGTCCTAAATTTAAAGTGATCAATAAGCAGGAAAAGCTATATGGCATAAACGAAATGACAACAGACGCACAGACACTACAGTTCAATGAAGATGGCAAATTGCTTACAAAAGATGTGAATCTTACCCTGATACCATATTATGCATGGGCACATCGTGGCAGTGGAAATATGGATGTATGGATAGCTCAGGACTTGAGCGCGACGAAAGCAGCAAAAGCTCCTACCCTTGCATCTGAAAGTAAAGTTGAAGCCAGCATAAAGTCGCCCTCTATAAATGCCGTCAATGACCGACTCATCCCTAAGGATGGGAATGACCGCAGCATTCCTTACATACATTGGTGGCCCAAGAAAAATACCACAGAATGGATAAGTTACACATTCAAGTCAGAGACAAAAGTACAGAGTTGCACAGTATACTGGTTTGACGATGGTCCATGGGGCGGTTGTAGAGTTCCAAAATCATGGAATATCCAATACAAAGATAACAGTGGAAAATGGGTACCCGTCACCGTAGTTTCATCATACCCTACCGTTAAGGGATCTTCATGCATTGCAAATTTTGACCCAGTGACAACAAGTTCGCTTAAACTAGAGATACAACAACCTGAAGAATACTCTACAGGTGTATTTGAATGGGAGGTTAAATAACAAACTTCATAAATAGAATCTACAAAAACCATACTATTACTTTTTCATATCCCCAGAAGTATTTTATATTTCTTGGGGATATTTTCTTTATAGTAACGGTTAAAATCTAGTTTTTTTATGTAAGTTTGCAAATCAAAACATCTATCATGAACAAAACACTCATCACGGCTATTTACTTAATGGCCATACCGATATTTACATCGGCACAGATTGAACTGTACAAAAACCCGAACATGTCGCCACAAGAAAGAGCGGCAGACCTATGTTCAAGATTAACATTAGAAGAAAAATCACTTCTGATGATGGATAACTCGCCGGCTATCCCTAGATTGGATATTCCGCAATTCCAATGGTGGAGTGAAGCTCTCCACGGTGTAGCCCGTAACAGTTATGCCACTGTTTTTCCTCAGACGATAGGAATGGCAGCATCATTTGACGACAAACTTCTATATCAAATTTTCAATGCCACTAGCGATGAAGCAAGAGCTAAGAATACGGCACAACGTAAAAAGGGGAAGCTCCTAAGATACCAAGGACTTTCTTTCTGGACTCCCAACATCAACATCTTCCGTGATCCACGATGGGGACGCGGTCAAGAGACTTATGGTGAAGATCCATATCTAACAACGAGAATGGGACTGGCTGTTGTAAAAGGCCTACAAGGGGACAGCCAAACGAAATATACCAAATTGTATGCATGCGCAAAACACTTTGCAGTCCATAGCGGTCCGGAATGGAGCCGTCATAGGTTTAATGCAGAAAACATATCCCCTCGGGACTTATGGGAGACCTATCTCCCGGCATTCAAATCATTGGTTAAAGACGGAGGGGTAAAAGAGGTAATGTGTGCATACAACCGATACGAAGGAGATCCTTGTTGCGGAAGTAACCGGTTACTAAGTCAGATTCTACGTGAAGAATGGGGATTTAAAGGCATTGTTGTCAGTGACTGTGGTGCGATTAGTGACTTTTGGAAGAAAGGAGATCACGAGACAGAACCGGATGCGAAGAGTGCCTCAGCAAAAGCTGTTGTCAGCGGTACCGATGTGGAATGCGGTAATAACTATAAATCACTACCTGAGGCTGTAAAAGATGGTAAGATAAGTGAGTCCCAAATAGATGTCAGTGTAAAACGGCTACTTGCTGCACGGTTTGAGTTAGGTGATTTCGATCCGGACTCCCTTGTTGAATGGACTATGATACCAGAAAGTGTTATCGCATGTCAGGCACATAAAGATTTAGCATTACAGATGGCACGCGAATCAATGACTTTACTCATGAACAAGAACAACATACTGCCCCTTTCAAAAACCGGTCATAAGATTATGGTTATGGGACCAAATGCAGACAATGCTACCATGCAATGGGGAAACTACAACGGAACACCCACAAACACAGTAACTATTCTTGATGGAATAAAGAACAAAACAAGTAATGTTACTTACACAATGGGCTGTGAACATTGTATTAACACCGCAACAGAAAGTCGTTTCAATGAGATTTTATCAACTAACGGTAAAAAAGGATTCACAGCTACATACTGGAATAATCTGAAAATGGAAGGAGAACCAGCTACGACACAACAAGTTTCAGAACCGTTCAACTTCGACATTGGGGGAAATACAGTCTTTGCATCAGGAGTCTCATTAAATAACTTCACTGCGAAATATAAAGGAACATTTATTCCGACGAAGAATGAGAATGTATCATTTAATATCACTGGTGATGACGGCTACATTGTTGTTGTCAATAATGATACAATCATCAAATCATGGGGTAACCGTCTTACGACAAAAGAAGCTGACCTGAAAGTTGAAACGGGGAAAAAATATGATATAGAAATTGATTACAAACAAACTGAAGGTGATGCCACCCTAAAATTTGATCTTGTTCATATTAAGAATCAAACAGCCGAAGAATCTGCTCATCTCGCTAAAGATGCAGATGTTGTCATATTTGTTGGAGGTCTGTCACCTCGACTTGAAGGAGAAGAGATGCATGTCAACATCCCTGGTTTTAAAGATGGTGATAGAACCGACATACAATTGCCAAAGGCACAACGAGATGTTATAACTGCACTTCATCGTCTAGGCAAAAAAATCATATTTGTCAATTGTAGTGGTAGTGCTGTTGCCCTTGGCCCTGAAGTAGCAAATTGTGATGCCATTCTACAAGCATGGTACCCAGGAGAACAAGGAGGTACAGCTGTAGCAGACGTTCTCTTTGGTGACTACAACCCTCAGGGTAAGCTGCCCATCACATTTTATAAGGACACGACCCAGCTTCCATCATTCGAGGATTATAATATGAAAGGAAGGACATACCGTTATTTTAAGGGTAAGCCACTGTTCCCATTCGGATATGGATTAAGCTATACCACGTTCGCTATAGATAAATCTAATCTGGTAGGAAAGATCGGTAAAGATGCCAAATTAAACCTTAGTGTAACAAATATCGGAAAAAAAGATGGTACTTATGTTGCTCAGTTATATGTTCGCAGTCTTGATGACAAGGACAGCCCCATCATAACCTTACGAGATTTCGAAAGAACAGAAATAAAGGCAGGAGAGTCGAAGACGGTGGTGTTCAATATCACCCCAAAAACATTCGAGCGTTTTGATCCTAATACAAATACAGTACGAATCGTTCCTGGAAGATACGAATTACGCTATGGTTCCAGTTCCGAACTGGAAAGTCAAAAGAGTATGACCATAACTCTGGAATAATGATAATTGCAGATAAAAAAAACAGGGCTGAATATCCAAGTATTCAGCCCTTTATTTTTTACAGATGATATTCTTAGAACTTATATCCCAAAGTTAAAATAACCTGATTACGCTTGTCGCTAACCTTCGTAAAGGAAACCTCATTAGAGACACCGTTTGTTGGGTCAATATGGAAAGGATAGAAATTACCATCCTGAGCACTATACTGATAAGCAAAGTCAAGGCTCATCTTATCAAACTTAAATCCTAAACCACACGTGATACGGTTGATTGCCTTCCAATTCACATAATCTGTACTAGAAGCATTATAAGTAGATGGAGAACTGATACTCAAGTTTCTGAAACCATTGCTCTCATACATGGGTGATACATAATTGTATCCAAATCTAACAGCGATAGAAGGATCAACTTTAGCCTCTATACCGGCTTTGAATGTGGATACCCCTTTCATTGTTAATCCAATATGGTTATTCATAAGATCATCGCTGTAGCTGTCTCTCGTACCATCATAGTTTTCACCATTATCTATACGTGCATCACATGAAGTATAATCAGCATATTCATAACCTGCTCCCAAAGCGAGATAGTCTGATATAGTATGTCCTAGACTTACTCCAAACTTCCACGGAGTATATAGCTCATAGTCATAAGATCCATATACATTTCCATCAACCCGTCCATTAAGATACATTGATGTGTTGTTACTTGACGTAAGCGTATAATATGTAGGAGAACTTACAGTCAAACCTATTCTGAAAGGAGAGTCTTCTATAGGACGGAAGATAAAACCTGCTTTCACATCAACACCTGTACCTGTTATACGGCGGTTGTCTGTTATGAGCAAATTATCTTGTGAATAATTCTCAACATACTCAGAGTATCCTTTGTAATGAACATCATATAAACCTACAGTAACACCCCAAAAGAAACGGTCCTTAATACCACCTGACAGATTGAAATCATATTGACCAACATAACCGGTGTTTGCTCTTTTCAGATTGTAATCATCCGCATTAAGATAACTTATATCACCTGTATTAGAATCATATCCCAGAATATTCTGACTATTACAATATAATTCATCAATCATGCTATATGACCACTTCTCTTCATCCGTAATCTTACCATCCTTATTTGGTATCACCTGATTATGCAACTTTGCAGCAGTCAATTTGTTCTGTGAAGAGTTGCCTAGACTATTAGCAGCAGACAAGATATAATCGAAATTGCGACTTTTATGATAGTTGAAACCAAAATTGATGTGATTGTTTGAGTTAAATCCTGATTTCATACTGAGTACAAATCCAATCTGATCAAAAGACGTATTCGTCTTGTTACCACTTGCGAACTTCTGTCCATCCTGTTGAGAAACGAATCCGAAAGAACCAGCGAAATCATTTCTTTTATAGATTCCTATACCGGCAGGATTGCTGCCCATAACAGAAATATCTGCACCGAGAGCGTCTAACGCCCCTCCCATTCCAACGTAACGGGCTGTTCCGTCCAGCTCTGGCTTTGCCAGATTTCCTATTTCATATGGCTCTTGGGCCAACGCAGGCATTGCTATTGCAATACAAGCTATTATAGATAAACATCTTGTTTTCATCGCTTTGAATATTAATGTTGAATACTAATCTTATTTACTTATTACCTATGACCGCCGCCACTATGGCCGCCGCCACTACCGAAGCTTCCGCCGCCGCTACTACCGCTACTACTGCCACTACTGCTACTGCGACTGCTACTTCCAAATGAGCTACTGCTACTGTTAGAATAACTCTGTGAAGGAGTGTAATTATTTACGGTAGAGTAGTTGTTGCGTGAAGTAGTAGATGACGTTGAACTAGAACGACCAAATGTACTGCGTGAGTTGCTTCCAAATGTTGAGTTGTTACCTGAATTTGCACGGCTTGTGACACGGGTACCACTTCCACTGCGCCCAAAGGTACTACGGCTGTTACCTCCAAATGTACTACGGTTGTTGCCACCAAAGGATCCACCATTTCTGCTTAGTATAGTTCCACCTCCGGAACTGTATCCTCTGTAGTTACGTGAACCGGTTGAAGCCCAACCTCCGCCAAAATAACCACCATAATACCAAGGGTTATACCAGCCATAATAGCCACCATAATAATCACCGTAATATCCTCCACCATAATACCATGGATCATATCCCCATCCTACTCTCCAACCGTAATAGGGATAACCATATCCATATCCGTAATAGAAGCTGTCATAATACCAAGGATCGTACCAACCGTAATAAGGACTGCATCCAATATAACCATCAAAACGACTCATTTGTCGGGTTAAGTTGTAATCACCTACGTTGTTCATAGAATCCTTGGGATATACACCCCTACCGGAAAATGAGATTACATCATCACCTGTCGAGTCATTGTCAATGTTTTGATAAGAGCTACGATAGCGATTGTTGTAATCGTCTACGCTACGGTTACTACGGCTATTGTTATATTCGTAAGAGCTACTGTTCGAACTTGACTTCTTTGAGAAGTAAAGATCGTCGTCCTGAGCCATTGAAGCCAATGGCAAAACTCCCGCGAGGACTGAAATAAGGATTAACTTTTTCATAACTGCTCCTTTTTAATTATTTCTTGATGTATCTAATGCAAAAATATAAAATAATTTACTGCAAAAATACGGAAAAACCCTAATATGTGATAGGGTTTACCCTATTTTTTATAATTTTGCACACATATTTAACATGTATATGAAATACTACGAAGTTGATTTTAGCATAAAGCCAGCAAACAACGATGCTGCTGACATTTTGGCGGCATTATCTGGTGATACAGGATTTGAGAGTTTTGATCATGAAGAGGGCATTCTTAAAGGATATGTACAGCGTGACTTGTTCGATGAACAGGCATTGGAAAGAATCATCACCGACTTCCCCATTGAAGGTTTAAGCATCACTTACGAGGTAAAAGAAGCCGAAGACCGCGACTGGAATGAGGAATGGGAGGAATCAGGATTTAGTCCAATCATCATAGACGGACGTTGTTCCATTCATGATTCTCGCCATCTTCCGGAAGAACTAATGCCAATAGATATCACTATTGACGCTAAATTGGCTTTTGGGACAGGCACACACGAGACAACCCGTATGATTACAGAATGTCTCTTAAATAAGAACTTGGATGGGTATCGTGTGCTAGACTGCGGATGTGGAACAGGCATCCTATCATTTGTAGCATCCAAATGCGGTGCAGACAGTGTAACAGGTTATGACATAGATGAATGGAGTGTAAGGAATGCCGAACATAATGCAGAGATCAATTCCGTAGAGAACTTCAGAACCTTCCACGGCAACTGCACCCTACTTACAGAAAATGAAGAATTAATCAACAGAGGACCGTTTAATATCGTTATTGCAAATATCAATAGAAATATTCTCATTCACGACATGCCATGGTTTAAAAGTGTGATGAAAGAAGATGGACAACTTATCTTAAGCGGATTCTATGAAGCCGATGCAGAAATAGTAATCAAAAGAGCTTCAGAATTCGGACTTACTATTATTGATAAGAAGATAGATAATGACTGGTGCTGTTGTGTATTTCAATTGTCAGTCTCATAAGCATCCTCACCTATTTGTTCGTGATTGCCGATAGTTAACTTTCGAAGATCATAATAAGAACCATTATAGATATCAAAGTCTACATATCCTTTGATGCCTAGAAGCCGTCCACAATCTGTGTGCTGCCAGAATTTCCATTTCCCCTTATATTCCACCTTATCTACATAATAGTGGGCAATCCAATATGGATACTGATCAAAAATGGCATCATTAAGATAAGCCATTTTAAATTTATAATAGGTATATATAATAGGTTTAACCTTATAATGCTTTTCCACAATTCTCAACCAGGTAAGGACATCAGATTTAAATTGTTCTTTAGATATATTGCCTTTCTTTTCCACATCAAGAACAGGAGGAAGATCACCATCCTCAAGATGAACCTGTTTCAAGAAATATTTAGCCTGGTCTTCAGGTGAAGTTTTAGTACTCCAAAAATGATAAGCACCACGAATAAAACCATTTTCTCGGGCTTGATAAAAGTTTTCATTGAAACTTGCGTCAAGGTTATTTGAGCCCTCTGTAGCCTTTATAACAATGAATCGCACAGGACATTTTTCGATCATGGCCTCACGTAACTGATCCCAATCTATCTCACCTTGATAATGACTGATGTCAATGCCATGTATTTCATAGCCCTCAGGATAGGAAACGTCACCATAAAGAGCTTTCCATCGAAAGCTTGATGGACCGACAAAGAAATAGTAGAACGCCCATATATAACCGATAGCAAGTAATCCGCCACCGATCCATGTTGTCCACCTAGGAAGCCTTTGCATCATACGAATAAACAGATTAGGACGTTTACGTCTAACGATGGTATGATGGCGTGAATTAGTGGATTTTTTTCTAGTATGAGCTGTTTTTCTTTTCTGTGTTACCATTATAAGAAATAATTAGCTCTCCCGAATGTTGTGTAGGGAGAGCTAATTTGGATATAATATTATTTACTTTTCTCAAGTGCGAGAGTCCTTGTAGACTGATCACAAACAGAACTTGGTCCCCAATACTGGATTGGACCAGGATATACATAACAAGTTTCTTTCGCCCATTTATCACGTTGAGCAGCAAATGTCATGAATGGTTTGCCATCAAGTTCAACAAGAGCTTTACGGATAACCGGTTTCATCTCACCGTTACGTTTCTCCATATTCATCATCATTGTAATTGGCACACCGCCGGCAATCCATTCTGCTGCAGGAGCAGTTGTATTTTTGATAATTGCCATATAACCGGTTTTACCATTAGCGATGAGCTGCGAAGCACTTGCTCCAAGAGAGTAGCAATAGTCAGCATCATAGTTTGATGGAGCAGCGCAACGTCCTTCATATCCGAAGAAATGATGTTGAGCTGCGAATTTGCCAACGTATTTGCCTTCTTTAGTCCATTTATCCAACTTAGCAGCAACCATGTCTGAAAGAAGTTTTTCAGTCTCAATAAGAGAAACCTGAACATTTCCGTGAGGGTCGCGGTCAAGAGAAAGTTGACGAGCAACACCCTCTGGAAGGCTTTCAAACACCTCAGCATTCTTTGCAGAAAGATGATTGATTACATATTCGCGCTGAGCATCTTTATCGAGATTAACGAACTCACTACCATTAGCAGCAAGAAGGTCATTAAGTTCAGAAATAAGACGGTTGATTGCCGGAACGAATTCGATAAGTCCTTCAGGAATAAGAACAGTACCGAAGTTCCATCCTTTGCTTGCACGACAAACAACAGCATTACAAATCTCAGTTACAATATTATCGAGTGTAAGATCCTTAGCCTCAACCTCTTCGCTGACGATACAGATATTTGGCTGGCATTGAAGTGCACATTCCAAAGCGATATGGCTGGCAGAACGACCCATCAGTTTAATAAAATGCCAGTATTTACGTGCAGAGTTGCAGTCACGCTGGATATTACCGATAAGTTCTGAATATGTCTTTGTAGCAGTATCGAAACCGAATGAAGTTTCAATTTGCTCATTCTTCAAGTCTCCGTCAATAGTCTTAGGACAACCTATTACCTGAACACCATATTTCTTTGCTGCGTAATACTCAGCGAGAACACAAGCATTTGTATTTGAGTCATCACCACCAATGATAACAATAGCTTTGATATCGAGTTGGCGAATAATCTCCAAACCTTTTTCAAATTGTTCTTCCTTCTCAAGTTTTGTACGTCCACTACCTATAATATCAAAGCCACCGGTATTGCGATATTCTTTCAGCAATTCTGCTGTAATTTCCATATAATTGTGGTCAACCAATCCACCAGGTCCCATCAAGAAACCGTAAAGATGATTCTCGGGATTTAGTTTTTTAATCTCATCAAAGAGTCCGCTGATTACATTGTGCCCACCAGGAGCCTGTCCACCACTAAGGATAATACCTATATTCATAGCCTTTTGAACTTGTTCATCACTAGGAACAAATTCTACTAACGGCATACCGTAAGTGTTTGGAAACAATTTCTTAATCTCATCCTGATCGGCAACACTCTGTGTTGGTTTACCTTCTTTTACTTTTACTGCGCCCTGAAGAGCCTTTGGCAGCTTTGGCTGATAAGAAGCTCTTTCAATCTGCAATGCACTTTTGTCCATAATTTATTTAAATATTTTGTTTGATGAATAATGAAGTCTCATTTTTTCGAATGCAAATTTACTCTTTTTCGACGATATAGCGAAAAAAAATCATGTTTATTCTTGCATATACCATTTTTTTGTTATCTTTGAACAAAATTAAACAGCGCCAAGACGCTAAAATTTATGTTATTTCACTATTATTCAAACAGGTACAAAGTATTAAATGTAAATATTTATGGCTAACAGAAGAACTTTAAAACGCAACATCAACTACATTTGCAGTGAATTGCTTGCAGAGTGCATAGCATCGGCACTCTATTCAGGAAACCCGGACAAAGAGAGTGTTGACAATTTGCTTAAAACCATATTAAAATTGCAACATAATTATATTAGCCGTATTTCCCATACCGAGCCAAATATTGCTAAGGTCTACTACAAGACTTTGAAACATCACTTTCATAAAGAAGTGGATGAAATCATTGACCATATCAAAAATCTCAATTAGTTCATTCTAGTTATAAATTTCACGAATTATGATAAAGAGATTTTGTAGATGGTTATTATATAAGCGTATGGGGTGGACTTGTGACATTACAGAGCCCCACCCCGACAAGTTTATCATATGTTTAGCCCCACATACCAGTAATTGGGATTTGATTATTGGTCAGCTTTACAGTAGAGCAGAAGGAATGAAATCCAACTTTCTGATGAAAAAGGAGTGGTTTTTCTGGCCTTTAAATATTTATTGGCGTCATCTTGGAGGTATTCCAGTATGGCGTAATAAGCATTCAAGCATGACTGACAATCTAGCTGAAACTGCATTGCACGAGAAAACATTTCATTTATGTATCACACCAGAGGGAACACGATCACTCAACTCGGAGTGGAAGAAGGGATTTTATTACATTGCACTAAAGGCACAAATACCGATTCTTCTATATGGCGTCGATTATAATCAGCGTATCATACAATGCAATGACAGCTTTATCCCTACAGGAGATATTGATCGTGAAATGAGCAGAATCAAGTCATATTTTAAGAAATATAAAGGGAAGCATCCTGAAAAATTTTCAATAGGAGAATAAGTTTAATGAAAAGATTCATTATATATTTATATATACTTACTTCTATTATATCACCGCTATCTGCACAGAAATCGGCATCAGAGGGTAAACTGGAAACGAAACTACAACATTTCTTTAAGACTTATTCGCCTCATGGTGTCAAGTTAGAAAGTCAGCCTGCCATGCTCAGTTATACGCTGGACAACGGCAAACAGACTCTCGACATTTATGCAGACGAGTATTTCGGAGCACAGGAGTTCACCCCCGAAGTCACAAGTAACATTTACAAAAAGATAAAGAAAACAATCCCCTCGCCATACAAAGAGTATAAGATTACAATTTTCTCAAATAATATTTCAATTGACGAATTAATCCCCAACCGACTTGTCGACAATTCAGACAAGAGTCGTATGTGGGGCGATATTGAATATACAGACCAGCCATGGGTTTCCAATACATCACGTCCATTAAAGATAACCCGAGGATTGCAAAACAGACATCTCTCCTTATGGGCAAGCCATGGACGTTACTATAATGTAAACTCAAAGAAATGGGAATGGCAAAGACCCAACTTGTTCTGCACCTGCGAGGATTTGTTCACCCAGACCATCGTTGTTCCGTATCTTATACCAATGTTACAAAATGCCGGGGCTATCGTATTTACCCCCCGTGAACGTGACTGGCAAAAAAATGAGATGATCGTTGACAATGATAATCCTCAGAAGTATTATATGGAAACCGGCTGGAAAAACAAATGGAGTGACACGGAAATCAAGGGCTTTGCATACCGCAACGGGACATATAATGATGGAGAAAATCCATTTCAGAACGGAACAGCAAGAATGGCCACAGCCGTTTCCCGAAAATCCGGAACTTGTGGTATCTCATATACCCCGAACATCCCTGTTAGTGGCAAATATGCGGTCTATGTAAGCTACCAGACGCTTCCAAACAGTATACCTGACGCGGAATACATCGTTTGGCATCAAGGCGAAAAAACCGTCTTTAAAGTGAACCAGACAATGGGAGGAAGCACATGGGTTTATCTGGGGACATTCGATTTTGATCAAGGGTGTGACAAATTCAATCGTGTAACTCTTTCAAATGAGAGCAAACACAAAGGTGTGGTTACCGCTGATGCCGTACGATTCGGTGGAGGCATGGGTAACATCAGTCGGAACGGCGAAACAAGCGGACTACCCCGCTGCCTTGAGGGAGCACGCTATTACGCACAATGGGCAGGGATGAACTACAATATATACAGTTCAAAAAATGGTACCGACGATTACGGTGATGACATTAACGTCCGCTCACTGATGACAAACTATCTTGGTGGCGGTTCTGTCTATATGCCGTCGTTAGATGGCGGGAAAGTGCCAATAGAGTTATCTCTTGCCATTCACAGCGATGCCGGGTTCGTAAAGAACGACAAGATCGGAAG
>OBMA010000953.1_pt1 | contig 17570 bp, 17 predicted proteins | sample 1539141 | NCBI WGS metagenome assembly OBMA01 (sample SAMEA3991484, study PRJEB22521) | metagenome | biome: anthropogenic terrestrial biome; feature: sewage plant; material: raw primary sludge | place: Sweden | collected 2012-09-26 | reverse complement strand
AAAAGCATAGTTTCCCAAATCAGTCAAAGAAGAAGGAAGCACAATGCTGCCCAAACTGATACATCCATCGAAAGCATGGCTGCCAATTTCCTTCAGCACACCAGGCAAAGACACTGCATTCAGAGTCTTGCAATTTTTGAAAGCAGAATTTCCAATTGCCTTCACCGTACCAGGCAATATGACTGATGTCAGCGCCTTGCAGTCCTCAAAAACAGACGAACCTATATTGATTATAGAACCGGCTATATTCGCAGATGTCAGGTTTACACAGTCGTTAAACACATCTGAACCCATTGATTTAACAGAAGCGGGGACATCGATTTGAGTCAAGCTTTCGCACCCGTAGAAAGCATTATTCCCAATCTTTGCAAGAGATAATGGCAGTGATACTCCCTTGATTGTCTTACAACCAGAGAAGGCATAACTCCCCATCTCGGTCACAGTTCCTGGAATTGTAACAGTGAGAAGATTCTTACAACCGTCAAAAGCATGGTCACTTATATTAGTGACACCGGATGGCAAAGCCACTTGTTCCAGACTCTTACAACCAGAGAAAAACTTATCAGGAAGCACGTTGGCCTTTGTTTTCATACCCTCCTTGCCCTCAACAATAACGGCATCGGTCATATCAAGTTTCTTGAGCAAAAAGGTTGTGTCTCCCTTTGCTTTGTTGCGGCTTGCAATGTCTTGAATAACGTTAAGATCAATACCGTTAATCTGTCCTTTCACTGTGAGTTCTGATATTTTATACATCTTTGCCTCAGTAATCTGCTTGAGTAAATGCCCGGCAGAATCAACATTCACGGTAATGACCTCCTGTGCTGAGACCAACAACGGGAACAAAATCAATGGAAAAAACAAAAATCTTTTCATACACGTAATAGATTATATAATTAAACATTAAGTTACCGCAAGTATACAGTCAAATTGACAATTAATAATCATGATGTGAGTGTGAGAAGACAGAGACACGGCATCTGCACAAAACAATGAGAGTATTCACAACTCCTAATTTTCAAATAACTTATTTAGCCTTATCTTTTCCGCTACGCTTCGGTCTATGATAGCTGCGGTATTCATCCAGCGGAATCTCCACATCTGATTCCTCCAATAAACATTCCTTTGGAAGATGAAATTTCATATACTTTATATTGAGCCCGCGCTCCATCCACATGGCCTCATAATAGGTCTGGATAGTAAGCAGTGAGGCATCCACATCCGTAAGTTCAGTATGATACAAATCTTCAGTACACACGATGAGTGGCAGGCGATTTCGCTCCACCATATACATGGTATATGTGAACAGAAAATTACTGTCAGTCTTCAGGTGAATGATACCCCCATCCACCAGAAAATGACGGTAACGGTTCATGAAGAATGTACTTGTCAGTCGCTTGTGGGCGTTTTTCATTTGCGGGTCACTGAATGTGAGCCATATCTCCTGTACCTCATCAGCACAAAAAAAACGGTCAATGATTTCAATATTAGTGCGCAGGAAAGCAACATTCGTCAATCCCTCGTCAAGTGCCATCTTTGCGCCAGTATACATTCGCGCACCTTTAATATCAACTCCGATAAAATTTACATCCGGATACAGTTTTGCCAACCCCACAGCATATTCGCCCTTGCCACAGCCAAGTTCCAACACTATTGGATTTTCATTATGGAAATAATGCTCACGCCAATGTCCTTGCATCTCAAACGGCACATTGTCTATCACCGAAAACGGATACTGGAACACATTGCAGAACGTCTCCATCTCTGCGAATTTTTCTAGTTTACCCTTGCTCATTTTATCGTTTTTATGGGACAAAGATATAAAAACTTTCGCAATATGGCATATTTTTATGCTATTTTATTCAGTAAAAAGAAAATGATTACACGCAAAAGTCAATAACTATTGGTTGAACTCCTCATTTTGCATCTGATTGCATGAACTCTGCCCATCTAGACTACGAGCCCACACTGCTAGGCAGCCACGCAACCTTTCTTGTAGTTTTTGTAAACTATTATATACAAAAAAACATTGCACTTACTCTTTGAATCTAGCTCTAATATTTATCAAATCTGAAATTAAAGAACCGGAATGGGAACATAAATACGTGAAAAGTAGGCTCCAATTTTGCGATATGCATCTTCCCAGAATGCAACTAACGGTTACCATGCCTGCGATTGACCGTTAGAGACAATGCGTCTAACGATTAGTTGCCGACCAAAAAGGGATTAAATTCAACGCATTTAGGGTCAAACTTTTTGTCCAAAATATTAATGCTCAGAATATCAGCATATTACGATATTGCTCTAGAATCGCGTATTTGAGACCGTGGGTAAATATTTTTGAAACAAGGCCTGTTTTTGAGGGGTCATTGTAAACTTTTCTGATTAATAAGACAAGGATTAAGTCCCAATCATTTGCCATCTCTTATGGCGAATCAAATGATTCGGTAATGTAATATTTGAAAGTCAAGTAGTCACACCTTATTTCTGGTTTAGAGTGTAATGATATAGTCGGAGTATACCACCTTTTTGTATAGCAATAATTATTTTGAAATTTAGTTTGTCTATATCCGGTATGCAAAGAGACTAACAATGAAAGAGTGATATGAACCCAGAAAGTTAGACAAAAACTTCCAGGGCTTGATATTCTGTGGCATAAGTAATGAAGCCAAGAAATACACAAACGCCCGCCGGTAAAAGTACCAGCGGGCGTTTTTATGTTTATTATTATTATTTATTCAATAACGACAGTTGTCCAACCATGCTTATCCTCTTCAGTACCATACTGAATGCCACGCAAATGGTTATACAGACGTGTGGAAACAGGTCCGGGCTTCTCACTGAAAGAATAACGGACACCGGTATCGAGATCATCAATATATGAAATAGGACTAATAACGGCTGCAGTACCGCAAGCGCCTGCCTCTTGAAAAGTGGAAAGTTCTTCTTCTGGTATCTGGCGACGCTCAACAGTCAGGCCAATGTCTTCAGCCAACTGCATCAGACTCTTGTTGGTGATTGACGGCAATATGCTGGTAGACTTAGGAGTGACGTAAGTGTTGTTCTTGATTCCGAAGAAGTTCGCTGCGCCACACTCATCCATATATTTCTTCTCTTTTGCATCAAGGTAAAACTCACTGGCATAGCCTTTCTCATGAGCAAGAGAATTGGCTTTCAGAGATGCGGCATAGTTACCACCAACCTTATAGATACCTGTGCCCAGAGGAGCAGAACGATCGAAATCACGGATGATGACATAAGGATTGGTAGAGAAACCTCCCTTGAAATACGGGCCTACCGGTGTGACAAAAATCATGAACATGTATTCTTGCGCAGGATGAACGCCTACCTGTGCACTTGTACCGATAAGCAACGGACGGACATACAGGGTGGCACCACTCTCATAAGTAGGAATATATTCCTGATTGAGACGAACCGCTTTCTTGACCATTTCCTCGAAAAGTTTTGTTGGAACTTCAGGCATCATGATACCACGGCATGTGCTCTGCAGGCGGGCTGCATTCTCATCCATGCGGAATACACGTACCTTGCCATCAGGGCAGCGATAAGCCTTAAGGCCTTCGAATGCTTCCTGTCCATAGTGGAGACAGGTAGCGGCCATGTGCAATTTAACGTATTCATCGGAGCAAACTTCCATTTCGCCCCATTTGCCGTCACGATAGTAGCAGCGTACATTGTAGTCGGTTGGCAAATATCCAAACGACAAATTAGACCAATCTAGATCTTTCATATCTTTAACGATTTTAAAGTTCCACGTTATAACTTGGTGCAAAATTAATGAATTTATTAATCATTTGCAACAAAAAGCAGGAAAAAGATATAGAAAAGCCTCTCTCCGCCATTTAAGGAAGGAAATGGAGCAAAGACACGGGATTATAACGTGCTCACGCCAAGCCTCGCTCCCCTTTTTCGTGAAGACCTCGAAAAAGGCTTTTTTATTCCTCTTTATCAAGTACTTTTTTTATCTCCTCTTCTGTCTTCGTAAGTTTGTCCTTACATTGTTTAATGAGTTGCTGGGCTGTTTTCAACTGCTCTGTCAACGAGTCTATATCCAATTCATCGTTTTCCATCTTGGCAACGATATCCTCTAACTGGCGAACTGCCTCTTCGTATTTAATCTGTTTTCCCATAATCTTCACTTTATTATTGAAATTACACTACCTTTTTCTACTATGGTTTCTATCTTGTCACCCTGTTTCAGAAGTTTCGGATCACGCACAGACTTGCCATAATGCAATGTTATACTATATCCCCGCCTCAACATTCGTTCAGGGTTCACGGTATCCATGCGCTGCGCCATCAGTTGCATACGATGACGCTCATCAAGCAACTTACGCTCAAGAACAGGCCTGATCTTTTGTGATAGGATGTCAATATGATGCAGCCCATCAGACAATTGCTGCGACATCGTTGCAGACAGACGATCATACAGACGGTCCAGGCGGGATTGCAACCTTGTTTTAACTACAAAGAACAGGGTAGGAATAAGATCTGCCAACCTGCTTATACGCATCCGTTCCAACTCCATACGCTTCTTAACAGTATTCACAATAATGTCTTGTGCTGACAATATGCCGTTATAAACAGTTGCAAGATTATCTATCAGCATTGCGGCAGCAGCTGTCGGTGTCTTCACACGAGTGTTAGAAATCATGTCTATGATACTCTCATCCCGCTCATGACCAATACCAGTTATTACTGGCAATGGAAAATTAGCGACATTCTCTGCCAATTTCAACGTATCAAAACCGCTCAAGTCACTGGTAGCCCCTCCACCACGGATGATAACTACGACATCGAAATCATCCAAACAATCATTTATTCTGTTCAGCGCCGCAATAACGCTCTGTTCAACCTGCTCACCCTGCATTATGGCGGAAAAGAGCTGGGTGCGAAAAACGAATCCGTATGCGTTAGCAGAAAGTTGGTTACAAAAATCGCCATACCCGGCTGCATTTTCGCTTGAAATGACCGCTATGCGTTGGGCAAACATCGGGATATCCAGTTCCTTTTGCAATTCGAAGATGCCTTCAGCTTTAAGCTTTTTGATTATCATCTGCCGTTTGATTGCCATATCGCCGAGCGTAAACGTTGGGTCTATATCTGTGACAATCCACGAAAATCCGTATGCCTCATGAAAAGAGGCCTGCACACGTAACAAGATCATTAACCCGGCATGAAGAATACGACCCGTGACGCGCTCAAAATTAGGACGTGCCACCATCCATGTGTTTTTCCAGCATTTTGCAGAAGCCTTTGCCACGGGAGTATTGTTGAATTCGTCTTTCTGAATGAGTTCCATGTAGCAGTTGCCCCGCACCTCACGAACCTCACTGAGTTCTGCCTGCACCCAATATTCATTGGGCAGGTCAATATCAATAACCTCTCGCACCATTCGGTTGAGTTCATAGAGAGTTAAGGACTTCACTGACCCCGCCCAAAGAGGGGAGTGTCTGGCGGAATCAAGATTGCTAATATCCATTATATTAATTGTTTCTGCTGTTTTTATTAAAATCATGATGAATGATCATGAAAGAATGTCACATTCATTCAAGCATTAGTGATTCATCATTTTCAGTCATTCTTATGTGAACGACTAGATACCTACCTACGTGAACGGCGACTGGAGAGATCTTTGTATGCCTTCCAAAAGTCAGGCATCCCATATCCATATACATTATCCGGAGTTCCGGCTTGATTTCCTGACATTCTTACTAAATCAATGATTTCAAATGCTGTTTTTTCGGGCATCGCCTGCCACAAGCATGCTACCAATCCACAAACGATGGGAGCAGAGAAGGACGTACCCATGTCATTAATTATAGTGCCACGTCCCGTTATCACCGATGCAGGACTGCCTAGCGCCATTACATCGGGCTTTATGCGTCCATCCGCGGTAGGGCCGACAGCACTGAAAGCGGCATTTACCCCGTTGCTGCTTACAGATCCGACTGTAATTATGTCACGAGCATCAGCAGGAAAGTTTATTTTCTTCCATGTACCCATTCCGTCATTGCCGGCACTGTTAACCAATACAATCCCTTTGCCCGCAAGCATTGAAGCTGTATGCGAAATATAAGCCTGCTCGCCATCCATCTCAGAGTATTTATGGCTAGTGGTTTTGTCATCGAAATCATGATAACCTAGAGATGAGTTGACCACGTCCACACCAATAGAATCGGCATATTCAGCAGCCTCAACCCAATAATCCTCTTCGGCAAGACTCTCAGTCTGCTCGTCTTCGCAGCGTATCAACACATAAGACGCTTCGGGAGCGGTGCCTATATATGTATTGGGGATGTTTGTCGCCATTGTTGAAAGCACCATCGTACCGTGATCCATCTCCTTGTAGATGTCAGCCGAGCGCGGAACCACGAAATCCGTCGTCGCCACAATCCTGGCTGCTTGCAATGCCGGTATTTTGTCCACATTCATAAAACCGCCATCCATCACGGCAATCATCATTCCACGTCCGCGATAACCGGCATCATGTAATCGATTTCCGTTCAATGAACTCACTTGTTCATAAGACATGCCATAAGCATTATTATTGACGTCCCACTCGTTAAAATCCTTGTGGAAGTTGGCACGTTTGGATGAATTTATAGAATCGGGCGAAGTGAATACCCTTATTATCCTTTTAACAAAAGGCAATTCATTGAGCCGTACTACCACCTCGGAACGTTTGCTGCGCACAAGCACGGAGTTATTCCAACGGCTTTTGCCTACAATCTTCACACCTTTTGCCTCAATAGCTCGCAGATAGGCTGGAGTTATTGGCAAATCGGTGGAATCAACCTTTATGTTTTGCCTTTCACGGCGCTTTATCGCCCGCTGAGACAAGTATGCTTCGGGATGAGAAATATTGAAAGGCGTGTCATGCTTGTCTGTAAGCATCAATCTTAACATATAGCATTTGCCACCAGGATACGATATTTTCTGTGCCTCGTCCACCTTGGCAAGTATGGATGTGCAAAAAAACAATAAAACCACAAACGGCAAAAAACTTTTCATTGATATTACAAAATATTTTCGGATTGCAAAGATAATGCAAATCAAGAGAAATGCAAAACAAAACATGTGTTTTTTATTTTTATTGTTTTTGCGACATAATATCTGAATAATCAAATTTTATAATTACCTTTGCATGATAAAAGTATTTTAATGGATAATAAACAAGCAACACTCGACCTTGGAATCAAGCCCGTGGGCAGTCTGCTAATGCAGTATGCTATTCCTGCAATCATAGCGATGACAGCATCATCACTATACAACATGATAGACAGCATATTCATTGGGCAAGGTGTGGGGCCAATGGCTATTTCAGGATTGGCCATCACATTCCCGTTCATGAACCTTTCCGGAGCTTTCGGTGCAGCAGTAGGTATAGGAGCATCCTCATCCATTTCTGTTAAATTAGGACAGAAAGACTATCGGATTGCAGAAAACATTCTTGGCAACACAATTACACTGAACATCATAACAGGTATCTCTTTAAGTATTATATGCCTGCTGTTTCTAGATCCCATACTGAGGTTCTTCGGAGCGAGCGATCATACACTGCCTTACGCCCGCGACTTTATGCAGATAATCCTTTGTGGCAACGTGGTTACTCACCTTTATTTCGGTTTGAACGCTGTACTGAGGGCTGAAGGCAAACCACGCCAAGCCATGTGTGCCACGATATTCACCGTGATGCTAAATGCCATTCTTGACCCGATTTTCATTTGGCCATTGGGACTTGGTATACGGGGAGCAGCCTTTGCCACTGTACTTTCACAATTCGTCGCCTTGATGTGGCAATTACACGTATTCAGCAACAAGAAGGAGATGTTGCACTTCACACGGGGCATCTACAAACTGCGTGGTGACCTTGTGCGAAACATCGTCAGCATCGGTATGTCGCCATTCTCAATGAACATCTGCGCTTGCATCATAGTCATTTTCATAAACAATGGCTTGGTGAAGTATGGTGGCGACATGGCTGTAGGTGCTTATGGCATAGCCAACAAGGTGGCGTTCATCTTTTTGATGGTGACCATGGGAGTAAATCAGGGAATGCAACCTATTGCCGGATACAACTACGGCGCACTCAAGTTGGACCGTCTGATGCGAGTCCTTAAATATTCCATAATTACAGCTTCTGGCATAATGATCTTCGGCTGGTTGATCGCTATGTTTTTGCCTTATCCATGCGCCCGACTGTTTACCAATGACAAGACGTTATTGTCAATGTCTGTGAGAGGCATACGCATTGTGATGCTGATGTTCCCTATTGTTGGCTGTCAGATGGTGATAACCAACTTTTTCCAAAGCATCGGGAAAGCGAGAATCAGCATGTTTCTCTCTCTATCACGCCAACTGCTGTTTCTATTGCCTATGCTTACCATTCTGCCACATATATTCGGCGTGGACGGTGTGTGGGTTTCGATGCCTGTGGCAGACGCGTTATCGTCTATTGTAACAGCTGTCATGATGATAATTTACATGAGAAAATTCAAAAGACAACATAATGAAATGACATTAGATGGAAAACAAGAAAATAATAATTAATGTCGGCCGGCAGCTGGGTAGTGGCGGCCACATCATAGCACTAATGTTGGCAAATGACTTCGGATGCAATCTCTATGACAAAGAGATTCTTAATCTTGCAGCAAAGGAAAGTGGATTTTGCACCAAGTTCTTTGAACAGAATGACGAGCACAAAGGTTTCTTCAAATCCCTCATTCATATCCACACCCCTCTCTTCAGCGATAATAATTTCTACAACAACAAGTTCTCTCAAGAGAGTTTGTTCCAATTTCAGAGTGATGCCATCCGCAAGGCGGCCGATGAACAATCATGCGTGTTTGTAGGACGTTGTGCCGACTATGTGCTGCGCGACTACAAAAACGTAGTAAACATTTTTATTACAGCCGACATGGATCAGCGCATAAAAAATGTATGCAAGCGGCAAAAGTGCGACCGAGCCACAGCCCGCAAGGCAATAACGACGGGCGAAAGTGACCGTGCATCATACTATAACTACTATACTGGCAAGAAGTGGGGCCACAGCTCATCTTATGACCTATGTATTAACAGCAGTCTGTTGGGAATGGAAGAAACCGAGAAAATCATTGCCGAATTCATTAGAAAGAAATTCCAATTATAATGAAAAAGATTGGTATCATTAGCGACACCCACTGTTATTGGGACGACAAGTATCTGCACTATTTCGAACCATGCGACGAGATATGGCATGCCGGCGACATTGGTTCGTACGAAATAGCGCAACGATTGGCTGAGTTCAGGCCATTCCGTGCTGTATATGGCAACTGTGACGGTGCCGACCTCAGGCAGATGTACACTGAGAAACTAAGATGGAAGTGTGAAGATGTTGACGTGCTGATGAAGCATATCGGTGGTTATCCGGGCAATTACGATCCGTCAATACGTAGCGCAATTTTTGCTTCGCCACCACAATTATTCATCAGTGGACACTCGCATATTTTAAAAGTGAAATACGACAAAACTCTCAACCTACTTCACATCAATCCCGGTGCTGCCGGCATACAAGGCTGGCACAAGGAAAGAACTTTGATAAGACTGACCATTGAAGGCAATAAATTCACTGATTGTGAAGTTATTACTTTAGTAGATAAGGGATAATAACCCATAATCACAAATAACAAAAGACATATCGATATGAAGACTTACTTAGTAACCGGTGCAGCAGGTTTCATCGGTTCAAACTTCATCAAACACCTGCTTTACAAAAAGTATAAGGATGAGGATATTAAGATTATCGTGCTCGACTCATTGACTTACGCCGGTAATTTGGGTACCATCAAAGACGACATCGACAACAAGCGTTGCTGCTTTGTGCGTGGTGACATACGTGACCGAGAACTGGCCGACAAGCTCTTTTCCGAAGACGACATCGACTACGTGGTGAACTTTGCCGCCGAAAGTCATGTGGACCGTTCCATCGAAGATCCGCAGCTATTCCTTTCAGTAAACATTCTTGGTACACAGAATCTGCTCGATGCGGCCCGCCGTGCATGGGTTATTGGCAAAGACGACAGCGGCTATCCTATATGGAAAGCAGGCAAGCGTTTCCATCAGGTTGCTACAGATGAAGTCTATGGCAGTCTGGGGGCTGAAGGTTTCTTCACTGAGAAAACCCCACTGTGCCCCCACAGCCCGTACAGTGCATCAAAGACAAGTGCCGATCTTTTTGTTATGGCTTACCACGATACATATCACATGCCTGTGACAATCACCCGTTGCTCAAACAACTATGGTCCTTATCACTTCCCAGAGAAACTTATTCCTCTGATTATCAATAACATCCTAGAAGGCAAACAGCTTCCCGTTTACGGTAAGGGTGATAACGTGCGCGACTGGCTTTACGTTGAAGACCATTGCAAGGCCATCGACATGGTTGTACGTGAGGGCAAAGATGGTGAAATCTACAACGTAGGCGGTCATAACGAGATGAAGAATATCGATATCGTAAAGCTCACAATCAAAACCATACACGACATGATGGCTGAAAACAAGTCGTTGCGCAAGGTGCTGAAAAAACAGATATTGGACGAGAACGGAGAAATCAGCATCGACTGGATAAACAACGACCTGATTACATTTGTCACAGACAGACTGGGACATGACCAGCGTTATGCCATCGATCCCACCAAGATTAAAGAGGAGCTGGGATGGTATCCTGAAACTAAGTTTGCAGTGGGCATCATCAAGACCATTACGTGGAATCTCAAGAACCAACAATGGATTAATGAAGTTACTAGTGGCGACTATCAGAAGTACTACGAAGAAATGTACGGTAATAGGTAGAAACGAATTGAAAAATGGAAATTGAGAAAACATAGTTATGCGAAATCATTGATGATTACCAAATCATGTTTGAGATTCCGTAACACAATAATATTATCAATTTAAAAAGAAGTGGACATTTTATCAAGACAACTGCAGGACTTCCTCATCCATTTAGGTAAAGAACCGACGTGCGTGAGCGAGAAGGTGGAGCATTACATCAAACACATACTACATCTGCTCTCCGTACAGGATGAAGAGATCTTCAATCAATACTACGGACTTTTCGGCACCAAGATACATCCGCTGGACAACATAGCATGCAAACACGGAGTATCATCCGATGCAATGATGCAAAATATAGAAGCGGATTTGCGTAAACTAGCCATCACGCCCGAGTGGCAAATTGTAAAACAATTATTAGACATATTATGAAGAAGATTATGTTGCTAGGCTCAGGTGAACTGGGCAAGGAATTTGTGATTGCAGCCAAGCGTGCCGGTCAGTACGTCATAGCTTGCGACCGTTACGACAACGCTCCAGCCATGCAAGTGGCAGATGAACGCGAAATTTTCAACATGCTCGACGGTGACGCTCTAGAAGCTGTGGTACGCAAACATCAACCCGACATCATCGTGCCGGAGATTGAAGCCATACGCACCGAACGCCTTTTCAAGTTTGAGGAGGAAGGCATTCAGGTGGTGCCTAGCGCCCGGGCCGTAAACTATACCATGAACCGCAAAGCCATACGCGACCTTGCCGCCAAGGAACTGGGACTGCGCACAGCCAAGTACTTCTATGCCAACACATACGATGAATTCAAGCATGCCGCCGATGAGATTGGTTTTCCGTGCGTGGTCAAACAGCTTATGTCTTCATCCGGTCACGGACAGAGCGTAGTAAAAAGCGATGACGAGCTTGAAACTGCATTCCGCAATGCAATGGAAGGTAGCCGCGGTGACGTGAAAGAAGTGATTATCGAGGAATTTATTCATTTCGATAGCGAGTTCACATTGCTCACAGTGACTCAGAAACATGGTCCGACATTATTCTGTCCTCCAATAGGGCACATTCAAAAAAGTGGCGACTATCGCGAGAGTTGGCAACCGTTTGCCATACCCGAAGAAGCTTTGAAGAAAGCCGAAGATATGGCAGACAAAGTGACAAAAGCGCTCACCGGTTATGGCATCTGGGGTGTAGAGTTTTTCCTCACCAAAGACAAGGAAGTCATCTTCTCCGAACTGTCACCCCGCCCGCACGACACAGGCATGGTAACACTAGGTCACACGACCAATCTGAGCGAGTTTGAACTTCACTTCCGTGCAATCATGGGACTGCCGATAGCAGCCATTCACTTGGAGCATTACGGCTGTAGCGCCGTGGTTCTTGCCAAGGAGGATGCCGACAGCCAACCCGAATACAATCTGTTCGATGCGCTAAAAGAAGACTACACCCGAGTGAGAATCTTCGGCAAACCAGACCAGCATGTCAACCGGCGCATGGGCGTGGTACTCTGCTATGGCGAGATAGGTACAAACATGGATGCTCTGCGCAATAAGGCGAAGCGCCTGGCTGAGACAATCATAAAATAAAGTCATGAGTGATTCAGAAGGAAAAATCATCAATCTTCCAAAGATAATAGATCCGCGCGGCAATCTCACCGTTGCCGAGCAAATGCACGATATACCTTTCGATGTGAAGCGGGTGTATTGGGTTTACGATGTGCCATCGGGCGAGAATCGTGGCGGACATGCCCACAAGGATTGTCGTGAATTTATCATAGCCGTCAGCGGTTCTTTCACCGTTACGCTTGATGACGGCAAGGAAACAAAGACATTTCTTCTGAACCACCCTTACCAAGGTTTGCTCGTGGAGACCGGAATCTGGCGCACGCTGGAAGATTTCTCATCTAGCGCTGTGTGCCTGGTATTGGCATCCGACCTCTTTGATGAGGAGGATTACATCCGAGAGTACGAAGACTATATCAAATACTTGGAATGTTCGAAATAAGACGATATTCAGATAAAGAGGAAAAACAGTGGAATCATTTTGTCACTACATCAAAAAATGGTACATTTCTCTTTGATCGCAGCTATATGGACTATCATAAGGATCGTTTCATTGACTTCTCCCTAATGGTCTACAAAGACAACAAGCTATTTGCTTTATTACCTGCAAATAAAAAGGATAATGTGTTATTCTCACATGGCGGGCTAACCTACGGCGGACTAATAATGAATCACAGAGCAAATGCCTCGGATATCATTCATGTCATGCACACAATAAATTTGTTTCTTTATCAAAATGAGTTTGAAAGGGTTGTATATAAAGCCATACCATGGATATACCAGCAAATACCTGCCGAAGAAGACCTCTATGCAATCTTCAGGGAATGTAATGCCCGACTGATTGCCCGCAACATATCTTCATGCATAATAATGAACGATAAAGTGAGATGGTATAACATCCGCACTTCCGGCACAAAAAAAGCTAAAGCCGCAGGTATGATTGTGAAAGAGACTGATGACATGGACACATTTTGGACAATACTCACAGGCAATTTACAAACGAAATACGGAGCATCTCCAGTGCACAGTCTGTCTGAAATCAAAATTCTGAGAAATCGTTTCCCCGAAAACATACGACTTTTTATGGCATACCAAAACGACAATCCATTAGGCGGAGTGTTATTGTATGTCACCAAACAAGTAGTACACACCCAATATATCTCGGCAAACCATGAAGGGAAAGACAACCACGCACTGGATTTAATCTTTGATCACATCATCAATGACGTTTTTGCTGATTATAAATATTTTGATTTTGGCAAATCCACCGAAGACGACGGGCACATACTTAACGAGCCATTGATATATCAAAAGGAGGGCTTCGGCGGCCGTGGCGTATGCTACGACTGGTACGAATGGAATATAAGAAAGTGAGTTGGGAACTCAAAGACAAAAGAACTCAGAAATCAAAATATCATGATAGAATATCTCAGTCTGAAAGATATCACAGAGCTTCACGCCAATGAGATTAAACAAGCAGTGACGGAAACAGTAGATAGCGGTTGGTATCTGCAAGGCTCACGTGTGCTTAAGTTTGAAAAGAAATATGCCAACTATATCGGTACGCGATATTGCATAGGATGTGCCAACGGGCTGGATGCGCTCACCCTTATATTGCGTGCATATATCGAGATGGGCGTGATGCAAGAAGGCGATGACGTAATTGTGCCAGCCAACACATATATAGCCACAATTCTTGCCATTACGGAAAACCGCCTGCACCCAATCCTTATTGAACCGCAACTAGATACTTTTCAGATAGACGACACACTAATCGAGAGGGCCATTACTCCCCGCACTCGTGCCCTGATGATAGTTCATCTCTATGGTCGCTGCGCCTACACCGACCGCATAGCCGACATATGTCGCCGTCACGATTTAAAACTCATCGAAGACAACGCACAAGCACATGGCTGCCATTTTGGGGGCCGCACAACTGGTTCGCTGGGCGATGCCGCGGGTCACAGTTTCTATCCTGGCAAGAATCTCGGCGCACTAGGTGATGGTGGAGCCGTAACAACTGACGATAACGACCTGGCGACAACGATTCGCTCGCTTGCCAACTATGGCAGCAGCCGCAAGTATGTTTTTCCCTATCGTGGACGCAACAGCCGTCTGGATGAGATACAAGCTGCAGTACTGGATGTGAAATTAAACTACTTGAACAAAGACAACGCACGCCGTCAGGAGATTGCGGCATATTACATAGATAACATCATCAACCCGCTCATACACGTGCCAAACAAAGATTATTTGCAAAGCAATGTATTCCACATATTCCCCATATTGTGCAGACACCGCGAACTATTACAGCAATATCTGTCGGAGAATGGTATTCAGACCGTCATCCACTACCCTATTCCACCCCATAGACAGCAATGCTACAGCGAATGGAACAGCCTTGCATTCCCTGTCACAGAGCAAATCCATCACGAGGAATTGAGCATTCCCCTCAATCAGGCTCTTACAGACAAAGAAGTGCAAGAGATTGTGGCAACCATCAATCTATTTAAAGATTAGCCGTTCTACTTTCATTTATATATAGACGCATAAGCAACGCATTATTTTGGATATAACTATTTGCCAAACAAATCACTTGCCTTAATAGCAATTCTCATAGAACATAAGATAGGTTCATATTTATTAGATAAAGACCTATCGTATATCCCTCTTTTTAAATCAAAAGATCTTATCACATGTCCCTTTTATTTGCAGGCCCAGTGGGATCAGTAACACCATTTTCCTGCGTATATTCATCAAAGAAATCACAACAGAATTCAGGTTTTTTGCATGACCTGAAAATTACATTTTGCATTGGGCCACTTGCAGCATATTCCCATTCAGCTTCTGTTGGCAGCCTGAATGTCATACCCGTATGTTTTGATATTGTATTTACATACAAGTTCGCCACTTCCCAACTTTCATCCTTAAAGAATTTATCAACTTGCTTGCCTTTAATTTTCTTTTTCAAAAACTCATTTAACACTTTGTTCCCAATAAAATCTTCACTGATATAGAAAGATGTAACATTTACTTTGTGAATAGGTTCACTACACATAGACAGACTATGACGGCCATCAAAACCCATATCAAACGTGCCGCCACGTACCAAAACCATATTTACAATTTGATTTCCAATTTTCAATTGGTAGTTGTCCGGGTAATCAGTAAAGTCGGTAACGGTTAATTTTTCCACGAGCTTTTCATTTGAAGTTGTATTCGATGTAGATGCGACACCTTCGATTGCATTATCACCTTCAACACTTTGAACATCTTGCATATTAAATGTAGAATCAAACCCAGAAACATTAATGGTGACAGACTCAGCCGTTAAACATTTTACGACACCAGTAATCACTGTTCCATTTTTTAAAGTCAACTTAGCTTTATTGTCATGTGAGAAAGCTGTAGTTGAAAATAGAATGACAATTAACAATAAGATTTTCCTCATAATAACTTTTTTTACGAATATATTGCTATTCAGTATGAATGCACAAATATAGCAAGAATAAACCGAATTGAACAAAATAAGGTGTATTTTTTTCTTCAAAACCAACATTTTATTGAGTCAACCAGCAAGTGCTATGATACCCGGACTTGGTTCATTTGTTTTCTCGTCACAGGCATTATTATTAAGACCAATACCGTTTCCATCTTTCTGCACAGCGGCAGTATTATCGCTATTACCTGCCACTCGTTCCCAAGTTTTGCATAATTAGCCACTACTACTTTTTTAGCAGAGGTTCAACCGCTCTATCAACATCTCAACGAGTCGGGGAACAGCATAATCGTCCAGTTCGGATTCGTCAATCCAGATAAAATCCTCCGGTAATTCTGGTTTCCTTTTTGTTTCCAAAAGATAAAAGTCTGCATAAATAATCTGATGCGTGAGTACATGCTTCACACCCTGTTTCAATAACGTAAGCTTTCCTTTAAATACTGGCATCACCCCGTCCTCTATCAGAAGCGGCTCCCACAGTCCCTGCCAGATATCGCCTGCAGAACGCCGGTGAAAGGCAGTTAGGTTCAGGTAGCGCAGATAGACATACGTGAAATGTCGTGTCTTGATTTTTATAGTTTTGTTTTTTACCGGCAACAATTCTATTCTGTCAGAGCGGAGAGCCTCACAGCTTTCTGTCAAAGGACAGTCATGACAGTGCGGCGACTTAGGCGTGCATTGGATGGCGCCGAAATCCATCATCGCCTGATTGAAAGCAGCAGGTTGGTCCACCGGCAATAGCGATTGCGCCAACGCCACAAACACCTTTTCTCCTTCAGTGGAATTGATCGGCGTTTCAATTCCATAATGACGCGACAGCACGCGGTAGACATTTCCGTCAACCACGGCAACGGGCAGGTTGAAGGCGATGGATCCGATGGCAGCCGCTGTATAGTTGCCTACACCCTTTAGTTTTCGGATGCTCTCAAAAGTGTTAGGAAAATGACCTAACGCAACAATCTGCTGTGCGGCAGTGTGTAGATTACGCGCCCTGCTATAGTAACCCAATCCCTGCCAACAGCGTAACACCTCATCTTCTGTTGCCTCAGCAAGGTCGTTCACCGTCGGGAAGCGTTGCATAAACCTCTCCCAATAAGCATAACCCTGTTGGATACGCGTCTGTTGCAGAATCACCTCACTCAACCATATCGCATACGGATCCTTCGTTTCACGCCACGGTAAGTCGCGTCCATTTTCCTCAAACCATTTGAGCAATGCCCATGTAAAGTTATTGTCAGCCATTTCCTTTCTTTAAAATTTATTTCATCAAAATCAGAATGGATAACACCGTTTAATCCACACAAAGTATGGAGTTTGGTATGTCATTCATGCCGAAACGAGAACAAATGACCATTTCGGTATCAAAGTACAAATATAGCGCAAAATATCGAAAGACAGAAGTGATTTGAACGTTTTTAGCGAAAACAACCGAATTTAGAAATGCAAGGAGACTATCAAAGATTACTTCTGAACTATCTGTCCATCGCTTTTGCCCGCAGGCAGATGGATAGAGTCGATGGTCACTCGGTTGACATCAGTGACGATAGCCGGGCGGAAGTCGTCTGTACGCAAATATACCATTAATAACAGAAAGGCACAATGTTAATCTCATTTATATAATCGAGTAGGAGAAAATTAAAGTAGTTTTCTCCTACTTTAATTTTCGACCTCTC
>OBMA010000948.1_pt1 | contig 17616 bp, 14 predicted proteins | sample 1539141 | NCBI WGS metagenome assembly OBMA01 (sample SAMEA3991484, study PRJEB22521) | metagenome | biome: anthropogenic terrestrial biome; feature: sewage plant; material: raw primary sludge | place: Sweden | collected 2012-09-26 | reverse complement strand
GATAACAATATCATCCGTGATCTGGTCAAGGGCCTTGGCAATCCTATACTGTCGACATCTGTGAAAGATGACAGCGGTGTGGAGCAGGAATATTTTACCGATCCGGAACTGATGGAGGAAAGGATGAAAAACATAGCCGATGTGGTAGTCAATGGCGGATATGGAGAATTGACTCCATCGACGGTGGTTGATTGCACGGGTGATGAGCCTGTCATAGTGCGTCAGGGCAAGGGAGAACTGGTCTATTAAGCCATGTGGGTCTTTTTTGCACTTTGTTCCGCCTTCTTTTTGGGCATCTATGACATATTCAAGAAAAAATCACTTACGGACAATGCCGTCATCCCAGTCCTGTTTTTTTCGGTATTAGTCTCCTCTTTGCTTTTTCTTCCCGTAATGGCTGCCACCTATATGGCTCCAGCATGGGCAAAAGCACAATATATATATGTGCCGTCGGCCGATATCCGCACACATCTGTACATACTTCTCAAATCGGCTATAGTGCTTAGTTCCTGGACGTGTGGCTATTTTGCGCTAAAGCATCTGCCAATCACTATATTCGCGCCAATACGTGCCACCCAGCCAGTATGGACCGTAGTAGGGGCGTTGCTCATTTTTGGAGAAAGCCTTTCTGCCATGCAGGTGGTGGGAGTATCCGTTACTATCATTTCATTTTTTCTGTTCTCGACAGCCGGACACAGCGAAGGCATCTATTGGAAAAAGAATCACTGGATATGGCTCATCATAGCCGCCACATTGCTGGGAGCCGCCAGCGCACTGTATGACAAACATTTGCTGCATAATTATGACCGCATGACGGTGCAGGTTTACAGCACATTCTATCAGGCAGCGCTGATGGCCGTGGTGATGGCGCTGATGTGGTGGCCCACACATAAAAAGACCACTCCTTTCTGCTGGAGGTGGAGCATTGTGGGCATTTCTGTGTTCCTTATCATTGCCGATTATGCCTATTATTGGGCCTTGTCGGACAAGGATTCGCTCATTTCCGTCATTTCCACTATCCGCCGTTCGGGAGCTGTCATCTCCTTCTTGTATGGAGCAGCCTCACTGCATGAGAAGAATTTGCGCAAGAAGGCCATCTATCTGAGTGGCGTGCTGGCGGGAGTCCTGTTGCTGGTGTTTAAATAGCAGAACGGGAAATATATTTGCCCCGATTAATTGGGAGCATAATAAAAATAAAAAGGAATTTATGTGAAATTATCACTAATATTCCGTAATTTTGCATGCTTTTCAGAATTCGACTAGAAATTCGGAGAGTGTGATGGGAAATTAAGCCTTCACAAACAAACTTAATTTTGAGTAACACAAATTATTAAAAAATGAAATCATTTGATTTAAAAGGAACTCTTAGAAAAGAGCTCGGCAAAAAGGCCACAAAACAGGTACGTGCAAACGGAAACATCCCTTGCATATTGTATGGAAACGGCAAAGTGTCTGCCACTTTCGAGGTTGCAGCCAATGATGTACGCAAGCTCATTTACACCCCAGAGATTTTTGTTGTAAACCTCAATATTGAGGGTACAGTTTACAACGCGATTATCCAGGAGTTGCAGTTCCACCCAGTAAACGATGGCATTCTGCATATCGATTTCCTTCAGATAGACGAGTCGAAGCCAGTTGTTATCAAGGTTCCAGTTGAAACTGAGGGCCACGCTGTAGGTGTAAAAGCCGGTGGTAAGTTGTTGCAGAATATGCGTCGTCTTAAGGTGAAGGCTATTTATACCGACATCCCAGAGAAGTTGACCATCAATGTCGAGAATTTGGAATTGAACAAGACCATTCAGGTAAAGGACTTGTCGTTTGACAAGATATCACTGCTTGACAATCCAGAAAACGTGGTTGTCGCTGTTCGTTCTACACGTGCTGCTGCAACAACTGATGCTGCCGCCGCCGCTGCTCCTGCCGCCGCTGCTGCTCCTGCCGCTGCTGCTCCTGCTGCTGAGGCTGAGAAGAAGTAATATCATTAGCATATTTGCTAAGATGAAATATTTGATTGTAGGTTTGGGTAATATCGGTTCAGAATACGAGAATACCCGCCACAATATGGGTTTTAGAGTATTGGATGCCTTTGCTAAGGCGTCCAATATTCTTTTTATGGAGAACCGTTATGGAGCCACTGCGGAGTGCCGGGTGAAGAATAAGGAATTGCTGTTGCTGAAGCCCAGTACCTTTATGAATCTGAGTGGCAGTGCGGTGCGCTACTGGTTGCAGACCGCCAAAATCCCAGTGGAAAATCTGTTGGTGGTGGTCGATGATGTGGCGCTGCCATTTGGCACTATTCGGCTTAAGGGGTCGGGTAGTGCTGGTGGACACAATGGCTTGAAGAACATCGAAGAGCTCATTGGCACGCAGAAGTATGCCCGCTTGCGTTTTGGCTTAGGCAGCGATTATCCGAAAGGTCAGCAAATCAGTTATGTGCTGGGACATCCTTCGGCTGAAGAAGAGGCGCAGATGCCGCAACGGCTGGACGTGGCTTGCGAAGCAATCCGCAGTTTCTGTCTGGCAGGTCTGGAGCTGACCATGACACAGTTCAACAATAAATGAAAGAGATTCTTTACTTCGTCTGACTTTATTAAACTTCAGTTGTTATGAAACCAGATTTGGAATCGGTACGTATTGACAAGTGGCTGTGGGCGGTCCGTCTATTCAAAACCCGCAGTATGGCTGCTGATGCCTGCAAGAAAGGCAAAGTGCTGATGGGCGGCACCAATATGAAAGCCTCGCGTGAGGTGAAGGTTGGTGATGTGGTTCAGATTAAGCGACCGCCAGTCGTGTTTTCATTCAAGGTGTTGGCTCTTAGCGAGAACCGCATGGGAGCCAAATTGGTGCCCGACTTTATGGAGAACGTGACCCCTGCTGACCAGTATGAGATACTGGAGTTGGCACGGTTCAGCATCACTGGATTACGCGACCGTGGAACGGGTCGTCCTACCAAGCGCGACCGTCGCCAGCTGATGGACTACATCACGCCTGAGGATGCCGATGATGGTTTTGAATTTGATGAGGACGGCGGAGATTCAGAGGATTGAACTATAAAAACAGAAAAGAGGGGTAACGCGAAACGTGCGTTATCCCTCTTTTCTGTTTTGGCTTTTGCTTATTTGGACTATGGCAGTAAGGTTACAATCTTGTAAGATTTATTGCCAATGCCAACCAAGTAGGTACCTGTGACAGCAGCGGAGAAGGTGACATCGCTGCCGGTAGACTTCTTTATACCCAGCAGGATGCCGTTGACATTGTAAAGTTTTACGGTCTCTCCAGCTTTCACGTTATGCGCCACTATCCGGTCTCCGTAGGAGTAAACAGCGGTGATTGCATTGTTGTCAATAGTTGTTACCGAGGTGGTGGAAAAATTGAAAGGTCCAGCTTTCTCGAAACTGGTGCCGTTGACCGAGTACACATAATATTGAAATTTTGACGGGTCACTGACGGGGATGGTAAGAGAGGAGGTCGTGTCAGATGTGAAAGCAAAAGTGGAGGAGCATTCGTCACCTCCATTGATGGCAACCAGTTTCACCGAGTAACTGTCGGCACCCTTAGAGCCGTTCCAGTCTATCAGGTAGTTGTCACTCCCGTTTATTTTGGCCGATTGCACTCCAGATGGAGCCGTAAGGGGTTCCTGGCATACGGCCGAGCCGTTACCCGTTCCCCCATTGCCGAAGGACCAACCTTTTTTTGTGGCGATGGAAGGGTCGCTGGTAGCATCGCCAGTACATCCTACCGTATAGATAGACCCGCTGCCTGTAGGTAGCGCAGTGAACAGCGCATTGAGTGAACAGGCAGTCAGCGCACTATTGTTCACATCGGCAGTTGTCAGGCTGTTGTAGCTGCTGGCCACACTTAGAGTGGTGAGCGAGGAGCATAACTTGAGGTCAATAGCGGTGAGAGAAGTGTTCTGACTCAGGTCAAGGGTGGAGATTGGGTCTGCGGTCGTGTTGATTTGCTGCAGCCCGATAGCCTTGGTCACGTCAATAGATTTCAGATTTGTGTTTCCCCATAGGTACAGCGTCTTGAGCGTTTTGTCGGCCTCGGTAAGGGCAAAGCCCGAGATGCCTGTAGGGTTGGTAGCATCGCCGCGCAGGTCGAGACTGGAGACCGTTCCGCTGATGAGAACCGTGTAGTTGCCAGCCGAGGCATAGGTATGACTGCTGTTGCTGTCGGTGGTGCCGTCGCCCCAGTTGATGGAGAATCCGTTGCCTGTAATGGCATACAGTGTTTTGGTCTCGTTGGCAGTTGCCGTCCATTTGATTTGGATGGCCGCGTGGGCTGACATCGTCAGTGCCGCCAAGGCCGATAGCATATATATTCTTAATTTTTTCATGATGATTCTTTTAAACTTTGTCTGAATTTACTTCTTGAGCGTCTCGCAGTAAGTGACGCCCCCTGCCGTTATGGTGACAGTGTAACTGCCAGCCTGACAAGCAGAAGGAATGCTGATAGAAGACGCCGAATAGATATTGGCAGAAGATACCAAAATTCCAGCCTCATTCTTGATGCTGCAAGTGGTTCCGCTTGGCACCTTTCCGCTAATCGACAGATAAGATTTGTTGTTGGTGATGGCAAATTCGCCCTCATCGGCAGTCTCGCCCAATGCCATTTCAGTGTCGGTAGTGTAATAGTCGGCAGGGTAACCCTCAGTGTTGATGTCATAGTTCTGATTGCTCGATTCGGTAGAAGCCGAAATGGAGTTGTCAAGAATAGACAGACGTGTTTTTACATTGTTCCAGTTGGCAACCAGGTTGTTAATCTGGGTGACCGACAAATTACCGAGTCCGTCGTGTCTTGAACGGCTGTTATTTCCGTTCTCGGGCCATTGCAGAAAGGTACCAGTGGTTTCAGCACCTGAAGTGCTTTCGTTGCTGGCAATGAATCCAGCCGCCTCGTCGTCGCCACCAGCCACGCAGGTACCGCCCAATTCATAAGAATCGTAATCCCTTTGCCATAGACTGCCGCAAGCGATGGCATTTCCATACATTTTGGTGTTGATAAGGAAAGCGTTGTCGGTGACAAAAGCGTTGCCATAGATGTTGCAGCCAGAAAGCACACGAGCTTCTCCCGAAATGACAGCGTTACCCGAAATCTTGGCATCAGAGAAAACCTCGGCATTCTCCTTCACCACCGCATTGTCGGCCACCGAAGCGGCCCCCTTTACAATAGCGAAATCCTCTATGCGGGCATTCCCCGATACGGTGGCATTGCCCAGCACCTTGGCATTTGGTCCCACATAGGCCGTAGCCGCTACCGAAGCAGTGCTGGCCACCCAGCCTCCTCCATTAGAGTGGGCAGCTCCGTTGGTCTTGCTGCCTTCATAATCGGCATTGAATCCCATAGGTACCGCATTCTCAAATCTCATTTCGTAAGGGTAACGGTAATACTTGTCAAATCCAGCTTCCCAATGGTACCAGTGATTGTTATTCAATTCGGTGGGAGCTCCCGTCACAATCAGCCAAATTTCCTTATCAGCCGCTTGTTTCTGGAAAGAGACGGTGCGGTCGGTGTCGCTGTAAATGGTCCCGTAGCGGGCACTGCCGTCATTCTCAACCGCCATGAACCCCCAGCGCCATCCTGCCTTCTTGTAGGCATCGCCGCCAGTATGTCCTCTGAACCTCATTTTTATGGTAGCGGAGCCATCGGCATTCAAGTTTTCGGGGAAAACCTGAATGGCATTGTATCCGAAATCCTGAGGAGCCTGACAATCGCGTATGGCAAAGTGTCGTTTGTCGTAGTTTACGGCAAAAGGTATGGTGCGGTGCTTCTTCATGATGATGTCGTAAGCATTGATATAAGTGCCGTCGGTGTTGTTGTTCATGCCAGCCACCGCAGATTTGTAGTAATATCCGGTGCTGCCCTCGGCATAATCGAAGGTGATGTTCTTCATGGCAGTCTGAGCCACAAAATCGTTCATCTTGGCCATGTCATCGTTAAAGAAGAGGCGGCAGGCGGTGTTGAGCACATGTTCCGATTTATTGTATTTCCAGATGTTGCCCAGTACCAGTTTGCCGAATTCCTCCTCCATGTTCAGCAGTAGGAATGAGGTGGTATAGTGCTTGCGGGTGTGCAGATAGTGCGTCTGCGTGGCATACATATAGCGGGCCAAATCCTGATTGACATTGGGGTACATATCGGCAGCCGCATGGTTGGCCGAGCGTTCCCAAAACGGGCCATTGTTGGCATCGTTGCATGACCGATAGTCGGAACTTGGCTTGTCGGCACCGCACTGGTACGAAATGGCGTGGAACATCTCATGTGACAGTGTGTAATAAGGATATATGGCTTGAGAGTTGATGCCCACGGCCGCGGGGTTGACCCACATTGCGCCTATGGTGTTGTCGTAGCCGGCGCCCGTTGCCACCCAATTGGTGGTATAGTCCAGCATAAAGAGTATTTTGTACTTTTTCAGGTTGGCGCCGTCCTGCCAAGTCGCTTGCAGTGAATCCACATGGTGGGCAATGATTTTTTCGCAAATCTGAAGGACCGGCAGCAGATTGAAAGTGCTGCTGGTGTTTGATGGGTCCACCAGCTTGGTGGGGTCGGTCCCGAATCCTGCTTCCCAGAAACAGCAGACATTATCCGTCTGGTAAGATCGGGTCTTGCACCATCGTTCGGAGGTGTCCGTCATGTCATCAATACTCTTGATTGTTCCATTTTTGCCATTCTTGTTGCAGTAATCGTCTGCCCAAGAATTGTTGAAATCTCCTGGAATATAAACACTTTTCTGTGCAAAAAGAGAAAAGTGCATGCACAAGGTGCATAGCAATACTCCAAGCAAACGTAATCTTGTCTTTTTCATTTGTGTAAATGTGTGTGTATTAGATTTGTAAAATCGCTGTCTAAGTTAGTCTATATAATCAGAAAATAAAATATGTTTGTCAACACATTTATTTTCAGATAAATCCAAATAGGTTATCAACTTATCAACACTTGACTGTTGATAACCTGTTACAAGTTTTGGCTGCAAAAAATGAAGAGAATAAATATTTGCGCTATTTTTGTGTAAAAATCAGAAAGAATGGACAACTTGTTTCAATTGATAGCTGAATTGCTGGGAGATAATTCCTGCGTCATCGTTCCTGGGTTGGGAGGTTTTGTTCCCAATCAGCAGCCAGCAAGGGTGGATGGCAGGAGCTGTCGTTGTTATCCGCCGTCGGTAGAGGTGCTGTTCAATGCGCAACTTGACCATAACGATGGATTGCTGGTGCAGGCATGGGCCGATACCAATCATACCACTATGGACGAGGCCCGTCAGCAAGTGGATGCGGCGGTGGCTGATTTTTTGCGTCAGTTGAAGTCGCAAAAGGTGTTTCGGATTTCCTATTTCGGCACATTTCGCAATACGGCAACCGGCCTCACCTTTGCCTGCGAACCTGATTGTGTGGTTTCGCCCTCCTCATTTGGACAAGAAGATTTTTATTTTCCTAAACTGTCAAAGCAGGAGTCTGACAAGAATCATACCGTCTGGAAACAGGTGCTTGGCGTTGCCGGTGTAGGTGTGGCCTCGGCTGCCATGCTGATGTTGCTTGCAAGGCCCATAGCTGATGGACAACGGCAATGGTTCAGATTGCCAGTGGTGCAGGGCGCTTCGTTTAGTCCATTTGGCTCCAGTTGTCCTACATCATCTCCAGCTCCCAAGGAACGGGTGGTGGTGAAGTATGTGCGGGTGCCAGTCTCAGCCGCTGCGCAGCCGTCAGAGAAACCTGTTTTCCATTTGATACTGAAAAATTTTGGAAGTCAGGCGCAGGCCGATGCCTTTGTAAAAACGATGCAGCCCAAACTGACTGACAGTCTGCGGGTGGTGCATCTGGGCGAGGTGTATGCGGTGGCTTGTGCTACCACTACCAGAGCCGATGTTGCCACTCGTATGTTGCAGAACGTGCAGCGTAATTCCCCATTCAAGCAATCTTTTATATTATATAAATAATGGAACAACAGCAAATAACGGTGACCGATGCCGAACTGAAACAGGCGGCGTCACAGAATAGCAAGGCTTTTTTGCAACTGTTTATGGACCGGTATGCGGCCGTCGTAGGTGATGACTTCTCAGCAGAGAAGATGCAGTTGTTGACGGGTGACCAGCATGTGTTGCTCTCTTATAAAATCATGATGGAAGAGATTGAGGATGGCGGATTTCTGCAACTGATACAAGATGGTTATGGACCTTACATTTTTGACAATCCATTTGCCAAGGCTATGCGTCTGTATGGTGCGCAAAATCTTAGCAAGCTGATATACAAGGCGAAAAAAATTTATGACATCAACAAAAAGGAACTGACTGCCCCTATCGAGACAGACGAGGCTTATGATTTGATATTGGAAAAATATGCCAGCAAATTTGAGGGCATTGAGGAGGAAATAAAAATGATGGAGGAGTTTGATGCGGACACGCTTGCCCACTATGTGGACGAACATATTGAATTGTTTGCCAAGGTGGTGGACTGACAAAGATAAGGGGACAATACACCTTGTTAACTAAGCAATTAAAAATGTCATTAGATAATAGCATCTAATAACGGGGAATAAGAACCTTATTCTAAAAAGAAAACACTATCTTGGTAAAACCGCTTGTGGAGTTGGTGCCGCTGGCTGTGATAAAAGGTGACTATAGGACGGAAAAACTGACTTGCAAGGCTGATTGATAATAAACATCTCCTTTTTTTGTTATTCTTGATACTTTTCTTTACCTTTGCCAAGCTAATTCGGCTGAGATACATTTATAATATACTGAATGTCAATATAATAAAAAGATAAATAAAGTCAGAACACAAATGAATATTGAAAGAAAAAACATTGATGAGGTAAATGCAACCCTCACAATGCAAATCGAAAAGGCTGATTATCAAGAGGGAGTTGAGAAAACTCTGCGTGATTACCGTAAGAAGGCAAACATACCAGGCTTCAGAGCTGGTATGGTTCCCATGTCGTACATCAAGAAAATGTATGGCAAGGCAGTGACGGCAGAAGAGATGAACAAGGTTGTTTCCGACTCACTCTTCAAGTATATCCAGGACAACAATCTTCAAGTTCTTGGAGATCCGCTCCCAAATGAGGATGAGAAGTCTGATATCGATTTCGATTCTGACAAACCTATCAAATTGGTGTTCGATATAGCTCTTGCACCTGAATTCAATGCAGAGCTGAATGGCCGCAACACGCTGACTCAGTATGAAATCCAGATTGATGACAAGATGATGGAGAATGCTGTCAGCCAATACACCAGCCGCTTCGGCAGCTACGATAATGTGGACAAGGCTGAGGAAAATGACATCCTCAAGGGTTCCATTGTTGAGCTGGAGAATGGCAAGGTGAAAGAGAACGGCATCAAAAACGAAGCTGCTGTTGTCAGCCCTAAGTTCATCAAGAACGCTGACCAGAAGAAGATATTTGCTGGTGTGAAGAAGGGTGCTGCTGTTGTGTTCAACCCTAAGAAGGTGATGGAGACAGAGAATGAAATCACCTCTTTGCTTAAAATAGCTAAAGACAAGGTGGCTGAGGCTGACAAGGATTTCCAATTCACAGTCAATGAAATCACCCGATTCAAAGAGGCCGAACTCAACCAGGACCTTTTCGACAAGGCTTTTGGCAAAGATGTGGTAAAGAGCGAGGATGAATTCAAGAATAAGCTGAAAGAAGACCTCAAGGCATCGTTGGCCATCGACAGCGACTATAAGCTGATGATGGATGCACGTGCTGCCGTCCTCAAGAAAATGGAGGATTTGAAATTCCCTGACGCATTCCTGAAACGCTGGGTAAAGACCACCAAGAATACGGCCGAGCATAAACTGACCGATGAGGAGATTGAAAAACAGTATCCAGCCATGATTGAAGGCCTCAAATGGCAGTTGGCCAAGGAGCAGATAGCCAAGAAGAACAATATAAAAGTGGAAGAGGCTGATATGCTGACTTTTGGCAAGAAAGTGGCTCGTGCCCAGTTTGCCCAGTACGGCATGATGTCGGTTCCTGACAATGTGGCCGAGAATTATGCAAAGAGCATGCTGAAGGACAAGGAAGCTTCCAAAAACATGTTTGAGCGTGTGATGGATGAAAAGGTGATCGAAGCCATCAAAAAAGCAGTCAAGTTGACTCCTAAAGAAATATCTTTGGATGAGTTCAACAAGATGGTAGGAGAATAATTTCTATATTTAATATACCTGAAAGAAAAATCTCAGATCAACTATCTGAGATTTTTTTTGCCCTCTTTCTGCCTGATTATAAGGAAGAAAAAGAAACACGGCGCTATTTAGTGCCGGCATATTCAGCGTATGTCCAAATATTTTATTAAGTTTGTATCAAAAGGAATTTAGAAAAACATTATGAACAACGATTTCAGAAAATATGCCGTCGGCCACCTGGGCATGAATGGGTTGGCACTCGACGAGTATGCCAAGTTTACCGATAGTTACATTTCTCCAAGCATATTGGAGGAACGTCAGCTCAATGTTACACAGATGGATGTGTTCTCCCGTTTGATGATGGACCGCATCATCTTTCTCGGAACCGAGGTGGACTCCTATGCAGCCAATGTGATTCAGGCCCAGTTGCTATATTTGGATTCATCGGAGCCAGGCAAGGACGTTTCCATATATATCAATTCGCCTGGTGGCTCAGTGTATGACGGACTTGGAATCTATGATACCATGCAGTATATCAGCTGTGACGTATCAACCATCTGTACCGGAATGGCCGCCTCTATGGCCTCCGTATTGCTGGTGGCCGGCACCAAGGGCAAACGTTTCGCATTGAAACATTCGCGCGTGCTCATTCACCAGCCAATGGGCGGTGTGGCTGCTGGCACGCAGGCTTCGGACATGGAGATAACGACCCGTGAAATTGTGAAGCTGAAAAAGGAACTCTATACCATCATTGCCGACCACTCAGGCAACACCTATGACAAGATATATGCCGATTCCGACCGTGACTACTGGATGACAGCAGATGAGGCCAAAGAGTATGGCATGATAGACGAGGTGCTGGTCCGCTCAAAAAAGGTGGATAAATAGGCCCGTTGAATTTCCTTTTTTACATTCCGATAATTTAAATATGGCAAAAAAAGAAGAAGATAGGTGTGTGTTCTGCGGCCGGACCCGCAGCCAGGTGAAAATGCTCATGGGTGATGGCAATCTCTGCATTTGTGACAACTGCGTGGAGCAGCTGCACAACTATTTGCAGGAATACCAGAAACAGTCGGGTGGTGATGGCTGGAAGCTGGACGACAAGAAACTGCCCAAGCCGATGGAGATAAAAGCCTTTCTTGACCAGTATGTCATTGGTCAGGACCAGGCAAAAAAAATACTCTCTGTGGCGGTCTACAATCATTATAAACGTCTCTTGCAGAAGAATGACGAGGACAATGATGTGGAGATAGAGAAATCGAACATCATCATGGTCGGCTCCACTGGTACGGGCAAGACCTTATTGGCACGCACCATAGCCAAAATGCTTCGGGTGCCATTCACCATAGTTGACGCCACTGTGCTGACGGAGGCCGGCTATGTGGGAGAGGACATTGAAAGCATTTTGACCCGTCTGCTGCAGGAAGCCGACTACAATGTGGCGGCAGCCGAGAGCGGCATCGTATTTCTGGATGAGATTGACAAAATAGCCCGCAAGGGTGACAACCCGTCCATCACACGCGATGTGAGCGGTGAGGGTGTGCAGCAAGGTCTGCTCAAATTGCTTGAAGGCTCGGTAGTGCTCGTGCCGCCTCAGGGTGGCCGTAAACATCCTGACCAGAAGATGATACCCGTAAATACCCGCAATATCCTGTTTATCTGTGGTGGCGCGTTTGAGGGGATTGACCGCCGCATAGCCAGCCGCCTCAACACACAGGTTGTGGGTTATGGGGCACTCAAGAACAAGGAGAAGGTGGACACCAGCAATCTGTTGCAGTATGTTTCGCCGCAGGATCTTAAGGCTTTTGGTCTGATACCCGAAATAATAGGCCGTCTGCCAATGCTGGCCTATCTGGACCAGCTGGATCGTACTGCTTTGCGCCGAATATTGACAGAACCCAAAAATTCCATCATAAAACAATACGTCAAAATGTTTGAGATGGACGGCATCAGCCTCACTGTGGATGAGGAGGTGCTGGACTATATAGTAGACAAGGCGATAGAATTCAAACTGGGGGCCAGGGGACTGCGTTCCATTGTAGAGTCCATCATGATGGATGAGATGTTTGAAATGCCGTCGTCGAATAAAAAGTCGCTCCAAGTCACGCTGGAATATGCACAGCATAAACTTTCCCAAACCAATTTGGCGCGGTTAAGTGCGGTCTGATTGCTTTTCGTTTCGATTTTTTTTGACAATACAGTTGTAAATGCAACGCGAGAATTATATATTTACATAGTGTTGTTGAATAATACGGGGTTGATTTCGTTTTTCAATTATAGGAGACAATCTTATGATATCAGACAAAGAACTCAAACATCAGCTGAAAGCTCATTTCAGCTTTGATTCTTTCAAAGGGAACCAAGAGGACATTATAAAAAATGTGCTTGCTGGTAAGGATACGTTCGTGCTAATGCCGACAGGTGGAGGCAAGTCGCTATGCTATCAGCTTCCGTCCCTGCTGATGGAGGGAACCGCCATTGTGGTTTCGCCGCTGATTGCCCTTATGAAGAACCAGGTGGATGCCATGCGCAACTTCAGTGATGAAGATGGCATAGCCCACTTTATCAACTCGTCTTTACCCAAAGCCGCCATCGAGACGGTAAAAGAGGACCTGCAGGCGGGCCGCACCAAATTGCTCTATGTCGCGCCCGAATCGTTGGGAAAGGAAGATTATATTGATTTTTTCAAGCAAATCAAGATTTCCTTTTTTGCCATAGATGAGGCGCAATGTGTGTCGGAGTGGGGACATGACTTCCGGCCAGAATATCGGAAAATACGTCCGGTTATTCAGCAGATAGGGCAGAAAGTGGGCGTGATTGCGCTGACAGCCACGGCTACTCTGAAAGTGCAGCAGGATATCCAGAAAATACTGGAGATGAATGATGCCCAGCTCTTCAAGTCTTCGTTCAATCGTCCAAACCTCTATTATGAGGTCCGGCCCAAGACGAAGGACATAGACCGAGAAATCATCAAGTTTATCAAGTCGCAGCCAGGCAAGTCGGGCATCGTGTATTGTCTCAGCCGCAAGAAGGTGGATGAGTTTGCCGAGACGTTGCGGATAAATGGCATCAGTGCCTTGGCCTATCATGCAGGTATGGATTCTGTCACCCGTTCTGACAATCAGGATAACTTCCTGATGGAAAGGGTGGAGGTCATAGTGGCCACGATTGCTTTTGGCATGGGTATTGATAAACCCGATGTGAGGTACGTCATCCATTATGATATACCCAAGAGCATAGAGGAATATTATCAGGAGACGGGCCGGGCTGGCCGAGACGGGGGAGAGGGCAAGTGTATTGCCTTCTACTCGAAGGAGGACTTGTCGAAACTCGAAAAGTTTGTTCAGAAAAAATCGCCTATAGAACAGGAAAACAGCAAGCAGCTGCTTGAAGAAATGGCCAATTATGCCGAGTCGACTATTTGTCGGCGCAAACTGCTTTTGCATTACTTCGGAGAGGCTTATACAGAAGAGAATTGTGGAAATTGTGATAATTGTTTAAATCCTAAGAAACAAGTGGAAGCAAAGGATTTGCTGTGTACAGTGTTGGATACTGTAACGGCGTTGAAAGAAAAATTAAGGACAGAAAACATTATTGATATTATAGTGGGTAACGAAACCGCCGAGGTGACAGACAATCAGTATGACGAGTTGGAAACCTACGGAGAGGGAAAGGATGAAGGGGAAGAAACATGGCTGTCAATCATGCAGCAGGCCGAAATAGAGGGCTATCTTGAGAAAGAGGTCGACAACTATGGCACCATCAAGATAACTGCCAAAGGTACGGCATTCCTCAAACATCCGAAATCGTTTAAGATTGTTACCGATGATGAGGAGGACAGCTCGGAGAACGATGCGGATTCTCCTTCGCCAGACTCTGGCAGTGCCTCGTGCGCTGTTGACCCGGAATTGTTTAATATGTTGAAGGATTTGCGTAAGCGTATTGCCCAAAAGTTGGGAATACCGCCTTATGTCATATTCCAGGATGTGTCGCTGGAGGCTATGGCTACCACCTATCCTATCACCATGGATGAGTTGCAAAACATACAAGGTGTAGGCGCGGGAAAGGCCAAACGCTATGGCAACGATTTTGTGCAACTCATCAAGAAGCACGTTATTGAGAATGAGATAGAACGCCCTGAGGATTTGAGAGTCCGGTCGGTTGCGAATAAGTCAAAACTGAAGGTGTCTATTATTCAGGCGATAGACCGGAAAATAGCACTGGACGACATTGCAGAGTCCAAGGGTCTTGATTTTGATGAACTGCTTACCGAGATAGAGTCGATAGTTGATTCGGGAACAAAAATCAACATTGACTACTTTCTGAATCAGGTGATGGACGATGACCGAATTGCGGATATTTTTGATTATTTCAAGACGGAGTCAAAGTCAGATGATATCAATGATGCCGTGGAAGGTCTGGGCGGGGATTATACCGAGGAAGAAATCAGACTGGTGAGGATAAAATTCCTCTCGGAATTGGCTAATTAATAGAAAAGCTGAAGGCGGGTATTTTAATATCCGCCTTCAACGTAAATATAAAAAGAATATAGAGCATGAAACCTACATTATTGGTACTGGCTGCCGGCATGGGCAGCCGTTATGGAAAATTGAAGCAGTTGGATGGGGTCGGTCCTAATGGCGAGACCATCATGGATTATTCCATCTTTGATGCCATCCGTGCAGGATTTGGAAAAGTCGTTTTTGTGATTCGTCACGATTTCGAGAAAGATTTTCGTGAGAAAGTTCTCAGCAAATATGAGAATGCCATTCCTGTAGAGGTCGTTTTCCAGTCATTGGATGCGCTGCCCGAAGGATTCACCTTGAATCCAGAGCGTGTGAAACCATGGGGTACCAACCATGCCATACTGATGGCCAAGAATGTCATACATGAGCCTTTTGCCGTTATCAATGCTGATGATTTCTATGGCAAGGAGAGTTTTCAGACGTTGGCCGATGGACTCAAGGCTATTGATGGCAAGCAAGATGAGTACTGCATGGTGGCCTATCGGCTGGGCAACACGCTATCGGACCATGGGTCAGTATCGCGTGGCGTTTGCAGCAAAGATGCTAAAAACCATCTCACCACAGTGGTGGAACATTATGAGGTGCAGCACAAGGGCAGTGAGGTGATATTCAAGAATCAGGCAAACGGACAGTTTGAGGTGATTGATGAAAATCTGCCAGTTTCGATGAACATGTGGGGCTTTACTCCCGATTATTTTGTCCATTCTGAGTCTGATTTCAAGGTGTTTCTGAAAGAGAATACTGCCAACATCAAGGCGGAATATGGAATACCTACCATGGTGAACAAGCTCATACAGAGCAAGACTGCCGCCATAGAAGTGTTGCAGACCCCTTGCAAATGGTTCGGCGTTACTTATATAGAGGACCGGCCAGTGGTTGTGGGCAAGATAGCCCAGCTGGTGGAGTCGGGTGTTTATCCAAAAATTTTGTTTAAATGAAAAAAAGAATCCTGGTTACTGGTGGAACGGGCTATATAGGCTCGCACACTGTAGTGGAATTGATCAATGCGGGTTTTGAACCTATTATCGTTGACAATCTGTCAAATTCGAACATCCATGTACTTGATGGTATCAAGAAGATAACAGGAGTGGAGCCTGCTTATGAGAATATTGACTGCAAGGACTACGTCAATATGGGCAGATTGTTCCAGAAGTATGAGAACATAGAGGCCATTATTGATTTCGCGGCAAGCAAGGCGGTGGGTGAGTCGGTTAAATATCCGCTGCTTTATTACCGCAACAATATTGTGTCGCTGCTCAATCTGCTGGAACTGATGCAGAAATTCAATGTGCCCAACATCGTGTTCTCCTCTTCGTGTACAGTATACGGACAGCCAGACCATTTGCCAGTGACAGAGCAGTCTCCTATCAAAGAGGCCACTTCTCCTTATGGATATACCAAGCAGATGAGTGAAACCATCATCCGTGATGCGGTGCATGCCGATGAGAAGATACATTCCATTCTGCTCCGTTATTTCAATCCTATTGGAGCTCATCCGTCAGCCGAGATTGGGGAACTGCCCAATGGAGTGCCTAACAATCTGTTGCCGTATGTAACCCAGACGGCTATGGGTATTCGTGAGAAATTGCGTGTGTTTGGCAACGACTATAACACCCCCGATGGAACTTGCATACGTGACTACATATATGTTGTTGATTTGGCTAAAGCCCATGTGGCAGCCGTTACCCGTATGCTCAACAAGAAGGGAAAGTCTCCGGTTGAGGTTTTCAACCTTGGTACAGGAAAGGGTGTCTCGGTACTCGAAATCATCAATGCCTTTGAAAAGGCTACTGGCCTGAAACTTCCTTATGAAATCACACCTCGGCGTGAGGGTGATATTGAAAAGGTATGGGCGGATGCCTCGTATGCCAACAAGGAACTGGGCTGGCATGCCGATACTCCTTTGGTAGATATTCTTGCCTCTTGCTGGAAGTGGGAATTGAAACTCAAGGAACGTCGTGAAAAAGAAGAGCAGGATAAAAAATCGGATCAGGCAGCTCAGGCTGAATAGGCTTTACTGACTGAATACATAAAGAGGAGGTCTGTCCGTATAGGCAGAACCTCCTTTTTTGTTGTTCCTTTTACCCATTCTTCGTTTTTATTCGTTGAAGAGGGATACAAGCTGTTGTCAATTTGTTATATTTGTAGTAGGACAATCAAAAAATGAGCATTATGGAAGAGGAGGTGAATTATAACCAGGAAAGAAAAGAGAAACGGGAGTGGGCAATTATGCAGCTCTTTCGCTCCTCCTATCCATTGTTCCCAATCGGAGAACTCAAAAAGTCGGAGTGCCCTGATTTCTTGCTATATGCCCGTAACGAGCTGGTGGGCATAGAATTGACAGAACTGATGTATGACCGGTATGACAGCAAATTCAATTTGCGTGCGCATGAAAATTGGCTGGAGTCCATCATGGATGCCGCCCAATATGATTTTGAACGTCATTGTGATCAGAAGCTGGAAGTGGATGTCCATTTCTGCAACGCCTTGGGCCCAGCCGTCAGTCGGCCTCGTGAGGAAGAGTCCATACTGATACATGATGGTTTTAAGGAAGCCATCACCCGTATAGTGATGGACAATGTCCCAGAGTCCACAGGACAGCGTTACATTGTGGACCGCAGTTCAAAGTATGGTTATCAAAATCTGCCATCGAAGATAGAAGCCATCTATATCAAGAATGTGACAGGCCGAATGGACGAAGGCCTGTGGTATGCCGGCATATCCACCAAGGTGAAGCCGCTGTCGGTGGAGAGTGTGACCCAGCGCATCGCTTCCAAAAACAGCAAATTGGAGCATTACAATCATAGTTGTAAAAAGACATGGCTCATTATCATTCAGAATAGTTTTCTGATGTCAAGTCAATATGACGCGCAATCAGCCTATCGGGCGTTGCACCATCATTATGTGTCACTTTTTGACAAGGTATTCGTCTTTGAGCGAGGTGAAAGTCTGGTCACAGAGTTGCC